>Ga0315534_1000734_pt1 | contig 22984 bp, 22 predicted proteins | sample SalMarSW160240MG_FD_203094 | JGI IMG/M metagenome (GOLD analysis project Ga0315534, IMG submission 203094) | Salt marsh sediment microbial communities from the Plum Island Ecosystem LTER, Massachusetts, United States - Salt Marsh Sediment SW1602-40 ...
CGTGTGGATGTCTCTTCGCTGGTACACCAGGTAACTGAGAGTAACGGACAGCACGATCACCGCCGCGCTGACCAGCGCTAACGGCGTGTCGAGACTTCCACTGCGGACGATGTTGTTTGCATCGAAGTGCCGGAACGGCGTGATGTACGATAACGTATCTTCACCAATCATGTCGCTAAAAGCGTTCAACACGTAAAGGCCAAACACCATGCCCATGGATAAAGGTGTCACGCTGCGGATTTTCTTCGGTAACAGGGATAGCAACATGCCGACGGTGAGAAAGAACAGTTGCAGAAAGGTGATGGTTAAAAGCAGCAGGCTCAGAGTCTTGCCATCGTAGGGTCTTCCATCCCGGTAAAGGTTGATGAATACATAACTGCTCACACAGACAACCAGGTTGGTGATGGCCAGACTGGCGATGGCGGCGAGCAATTTGCTGGTCATGATCTTCACTCGCCCGACAGGTTTGGTCATGAGAAAGTCCGCCGTCATCTCTCGCTCTTCAACCGAGACCAGAGAAAATCCGTAATTGGCCGCCTGGATCGAGACGCATAACTGGCAAAACAGAATGGTGATGCTGAAAAAACCGAGTACAGTGGACAGGTCAAGGCCGTACATGCCAAAGGCCATCAAGAATTCACGCGGGAACTTTTCCAGGGTTTGATTTAATAGTTCCGCTTCAACCGCAAAGCCGGAATAGATCGATGCAAGGACGTAAATTAATATCGTCAGGGAAATGGACCAGGTGACCACGGACCTCACGTTCTGTTTGAATTCATGCAAAAAAATGTTCATGTTCGCACCTACTCGTAATAATGCATGAAGATTTCTTCAAGCGTAGGTTCTTCGATGGCCACGTCGGTAACCGTCAGCGCAGCGATCTTTTTCGTAAGCACGTTGATGTCGCCCTTGAAAAAGAAGCTCACCGAGTTGTTTTGTGTCTCCAGATGAGTCACGCCAGGCATCTCGAAGCCTTTTCCATCGACGCCGTCGGCGACGATGGTGATTTTCTTGTAATTCTCTCTTTGCAGGGTTTTGATATCCTGGATTTCGACGATTTTCCCCTCGCGGATGATCGCCACGCGGTTACAGATCTTCTGCACCACGGAAAGAATGTGTGAGGAGAAGAAGATCGTGGCGCCTTTTTTGTTCTCTTCGCGGATCAGGTCGAAAAATTTGTGCTGGATCAGCGGGTCAAGACCGGCCGTCGGTTCATCGAGGAAAATTACTTTGGGTGAGTGCAGCAGTCCCTGAACGATGCCCACTTTTTTCTTGTTTCCGTAGGATAGATCGTCGATCCTGCGGCTCAGGTCGAGTTCCATGATCTCTGCCAAATCCTGTATGCGTTGATCGCAATCCTTTGGGTAGAAACTGGCAGAGTAGTTAAGCAGATCGATCACCTTCATCCTGTCGTAGTAGAAGACCTCCGAGGGCAGGTAGCCGATTTCCTGGCGGATCTCGGGGCCGTACTTGATGCAATCCTTGCCGAATATCTTTGCCTCACCGCTGGTGGGGTAGATCAGTGAACACAGCAAGCGAATGGTCGTGGATTTCCCCGCGCCGTTGGGGCCGATGAAACCAAATATCTCACCTTCTTCGATGTTCAAGGATACATCGATGATGCCTCGGGCCTTGCCGTAATACTTGGTCAGATGGTTGATTTCGATGACGCTCATTCTTTATCTCCTCGTCTCGGTGCCATAGGCACAGGCTTGCCTTTTCAAGCGGAACAACAGGATTGTACTACCGAATTATCGTCGGCGTGATCCCGCCACACATGTGTCTAACGACGGGGTGACTTGTGATCCTTCAGCATGACCCGTTTTTCGCTTATTGCGCACTACGCTGCAGCGATTGGCAGCGCGGAGAACATCTTCGACCTGCAGAACCTCGGCTGATAAAAAGAGCAGCAGCGTATGCATTAGAAAACTACAATACGCTGCGTTTGATAAAAGCGACCTCGCACCACTTGAGTGCTGCTCGAAACGCAATCGCCTTACTTTTTCTGGGCGACGATGGCGACAGCTCGCTCTCCTGCGTGCGTAGCCAGCGCTGGGCCGGCATCCACGATGGGGATGCGTTCCTTGAAGAAGTTGCCGACGGAGATTTTCACCTCTTCGGCCAAGGCCGGCGCGTTGGTGTGGATTACGCCCATCTTAATCATCTCGCCCATGCCGCCGATCATGTCTACGATTTTCTTCCTCGCTTTGCTGGCGCTGCGCGCCCGGCCAAAAAGATCCAGTTTTCCTTCTTTAACCGCCAGGATGGGATGAATGGAGATCGCCGAGAACATCGAAGCCAGCATGCCTTTGATCTGGTCCGCACGGCCGCCTTTCCTCAAATTCTCAAACGTCTCCAGCACGACGAGGACTTCGATCTTGGGAATGAGCTGCGATACCTCGTCGATGATGACCTTCAAATCGGCACCTTTCTGCGCCAGCCAGGCGGCGTGCTTGGCGATCCAATACTGCCCGAGGGACAGCGACTTCGAATCCATCACGGCGATGGGCAAATCCTCGCCTGCCGTCTTTTTCGCTTCCTGGGCGCCGATCAGCGCGGCGGACATGGCTTGCGAGTGCGCTTTGGTGACGTGTACGGAGAAAACGGCCTCTGCATCCTTCTCTCGGAACAGATTGAGGTAGATGTCGCGGGCGATTCCCGGACTCAAGCCCGATGTCTTGGGCAGCTCTCCGTCCTCAGCGATCATGCGCTGCATGATGCTGTAGAATTGCCCCGGTTCGATCTCGGTCTCTTGCTTGGTTTTCCATTCCCCGTTTTCGAGAATTGAAAGCTGAAGCGGTATGAGCGAGATGCCGCATTCCTGCACCTCTGGGTCCCCCGGCCGGAAAGAACAGCCCATGTCTGTTACCACTCGAACACGCTGCTTGCTGCTCATGATTCAACCTCTTTTCGATAGTGTGGGCGCTGCGATGTTCTCATCAGCCGTGGTGATGTCACTTACCGGTATCATTTTCGCGCAATTGCGTGCGAATTTCCATCCTGGCAACATTTGTGGACCCGCTCGGCGTTCGATTTGCCGTCGTGATCCCAGCAGATATGATGCCTGCAATGCTTCGCTACAATCATTAACCCCGGTGGTGTATCCTCGTTCTTCTCTTTCTCACAAAGTGTTTCCTCGCCTGGACATCGTGTGCCGGCTGATTTCCTGTAAAAGAACTGTAAGGTCGCGGGAACATCAACCTTTGATATGATGGCATCGTGTCTGGATCGGGAAGAAATCTGATCCATGTCCCCTACGTAAGTTGTGAAGTTAAATTTTAATTTGAGAGGTGCATGGTAGCGATGACGCGGGTTGAAACCTTTAGTAAGTATTTTACGGAAGTCGTGTCGAAAACCCCTCTGCGAGTGATCATCCAATGCCCTGACGCTCGCATTCACGGCACAATCCATCTGAATCCAGCTAACCGGCTCAGCGACGAACTCAATGAAGCGGATTCGTTTCTGCCGGTCACGGATGCCCGAGTGATCCAGGATGATGAGAAACTCGAGACCGGATTCATCTCGGTAAACAAGCAGTATATCCTTTGGATCGTGCCTTCGGAAGACCTGCAGGGGGTTGCTGATGATTAATCGTCAAGCAGCGGCGCAGAGTGTGGATGCAGAGACGTTAGCGAAATTGACCGCCTGGCTTACCGAACAGGTATCTACGAAATTGGAAAACGGTTCCAACGGAAAATCGCACGATGAAGCCGTAAACCATCTGCTGCACGAGGTCTACGAGCAAGCAGGAATTCAAATCTCCGAAGGTCTGCGCGAACACGTTTTCCAACGCGTGGCCAACGATCTGCTGGGGTATGGCGAGATCCAACCCTTGTTGGACGATCCCAGCATCAGCGAAGTCATGATCAACGGCGGGGGAAGCGTGTTCATCGAACGCGAAGGCCGGCTGGAGGTATCCTCGGTCCGTTTCCGGGACGAAAGCGAGGTCCTGCGGATCATCGACCGCATCATTCTACCTTTGGGACGCCGCATCGATGCCGATAATCCGCCCGTGGACGCCAGATTACCCGACGGCTCACGCGTCAACGCCGTCATTTCACCCGTGTCCGTCGATGGACCGAGCGTCACCATCCGCAAATTTTCCCGGGAGCGCTTGCGCGTCGAAGACCTCGTACGATTCAATTCATTGACCCAGCACGTGGCGGACTTTCTGGAAGCGTGCGTCGTGGCGCGTTTGAACATCGTGGTTTCCGGCGGCACGGGGTCGGGTAAAACCACGCTGCTCAACATCCTCTCCGAATTCATTCCCGAAGGAGAGCGCCTGGTCACGATCGAGGATGCGGCCGAGCTGCGCTTGCACCACGGCAACCTGGTGCGCCTGGAGGTGAAACAGCCCAACGTGGACGGGAAAGGTGCCGTTCCTATTCGGCACCTGGTGCGCAACGCCTTGCGCATGCGGCCCGATCGCATCATCGTCGGTGAGGTGCGCGGCGGCGAGGCCCTGGACATGCTGCAGGCGATGAACACCGGTCACGACGGCTCTTTGACGACGGTGCATGCCAATTCCCCGCGCGACGCGATTTCCCGTCTGGAGACACTTTCGCTGATTTCAGACGTGCCCTTGCCCCTTAAAGTCGTGCGCGAACAGATCGCATCAGCCGTGGATCTGATCGTGCAGCAGACCCGCCTGCGTGACGGCAGCCGCAAAGTGACGGCCATCTCTGAAGTCTGCGGCATGGAAGGCAACACGGTTGTGATGAGCGACCTCTTCAGCTTCGAGGAGCAGCCGGCTTTGGAAAACGGCAAGGTGCACGGGACGCTCAAGCCGACCGGTTTGCGTCCTATGTTTGGAAAAAGGCTGATCCAGGCGGGCTATGATCTATCCGCTCAAGTTTTCGGTGCTGGGGATACCACTTTGACTCAGCGCTCGCGCCGTCGTTGATGCGAACGAATTCGAACGCTGGAGGGCTGCCATTCGTTTTGAAAAAGCTCGAAAGCAGCCCTCTTTTGAATCACGTCGAAGTGAGATTGGTTTGCCGCCGGTGTGCGGCGAGGGTCAGTTCAGCGCATCGCAGAGGAAGGCAATAATTTCATCGATGCGCTCGTCCATCACGATCGTGCGTACCTGTGCATGGCTGGCATCTTCGATCAACCACATCTGCTTCGGTTCCTCGGCGGCGCCGAAAAGTGCCTGCGCCTGTTCGACGGTTATGCGCTTGTCGTCGCTGCTGTGAATGATCAGCAAGGGGCGAGGCGCGATGTCGGCGATTACGTCCAGCGGCCGAACCTGATCTCTCGAGAATCCCTTCAACAATTCCGATATGCGCATCATTAGTTCGAACATGGGCGTGGGAAAGATCGCCGGGCGGTTCGTATTCCAGATTTCTTCCATGGAACGGAAGGGGGAGGCAGCCACAACGGCGTCGATGCCGGGGTTGCGTGCGGCGCTGAGGATGATCGAAACCGCTCCGGCGGAGTGGCCCAGCGCGCCGATCCTGCGCATCCCTTTTTCTTCCCGCAAGTAGCGTACTGCGGCATCCACGTCCAGACTTTCGCGCGCGCCGTATGAAAAACCGTGGTAGTGACCGTCACTCAGACCATGCCCGCGGTAGCTGAAAAGCAGCACGTTGAATCCCGCATCGTGCAGGGGGCGCACCAGCGATAAGCCGGAGCGTTGATCTTTGGACGTGGCGGGCGCATAGAGGATGGCGGGCGCATCCACACCTTCGACGGGGAAAAACCAGCCCCGCAGGGTCACGCCGTCGCCCGTGGCGAAGGACACCTCTTCGTACGCCAACCCCAATTCCTGTGCAGAGCGGGCTGCGTTCTGGACATTAAAAATCGGTGGCAGCGTCGCCACCAATTCTCCCAAGATCGGACCGCCAATAGAAACCAACGAAAGGCTGAATATGACGCTGGATAAAATTGTTATACCTTCTCTCGACATACACCTATTCAGATACAACCCACACTTTCACCAACGAACGAAGAAACCGTGATTGTAGCTGCTCCTACCTATAAATTTTGAAACCGTCGCAGTCCATCAACACCGGAATCAATGTTAGCGTGAAACATCGTACCAGAGAGATACGCCCACGATCAATAGGATTTTTTCTTCATTCATCAAACGTTTAGAATTCCGCCTGCGGCAGGTACGCCAACGTCACCATTCATGCGCCCAGGGGTTAGATACGGTAGACGTGTGGACGGGCATATTCATGGGCGCGATTTCCGTCATCACCGATTCCAACACCTGCTTGCCGGACAACTTCATCGACCGCTATCACCTCAGGGTGCTGCCGCTGCTGCTGCATTTCGGCGAAGAAACCTACCGCGACGGCGTCGACGTCAGCACGGATGAGTTTTATTCCCGCCTGGAAACGGCCGATCCGTTTCCGACGACTTCGGCGCCGAAACCGCAAGAATTCATCCAGGCGTTCCGGGAGGCCAAGGAAGGTGGAGCCGAGGCCGCCGTGGTCGTCACACTCTCAAGCCGCTTGAGCGCCATGCTTTCGTCGGCGAGAGTTGCGCAGGATGCAATGCAGCACTTCCCGGTGGCTATCATCGATTCCGGCCTGGCGACCGCCGCGCAGGGATTCGTCGCGCTGGAAGCCGCACGCGCCGCGGAGCGCGGCCTACCGTTCGAAGATGTGGTGGCGGTTACGTGCAGCAGCATTCCGCGCTGCGGCTTCGCCTTCATCCTCAACACCTTCACCTACCTGCAGCGCGGCGGTCGCATGCCGGCGATCGCTTCCATTCTTGGATCGACCCTCGACATTTGCCCGATCGTGGGCAATAAAGGATTTGGAGATGTTGGCATGCTCTTTCCTGCGCACGGGCGGGAGCGGGCGAGGACGAAGATGATCGACGTCATCAGCAGGCGAGTCGGCGAGAGAAAGCTGCGCGATCTGGCCGTGATGCACACCCATGCGGCAGAACAGGCGGCGGACTTACGCGAAGAAATCGTAAAGCGGTTTGCATTTGAAGATTGTTTCATTACCGAACTCAGCCCGGTCATGGGCGCGCATGCCGGGCCGGATGCGTTGGGCGTTGCATATCAGGTAGAAGCACAGGAGGGTGAGTAGGGAAGATGAGCGTACAAATCGCGGCTTCCATCGGGTTGATTCTTTTTGGATATTTGCTGGGCTCCGTGCCCAGCGCCTACCTTGCCGGGAAGTGGATCAAAGGGCTGGATTTGCGGCAGTACGGCAGCGGCACGGTCAGTGGATCGATGGTCTACGAACACGTGGCCTGGTGGGCGGTAGTGCCGGTGGGATTGTTCGACATTTTCAAGGCCACGATTCCGGCCTGGCTGGGGATTCAATTCGGGCTGGGCGAAGCCGTGGCGGCGATGGCGGGGTTGGCGGCGGCGATCGGCCACAATTGGCCCATCTACCTGCGTTTCACCGGAGGGCGGGGGATCAGCACCTTCATGGGCATGTGGCTGGTGATTTTCCCCTGGGCTTTTCCCTGGATGCTGGCTTTTCTGGCCGCGGGTTGGATTCTGGGGGATTCAGCGCCTTTCGCCTTGGCGGGGATGATCTCGCTGTCGGTGTTCTCCCATTTGCTGGACGGACCCAGTCTGGTGCTGCCGGTCAGCGCGGCCGTGGTGTCCATCACACTGGTCAAACGCATCGAAGCCAACCACCGGCCGCTGCCGCAGACGGGTCCCGAGCGGCGGCGCGTGCTCATGCTGCGGGCCTTCTTCGACCGCGACATCCTCGATCATCAAGCCTGGATTCGACGGGAACCCCAGTAGGTTGGGTTGCGGAGTACCGAAACCCAACATCTCACCCACGACGCACTCGGCTTAAATTATGTTGGTTGCGGATATTCATCCGCAACCAGTCTCTGACAGATTTATACCTGCCAATCTTTAATTCGCTATATGAAGGAATTGGAAAGCCGGATCGCCTGTTGCCCTCGATTCCAACACAGGTATGAACTCCTGCGGATACACATCCGCCAATAATCGGCACCGGATACATATCCGGTGCCAACAGTCGAAAGTTGGTTGCGTATATTCATCCGCGACCAGTCCCCGACATTTGTATCTGCTACTTTTTAATTCGCTACATGAAGGAATTGGAAAGCCGGATCGCCTATTGCCCTCGATTCCAACACATGGATGAACTCATGCGGATAAACATCCGCCAATTATCGGCACCGGATACATATCCGGTGCCAACAGTGGGAAGTTGGTTGCGGATATCCATCCGCAGCCGATATTGGGCAGATGTGTATCTGCCAGTCTACCCCAGCTTCCAATCATCCTGAGCGGAACGAACCGCGAAGCGGTGAGTGAAGTCGAAGGACGGATCATTCAGCCGTCATTATCCACTGCGTGTTTGAAATCCAGTTCATGGACTGCGGGGGGATATAAATAGCAGGCCACGTATTCCAGCTTGGCTGATGTGGGATTCGAGAAGCCTGAAATCTCGGATGCGAAATTGTTGGGTTGAGGAACGAAACCCAGCCTACGTGCTTACTCCGACTCCGAATTGGGATCAACCAGCCCGTGGCGCAGGGCGAGCACGGCGGCCTGCGTGCGGTCGGTCACGCCCAGTTTGCGGAATATTGCACTGGTGTAATTGCGTACCGTACCCTCGGCCAGGAAGAGCCGCTCGGCGATATCCGCATTGGTCAGGCCTTCGACGATCAACTGCAGTACTTCGCGCTCCCGCGCGCTGAGCGAGAAGTGCGTCGGGCTCCCGCTCACCGGGCCGCTTTTCGAAACCTCGGACAACAATTTGCCCGTCACGCCGGGATCGACGAAGGCTTTCCCGCTCACGGTGCCCTTGATGGCGGCGATCAGTTCACCCGGCGGGGTGTCCTTGAGCAGATAGCCCGCCGCGCCGCTGCGCACGGCGTCGAACAGCCATTCGTCGTCGTCGTACGTGGTGAGCACGAGGACGTGCATCTCGGGATGGCGCATGTGAATCTTGCGCGTGGCGACGATGCCGTTCATGTGGGGCATCTTGAGATCCATGAGGATCAAATCGGGTTCTGTCTCTTCCACCAATTGGCAGGCTTCCTCGCCGTCGTGCGCCATACCGACGACCTCGATCTCGGGGTCGGAGTCTAGGATTCTCTGCAGGCCTTCGCAGACGATGATTTGGTCGTCACATATTGCCACGCGCACCATCGGGCACCTCGATCGAGAATTGAACAACGGTTCCACCGCCGGGCCGGCTTTGCACCTGGATGCTTCCCGCCGCCAAGGCCGCGCGTTCCGCCATGCCGCGCATGCCCAGACGTTCGCCGACGTTCGGATCCTCCACGTCGAATCCTTCGCCGTCATCGGCGATCGACAAGCACAACTGCGTCCCCTCCTGCGCCAGACGCAGTGAAACCGAATGCGCATTTGCGTGGCGAACCACGTTCTCCAGCGCTTCCTGGGCGATGCGGTAAATGCTCTGCTCCGTCTGCGAAGGTAGGTCCGGAAGACGGTCGGGCAGGTCGACCTCCAGGCGCAGCGTGCCGCGTTGGGAGACGTCCTGGGCCAGGTGGCGCAGGGCGAGGCTCAGCCCCAAATCCTCCAGCTGCTTGGAACGCAGATCCTTCAGCGCCCGGCGTGTCTCGGCCAGCCCCTTGCGCGTGTTGTCGAGCGAGTGCTGCAGCATGGCCTGGATTTCGTCCTGCTCCGCGGGGATCATCAATTTGATCGCCTCGAGATTGACGGTCTGGGCGCTTAATGTGTGCGCCAGCGTGTCGTGCAGTTCACGTGCCAGGCGGTTGCGCTCGCGGCTGGTCGCCAGCTGCTCGACCGTGCGCGCATGCTGGCTGAGCTTCAGGTTGGCATCCAGCAAGGCCTGCCGCTGGAAACGCTGGCTGGTCACCAGGTGGGAAACGATGTGGCCCACGGTGCCGAAGGCGAAAGCCTGGATGATGGGCACTCCCAGCACCGGCAGGGTCTCGATGTCCACTTTGCCCGCCACGCGCACGAGCAAGGCCAGCTCGATGCCTCCAGTTGCAATTGCAAAAATGACCACATATCGCAAAGGATATTGCCAGGCCATGATCACCACGGGGACGACGAGGATGGGCAGCAGCAGCCAGCTGCGCAGGACGATGTCCGGCAGGTCGCTGACCGTGGGCTGGTAGAGGAAAACGAGGTTGCTCAGCAGCGGCACGGCGGTCGCCGAGAGCAGGGCGACGGGCAGGTAGCTGGCGCGCATGATCCTGCGCAGTCACGACCAGGAGAGGTAGCCGAAAAGCGCCAGGTTGGTGGCCAGGTTGAGATAGAGCTGGCCCTGGGAAGCGGAAAAGAGCCGCTGCGTGTCGAAGGCGGTGTAGGCCACCAGGCAGGCGAAGTAGACCATGGCGATGGCGGTGAAGTAGCGAAAAATGCGCAGCAGCCCGGGTTCCAGGTGATTCATGATTGCCCATATGATAGCATCCCCGCTTCCCGATCCATACATAACACTCGTCACGTACGGGCATGGCGGGCGTCACGGCGAGTCGTGGCGGACGTTATCTCGTCAGGGCGAAGGTCATTCTTTACCATAAGCATCGTGAATGAACCTTTGCGGCAGATCGAGGACATCGTGGAAATCATGATTCAGGTGCAGGGACTGGAAAAGCGATATGGCCGGCGTACGAGCCCGGCGGTCGCTGGTTTCGACCTGCACGTGGAGCAGGGCCAGCTCTTCGGTTTGATCGGTCCGGACGGCGCCGGGAAAACGACCGCACTGCGTATGCTGTCTACGGTCATCGAGTCCAGCGCGGGCGAAGGCCTCGTCGCCGGATTCGATTTGAAAAAAGACGTGGAACGGGTGCGGCGAAATATCGGCTATATGCCGCAGCAGTTCAGCCTGTACCCAGATTTGAGCGTGATGGAAAACCTGGTTTTCTTCGCCGATCTGAATCAAGTCCCTTCCCGTAAAAAGAGCGAGCGGATTAACGAGATGCTGGCCTTTACGAATCTGGCGGACTTCAAGCAGCGTGCGGCGCATCAGTTGTCGGGCGGGATGAAGAAAAAACTTGCGCTCGCATGCGCCTTGATCCACGACCCCGAAGTCCTGCTCTTGGATGAACCTTCCACAGGCGTCGATCCCGTCTCGCGTCGCGAATTGTGGGTCATCTTGGCGCAAGTGGTCCAGCGCGGCGTTGCCTGTGTGGTGACCACGCCCTACATGGATGAAGCCGATCGCTGTCATCGTGTGGGGATTATCTACGAAGGTCACCTGATCGCATCGGGTACGCCTGAATCTCTCAAGGCAGAGCTGCCTTTCGCCGTGATCGAGGTCAAGGCGAAACCGCGCAAGACCATGCGCGAGGTCGTAGGGAACCTCGATGAGGTCATCCGCTGGCGTCCTGTCGGTGATCGAATCCGCATGCTCGTCGAAGACGACGAGCGGATCGTCGGCGGCGTGATGAAGCAGCTCGAGTCTGCCCTCAAACGCGGTGAGTGCGATCTGCGCCTGCTGCGGCGCGACAAGGTTTCCATGGAAGACGTGTTCGTGCACAAAATCAGACTGCGCAACGGCAATGGTGGCAAAAATGACTAGAGCAATCGAAACGAGTCAACTCACCAAGCAGTTCGGCGATTTCGTCGCCGTCGATGGGGTGGATTTCTACATCCCCGAGGGCGAGATTTTTGGCCTGCTGGGCCCCAACGGTGCGGGCAAGACGACGCTGATGCGCATGCTGTGCGGTATCATGCGGCCCACTTCGGGGGAAGGCCGCGTGCTTGGGCTGGACATTGTCCGCGATGCCGAGGCGATCAAAAAGCGCATCGGCTACATGTCGCAGCTGTTCTCTCTGTACAACGATCTGACTATCGTGGAGAACATCGCTTTCTACGCCTCGATCTACGGTGTGCCGCGGGAGACACGCCGCAAGCGCGTGGCGCAGGTAATCGAACTCACCGGATTGCAGGGATTGGAGAACGAACTCACGCGCGATCTCTCCGGCGCCTGGCGGCAGCGTCTGGCGTTGGCCTGCGCCATCGCCCACCGGCCTCCGATCTTGTTCCTCGATGAGGCCACGGCGGGAGTCGATCCCGTTTCCCGGCGCGCCTTCTGGGACTTGATCTACAGCATGGCGGGAGAGGGCGTTAGCGTGCTGGCCACGACGCACTACATGGACGAAGCGGATTACTGCAACACGATCGGCATGATGTATCGCGGCCGGCTGATCGCCGTGGCCAGTCCGGACACGCTCAAAGACCAGCAGCCGGGCATTCTCTATCAAGTGGATTGCGACCGGCCTGCGAATGCGATCGAAGTGCTGCAGTTGCAGCCCGGAGTGATGGACACATCCTTCCACGGAGCACTGCTGCACGTCACTGTCGAGCCGAACGGTGAATTCTCCCGCCTGGAGAAGACGCTCAAACAGCAAGGGATCGAGGTGCGCAGCATCGAAGACATCCAGCCTTCGATCGAAGACGTTTTCCTCAACCTGGTCGATGAAGAACGAGTTACCGCGCAGTCGGTGAAAGTTGAATGAAATTGTTGTCAGAATATTTCCCTGCTCGAGAATGAGCAGATCGAAGCGGAGTGAGTCATGGATCGTTTATGGTCGGTAGTAAAAAAGGAGTTGCTGCACATCTGGCGCGATCCGCGCACGTTGGGGTTGATCCTGCTGCTGCCCGGCATGCTTTTGATCCTGCTGGGCTACGGGATCAACTTCGAACGGCGCAACATTCCGGCGGCCGTCGCCGATCTCTCCAAAACAGACGCCAGCCGGGAATACATCGAGTATTACACCGCCAGCCAGGATTTCGAACTGGTCTACGACGCGGCCAGCGAGCAGGAGATCCTGGATTTGATCGATCAGGATTTGGTCAACGTGGGGCTGTTGATCCCGGAGGACTTCGGCCGCAAGGTGGCCACGGGCGAGTCGGCGAGTGTGATGCTTTACGTTAACGGCGCATCCGATCCTTCGGACGTGAGCGCCATCCAGCTCAAATTGAACGCCATCAGCCAGATGGCGGCGCAGGAAATCCTCATCGAACGCATCCAATCCACACCGGCTGCGGCGAGTTTACAGCTGCCCATCAACGCCTCTTCGCTGACGCTCTACAATCCCGACGGCGTTTCCTACCTCTTCATGATCCCGGGTTTGATTCCCATCCTGCTGCAGGTGCAGGCGCTGATCCTCTCGGCGCTGGCGATTGTTAAGGAGCGTGAACAGGGAACGATGGAGCAGTTGATCGTCACGCCGATCAAGTCCTGGGAGTTGATGCTGGGCAAACTCATTCCCTATCTCATCGTCAGCGTGCTCAATCTCTTTGCCCTGCTGTGGCTTGGCGATATCCTTTTCGATGTCAAAATCGTAGGAAATTTATGGGAGTTGGTTGGTTTGAGTATGATCTTTATCGTCGGATCGTTAGGGATGGGAGTCCTGATTTCGAATCTCTCCCGGACGCAAATGCAGGCGATCTACATGGCGATTTTTATCGTACTCATACCTGCCATCATTCTCTCCGGCTTGCTGTACTCGCGTGGCAACATGCCCATCGTCACATATATCTACAGCGAACTGCTGCCCGTGACGCACTATCTCGAGATTACGCGCGGCATCATGCTGCGGGGTGTTTCCGCCGCCATGCTGTGGTCATCCACCCTTCCACTCATCTTGCTCAGCGTCATCTATTTCATCAGCAGCGTCTTCACCTTCCGCAAACGAATTTGACGACGCTGTTTACTAAGCTTTGTGAAAACAGGAGTAAGCAAATGATACGCAAGACATCCAAGACATTTCTGCTGTGCCTGACTCTGTTCGTCGTCGGCGGGTGCAGCGGCCGCAACGGAGAAGATACTTCGCTCATCGAGGCGACGGGAACGATCGCCGCCGATGACATCGCCATCGCTTCCGAAATAGGCGGCCTGGTCGCCGAGGTTTTCGTCGAGGAGGGCGACGGTGTCGCGCAGGATGATCTACTCTTCCGCGTGGACGACGAGCTGCTGCAAGCGCAGTACGATCAAGCTTCGTCGGCGCTGGACGTGGCAAAGGCGGCCGTCGAGATGGCACAATCCCAACGCGACCAGGCGGCAGTGCAGTATGATTTGGCGCTGCAAGCCGCCAGAATGCAGGACGTCGGTGGCCAGGCAGCTTTCTGGCATCAGCGAGTGACCGCTGAGACGGAACTGCCCGCCTGGTATTTCGAGAAGGACGAACGCATTCAGGCCATGGAAGCGGAGGTGGCCGCGGCGCAGGTGGCGCTGGAAAAGAAGCTGGACAATCTCGACAGCGAACTCGCGGACGTCAGTGGAGGTGATTTCGTGGCCGCGGAGCAGCGGCTTGCGCAGGCGGAGAGTGCTTTCGAAGTCGCTGCCCAGACCCGCGATCAGGCTTACGCCGCCCTGGATAATGCAGACCTGCGCGATGCGGCGGACGAGGCCTACGACTCAGCGTCGGCCGAACTTGAAGCTACACAGCAGGCGTACGAGAGTCTGTTGAGTTCGAGCGAGGCGCAAACAATCCTCGAAGCTCGCGCCGGGGTCGCCGTGGCGCGCGAGCGATTAAGCCGCGCTCGCCAGGCGCTGGATGCGATGCGCAGCGGGGAGCAGTCCTTGCAGGTCGACGCGGCGCAGGCTGCGTTACATGCGGCCGAAACCGCCGTTACCCAGGCCGAGGCCAACGCAGCGTTGGCGCAGGATGCCTTACAGATCTTGTCGATCCAGCTGGAGAAAGTCAGCGTGAAGGCACCCTCCGACGGTGTGGTGCTACTTAGCAATCTCGAGGCCGGTGAGATCATCTCTCCGGGCGGCACGGTCATGCGCCTCGGACGTCTGGATGAAGTGCGCCTGACGGTATACATAGCGGAAGATCAATATGGGCGAATTAACCTGGGCCAAGAGGTGCTGATCCGCTCCGATTCGTTCCCCGCATACGTCTTCAACGGCGAAGTGAAACACATTGCCGAAACGGCGGAATTCACTCCGCGGAACGTGCAGACGGTCGACGGCCGTAAATCAACCGTGTTCGCCATCGACATCCGTGTCCCCAACGCAGAGGGGAAGTTGAAGCCCGGCATGCCCGTCGACGTGACGTTTGTGGATGACTAGTTCCGAATTGTGTAATGATCTGTAGAGGCAACCCCCTGTGGTTGCCCGGGTTACAGGTGACCGACCCTGCAGATTAGTGTCGTATGCTTTTGTAGGGGCAGGTTTCAAACCCGCCCCTACATCGTCATTTACGAACGAGAGGACGGTATGTAAGTGATTGGACATGACGGTTAATCCATCGAAAGCCAAATGGACTGCCTGATGATCTATTCAGACAGCCTATTCTCGATTCGGCACCTTCCCGGAGTGCTCATACAAATGGTTTCCGGGAGTGGGTCAAATCAAATGTGACTGCCGTCCTGCGCCTCATCACCGACCCAGGCGTTGGCCATCATGGCGTCGTCCTCGAGCTGCAGCTCGTCCACCGTCTGTTCCAGATGGTCGATGCGCTCGGAGAGCACCTGCAGCCGTTCCATGGTGAGATCGGGCAGCCGGTCGTGACGCAGGTCCTCCGGCTGCGGCTCGGATAGCTGGACCCCGTTGCGGCTGCGAATCCTGCCGGGAACGCCGACCACCACGGAGCGGGGGGGAATGTCCTTGACCACAACCGAGTTGGCGCCAATGCGGCTGTGGGCGCCGATGCGAATCGGACCCAGGATTTGCGCTCCGGCGCCGATCACGACGTGATCCTCCAGAGTCGGGTGTCGTTTGGTTTTTTCGAAACTGACTCCACCCAGGGTCACGTTGTGATACATGGTGACGCATTTGCCGACTTCGGCGGTTTCCCCGATCACCGTGCCCATGCCGTGGTCGATGAAGAAACCATGACCGATGGTCGCCGCCGGATGGATTTCGATTCCCGTCAGCCAGCGGTTGACGTGGCTCAGGCCGCGGGCAACGAGCTTCAAACCTTTGCCCCACAACCAGTGTGCCAGACGGTGCATCCAGATGGCGTGAAATCCCGGATAAAGGAGAATAACCTCCAGGGCGTTGCGGGCTGCGGGATCTCGCTGCAGTGCGGCGCGGATGTCCTCGCGAATTGTCTTAAACATAGTCTTCCTCCGGTCACTCGCGCAGATCGGCGAAGAGCGGCGTGCTCAAGTAGCGTTCGCCGTAGGAAGGTACGATGGCGACGATGCGTTTACCTGCATTTTCGGCGCGCGAAGCGACTTTCACCGCGGCGTGAACGGCGGCTCCCGAGCTGATTCCCACCAGGATTCCTTCTTCCTTGGGCATACGCCGGGCCATGGCGAAGGCCTCTTCGTTCGACACCTTCACTACTTCGTCGATCAACGAGGTATCCAGCACTTTGGGGATGAAGCCGGCGCCGATCCCCTGAATCTTGTGCGGCCCCGGATCGCCGCCGGAGAGCACCGCTGAGCCCTCGGGTTCTACCGCAACGATCTGGATATCGGGATTACGCTCTTTCAACACCTGACCTACTCCGGTGATCGTGCCGCCGGTGCCGACGCCCGCCACGAATATGTCAATCTTGCCTTCGGTATCGCGCCAGATTTCCTCCGCCGTCGTGCGGCGGTGGATTTCCGGATTGGCCGGATTTTCAAACTGCTGCGGAATGAAGTAACGTTTATCCTTGGCGGCCAATTCCTTGGCTTTGTCGATCGCCCCTTTCATACCTTCCGATCCGGGCGTGAGGATCAATTCCGCACCAAACGCCTTCAACAACAGCCTGCGTTCGATACTCATTGTGTCTGGCATCACCAGGGCACAGCGATAGCCTTTTGCGGCGGATACCATGGCTAGGCCGATTCCCGTGTTGCCGCTCGTGGGTTCGAGAATGACCGTATCCGCCTTGATTTTGCCTGCCTTTTCGGCAGCGGTAATCATGCTCAATGCGATTCGATCTTTGACGCTCGAACCCGGGTTTTGAAATTCCAATTTCACCAGCACTTCGGCTTTCGTTCCATCAGTAACATTGTGCAGGCGCACAAGTGGGGTATTGCCGATTAATTCCGTAACATTATCTGCGATGGCTGACATTTTCTATCTCCCTTCGAGTTGATACCTCGGTTTAGTGCGATAAACCACAACGACTCATCGGATTAACACGCCATTCGATGAGTCTCGGGTTTACTTTATCGGACGTGCTGGATGATGATTCGCCATACATCCAGCCGATGTTTAGCTGTGTTTAATAACAAACTACCCTGCGACACTCATCGCCCGGTCTTATGCAAAGCAGGCAAGTCCGGCGGGTCGCCGGCACACTGCCTGCTAAAGACAGGAGCAGGCGTGAGGTGTCAGGTTCAGGGTAGCGTTGATTACCATAATATATTTGTAGTCCCTTGTATCAAAGTCTACCGAAACGGGTCCGAATTGTCAAACGCAGTGTCCAACGCGCCTCAGCATTCCTGCAGCAATTTCTCCAGCGTGAGTCGAATGACGTCGATTGAACGCTGGAACTCATCCAGGTCGAGGTGCTCTTCCGGTGTGTGATCCAAACTCGAATCACCCGGTCCGTAGGCGGCGATGGGGCAGTTCCAAACCGGCGCCACGATGTTCATATCCGCCGTACCGGTTTTCTTGACGAAGCGCGGCTGCCCGCCGCTGGAACGGATCGCCTGCAAAAGGGCGCGCGTCAGGAAGGTATTCTTATCGGCCACGTACGTGACTTCGCGGCTCGAAAATTCGAGACTTGCTTCCTCATCCAATTCCCGCAGGTCCGTTTCGAGCTGCTCGAGCTGCAGATCGGGCGGCAAGCGGAACACCAGCTGCATCTTGGCCACGCCGTAACAGCCTCGCTGATGGGTGTTCAAATTGCGCAGTGAAACGTCAAGACGATCGAAAACTCCAGGGTGATCACTGTTGAAATCGTCTGCGTAATGCTGCACTTTTTGCCAGTAATGAAAGGCATATTCTGCTGGGGTCCGGGTCGGCGCGGCGGAGTGCGCTAACCCTCTGGAATACGACCAACGCAGCATGAGATGACCTTTGTAGGCCAGGGTAATCCTGTCCCAACTGCTGGGTTCGCCGATCAGACAGGCTTTCGGCCGGAAGCGATTCAGGGCGGCTCGGGCTCCGCGGCTGTCCGTCTCCTCACCGGTGGCTCCAATGACGATCAATCGAGTGCCGCGAGGAGGCTCCACTTGCGTGGCGGCGAGAATGAACGCCGCCAGCGGACCTTTGGCGTCGACGCTGCCCCGGCCGTAGAGCATTCGGCCGTCGATGCGTACCGGGATTTCACCGGGAACCGTGTCGATGTGACCCAAAAGCACAATTTCGGAGTCGCCCTCGCCGCGAATGCCTACAACGCTGTTGGTTCGATCGACGTAGGCATGCATGCCGTGGTCGCCCATCCAATGGGCCAGAAACAAGGCGGCGGTGGCTTCGTCGCTGGAAGGGCTGGGGATGGAAACCAGATTGTAGATGAAGCGTTCACGCTCGTCGAGCAGCGTTAAATCGCTTCGCGTTGGCGCTAGTTCAATCACCATAAACCTCTTCTAACGCATCCAGGAAGGTCGTCCGAACCCGTTCCAGGTCTTGTTCCGGGATACTTAAGGGTGGCAGAAGCCGCACCACGGTCGTTCCGGCGGGCAATGCGAGTACACCGTTTTCTGCCATGGCCTGCAAGACGGGAGTGGCGCGCCGGCGTAATTCGATGCCGATCATCAGGCCGCGCCCGCGGACCTGGCGTATCAGCGGATGCTCGATCGAGCGCAAGGTATCGAGAAAACGTTCGCCGATTTCCGCTGCTCGTTCGGGCAGGCTTTCCGCTTCAAGGACCTGAAGTGTGGCATTCGCCGCAGCACAGACGAGCGGGTTGCCGCCGAACGTGCTCCCGTGAGTGTGCTGTGGGAAAGTTCCCAGATCCGAGCGCCAGGCAAGCGCACCCATCGGCAGTCCGCCGGCGATGCCTTTGCCGAGACAGATGAGATCCGGGATGACTTCGTGGTGTTCGTAGCAGAACCAGCGCCCCGTGCGGCCCAGTCCGGTTTGAATCTCGTCGAAGATGAGCAGTGCGCCGCGTTCGCTGCACAGCGAGCGAAGTCCATGGAGAAATTCGTCTTCGACCGGATTGATGCCGCCTTCGCCCTGGATCAACTCGACGATCACTGCGGCCGTGGAATCATTCACGGCGGCTTGCGCCGCTTCGAGGTCGTTGAAGGGAATATGTTCGAATCCGGGAACGAGGGGTCCGAACGGTTCGCGGTATTTCGGACGCCAGGTGGCAGATAACGCGCCGAGCGTGCGGCCGTGGAAACAGCCCTGCATGGCGACGATGCCGGCGCGTTGGGTCAGGGCGCGCGAGAGTTTGAATGCGGCTTCGACCGCTTCCGCGCCCGAGTTACACAGGAAATAGCGTCCGAATCTGGGTGCCAGGTGTGCCTGCAATGATTGGTACAAGCGCGCACGTTGATCGTTGTAGAAAATCTCGGGACAGGTGACGATGCGCTCGTATTGCTGGGTAATCGCTTCCAGGATGGCCGTATGCCGGTGTCCGAGCAGGCAGACTCCGTGGCCGCCGACCATGTCGATGTACTCTTTCCCTTCGGCGTCGATCAGCCGCGCACCCTCCGCGGCGACGATGGCCATGGGTCGCTTGCCGTAGGCGCCGGATGTATGCAGGTCCTCGCAGGCGAGAATATCAGCTTGATTTGCAGCATCTGCTGCGGCATGTAAAACGATTTCGTTAAGCAAACCAGGTTCCTCCTCCGGCGAGCGCGGCCTGCAGCGGCTGCGGACGTCGTCCGTCGATGATGGCGGCCTGCGTGACGCCGTTTTCCAACGCTTCACGCACGCTTAAAACTTTGTGTTTCATCTGGCCGTCCGCCCAAGACATGGCCGTGTCCAGCTGTCCCCGGGGCACCATGTGCACCAGACTGGATTGATCTTCAAAATCGCGGTACAGGCCGACGACGTTGGAGAGCATCAGGAGCATGTCGGCCGAGAGCGCTGCGGAAACTGCCGCGGCGGCGCGATCGCCGTTGACGTTCAGATAGCCGTCCGAATCGCTGTACGCCAAGGGTGGAATCACGGGCACTTTGCCCTGATCCAGAATCTCCAGAATCCGGTCCCGGGCAACACCGCTGAGACTTCCGGAGTAGTCGTCGTGGATCACGCGGATGCGCCCGTCGATCACGGCGCGGATGGCGTTTTTCCGATCGCCGCGCAAGACACAGTCTTCTGTTGTGTTCAAACCCACCGTCGGCACGCCGAAACGCCGCAGTTCACGGCAGATGTCGTCGTTGAACGAAGTCACCGCCTCCACGAAGATGTCGCGCATCGTGGCGTCCGTATAGCGGCTGACGAAGTTGGACGGCGAGCGCAGGTATTGCGGTGGGTGGCCCATTTCGGTGGCGAGTTGATTGGCGCGTTCCGACCCACCGTGCACCAGGACGATGCGCTGGCCCTGGGCGATCATGGCGGCGATGTCCTCGCAGATCGGTGTGAGCTGGATGTCTCGGGCGCCCCCGATTTTGATGACGATGAGACGATTGTTTTCCATGTTTGCTCCAATTTCAACGATAGTGCTTTGCGTGTGATGAGACTCAGATGGGATGTAGGCCCGGGAATTCCAATCCCAGGCGTTCATCGAGGCCGAACATCAAATTCATGGCTTGAACGGCCGTTCCCGCGCCGCCTTTCATCAAATTATCGAGTGCGGCGATGATGATCAACATGTTCGCTTCCTGGTCGAAAGCGAAACCGATGTCGCAGTAATTCGAACCGGATAGAATTTTTGGCTCGGGATAGCGGTACCCACCGCTGCGATCCGCCACGAGGCGAATGAAGGGTTCCTGCTGGTACGCCTGCCGGTAGCAAGACCACACGTCCCGCAGGGTCTCTACCTGCGCATTTTCGGTCAGGAAACAATGTGCGGTGAGGTGCGCCCCGCGCACCAGCTCGATGGCGGTCAGGGTGAGATGGACGGGGAAGTCGCCCAGTTCCTGTTCGACTTCGGCCAGATGACGATGCCCGCTGGGGCTGTAAACGCGCACTACGCCGCTGCGTTCGGGGTGGTGCGAGCCGGTATTGACGGAAGCTCCGGCCTCCGAAGATCCGACTTTCACTTCCGCCGTGACCCGTTCGAGCCAGCCGGCGTCAGCGAGCGGTCCCAGCGCCAGGTTGATCAGCGTGGCATTGCAGCCGACACCGGAGGCGTACTGCGCCTGTCTCAATTCATCACGGTGGCGCTCCGGTAAACCGTAGACGAAGCGTTCCAGCCATTCCGGCGTGGGGTGTTCCCAGTCGTACCATTTCGGATAGGCTTCTTTGCAGCGCAGCCTGAAATCGGCGGAGCAGTCGATGATGTGCTCGGCCAGCTGCGCATGTGTCTCGATATCCGCAGCGACTCCGCCGTGGGGCAGGGCGAGGAAGAGAATATCACAAGGTTGTAGATCGTCTGCGTGGCAGTAGCGTAGATCGGTCAGGCCGCGCATGTTGGGGTGTGTGCTGTGAAGGTAACGGCCGATCTGGCTGCGGGAGGACACTTGAGTCAATTCCACCTGGGGGTGCAGCGTGAGCATGCGGATCAATTCCCCACCCAGGTAGCCCGATCCACCGACGATTGCCGCACGGATACTCATAGCTGCACCTCGTGCAGGGCAGCGCCTTCGTCGGCCGTTTGGAGCGCGAAATCGACGATCGCCGCGGGAATGTCGACTCCCGTGGGTTCGATGCTGTTGCGGAATTCCATCGAGTGGTTGACTTCGTTGACCAGGTAACCCGCCTCTGTTTCGAACAGGTCGATGGCGACGATGCCACCTCCCACGGCGGCTGCAGCCCGCTGTGAAATGTCGGCAATTTCTTCCGTGATTTCACAATTGGTGGCTACGCCGCCGCGCGCCGTGTTGGTGATCCAATGCTGCGAGGTGCGGTAAATAGCGCACAGCGTGCGGTCGCCCACGACGAACGAACGGATGTCGCGTCCGTTGGGTTTGTGGACGTAATCCTGTACGTATCCGGTATGATAGGGATAATTGCCCAGCGTAAAGCGATGTTCCAGGATCGCTTCCGCGGACTGTCGATCGTTGACTTTGGTCACCAGGCGTCCCCACGATCCGGTGAGTGGTTTCAGCACGGCAGGATAACCCCGATTCTCGATTGCTTCCAGGATCGATTCTTCCGAGAAAGCGATGCTGACCTGCGCTTGTGGAACGGAATGGCGCGCCAGCGCCAGGGTGGTGCTGAGTTTGTCGCTGCAGATGCTCGCGGTGTGGTAATTATTCAGTGTCGGAACCCCCCAGGTTTCCAGGATCTGCAGCGTGGCGAGCGTGCGGGAGCCGCTGATGCTGCGTTCGAGGATCAGGTCGTACGCCAGCCAGCGCGGATCCGGATCGAGTGGATGGAGGATTAACTCCCCGTCGTTGAGCACATCGATCTGGATTCCGCGCGCTTGAAACGCTTCCATGAGAAGCTTTTCTTCGCGCCGGACCCTCGAGACGATCATGCCGATCTGCATGCTACTCGCCCCAATCCTCTTCGACTTCCGGAGCCAGGGCCAGAGTCAGTGGGTCGAGGTCGATAATTTCCAATTCGACGCCGCACTCGGGACAGGGCAGGATTTCGTTCAAGACGACGTCCTCTGGAAGGTTGATCTCCGCTCCGCATTCTGTGCATGTTGGGTTGGCCATTCTTTTCCTCCGATAGTGTTGATATATTGGCATCGAAAAAGCCAGCGACCTTTGACCTGGATCGCTGGCCCTTCATCTCCGCGTAGGAATAGGAAGCGCGTGCTTATCCAGGACCTGGGTCAGGTCGCTTGAGGCGCTTCTTCTTCAAGTTGGAGATGGTTTCTCGGTTCGTCATGTCAATAAGACTCGTATTTAAGAAAAAACCCCGCTCATCTGGCGGGTCCTAGGCAAACTGTTCCTTTGCAGGCAAAGACTAGCCAGACAGGCTCCTACCCGGCTTCTTGCTGCACTTCTTTGCGTAATGATTTGTTTTGCTATTCATAATCCGGCATAGATTAACAAAAATTGGTGCAATTGTCAAGACAATTACACTTGAATGATATAGTCCAATGAAAATGTCATGTATGAATAGTTCTGTGAAAATGTCACCTTATGGACAAAGAGGTGATATTGACAGTCAAGGAACAGAAGCGT
>Ga0315534_1000735_pt1 | contig 22952 bp, 20 predicted proteins | sample SalMarSW160240MG_FD_203094 | JGI IMG/M metagenome (GOLD analysis project Ga0315534, IMG submission 203094) | Salt marsh sediment microbial communities from the Plum Island Ecosystem LTER, Massachusetts, United States - Salt Marsh Sediment SW1602-40 ...
TGAGCGTCCGCACAACAGGACGCGCCCCAAGTACGGCGCCCGGTGGAGGCATGACCCTGCCCAAATTACCGGGTTCGGAATTCGCGGCGTCGATGGTAAACGGCGTGCAGACCACGGCGAAAAATCTGGTTTCCAACGTCACTTCGTTCACGGACGGAGTCACCAAGACGACCAATCCTCCGCCACCGCCATCACGCTCCACGCGCAGCTGGTCATCCGGCGGCGGTGGCAGCGGCTGTGCTTGTGCCTGTGCCTGCGCTTGCGCGGGCTGCGCCTGTGCCTGCGCCGGTGGTGGTCGATGAGATTGTTCCAACAAACGGCATCCGCAAACGGCAAGGCCAACCCCAGACCGGGGCTTTATGACTATACGAATAGGAAGGGGGAGGCTCGAACCCAGATCCACCTGCGCCTGCACGAGGACGGCCGCGGTCTGCTGCTCATCAACGCCCAACGCGCGTTCCATCTCAACCCCACCGCGGCCTTCATGGCCTGGCTGCAGCTCGAGGACTTCCCGCAGAACGACGCCATTCGCGCCTTGCGCAGGCGCTATCGGGTCAGCCGACAACAGGCCCTGCAAGATTTTTGTACCATACGCGCCATGATCGACCAGATCATCGATCCCAACGGCGCTTGTCCGGTGTGCGATCTCGAACTCGATCTGCTGCCACCTTTCTCTGAAATTCCCACTGCCCCGTACCGCATGGATCTGGCCATCACGTACCGCTGCAACGCCAACTGTGCACACTGCTACAACGCCAGGCCGCGCAGCTATCCCGAGATCGACACCCGTTCGTGGCTGCGGATCATCGACCGCATCCACGGGATCGGTATTCCTCACATCTGTTTCACGGGCGGCGAGGCCACGCTGCGGGAGGACCTGCCGGAACTGATCCGAGGCGTGCAGTCCCACGGTCAGATCGCCGGTCTGCTCACAAACGGCCGCCGCCTGGCAGATGGAGATTATCTCGATCGGCTCGTCGATGCCGGTCTCGATCACATCCAGATCACGCTCGAATCTCATGTGGCGGAAGTGCACGATCGCATGCTGCGCACCCCGGGCGCCTGGAACGATACTGTGCAAGGCATCCGCAACGCGGTCGAGCGGGACCTCTATATCATGACCAACACGACGCTGCTGCAGGACAACGCAGCGCAGATCGGCGAGACGATCGCCTTTCTATCTGAATTGGGAGTGCCGACTGTCGGATGCAACGCCTTGATTTTCTCCGGTCGCGGGAAACAAGTCGGCACGGGGATCCCGGAAGATCAACTTGCGCCGCTGCTCGACGAAGCCCGTGAACGGACACAGCGCTACGGACAACGTCTTATCTGGTACACGCCCACGCAATACTGTCATTTCGATCCGATCCAAATGGAACTTGGCGTCAAAGCCTGCACGGCAGCGATGTACAACATGTGCGTCGAACCGGATGGCGCCGTGATCCCATGCCAGTCTTTCTACCAGCCACTCGGCAATCTCCTCAGCGACCCCTGGGAATCCATCTGGGAGCACGAATTGGCCTTATGGCTGCGCGAGCGTCGTTACGCACCGCAAAAATGCCAGGCCTGCGACGTGATCAACGAATGCGGTGGAGGTTGTCCGCTGACGCTTCTAAACGAAGCGCAATCCACGATGCCGCACGATCTTGAGCTGCCTATCGTGCTTCTGAATCATGAGACTTCTTGAAAGGAAGACGCCGATGAATTCGATCCTAGAGCGTTTCTTTGCACCCGCCATGGTTCCCGAACCATTAAAGCCGGGACTCTATCACTGGAAAACGCCCGACGATGCAGCGCTTCAGTATCGTCTGCACCTGCGTATCGAGGACGAGGGCATGAGTATATTAATCGTCAACGCTGCGACTGTCCTGCATTTAAACCCCACGGCCACCGAACACGCCTACCTGCTCGTTCAAGGCGCCAGCGAAGAGGAGGCGGCTCGGGTCATTTCCGAACGCTATCGTGTCAGCGAAAAACGAGCACTCAAGGACCATCGAGAGTTCCGGGATCAAATCGAGACTCTGGCGACCAACCCACAGGTCGATCCGGTGGTGTTCCTCGATTTCGAGCGCAAAGAGCCTCTTGATGAAACGCCGTCTGCACCCTACCGCATGGATTTGGCGTTAACCTACCGCTGTGATGCTAGCGGCGCCATCGATCCCCTGGCGAAACGCCGCGTCGATCGAGAACTGACGACGGAGGAATGGAAATCGATCCTGGACAAGATCTGGGAAGCCGGTGTACCCCACGTCACTTTCACGGGCGGAGAACCCACGCTGCGAGATGATCTGCGTGAATTGATCGCCCACGCCGAAGAACTCGGTCAAGTCACTGGCCTGTTGACGGACGGGAAATGTTTGGCGCAGCCTGCGTATCTGGAAGAACTCGCACAAGCCGGCCTGGATCACATCCTCCTTGCGATCGACCTTTCCGATTCGAAGAGCGAAGCGGGACTGCGCAACGCCGTTGCTTCGGACGTCTACTCGGCTGCGCACCTGACCATCACGCCCGAAAATTCCGCGGCGATAAACGAACACCTCAAGCGCCTGGCGGACCTCGGCGTGCCGGCGGTATCCCTCTCAGCCTCGAACCGGAGCGAGGCGCTGGCCAACGCTTTGGCAGAGGCACGCGACCAAGCAGCTATATTGGGACTGGATTTGATCTGGGATCTACCTGCCCCGCATTCTGCGACGAATCCGCTTGCCCTCGAACTGGATGTGCCGCTGGAGACCGCCGGACAAGCGCATCTGTATGTCGAACCGGACGGTGATGTGCTGCTTGCGCAAGGCTTTGAAAAAGCCATCGGCAATCTCCTTAGCGATTCGTTCGACAAGATTTGGACGACAGAAACGTAGAACCAACGGCATGAACCCCGATCCCGAGCACTTCGAAATCCACAAGCGCTACACGATTCAGGCAAAATGGACGGCAGCGATCCGTACACAGTGGTTCGATCGTTTAGCACTGCGTCCTTCCCAACGCGTGCTTGAAGTTGGCTGCGGCACCGGCGTGATCATCGCTGAAATCGCGGCCGATTGCGCTTGTGCCACATTCGGCCTGGACATCGACCCCGGAGCAACCCGCTTCGCGCGAGCAAACGATCCCGGCACGCGCTACACGATCGGCGACGGCATGTCGCTGCCCTTTCCCCCGGTCACCTTCGACGCCGCGATTTGCCACTTCCTTCTCCTCTGGCTCGAGTCTCCCGGCCGCGTTTTACAGGAAATGAAACGCGTGACCCGTCCCGGCGGTTGGGTGCTCGCTCTGGCCGAGCCGGATTACGGCGGACGCATCGATTACCCCGACTCACTCACCGAACTCGGAAAGCTTCAAGAACAGGCGCTGCAAAAGCAGGGATGCGACACCCGCATCGGTCGGAAACTAAGGCGTCTGTTTAACGAACGGGGATTCGTGGACATCCGCATCGGTGTCCTGGGAGCCGATTGGGATGAGGGAACGATCAGCGGATTGCAGGATTCCGAATGGCAAATGCTGCAGCGCGATCTCGCAGACTCAATTACGTCCGCCGAAATTCACGATTTCCGACAAGCGGATCAGCAAGCCTGGAACGGAGGCAGTCGGCTTCTCTACGTACCGACTTTCTTTGGGGGTGGAAGAATCCCAGCCTAATCACACGGGAAATGATTCCGACAGGCTTTTGGTTTCGTTCCCGTTCAGGGACTCTATTTCCAAACAATTGACCCTGCAGCAACCCCATTCGCTAACGTGCGAAGATCCGTGCCATCCGGACGGACAATCTCCAAGCTGCCCGAAGCTGTGATGTAATAAATCCATTCCCCATCCGGTGACCAGCCAGCTTCGAGCGGTACCGCAGGAATTGATAAGACGGTGTTTCTGAGAGTGCCATCTGCGTTGAGAATCGACAGCGTTTGGGATTGCCGCTGAAGTGCGAGAAAGGAATTCCCATCCGGTGCCCAGTGAATTCCGAAGCGACCGTCCCACACGCCCCATCCATTCGTTGCCCCGAGTGTAGGCAGAAGAACGAATTTGTGCTTGGTTTCCTCGCCTGTGGATGGCGTCGCTATCGTCATCCCCTGTTGATCCTGAGGTATTTCACCTTCGGACAAGCTGAAGGGTACCATTTCGAATATTATGGCCAGTGACTTGCTATCAGGGGACCATTCAAAATGATTGCCCGGGAAAAAACCATCAAAATGTTGGATGACATTGTAGTGGGAGTCGGTCACCCTTTGAACGATGGGTATGCTATCGGGTTCACTTCCCATGTAAGAAATCAGGCAATAATACGTCAGCCATTTCTCGTCCGGAGACCATGATACCCAAGGAGAAGAAAAGGGGTCGATTGGACCTTGCGCCACATACTGCAGCTCCCGGCTGCCATCCGGTTCGATGAGATACAAATCCGCGTAGCGCGTTAAATAGGCCGATTCACTCACTACCGCCAGCCATCTTCCCTTCGGAGACCAAATCAAATCCAAGGCAGGCATCAACAGGTCTTCAACCTCGAAATGCTCGATTTGCACGAGTGTCGTTGCCTCGGAGCCATCGACGTTGGCCAGAAATATCGTCGTATTCTGCGACTCACCGAAATAAGCGATTTGTTCCCCGTTTGGAGAGATTTTCGACGAGGCGCAGTCCGCAGGTGGGGTGAGTGTTAAGGGTGTTACACTGCCACCCGACGTGGAAATCGACATGGCTGTGCACTCTCCCGTCTGCATGAACAAGATCTGCGCCGCGTTCGGATCGGGTGTGACCGGAGCCATCGTGGAGGTTGCTGTGGCAGCTTCCGCAGAAGCAGTTGGCGTGCTTGTTTTCTCCGGAATTTCTACAGCCATCGGCGTATCCGTCCATGCCGGCGGCAATTGCGCGACGTGATGTGTCTCTGTCGGCGGAAGCATCCTCACCTGATCAATGCCGATCGGTGCACACGCAACAAGCAGTATCAGGCAGATTAAAAATCGAAAAGGTTTCATCGTTCCCCTCGAATAGATGACCCAGCATTTGGGAAGCCGAGACGGCAGAAGCAAAGAAAGCGGCAATTTTGTGAGGTCAATGAATAGATTTGTATTTACTCGTGTCGATTACAAAATACAACTCCGAAGAACAAACACGGACACGAAAATAAAACATCCCAGGGAACCATCACCACTGGGATGTTTTGATATACTTCGAATTTCTTGGTGACTAGAACAAACCGACGATCTTGCCCGTATCCAGATCGAGATCGATCGCCATGTAGGCAGGATAAGTGGACAAACCGGGCATGGTGCTCATCTTCCCAAGGAGAGGATAGATGAAACCCGCACCCACACTTGCACGAACCTCACGGATGGGCACCGTAAAACCGGTCGGCACGCCCTTCAGGGTTGGATCGTGGCTGAAACTTAGGTGGGTTTTCGCCATGCACATGGGCAGCTTTCCGAATCCCGCACTCTCGTACGCTTCGATCTGCTCCTCCGCCAGTGGTTCGTAGCTGACGCCGTCTGCACCGTAGAACTCCTTGCAAATGTACTCGATCTTCTGTTTGATCGACCAATCCAGCGGATAGAGAAATTCGAAATTGCTCGACTGCTCGCATGCATCCACAACGGCTTGCGCCAATTCTTTCGATCCGGCGCCCCCGTCCATCCAATGCGTGCTCTTCACAGCCGCGAATGCGCCTTTCTCTTCGGAGTATTTGCGCACCATTTCCATCTCGGCATCCGTGTCGTCTTTGAAACCGTTGACGGCGACCACCACCGGAATTCCGAAACGCATGGCATTCTCGATATGTTTGCCAAGGTTGGGCAGGCCGGCTTCGAGCAATCCGAGATTTTCCTCCGTGTAGGCCCGATCGAGCGGTGCACCGGGCGTCACTTTCGGACCGCCGCCGTGCATCTTCAAGGCGCGTACGGTCGCCACCAGGACGACGGCATTGGGAATAAGCCCAGAATACCGGCACTTGATGTCGAAGAATTTCTCCATGCCGATGTCGGCGCCGAAACCACTTTCGGTGACTACATAATCACCAAGTTTTAGCGCAATTTGATCGGCGATGATGGACGAGTTGCCGTGGGCGATGTTGGCAAACGGACCGGCATGTACGAAGGCCGGCTGTCCTTCGAGCGTCTGCATCAGATTCGGCATGAGCGCATCCTTCAGCAACACCGTCACTGCGCCGGCCACGCCCACGTCCTCGAGATTCACCGGATCGCCCTGCTTGTTCAAGCCGATCACGACTCTCCCCACACGTTCGCGTAGATCTTTCAAACTCGTAGCCAATGCCAAAATTGCCATCAACTCCGATGCAACCGTGATATCCACGCCCGTGGCGCGTGGGAAAACCGGACTCGGGGACCCGTCTTTTAACTTTGCATCGTTGAAGCCGACTTTGATGCTGCGTAAGCTGCGATCGCAGACATCGACGACGCGGTTCCAGGTCATTGTTTCCAGGTCGATGTCGAGCCGTGCAAAACGAGAGATCTCCTCATCCGTCAGGGTGTTGGGATCGGTCTTTTTTATGCCCAGTTTTTCCAGGCGGCGTAATTGTGTGGGCAAGAACTCGCGCTTTCCATCCTTCTCGGGGACCAGGCGTTTGTAGAGGCCCGCATCGGACTGACGGGTTTCATGGTACATGCGAGTGTCAATTGCCGCGGCGACCAGATTGTGCGCCACGCTGATCGCATGGATGTCCCCGGTTAAATGGAGGTTGAAATCCTCCATCGGGATCACCTGGCTGTAACCACCACCGGCGGCGCCGCCCTTGATGTTGAACGTTGGCCCCATACTCGGTTGGCGAATGCAGGCGATTACGTTCTTTTTCAAATGTGTGCCAAGCGCCTGGGTCAATCCGAGAGTCGTCGTGGTTTTCCCCTCGCCCAACGGTGTGGGGGTGATGGCGGTGACATCGATGTATTTTCCTTGCGGACGATCCCCCAAACGATCGATGACATCCAGATGAACTTTGGCCTTGTACTTTCCATACAGATCCAGATCGTCCTCTTTAAGTCCAATCTTGGCCGCGATCTCAAGAATTGGACGAAGATCTGCCTCCTGAGCGATCTCGATATCCGATGGAACGGGCCGCTTCGGTTTAAGCACCATAACGCATCCTCCTATAGGGGTTATCATATCGGTACAATAGTGAAGATAAAACCAATACTACATAGTTTGCATCGGTTGAGAGGAAAAGACAAGCGACATTTTTCACAAACACCTATGTCATCCATAACAATTGTGTTGGATATAGAAATCGAAATATGCAATATCAAAATGGTTACGCATATGTAATCTGTGGATTGAGATCAAGTGAAAACTAGGGTAGATTCGTACGTAGACTGGCAAGCAAACCTATAGATCGATGCAATTCGTCTCTTGCTGCAAATTATTCTAGCCAGGCTGCTCATCAGGAGTCAACAATGACGCGTCGCATGAAGCTGAGTCTCTCCGCTCAATTGGTGCTTGGTTTTGTGTTTCTAGCCTTTCTTACGACGGTCGCCATTGGAATACCCGCAATTCAATTAATCGACGATCGCCTGGAACAACAAGCCTGGGCTCAGGTCGATCAGGGGGCGAGGGCATCCAAAGCCTTATTATCTGCCACAGAGAATGACATTCAGAATCTCGCCAGATTGACAGCACAGCGCCCGACATTACTGGAGCTCCTCGAAGATCCGGAACAAGAAGCCTTATCTGAATACCTCAACACTTTACGGCTCACGACCGGCCTGGATATGATCCTCCTCTGCGACAACGAGAACCGACTTCTCACGATGGATGAGAATATTGCACTCTCTCCCACATGTGAGGGCATCACGCCGCAGGGCTACTACATATTTTCGAGTGAAGGAAGTCAAGATGTGATACTGACGGAGACGAGCATCGTATACTCGGGAGACCGTAATATCGCCAGAGTCGTTGTGGGGCTTCATCTGGACTCCTCGTTCATGGCAAGGATGAAATCCCAAACGGATATGGACCACTTGCTTTGGATGGATGAAACATTGTTCGCGACCAATTTTCCAGCGGAGATCGAACTGTCCGATGTTCACAACCCGGTGCAACAGAATGATGCGGTCCAGGAAAGTAAGCGAAACCGCTTTTCTTTTTTGAACAGACTTTACTACGCTACGACCTACCCCATCCAGCAGAGCCAATTGGAGATTGAAGTCGCCCTCGATGTAACCGGCATCATCACCACTCGGCGGCAATTGGTTTGGAGTTCGATCGGCATCATTTTCGTCATCGCCGCGACGGGTTCTACGTTGGGAACGATCTTGGCGAGAAGCATCGGAAAATCGTTTCAAAATCTCACCGATGCGGCCGCAAGGATCAGTGAGGGCGATCTTGATTCACCGGTGCGGTTAGATTCTCACGTGAGGGAAGCGACGCTCGTTGCTCAGACGCTGGAGAAAGCACGACGGGATCTAAATCGAATCGTTACGGAATTACGCGAAGAAAAAGCGTGGGGCGACCATCTTCTGGAAGCGATCGTAGAAGGCATCGTCACGCTCGATTCTCAAAACAAGATCACCTTTTTTAGTTCAGGTGCGGAAAAGATTTCGGGGTGGTCTGCAGAAGAAGTGCTCAATCGCCCATGTGACACGATTTTTCACTCCGTCGATCATAAACAAACTTTCACGGAACTTATACCGTCTCCCGGTCAACGCCGTAGGTTTCGAGTCGAAATGGCCGGGAAGAAAACCGCAATGCTTGCGATCTCGGGTGCCAGGCTCGCCCCCACGGAGGCGCGTGAAGCCGAGGTAGTCTTCGTATTTCGGGACATCAGCGAAGAAGACGCCGTTCATCGACTGATGGGACACTTCATGGCCAACATTTCTCACGAATTCCGTACGCCTCTTACTGCCGTAGCAGCTTCAGTTGAACTCCTTTTGGAAGAAGCCACCGATCTTAGCCCGGGCGAGCTGCAGCAACTGCTGAATTCACTGCACCTGGGGCTCTTGAGTCTGCAAACCCTTGTTGACAATCTCATCGAAAGTGCGAGCATCGAAACAGGGCATTTCCGCGTCTCGCCACGCTCCGCAGAGCTGTCGGAAATCATCGGGGAAGCTACGGCTATAATGCAACCTCTTCTAGAGAAGTACGAACAAAGTCTTGACGTTCAACTCCCCCTGGATCTACCCCTGGTGAGAGCCGATCCGCGGCGATCTACGCAAGTCATCGTCAATTTATTGTCAAACGCCAATAAATACGCATCCACAGGATCACACATTGATTTGCATGCAACGATGGAGGGAAACCACGTAAAAATCGAGGTTATTGATCGCGGGCCCGGCATTCCGGATAAATATCGCAATGAAATCTTTCGGCGGTTTGCCTATATCCTCCAAGACGAACAGGCTTCAGCGCAATATGGAGCCGGCCTGGGTCTATCCGTCGTGAAGGCGATCGTCGAGGCACAAAGCGGCACAGTTGGCGTCGCAGACAATCCTGAAGGGGGCTCGATCTTTTGGTTTACATTGCCAATCCAGGAGCTAAAGTGAAAGCGCTGACTGTCGATGATGAATGCATGGCACCCACTATGAAAACCGCCATTCTACGGCGTGAAGCACATCAGATCATTCAAGCCCACGATTGCGAATGTGTATTGCATCTACAACGTTAGAACGGCTCGATCCCATCAATTGAAATAAGACTTCGAATATTTTTTTGTTACCACTCCGTTACAGCTTCGTGACGCTTCTTATCACCACCTTGGTTAAGAATTCAATTAATGGAACACGGTGGTGAAATGACGAAGCTGCAAATGTTGGATTTCCCGCACATCATTATCGACGATTTAAAACTGGATCTGCAATTAATTTGCAGCTACCCGGTCGATCTTGCCTACCGATTCCACAGCTTTCCCATTGCTGAAACGGAAGACTATTACACCATCGTAATGACGGAACCAGAGGATCAACTCGCGCGTGCTGCAATCCAAAAAGTATGCCGAAAGCGGGCACACGTGCTCCGTGGCGATCCGGAAATCGTCGATGCGCTGATCAATAAGTATTTTCCTAAGATTCAGGATGGACGGATATTGATTTCCTGTCCGTCGGATGAAGTGACTCGCTTGGATGAATACGCACGTGTTCTTGCTCCGATTATGAAGACGGAGATCGTTGAGTATTGTCTGGTCGAAAACACTAAATGCCTGACGGAAGAATTCATAAACACTGCAAATGGCTACAGTCTCGTTTTTTTTTCTGCTCCGGAATCATCATTATATGAAAGGATCATTCATGGTTCGTCGGAGCTGCGATTCCTAGAACGTTTAACCACTTCCTGCTTGTTCCCTCGAACACCCCGTTTGCCCATTCGAACAATTATGATGCTGCTGCACAGAGGTGGCAGCGACATTGCTGTTATGGATCTCGTTGCGCGTATTGCAGCTCTAACAAAAGCAAAAGTAATCATTCTCGCCGTGCTTCCACAAGTGCCAACCATGTTTCAGGGTTTAGTCAGAATGAGGCTTTCCCAAGCAGACATTCTGCAATCGCAAACCGAAATGGGCCGCCGCCTGCGTAGAATTTCGAGATCCCTGTGTTGCGGGTCATTCCATGGGGAAATCCACCTCAAGCAAGGCCAATCGGATTGCGCGATTCAAGAGGAAATTGCTACCTCGGAAATCGATTTAGTCGTCACGGCCACGCCCAGGAAACATCGACAGCCATTCAAGTTTGAAGACGAATGCGTCATACGTATGCTTCGTTGGATTGAGCGACCGGTGTTGCTGGCGGCATAAATATAAAATTCACCAAATTGAGGTAAATGAAAATGCATATTATCTTTCCGATACTTCCGCTCGCCTTTGTTTGCGAATTGGTCGATTCCTCATTCGTCACGGGCTGGGCGGTTAAAGCCTACATTGGCATCATCGTAACGGGACTTGGCATCATTATCCTTTTACGAAGATCCAAGGAAGCAAGATTCTCATGGAGACGCCTCGCTAGTCTCGGAATACTCGCAGCCTTCAACAAAGGCATCAGCGGCGGTGGCTATGGCCCAGTCGTGACAGGAGGCCAGATCCCCGTTGGCGTCGAGGGGCGTAATGCGATTGCCATCGCGGGTGTTGCAGAGGGGATCACAAGCGCTGTAGGTGTACTGATCTTTATACTCAATGGAGTAACACTTGACCCGAGCTTGACGCCCAGTCTGACAATCGGCGCGGTGCTTTCAGTCCCCATGGCTGCGTTCATCGTCAGTAGACTATCGTTCAAGAGCATCACATCTGCCATCGGAGGCACGATGCTTGCCTTGGGTAGCTATACGTTATTACGTATATTAATTTGATTGAGGCACGATGCTATGTCTATATCCATGAAATCCGAAAACCGTATATCCGAATCAGAATCCATAAAATCATGGCTCAAGACATTCATCCAAGACCTGTACGAGAATGTGATTCTGCTCGACTCAAACGGCAGGATTACGTCCCTGAACCAAAACGCAAAGAGAGCAATGGGATGGATAAGCGACCCCGCTTTAGAACCATCATTTGTCAAACTTTTGATACCTCGTAAAGAAGAACGACATCCAGAGATAAAAGTCGTTGCATTTGAGGATACACTTGAAACGATCTCGCAGGTGCAAGAAAGTGAATTGGCAATCATCGAAATCGCTAGGGCTTACATCCCCTCGGCCGGCGACGACGAAGAAAAGACGATCTTCATCTTGCGCGATATCACGGAGGAAAAGGCCGCCGACAGCCTGCGATCCTTCTTTTTAGGCAACATCACCCACGAATTTCGAACCCCGCTTTCGGCGATTAACGCCTCGGTTGAAGTCATCCTGGAAGACATCGAAAATCTATCGAAAGCGGAATTGAGAGAGCTCTTGAGTTCGATCCACATGAGCGTTTCCGGACTGCAAACCTTGATCGACAACCTGCTCGAGAGTATCAGCATCGAAGCCGGGCATTTCCACATTTACAAACGTCCGACCAAAATTGATACCGTCCTCTTAGATGCGATGCGGGTAATGCAACCGTTGCTCACGCGCCGCCGGCAACAAGTCGTCATCTGTAAACCGGCGTGTTTCCCAATCATCCTGGCGGACCCGACCCGGCTGGCTCAGGTTTTGGTCAATTTGATTTCGAACGCGAGTAAATACAGTCCGATCGGAACCCAAATCGAACTCACTTTGGAAGATATCGAGGGGAAGATAATACGCGTAACGATTGCAGACCGAGGCGATGGAATCCTCAGCAAAGACAAAGAGCTAGTTTTTCATCGCTTTGTGAGACTTGGCAACGGCGATGGAACGCAGTATGGTATTGGCTTAGGATTATCCGTTGTGAAGGCCATTATCGAGAGACACTGCGGAGAAGTTGGCGTGGAAAACAGGCAAGATGGTGGATCGATTTTTTGGTTCACGCTGCCCATCAATGGATGGCCGGCATGAAAGCTCTGATCGTTGACGACGATCTCGCCCTCGCCGATGTGGTTTCTTTCACTATGCGGCGAGCTGGCTTTGAAGTCATCGTCGCACACGACGGTCAAACCGCGTTGGATCGTTGGCGGGAAGCTGAACCTGACTTGATCATTCTCGACATCAACCTGCCGAAACTCAACGGACTTGCTGTATGCCAGCGCATTCGTTCCGAAGCCTCGACCCCCATAATCATTCTCAGCGTGCGCGGCGAAGAAGACGACGTTGTCAAGGGGCTTGAATTGGGTGCGGATGATTACATCGTAAAACCGTTCAGTCCCCGGCAACTCGTCGCTCGATCTGAAGCCGTACTACGCAGATCAGAAACAAAGGCGATTTCGAACGCTCCGTTGACCACCGGAGTTCTCACTTTGGATCTCACTCGCAACGAGATCTTGTCCAACGACAATGCGCCTATACGACTGACGAAACTCGAAACACGACTGATGGAAGTATTGATGATCAACTGCGGCCAGGTTCTGCCGTTCGACATGTTAATCGACTCAATCTGGGGTCCGTCTTCCGGTGATCGTGTGATGCTCAAACAGCTTGTCTACCGGTTGCGCCGTAAGATCGAGGCCGACCCAGCACATCCCCGTCGACTCATCACGATCAGCGGCATCGGGTATTCGTTGGAAGTCGACGAATAATTGAACCGAAATCTGGAACTCCTCGTAGTGATTCCTCCTTCCCCGTAAGGAAACGGCTGAAAATTACGCTCTGTTACTGAATTGTTACCCAGGCACAACCAAACTTGTTACCGCGAGTACATACACTGCGTTTGAGGATACGCGGTCGTCCTGACTGCATGCTCTCTTGTGAGGTAATACTGTCCTGCAGTACACAATGAGGAATCGTCAATGCCCAACAAGCTAAAAACGATACGCTGCCTGGAGCACCGCCATTCGGCAAAAACCTCCCAACCCGATTCGAAGGATCCCCCATGGAAAGAACAACTGCTTACGTGGTGTTGATATTGGCAGCGTTGCCGTGCGCGCTGCAAACCATTCGCACGAAACGTCTCTTGGTTTCAGCGCTTTGGCTCGCCGGCCTCAGCGCACTGCTGTCCATTCTCATCTATGATCTTGGCGCCAAACATGTCGCCGTGATCGAACTCAGCGTCGGCGCAGGCTTGGTTACCGTCTTGTTTGTGTTCGCCATCAACGTCGCTGGCGATCAAGAACTTAAAGTTCGAGATATCGTCCCCATACCCATTGCTGCCGGGTTCGTGCTGATCGGTGCCCTGCTCCTGATCCGTTTCATCGTTCCCATGGAACCCCCGCTGCGCACTTCTCACCCAGAATCGTTTGTCGAAACCCTCTGGCAGCAGAGAGGCTTGGACATGCTGGTGCAGATCGTGCTGGTCTTTTCCGGCGTTCTCGGCCTGCTGGGGATTCTGGCGGAGGCGAAAGCACCACTCGAAGGTGCCGCCACGGAGGAAGTGGCCGCGGAGCGCGATCGCGACCTTGAGGCGCTCGCCCAACAAACCACTGCAGCAACGGAACGCCATTCGAAACAGAAAATCGAAACATTCTAAAGTTCATCGTTCATGAACTAATCACATTCAAGGAGACAGCATGGCACCATCCCCAGTGAATATCTTGCTCGTTGGTGTAGCGGCCTTACTTGGGATCGGCATCTATGGTTTGATGGTCAGCCACAACTTAATCAAACTTGTAATCGCTCTTCAAATCCTGGTGAAGTCAGCCCTGCTGGGAGTGATCAGCGCCGGCTTCGTGCGCGATGAAATCCAATTGGCGCAAAGTCTGGCACTTACCGTCATCGTCGCCGACACGATCGTCGCCGTGATTGGCATCGCCCTCGCTGTTCAAGTACGTCGTCGAATCGGCACACTCGACGTGCGGGACCTGAGCAAGTTGAAGGGATAATTCATGGCCATCCTTTGCGTTTCGCTCTGTATTTTATTGCCCTGGATCGGATCGATCGCGGTATGGCGCTGCGGCAATAATCATCCCAGACTGCAGCATGCAGTGGCGTCCGTATTCGCTGTCGCCACGGGGATCATTTCGCTTCTGCTTTTACTCAACCCTTCAGACGCGCCCATCGTGCGCATCCCTATGGGTGATTTTTTCGGAGAACTCACACTCGTACCCGACGGCTTGGGGATTATTCTAGCGATCATCGCTTCGGTCGTGGGCAGCCTGGCGGTGATTTTTTCCATCGATTACATGCGAGGCGAAGCGCAACTCGGTCGCTACTACGCCTTGATCCTCTTCTTCATCGGCGCCATGTCTGGACTTGTTCTCTCCGGCAGCATGTTGTTGATGTTTTTCTTCTGGGAAATTACGGCCTTTTGCTCCTACGCCCTGATTTCCTTCCACAACGACGACCCCAAAGCTGTCGCCGGCGGCGTGAAGGCGCTGATCGTCACGCAGTTCGGGGGAATCGGCCTTCTCCTCGGCGCGCTGATCATTCGTTCCTACATCGGCAGCTACCAAATCCGCGCTTTTCTCGCAGCCGCTCCGACACTCGAATCGGGCGTATTGAGCGCCATCGGGTTTGGTTTTCTACTGGCGGCTATGGCCAAATCGGCCCAATTCCCTTTGCACACCTGGCTGCCGGATGCCATGGAAGCACCCACACCCGTCACGGCGCTCATTCACGCCGCCACGATGGTCAATGCCGGCGTCTATCTGTTAGCACGCTTTTACCCGGCGTTTGAAGCCGTCCCCGGTTGGAAAACGAGCGTAATGCTCGTCGGGCTGCTCTCTGCCCTCCTGGCAGCACTGATGGCGACGAGATCCGACGATATCAAGCGGGCCCTGGCGTACTCGACCATCAGCCAATTGGGCTACATGATCTATGCGATTGGGGTCGGAGGGATTTTCGCCAGCATGTTTCACCTGCTCAGCCACGCCGTTTTCAAGGCGCTGTTGTTCCTGGGCGCCGGCGCGGTCATTCACGCCGCCGGCACGCGTGACATGCGGCGCATGGGTGATTTGTCCAAGGGGATGCCCGTCGTCCATGCGACTTTCCTGATCGGAGGATTGGCGCTGGCCGGACTTCCCCTCGCCAACGGATTCTTCAGCAAAGAGCTGATCCTGGAAACCGGATTGCTGCATGGTCCGCGATGGGCATTGATCGGCATGCTCGCCGGCGCTGGCTTGACGGCATGGTATACGCTGCGAATCTATAGCATGACCTTTCGGGGTAAATCCAGCGAATTTCGCGTGGTACACGGTGCGCCGCTCGCCATACGGAGCGCGCTCACCATTCTCGCCGCGTGTGTTCTAACGACCTGGCTGTTTGCGGCGCATTTCAGTTCGCTGCTGGCGGATTCCCTTCCCTATCACAGCATCCGCGTAACGACCAACATCTCACTCGTCAGTGAAATCATCAGTGCCCCTGTGACGTACGTTGTGCTGCTCGTGATCGTCGTTGGGGGCGCACTCTGGTTGTTCCGAGACCGCATTTCTAAGGTGTTGCGCATACCTGCGCCGGTGATGCAGTTCCTCGAGTCGGGCTACGGTTTAGAAGCTCCATATGCAGCCGTCGTCCGCATCACACAGCAGGCGTCCAGGGTTCTATGTGCGGCGCACAGCGGGCAGCTCAATCTGAACGTTGCGGGCATCAGCGCTGCGCTCTGCGTCGTGCTGACGCTTCTCTTGGTTGGAGTCTGAGATGGATTCAATTGCTTTTCGCTGGCTCATCGCATTTCCTCTGCTCGCCTCGCCCTGTATCTACCTGACGGGTCGCCTCGGACAGCGCATGAAGCGTAACAAAGTCGCGCAAGTTGTGGGCCTTGCTTCACTCATCGCAGCGTGGATTCCGTTTTTACTGTCGACGAATGACTACGCCACGTCAGGAACGTTGTTGCTCCGTCTCGGAAATATCTCGCTCCAAATGGACGGCTTGAGCCTGCTCTTTATCGGGATCACTCTAGTTCTGGGAACGCTCGTAACCCTTTTTTCAGAGTCCTACATGGCCAAGGAAGCCGGCCAGGAGAAATTCTTCGCCATGCTCGTGGCCATGATCGGCGTGATGATCGGCCTCGCCTGTGCGAGCGATCTGTTCAACTTGTGGATCTGGTTCGAGGCAATGGCCGTCACCTCGTATCTCCTAGTAGCGTTCTACCGCGATCAACCTCCTTCCTTGGAAGCCGGTGTGAAATATCTCGTGCAAAGCGCCGTAGGCTCTACGCTGGTGTTGATCGGCATCAGCCTCGTATTCTCACAATACGGAGATCTCAGCCTGGCCAACATCCGCCAGAATGCAACACCCTCGCCTATTCTTCTCGCAGCCGGCGGACTTTTCGTCATCGGCTTCGGTGTGAAGACAGCGCTCGTGCCGCTTCACACATGGCTGCCCGATGCACACTCACAAGCGCCGAGTGGGATCAGCGCCATGCTGTCTGGAGTGGTCATCGAGGCAGGTTTGATCGCCTTGCTTCGCTGTCTGAGTTCGTTGTCCGACATCTCATCTACATGGGGTGTCCTGCTAATGAGCTTCGGCTGCTTAAACATGCTCGCCGGAAACCTCCTCGCACTGGGTCAGAAGCAGATAAAACGAATGTTTGCTTATTCATCCATCGCCCACATGGGATACATGCTCCTCGGCCTGGGAATTTCGTATTACACCAACAACCCCAACGGAGCCCAGGGAAGTTTCTTTCATCTAATCAACCACGGAATCATGAAAGGCCTGGCTTTCCTCGCCGCCGGTGCGCTGCTCTATGCGCTGCGCATCCTTTTGAATCGGCATTCGCCACTGCACATCGAGGACCTTGCCGGTGCCGCTCGTCTCTACCCTATTCCAGCCCTGGCGCTCAGCGTCGCTGTGCTCAGCCTGGGTGGTCTTCCACCACTCGCAGGCTTTACTTCGAAATGGCAGATCTTCGTGGCCGGTTTTGAGACAAAAAACGTGGCCGTTATTCTGCTGGTTGCTTTTGCAGCGTTGAATAGCGTCTTATCCCTGGCGTATTACACACCGCTGGTGAACGTACTATACCGGAATAAACCGTCAAAGGACGTCCTTATCGGCGGACACATCCCGTGGAGCATGAATCTTCCACTGATTGTCCTCACGCTATTGATCGTCCTGCTGGGCGTGTGGCCTACGCTTGTTGACGGCATCACAGCGTCAGCCGGGCAAGCACTCATGCGAGGTGTCGTAGATGTTTCATCCGTTGCCCTTCCGTAGCGATTCGAAGACGCCCATGATGGTGAGAACGCGGAGTAATCGATGTATGCGCTGATCCGCAACCCGGTCATTTCCTTCTTGCTCTATTTGGGTCTCACGTCGTTTCTCTATTTGATCGGTCGGTACCTTGCCGGCGCGACGGTAAAGACGTCCATGAAGTCAAGTACGTATGCCAGCGGTGAGACCGCGCCGACGAAGATCGCAGCACCCGGATATCGGCCCTTTTTCATCGTCGCGTTGTTCTTCGCCGTTCTGCATTTGGGCACTCTCGTGTTGGGAACTGGTGGAACGAACACGATAACGATCATCTATCTCGCAGGCTTGATCTTGACGTTGCTGGCTTTGATCTTGGGTTGAAAGAGAAATCAACATGGGCACAGATGGCAGGCTGCGGCAATTGAATCTCGAAACGATGAAGACGTGGGCGCGGATCAATTCGCCCTGGGTTCTGCACTTCAACTCGGGTTCGTGCAACGGATGCGACATCGAAATACTCGCTACTTTGACGCCCAGATACGATCTGGAGCGCTTCGGCGTCAAGCTGCAAGGAAGCCCGCGCCACGCCGATATCTTGTTGGCCACGGGGGCTGTTTCGAGACAGGCCCGCGATCGCTTGCTGCGCATCTACGAACAGATGCATACACCCAAATTCGTCGTTGCAATTGGCGCATGTGCACTGACCGGTGGCGTCTTTCAGGGTTGCTATAACGTTCTTGGCGGCATCGACAAGCTGCTCCCTGTTGATGCATTCATCCCCGGCTGTCCGCCTCGTCCAGAAGCAATCATCGACGGCGTCGTCAAACTGTTGACAAACATACAAGCGCCGAAATCGGAACAGGCGCACAGCAAAACATCCGCTCATGGAGCGTTGTACGATGAATGATACCGAAAAAACACTGAAGACTGCTTCACAACTGCTTGAACAATGGTTGTGGAAGACCGAAGTCGAGCGTCCCGAACCTAACCGCTTGGATGTGCGCCTCAAGACGATCGATGACTTGATCCCCATCGTTGCCGGTCTGCGCGTCCTTCGGCTTGGATATCTGACTGCCATTACCGGGTTGGATCCCGGCCTCGAAAACCCTGACCTGGAAGTGCTTTACCACTTCTGCGTCGGCGAAGCCGTCATCACATTGCGCCTGAACATACCGCGTGTGAATGGTTGTCTGCCCAGCCTTTGCGAGATCATTCCCAGTGCAGAAGTCTTCGAACGCGAACTGCAAGAGATGTTTGGCATACGCATCGACGGCTTGCGAAATCCATCACGCCTCTATCTGCCGGATGATTGGCCGGAAGACGTATTTCCTCTGCGCAAAGATCACGATCCAGACAAACTTAAATCCTACCTGACGTTGAGAGAACTCTGATGGAAAAACAAACGACAACACACAGTTTCATCGTGCCCATCGGACCACAGCATCCGGCGCTCAAAGAACCTTCACACTTTCGCATCGCCGTCGATGGAGAGATCGTCACCGGTGCTTCCGTACGACTTGGCTATGCGCATCGCGGCATCGAGAAAGCCACCGAAAGCAGGACCTGGATCCAGAATCTATACCTGCTGGAACGCATCTGCGGCATCTGCTCCCACATCCATGGCATGGCCTACTGCCTCGCCGTAGAACGCCTCGCCCAGGTTGACGTGCCCGCTCGCGCCCAGGCAATCCGGGTCCTTTTTGCCGAACTCGAACGCATCCACAGCCATCTGCTCTGGCTTGGAGTCGCCGCCCACGAAGCGGGTTTCGACACGCTTTTCATGTACAGCTGGCGCGACCGCGAAACAGTCATGGACATCCTGGAGCAGCTTTCCGGGAACCGGGTCAATTATTCCGCCAACGTGCTCGGCGGCGTGAAATTCGATGTAGATCAATTGTGCATCGAATCCATTCTGACCGGGATCGATTTCCTCGAAGAACGAACGCAATACTATCTCAAAGTCGTCTCCACGGACGCTCTGTTCCTACAGCGAACGCGGGGAATCGGCACCATGAGTCGCCGGCAAGCGGAAGTGCTGGGTACGGTTGGGCCAACCGCTCGCGCTTCCGGCGTCGATCGAGATATTCGCATCGAAGCGCCTTACGCAGCCTACAATCAATTTCCCATACAACTCACCCTTGACGATAAAGGCGATTTGGAAGCACGCGTGCTGGTCCGTCTCAGAGAGCTGTTCGAAAGCTACCGGGTCATCAGACAGATACTGTCGGACTTGCCCCCTGGCGATCTGACCGTCCGCATGCCGCGCCGTATCCAGCAAGGCGAAACGGTCCTTCGAGTGGAAGCACCGCGCGGGGAATTGTTTTACTTCGTGCGCAGCAACGGCAGCGATATGCCGGAGCGGATCAAAGTTCGTACGCCGACGATCTGCAATCTGCTTTCGGTCGTCAAACTCGCCGTGGGGCATCAACTGGCCGACGTACCGATGATCCTGGTCGGGATTGACCCCTGCTTTTCGTGCAACGACCGCACGGTGATCGTCGATCGAGCGAACGAGACGAGCCGGCAATGGTCCTGGAAGGAATTGCGACAGTATGGAAGCACCTACTATCAGCAACGAGCTACGTAACCTTTTCTCCCTGGTTCTTTTCCCAGGTGGTTGCTTTCTCATTCTGCTGGGATTGTCCTACGAGTGGGTGGATCGAAAGCTGTTGGCGCGTTTTCAGAATCGCATCGGGCCGCGCTGGTTTCAGCCGCTTGCCGACACCCTCAAACTCCTGGCGAAAGAAGAAGTTGTGCCCGAGAACGTCGATCTTCGCCTGTTCGTTGGGCTGCCGATCGTCGCCCTGACCGGCGCGCTTACGGCAGGCCTTTACGTTCCCATTCTGGGCGTGAAAACCGCATTCAGTTTTTCCGGAGACCTGATCGTCACGTTGTACATGCTGAGTCTGCTCACCCTCTGCATGGGCCTCGCAGGCGCGAATACGCTGGACCGCTTCTCGTTGATCGGGGCCACACGCACCCTGACCCAACTTTTCTCCTATGAATCACCTTTCCTGCTGGCGCTTCTGGGTCCGGCGCTTTTCAGCAGCAACTGGCAGATCTCCGAAATCGCCGCCTCTGCCGGCGGCCGCTGGCTGTTGCTAACGCAACCGATTGGCTTTCTCGTGGCCATAATCGCCTTGATGGGAAAATTGGAGCTGCCGCCTTTCGACGCGCCCGAAGCGGAAACGGAGATCGTCGCGGGAGCCCTGACCGAATATTCCGGGCGAGGATTGGCTCTTTTCCGCCTCGGAAAAGGCGTCGAACTGGTCGTCGGCCTGACCCTTATCTCCGTACTCTATCTCGGCGGAATTGCCGATCCGCTTACATTCTTGATAAAGACTATGGCGCTGCTGTTTATCATCGTCGTGCTGCAAGCGCTTCTTACCCGCCTGCGCATCGATCAAACCGTCGGACTTTGGTGGCGATACGGTGCGCTTTTGGTTTTGCTGCAGTGGTTCGTCATTATTCTGCTGTAAGGGAGCGCGACATGAGACTCGCTGCAATGATCGGGGACATCGCTTCCGCTTTCATTCATCATCCCATTACTGAGCGGTATCCATTCGAATGCCGCGAAGCCCCAGGACGATTGCGCGGCATGCTTCATTGGGAGCCAGAGAACTGCATCGGTTGCGGACTATGCGCCAAGGACTGCCCTGCCGCGGCGATCGAATTGATCGTCCTCGACAAGAAAGCGAAACGCTTCGTCGTGCGATACCATCCCGGTCGATGCGTGTTCTGCGCACAGTGCGTATTCAGCTGCCGCCAGGAATGCCTGTCGATGTCGAACACGGAGTGGGAATTGGCGGTCACGCAGAAAGCTGAACTTATCCGCCACTATGGTGACAAAGAAGATGTCGAAGAAGTATTGGCTGGTAACTTTGTACCGGATTCTTTCTGAACTCGAAGCGCAAAGACGTGAGCCGCACCTGGCGATTATTGGAATCGGTCACGAGTTATGCGGCGACGATGGCCTCGGCGTCGTGATTTCAAAAGAACTTGAAACCATTTTCCAGAACCACGACCGCATTCGAGTATTCACCGCAGGATCGGCGCCGGAAAACCTGTGCGGGGTGTTGCGGCGTCTTACGCCCGATCTCGTCGTGCTGATCGACGCTGCGGATATTGCGGAGAAGCCCGGAAATGTCCGCTGGCTCGACCTGGAGAAGATCGACGGCGTCAGCGCTTCGACGCATTCGCTGCCCCTGTGCATGATGACGGACTATCTGGCTGCGGAAATCGGCTGCAAGGTCGTTCTGTTGTGTGTTCAGCCGGCAAATCTTGAATACGGACCAATCTCCAAATCCGTCCAAGAAAGCATCCAGGCGGTCGTTGAAGGCTTTCGCGGTCTGCTCACACTCGAGCCATCCTTCTCCCACCAAACGAATCGAACAACGCCAAACTAATGAAGGAGTCTAAATCTCATGTGTTTATACACGGTGGCCAAAAAATCGCTCTCGTCTTGGTTCGCATCACTCCTCAGCCAATATTACCTGGTAGGCCCGACCGCTCGCCGTGACAACTTTGTGTTTGCCGAGATAACGGACGCTTCACGTTTATCTCTCGATTACACGACCACGATGCTCCCACCGAAGAAATATCTGCTGCCTCTAAGAGAGACGTTGATCCAATTTGAAAAAGGCACTCACGGCACAAAAGTCACGCCGATTTTTGATAATCGAGCCACTGTCATTTTCGGCATGCATACCTGTGACTTGCACGCCGTTCGTCTCCTCGATCGCTTCTTCGAGCAAGGCGTTGCGGATCAAACCTACCTGCGTAGAAGAGCAGCCACGACGATCGTCAGCATTGAATGCCTGCAGCCCTGCTCGCCGCTCTCGTTTTGTAAGAGCATGGGAACCTACACCATTCAAGAAGAATTCGATCTGCATCTCACCGACATCGGAAACGTGTACGTGTGCGAAGTCGGATCCGATAAAGGAGCTGCGCTGATCGATCTGTGTCCGGACGCGCGCCAGACCAAAGGAAGCGAAATCATCGAAATGAACCGCATGCTCAGCGAAAAATGGGGGCGCTTTCCCGATCTACTGCACGCAGACCTCCATGCGCTGCCAAGTATGATGACCCTCAGCTACGAGAGTCATCTCTGGCAGGAACTTGGGGAGCGGTGTATGGGATGCGGTGTGTGCAACATCGTTTGTCCGACTTGCTACTGTTTCGATGTCGTCGATGAGATCGAACTCGACTTACAGCACGGCGAGCGCTATCGAATTTGGGATTCTTGCCAAAGCGATGCTTTCGCGGTCGTCGCAGGCGGGCACAACTTCCGCAGCGAGCGCGCCGAGCGCCTGCGCCATCGATTCATGCGCAAGGGAAAGTATCAATTCGAATCGTTGGGGCTTCCCGGCTGTGTCGGTTGTGGAAGATGCGCGCAATCCTGCCTGGCGGATATTTCACCCCTC
>Ga0315534_1000736_pt1 | contig 22951 bp, 25 predicted proteins | sample SalMarSW160240MG_FD_203094 | JGI IMG/M metagenome (GOLD analysis project Ga0315534, IMG submission 203094) | Salt marsh sediment microbial communities from the Plum Island Ecosystem LTER, Massachusetts, United States - Salt Marsh Sediment SW1602-40 ...
AGCGTGAGGGGGGGATAGAAAGAGAAGGGATTGAGGCACGGGCAAAAGAAAAGTATGCCTTTCGTCGTACGTGGTTACAATCAAAGGGTAATCTCGAAAACTTCGTTCTCTTTGCAGTGAGGGGTGACAGTATGGATCCGACAATCACCGATGGTGATTTCGTCCTCATCGACCGTTCTCAAAAAGAGGTGGTTGTCGGTAATATTTATGCCTTTCGCATGGAAAACGCCATCATGGTGAAACGTTTACAACCAATGGGTGACCGTTGCATTAAGGTCATGAGTGATAATAAGTTTTACGAGTCATATGAGTTAGACCTCGGAACAGGAGACATCGAGATCATCGGCCAGATCATCTGGATTGGGAGAGAGCTGGTAAAGTAAGTCTGCATTTTTTCCCTCTAAGACGTCACCAAAAAAATCCGCGTCTTCGTCCATAGAATTCCAACAACCCCCCCACATCTGAAAGAAATGGACACAGGTGCCGACTATTATAATTCTTGACAAATAACCTCTTTTTTATTAATACTTTAGATTCTTTTTGCTGATATTCGAGGAGCTCAATCTATGACTATTGCCGAAATTGCATACCGTCCTGCTGAGATAGCCCGTGGGTATACGGATAGGATACTGAGGGTTAATCTGTCTGAGAATACCTTAGAGGTCAAGGTGTTGCCCGAAGATTTTAAGGAGAAGTGGATTGGGGGTCGCGGATATGCCTTAAAACTGATATGGGACGGCACCGATGAGAAGACCCACTACGACAGTGCGCAAAACATCCTGGTCCTTGCCGGAGGTCCCTTAGGGGCCGAGCCCCTCTTCCCGGGCACCGGAAAGTTTATTGTAGGGACCATCTCTCCCTTGACCGGAACCTTTATCGATTCCAACGCGGGGGGACACTTTGCCCCCCTCCTGAAACTTACCGGGTTCGATGCCTTAGCGATCACGGGGATCGCCCCAGAGGAGGTAGTGCTCTTTATTGATGGGAATGCAGGTACGATCAGGTTGATGAAGTCACCCCCTGGCGAGGGGAGCCTCAGCTATGCTGAGGGGCTGATAGAGAACCTCTGCCAGGGGAAAAAGGCGGAGAATATCGCTGCAGTTACAGCTGGTGTTGGGGGAAAGAATTCATCCTTTGGTATCATCAACAGTATTTTTTATGATACGAGGCGCAAGCGCCTCCGTGCGAAACAGGCGGGTCGGGGCGGCACAGGGACGGTGATGAGACACAAGGGTCTCAAGGCCATTGTTGTGACAAGCAATCTGTCACGTTCACAGGCCAATCATCCTGCCGACCTGGATATGGTTAAAGAGGCTGGCCGCAAGCTGAAGCATGTTATCAAGACCCAAGACCCCCGCGGCATACACCTCAGGGCATGGGGTACCACCGGCCTCGTCGGCCTCATGAATAACAGCGATATCCTACCCATCCACAACTTTCAGATGGGCGCCCATGAGGAGGCTCACCGTCTCGATGGTGAGGTGTTCAGGGATGAGTACTTCGCCGCCGGATATCCTGACGGATGTTATTATGGATGCAACCTCGCCTGCTCCAAGGGCGTTGAGGATATTACCCTGCTATCAGGACCCCACAAGGGGATGAGCGTGAGCGTTGATGGCCCGGAATACGAGACCGCGGCGGTCGGTCCTGCCCTTGGGATTTTCGATCCTCACTTTGTTATTGAATATAACTGGTACTGTGATGAGTATGGTTTGGATACCATATCAGCGGGGGTTACCACGGCATTCCTGATGGAGTGCGCCCAACGTTGTTTCCTGACGGCTGATGATATCGGTTATGCTCTGCGGTGGGGCGATCAGGAAGCGGCCTTTCATCTAATCCACGAGATCGCCTCGGGGGAGGGGTTTGGGAAGATAGCTGGCCGAGGGATCCGTTTCCTCAAGGGATGGATTGCTGAGAACTATGGTCGGAACAACAACGGTGATCGAGAGACCATACTGCACGAACTGGAAAAGTTTGGCATGGAGTGCAAAGGGCTTGAGTTTTCTCTGTACGTCACCAAAGAGTCGCTGGCCCAGCAGGGGGGATACGGCTTCGCCCTTAAGGGAGCACAGCATGATGAGGCCTGGATGATCTTCATGGATCAGGTGAACAATGAACTGCCTTCCTTTGAGTTGAAAGCGAAGGCCCTGAAATGGTTTCCTTTGTTTCGCACGTGGTTCAACGCAACAGGGCTGTGTAAGCTCCCGTGGATAGATGTCCGAAATCCCGAGGCTGCCAACACCTCCGAGCCGGCCAAAAATCTCCCCAGTGCCCAATATTTTGTGGAGTACTACAACGGGACAGTGGGAGCGCACAAGAGTTTAGAGGATCTCCTGAGAGATTCAGAGCGCCTGTACACGTTACAGAAACTCATCAATCTCAAGCATGGGGTGGGTACCCGTGAACATGATCAGATCCCGTTGCGCGCCATGAGTCCCGTGTATGTAGAAGAGTACCGTTCGCGGCAGGAGCGCTACGACAGACAGCTGACTGAGATAGTGGGGGGGAAGCGGTTGCCGGCTGACGTTCAACAACGCCTCGACCTGCTCATTGCCATCCGTCAGAAACAGTATCAGGAACTCTGCGATGCCGTCTACCAGGAGAAGGGGTATGATAGAAACGGCGTCCCCACGCATGAGACGCTGGCTGTGTTCGATCTGTTGGACGCAAAGACCCAGGCCCTCATAGAAAAATATGGGGCCACAGAATGACGAAGAAGCTCCGATTTGATTGATGTCTCTGTGCGAGGGGTGACCACTTTCAGTGGCCACTTGTGCACGAGTTTAACCCCGTTACTTCTTACTCCAGACGCACCGTGCTCGGTCTGAGAAATTGGATGCCGATGCGATACAACCCTGACTCAGAAGGTTGAATGTTTTTTATCTCGCCTGTCAGGGGAGTGATCACTTCGCCCATGGCGAGCTCGAGTTGGATGATGGCTCCAACAGGCAGCTCATCAGCCACCTCCAGTGTTGCCCCTTCCAGGTTCAATTCCAACGTCCTGCCCAGCCCGTGAATGAGCGTACTCCCCTTCTCCGGGTCTATGTTGATCAGGTTTAAAGAATGAACCCGCACGGCTTTTCTTCGTTCTCGCTTCTCTTCCATGCTGCCGCCCCAATTTAAATTGTACCCCTTTTGTCCCCAAGAAACAATGGTTATTTAGTCTGGCGAGGACTTCTGCCCGCTTTGCTTGGGTCTGCCGAACGCTAGATCGTGCCTAGTCCTCCTCTTCGGCAATCATAAAACCCGATGTGGTAACATAGATACCAAAGCTTTTCGTTTCGGAAGGAAAGGTAAAGACCGTGTTGCCGTATACTGCCTCCACGAAGGGGAGGCGCGCACCATATTCGTACAGCCAGCGCCAGCGAGGGTCTTCTTCATCGGCTACTAGGCTGAATACTGTGGCCGGTTTGTTCATCTCATCCTCGGTCCGAAGGTAGCGACCGCGCACACGGGTCAGTTTATACATAGTGTGCAGGCCAATGAAATTGAGCCAATCATCCCACTTGAGGATATGCCCCTCGATGCTCCATTGCTGGCCGCGGAGCCGATAGCGATGGATAAAGGCGGTTTGTGGCGACTCGATGGTCGCGAGATTAAGAATCATCACGTCTTTCGTGCCGCGTACGGGGATGCAATGGACGTTGGCAGCTAGCTCGCGGCGCGTAAAGGCTGTGTATGACTGCATGAAGGCGCCCAGGAACAACATAGTGAGCGAAACAGCGATCAAGAGCAAGATAAAGAGCAGTCGCAGGGTACTGGCGATGAAGCCGACCCGGTCCACCCGCCTGCGGCGCAGGTGGTTGATGATGCGGTGGATCCGCTTGAAGATGAACACCATGAGCAGTATCAAGGCAAGGATCAAGAGCCCCAACGCACTATAGATAAGCAAAGATCCTGAAAAGGGTGGATTGAACATAGTGAACATAGTGATATACCCTTCCCTCAAGCTGGATTGAGCCGCTTGGTATTGTTACGGCTGTTACGTTGTCAGGGGAACAGCAGGGAAAGTATGACACAAATATAAAAGAGGCTCAAGCCCAAAAAGACCAAGGGGCACAGCATCAGCACAATGAGTGATCAGCTCATTGCCGGCCAACTGACTGCCGACCTTTCCGTGTTATTAATGCAAGAAGGCCAAAATCCTCTCTAAGATATACCTGTGTGATGCACACGCGGGCCAGCCTTTTTCTCACGAGCTTCTTAATTTCATAACCAAGGATGCAACCCGTTTCCCTAGCTTCACGGCATTGTCAGTGGTGCTTATATCAGGTGATCCAATACACGATACCCCGTAGTGTCCCGTTGCGTCGAGGGGATCGCCAACGATGATCATGCCGTAGATCAAGAAGGCCTGGATAATCGACAAGATCGTCGTCTCTTTTCCCCCTGATGAGTCGCCAGAGGTGGCGAAGGCCGCTCCTATTTTGTCCCCCATTTTCTTGCGGACACCAACAAACTTCTCAAAGACCGCCTTCAGTTCAGCAGCCATTGTTCCGAAATAGACAGGGGATCCAGCGATAATAGCGTCAGATGCCAGGAAGTCATCCTTTGTAACGTCAGCCGCTGGTTTCACCAGACATGCGATACCGTCTACTTCCTCGACGCCTTTGGCTATTTCCTCAGCCAGCTTTTTCGTATGCCCGCTTGCAGAGTAGTACATGACGAGAACCTGCATGATTACCCCCCTTTTTATGATCTATTCTGTAGTTTTTCGGCCACATGTGCTACCTGGGCCGTGAGGTTGAGGAGATAGGCCTTATCCGGCTGTTTCGGCAGTGGCTTGCTGTCATGCTCTTCTGCCTTTATCAGGGCAACGACGCGTTCCACTGATCCTCCTTCAGCCTGCAACAGTTCTTCTACCCTGGTCTTAAATCGCTTGGCCGATTCAATCGAACGGGCAAAAAAGTCCTTCACCGCCTCACCGATAAAAACAAAGTGGTGTCCCTGGCATAAGACTGCTACGTCCAAAGCGGCCAGGCGCTTCAGACCAGCCAGATAGCTTTCATAGTCAACGAGAAACTCTGCAACGATGTGACCGGTGCTGTCAGCACACCCAACCGCCTCAGTGGCGACAAGAATCCGCTTTTCAGGTATATAGTAGCTCAACAGATCCCGCGTATGGCCTGGGGTTGCAAAGACCTGAACGGACAGCCCTTCCTCCAGTTGTATCACCTGCCCATCTGTCAGCATCACGTCTATATCAAAGGGTTTGAAGGGTTCTTGCAACAATTTGTTTTTGTCTACCCCTGTTACGAGGGAGGCCGCATTCTGGTTTAAGGTCCTCATCAGTCGCTGGGCGTTGGGACGCTTAATGATCTGGGCCGCCTGTGGTGAAGCACCTACCTTGAGAGCAGGAAAGACCTTCTTGAGATATGAGGTCGCCCCGCAGTGTTCGTAGTGGACATGGGTGAGAAAGAGGATCTCAGGTTGGCGATTCCCCAACACCGACCGAATGGCTTCCTCATAGATCCTCCCCAGGCAGGTCAGGCCGGCCTCAAAGAGGACCGGCCGCTCTCCGTCCAAGAGGTAGGAGGGCATCCAGGTATGGCCTAAAACATAAAAATCGTCCTGTACCCTCCCCGTTTTGGAAAAGACCATACCTTCTTTTGTATGAATGTCAAAATTCATAATTGCTTTTTACCCAGTCTTGCAAAATGTCATCGGGAATATGGTTTCATTAATAAATCACAGCGCCAATATGCCGGCCAAAACAGCCATGACCAAGCCAGCGATAACGAGCACTACCCACTGCATAATCCATACTACTAAGGCCCTGCCCCAGCCCGTGTTATAAACGCTTTTTATAATAAGCAGTGTTAAGAGGAGACCAACCAGGAAACCTGCTATCGTGCCGAGGACCGGCACTACTGAAAATACGAGGGCAATCAGTATTTCAATAACTATAGCGGCGAGACAAATAGTTATGGCCTTGCCGAAGGTTGCATCTTTTACTCCCGACAGCTTCGCAGCAAAATGTACAACGAGAGCACCGATCAGGAGACTAATGATGATCCCGATCACCACGCCAATTAATGTGAACCCGAATATTGCAATACCGAAAATTTCCATTGTTCATCCTCCTTGGCTTTTTTGTTCAAGCGCTTATTTGATCTGGCTGGTTTTGATGTCAACCCTTTTTTCTCCGAGTTTTTCCTCTTTCAGTATGATGTGGAACATTTGCTCTTTGCTCAAGTCTATGACAGGAAAGAGGTAGGCAAGTGATCTCACACAGTCACCGGTCTTATCATCGCACATGCTAAATTCCATAACCATGTCACTGATGTCTAACTCATCTGTACTCGTTTTTATAAGACATTGCATGGGATCCTTTAAGTCTTTTTTCTTAACGTAAAGAAAGACCCGTAATTCGACCGGCTTTTTACTCCGTTCTTGAGCCTCTTCAAAGGAGAGCGGTTTCCCCGAACCCTTCATTTTGAGAGACAGGCCGGCGATTCTCACAAACGGAGTGAGGAGATCGAGATAGCCGGTTTTATCCCCCAAGGAAAATTTATTGAGGCCGAGGTCGTATCCGCCGAATTCGTTCATCTTATAATCGGCGGTTTTTCCATATTGGATAGCCTCTTCAATCTTTGCCGGTGACAAATCAAAAAAACCGTCATCAGCACGCGTGGCATTACTACCGCATAGTATCAAACACACAGAAAAAAAGATTACTAAGGATTTCATGATGCCACCTCCTTGATAAAGATTGTCAGTTCTATCCTTTGTTGATGGATTGCTTGGTGATTGAGGCCTGCGGCCCCCGTTAGCGTAAGAGGTTAGACTTCTATGTAAGATCGAGCTGGATTTTAATAGCCTCCCCAACCCTGTGCATGTCATCTGCCGAAAGAACGCCGGTCCTATCAAATAAACGCAATTTACTTACGGTCGCCAATTGATCGGCCATGGCTTTGTTACGCTTTCCATTGAGTGTGATATAGGCCTCACTAGGATAGAGGCGATCGATATTGCTCGTGAGGGGAACGACCTGAACTCTATTCAGGAATTTATTGGAGGCATCATTACTGACAATAACGGCTGGACGCTTTTTGCGGATTTCTCCACCCACTGAAGGATCAAAATTAACCCACCACACCTCAGCTCTTTTCATGACCGCTGTCTCCAAAGGTAGCCTCAGACCATTCAAGGGCTTCTTTTTCGCGAACGCCGTCTTGAGACATTTCTTCGTATGCGGATTCGAGATCATGCTTGACTACATGCGGGCGGACCAACTCTTCGACGAATTTGCTGATTTTCCTTGGCCCGATGACCTCGTGGAGCCCGTGATAAACTTCTTCATCGATGGTTATGGTCAATTTCTTCTGCATGGTGGTTCCTCCGAGGGTTTTACACGTATATTATACGTGTAAATTAACATGTAGTCAAGATTCATTTTGAAGTTTGTTATTTAACTACGTTCCCTTCACTCCCCTTCACTCCGCGTCCCCTTCACTTCGTCCAAGCCTACTCACTCTCCCACCTTTCTGCGCTGGAAGCTCACTACTCCCAGCAGGTGCATGAGCCGGTCTCTCATTGTAGGAAACAACTCGGCCAACGCGTACGCAGGACGCAGCGGGCGAGAATTGACGATCACCTCTTGTTTCCTGCGTTCAACAGCGCGGACCACGGCACGGGCGACCTGTGAGGGGGCGCACGATCCGATGATCCAGGGGGGCATTATGTCAAACCTCGCGAACATCCCTGTCTCTGTGACGTACCCCGGAAAGATCGTTGAAAAGCACACGCCCGTCCCCATCAACTCCAGGCGCAGCCCTCGCGTCCATTCTGTCAAGCCAGCCTTGGTCCCGCAGTACACCGCGTCGTAAGGGGTTCCGCTCTTCGCGCCGATGGAGGCAATATTAACGATATGCCCCCCCTTTCGATCCAGCATGTGAGGGAGCACGTGGTATGTCAGTGCCATCGGGGCCGCAAGGTTCACCTCAATCGTCTCACGGATCGCCTCCCAGGACAGGCGTAGGAAAGACCCTTCGGTCTCCAGCCCTGCATTGTTGACCAGGATATCGATGCAGCCGAACTCGTCCAGGACGGTGCGAATAAGGTCGTGCCGCTGCTGGGCCTGCGCGAGATCGACGGGGCAGATGATTGTCTGCACGCCATATGCTCGCAGCGAACTGGCCGTGCGGCGCAACGCCTCTTCCGAACGGGCAGCGAGGGCGATGTGTGCACCCCTTTTTGCTAAAGCCTCGGCGATGAATGGACCGATGCCACGAGATCCGCCGGTCAGCAGTACATATTTGCCCTGTAGATTTTGCACGCTCAGCCACTCCTATGAGGAGCTACTTACCCTCAATCTTCTCCGCACAGGGGATGCAAGCTGTTTTGCCTTTGATCTTTCTGGTCCGCGTCTCCATCACGCCCTCCCCGCAGAACTCGCAGATCACGGTTTTCATGATTCGAGCAGGTTCAGGCTCATCGATCTGCACTTCTTTCAACGATACAATCTCCTCCTCCGGTGCGGACAGAAGCCAGTCGATGAGTTGGTCTCTATCCTTTCTCATCGCTTCAGGGACAGCGCGGTCCTTGAAGCAAACACGTACGCCTTTTTTTGTCTTTCGATCATACAGCGTGTAGACATGCTTCCCGTAGTCTTTGAAGATGAGGTTGCCCTTGCCGAATGTGCAGCCGGAGAGATACTGCAAGGCATCCACCCCACAGGCGTTGTTCTCAACAATCGCCACCAATTCCTCATCCGCCGATCGCGATTCCGACAGAAAATCGAGCGCTGCCTTTGTCATCCGATAACCAATTGCCAGCCCGGGACAGCTATGCCCGTGAAAGGCAATGATGTCTTTATATATTGGGTCCATTTTTGTCCTCTTGCTTCAGTATCCTGACGTTATGCCTGGTAAGGGTATTGCTTATTCTTTCCATCCTTCAGACATCCGAAGCAGTTCAAAGTTGCAGATCCGGGTTTCGAGGGAGTCGTTCCCATCACGTATGAGCTCCCCGGTGCTAAATCGCCGTGAAAGGAGAATATGAGACCCCCGGAGGTTAAGATCTTCTACTGCTAGGGCCCTCATTTTTTCCCGGATACGTTCCATAAGGCTGACATACTCTTCCTCAGTTATGATCCCCTCCCTCCATGCGCGCAAGGCATTCACCCCCTCGAAATAGTCACCGTCTCGCGCGGCCAGCATGTCGTCCGGGCCGTTCCAATATCCCCAGATGATGATATAGGCGTGGTCACTTCTCAAAATAGGTTTCCCCTCAGGGGTTTCCAGGTGTTTGTGCGTTTCATATCTGCGGTTCTCAAAGAGAAACCCCGATATCTCGGTCTGTGACCCGGTCATGTATATCGCCCGCGGGTAGATGCTTGGGACACCCCCCTTGTCCAGTTTTACTGCCAAGGCCACTTCCTCAAAGGGGCTGTTGTAGCCGAACTCAATGATCTCCCGTTCATGTTCCTTGAAGGGATCCATGGCAGGTATGATCCCCACGCGAGACACCTTCCATACCAGGTTGATATTGTCTTTTGTCACGGTATGGAATATCTCATGGAACGCCGAGAGCCGCGTGCGGAGTGCCTTTTCCCACCGTTCGGGCAGGAAGTAATCGAAAAGTTCGGGGTCTCTCCCTACGACCCAGAGCTCTCCGTCGGTGCTCTGGGTACGGCCGTAGATATATCCCACCCCGAATATGTTCATGTAATGGAGGTGTGAGGGGAGGACGGTGGGCGTTTTGATGACGAATCTATCCCGCTGTTTCCGGAGATAATCGCTTCGCTTCTCCTGTTTGACCTCTTTGTCGTGTTCCGGGGTGCGGGTGAGGAGTTCATAATCGACCAGGGAGTAGAGGGTATCCCCTCCCTTGTTTTTCCTGAGTTCTCCGTTTTTCTGGGGTCTCACGATGACGTGGTGAGGCTTCCTATCGAGAACCTCGAACCCGTGTCTCTCTATTCGTTCGTACGCTGAAAGGGTGAGCGATACCATCTGATCGTCGTCAACAATCCCCTGTTCGCACGCCTGAGCAGCATCGATTCCCTTGATCCATTCGTATATCACGGCGTACAGCCGGTGCATGTCGAGCTCGATCTCTACGTGCTTGTCGATCTTGGCCTGCATCATGTACTCTTTTCTTCCGGTGCGCCAGAGCTCCACCCGCGTTGCGGGGACGAATATCGCCAATGGTTTCTGTGTGAACACTGTGCGATCTGCCGTCTTCAGGGTATCCCTGAGATCCATAACAAGGGAGAATTCCTCGAAAGGGCTGTTGAATTCCGCATTCATAAACTCTGCCTCGCCCGGTATCTCCTGCCCCATGCGGTTCCATTTTATGACGATGTCCTTCTGCCTGCCGTTGATCTTCTTTGTCGTTGCTCTGAAAAGGCTGCTTGTGCCCGAAAGCCGCTCGGAATGTTGAGCAAACCACTCCTTGTCTGACCAATGGTTTTCAGGGAAGAGGCATGCAGCAAAGGGGAGACCTGCTTCAGTGATATACAGATCTCCCTCATCACCCAGGTTAAAATGGGTATATGCTATGCCCAGAATGCGAATCTTTTCTGTTTCGGTATGCATGTTAGTTCCAAGATTGCTTGTCACAGATTTCATAGGCCGATCAATGGAATAAGTTTCTCCTTAAATTATACGCTTTTTTTAATATGAATGTTATTTTTTCTTGAGGACCTTCTTTTGTGAGCTAGATTTCTTTTTTGTGCCGGGCAATATGCCGGTAACTGTCCCGAGGATTGCAAGGAATAAGGAGCCAGCAAGAAAAAATATCATATAGGCGTCTTTGAACGTCCGGGCAGCTTCATATTTTACCTGATTTGTTTCAGGGGCTAAAATAAGTAAAAGAAAGATAACCCCTGTGCCTACATAGCTCACGATAAATATGATCAAAAACCACATGAGCCCAAAGATGATCTTCTTTATCATAGTTTTTTCTTTCCTTGTTTTATGTGATCTAACATTAACATCAAGTGGCGCTTTTAGCGTCCACTTGGGTGCCCTGTTACGTGGCCGTTAGTAATATTTGAATATCTCATCCCATTCTTTAAGTTTTCCAATAAAAAATTTTATATATGCATCATGCCGTTTCCTTTTTTCACCATCACTTGGTTTATGTTTTAATGTTTCCGTTAAGGAAGTTTCAAAAACAGATCGTATTGTTTTCTTTCCAAGTTTCCATTGGCTATCAAAAGCAGAAAAATCGTGTGACAAAGCACTCTCCATGAGATGGATGGCTTCATCATCACCCTCCATATATCTTGAATAATATACTAACGGTTCTCTTTTTAACGCTTGATAGCAATAATTATAAAACTCTATTGTTCCAGAAGCGTCAGTAAAAGTACGATATTTATATAGTGCTAACCAAGTCTTTGTGCTTCTGTTGTTTTTGAATTCTTCAAAAAGCTCTGCAGCATAATCTCTATAAACTTTTTTGTCATACTCAATAACTACATGCTCTACAAATTCATTTCTATCCCTAAACCCCAGGATCTCATCAGAAATTGTTACTTCCTGCGCATAAGATAACGAAAACAGCAGGATACAAACAAAGATAAATATAATTCTCATTATTTTACCCATATAACCTAATATTATACGGCGTATAAGCAACTTTATATTGCAGCAAAACGGAATTCACATCGGAATTATGAAATGAAATCAATAGGTTTGTCAAGAATAGTTGTGATGTCGAAATTGGTGAATACTACAACCGTGTTTTTAAGGCGGATTATAGTTTTCCCCCATATACAGGTTGGCGATGCCGCCGGTGAGTTTTCGATAACGAACGGCGGAGAAGCCTGCTTGCTTCATTGCGGCCATCACGTCATATTCTTCAGAAAAGGCCATGATAGAGTCGTGCAGATATCGGTAGACCTCCTTGTGGCCGGACATAAGCCCCCCTGCCCAGGGGATGAAGCGCGAAAGGTACCACTGATATATATCCTTGAACCCGGGAAACGTAGGTCTGCCGAACTCCAGAATCACCAATCTTCCTCCCTTTTTTAAGACCCGGAACAGCTCCTCGATCCCTGTGCGGGGATTCACCAGATTCCTGATCCCGAAGCCGACAATGGCACAATCGAAGGTCCCTACCCGAAAGGGGAGTAATTCGGCGTCACCACATAGCGGAGTGATGGCAGCGCCTTGTACCATCTTTTTCCCTCGCCCCAACATAACGAGAGAGAAGTCGAGGGCCACTACCTGCGTCCCTGGCGAGCGGCGCAAGATACCCCTCCCCAGCCGCATGGTTCCGGCGCAGGCATCCAACACAAGCCCCTGGCCTGAGAGCCCCAGGGCCTTGATCGCCTCGTGCCGCCACCACGCATCCAGGCCGAAGCTGAGCAGGGTGTTCAGCAGGTCATAGCTTTGCGCAATGGCGGCGAAGCTGCGGCGCACGAATACCTTTTTGTCCATCAGGGAATTACGATCCCTCGGCGATCCTCTTCCTTAGCTCGAGGCACATCTGGGGGGCGTCGATCTCTACGGGGCAGCGCACCTTGCAGCGCCCGCAGCTGAGGCAGGAATAGGTCAGCGGGGCGGCCTTGGCGAGATCGCCGGTGACAAAGGCGGTCCAGATGGCGCCGATGCCGCCGAAGTATTTGTCGCCAAAGCGACCGGCAGTCACGGCGAAGAGGGGGCATTCATAGAGACAGCCGCCGCATCGCAGGCAGTAAAGCGCCTCTTGGAAGACGGGGTCTTGGGCGAGCTGGCTGCGACCGGCGTCCAGAAAGATTACGTACATCTCCTTGGGGCCGTGGGCCCCGTAGGTGGTGACCTTCTCAATGTCGCCGGTCTTGCTGGGGCCGGAGACGAGGTTGAGGTAGGCCGGGACGGTATAGCCGGCGTATCGCCACGTAACCTCCGCCACCTTAAAGGCATCCTCGATGGTCGGAACCACCTTTTCCATACCTACGAGGGCGATGTAGACCGGAGGGGCAGCGCTGGACAGGCGGATGTTGCCCTCGTTCTCTATCTGAAAGAGGGTGCCGGTGTCCGCTGCCACCACGTTGGCCCCGCTCATCCCCACCTGGGCGCGAAAGAACTTATCCCGCAGGATCTCCCTCACCGTCGCCACCTCGGCCTGGATATCGGGGGGGATGTCCTTGCCGGTAACCTTGCTCAAGAGTTTAGCCACCTCTTCCTTGGGGACATGGATTGCCGGGGCAAGGAGGTGCATGGGCTTGATCCCCAGCAGCTGGACGATATATTCTCCCAGGTCGGTCTCGTAGACCTCGTTCCCCCGTTCTTCGAGGTGTTCCCGCAGGTCTATCTCCTCCCCGGTCAGGCTTTTCCCCTTGACGATGAGCTTGCCGGAACCCACGATCCCATCGATGATCTCCAGGGCCTCATCAGGGGTGCGGGCTACAAAGGCCTCGCCCTTGTTCTCGCGGATGGCCTCACATGCCTGCTCTACGAGATCCCCTAATCGGGAGATGGACTCTTCCTTGATCTGCCTGACCTCCTCGGCCATTTTCAGGGTATGGGGGAATTTTTTGAGGGCCTCATCGACATTTTTGCGGTAGCTCGCAATAGCCCGCTCCAGGGCTATGCTGATCTGTGGATCACGAGCAGCCTCTTGTAACCTCTTTTTGTACGCTCTGAGTTTGGACATCCTATTTCTCCGGCAGGGCGTTGCGGAGCAGCTGGGCCATATCCATGACCTGCACCCCTTCTTCCTTCAGCTCCTTGACCCCCTCCCTGAGCTGGATGAGACACCCAGGGCAGGAGGTAACGATGACCGACGCCCCGGTCGCCAGGAGCTCCTTTACCCTGTTGACAGCCAGGATGTGACTCACCTCGGGGAAGATCACCTCAAATCCCCCTCCACCGCCGCAGCAGGTAGACCACTCCTCTTTGTTACGTTCGACATCGGCAAAATCCACCCCTTCGATAGAGCGGAGGATCTCCCGGGGTTCCTCAATCAGGCCGAGGTTCCTGGACAGGACGCAGGGGTCGTGGTAGGTGACGGTGATCTCCAGGGGGAGACGGAACTGCATCCCCTGTTGTATCCGCTCCCACACCACCTCCAGGAAGTGGCTGACCTCTACCTCCCATTCCGTTAGGAAGCGGGGAAAAAGCTCCCGCAGGGTATAGGTGCAGGAGGGGACCATACTGATAACCTTTTTAATGCCCCTTGCTTGCAATTGCCTCTGCGTTTCGACAGCACGGTCACCGAATTCCTCCTGGAAACCGGCGTAGTAGAGAGGGGCGGCACAGCAGGGTTCCTCTTCAGCGAGATAGCCGGGCGCTATATCCATCCCTTGCAGCACCTCGACGGCATTGCGCAGGGGGTTGTCGGAGAGGCGGGCGCGGTGGGTGAGCTTGCCGTAGAGCTCTCCCAGGTTGATTCCCAGTTTATTGAGGAAGGAAGTCATCCCGAGGGTCCTCTCCCAGGCCAGGCCCCGTTTGTCCAAGGCCCTCACCGCTGAGAGGGTGGCCTCGGCCCCGTCCAGGAACTGATATCCGCAGCCGGCGAAGAATAGCGTTTCCCCTTGGGAGGAGAGCCCCAGGTCTGAGGCCCACTTGGCCTTGGCAGAGGAGCCGAAGATGTTCCCCTTGGTGAGGATATTGTTTCTGAGCAGGAGGAGTCCCTCAGGGACAAGCCGTTCACGTTTTATGGGCATACGAATCCCTTCTGCTGATTTTGTAACGGCTTACCATAACGTTCAGGACAGGGAGGAGTCAACCCCTTTGCAATTAAGAATGGGGTAGGAGATACTGAAGCTTTTTCACGTTTGTTTTTCCCGTAGTGTCCTCATGTCAAAAGGCGGATCGCCCTACACAGGGAACGCTTCACCTATTTGGCCGCAGCCGTCAGCGCTTCGGGTAAGGCGTCCCCGCGCTCTACCAGGTAGTCTGTATACTCTTGGTAGTTCGGCTGCACCCACATCGGCGTCCCAAAGATCTCATGCATCATGATATTAAAGGCTACCTTGGTGATGTAATATCGATGGTGACGCCTCAAGATCGGATTGGAAGAGAACAGCTTCAATAACTCCCTCGGGCGCCAATAGTAACGCCTCATGATGTCTTTATAAATGATGTTCACCTGTTCCAGGTGATCCGCCTCTTTGGTCGCCATAACAGCGTGGATATAGTCGAAATTACGGTAATTCCAGTCCTCGATCCTCCCCAATTCCTTCATCTTGTCGAAAAAGGGCGTTCCGGGAAGAGGGGTGATCAGGTTGAGACCGAAGTGATCCACATATTTCCTGAAGAATTTTAAAAAGGCATCGCGATCTTCTTCCGTCTCTTCCCAGTGACCGATGAGGAGGGTCGCCATGACCATCAGCCCATGTTTCTTCAGGAGCTCCATGGCTTTACGGGCCTGTTCCGTTGACTGGCGCTTTCGGATGTCTTTGAGCACAGCGTCCGTGTGATATTCGATCCCCATCATAAACTGATAGACACCCGCCTCGCGATAGCCATCCAAGAGGTCTTCATCCCTGACCACTAGATCAGCCCTGGACTGTAGCCAGAAGTGTTGATTTGTCTTGCGCTTAAGCATTTCCTCAATGAAGCCGATGCCTTGTTCCTTCTTGACGTTGAAGGTATTGTCTCCCACATAGAAGATATGGCGGTTGTATTTTTCTTTGAGGAGCTCGAGTTCATCAGCGATCAGTTTGGGACTCCGGTTCCTCCAGGTCCGTTTATAAAACGCCGATTCTGTACAGAAGGTACAGTCCCACGTACATCCCCTGGAAAAATTGACCACCAGGCTCCCCTTTCCTTCCGAGGGAAGCTCCACAAAAGGATGATCCATCTTGGCAAGGTGATAGGCAGGCATGGGAAGGATATCGAGATCCTCGATAAAGGGGCGGTCGCCGGTATAGCAAAACGCTCCATTTTCATCGAGATAGGCAAGGCCCAAGACCTTGGAGAGGTCTTTCTTTTTCTCAACGGCCCGCAGGAATTCCGCCAGCGTCACCTCCCCCTCTCCGACGCAGATGTAATCAACGGCAGGACAATCCCTGAGCGTCTCTTCCGCTATAAAGGAGGGATGCTCCCCCCCTATGATGATGATCGATTGCGGGCTGGCGGCCTTGATGAGGCTGGCCGCGTTCATCCCGTCATAGATGAAGGCCGTGCAGTTGACGGAGATGCCGACCACCTCCGGTTTTTCCTTCCTGACCTTTTCCTCAAGGTCGCCCCATGGGTTGTCGTTGAGCGTGCAGTCCATGTAATCGATATCGAACCCTTCCCGTTCTACGTAGGCCAAGAGCTGCAGACATCCCGGGGAGGGTGTCCAAGCCCTCAGAATGGTCCAGATCTTATGGGGTGGATCTACTAACAAAAACCTCATGCCGCGATTTCCTTAGGGGTGAGCGCCTTGTTCTCTTCGTAATCGCCATATGAGCAGTTTTTTGAGCAGCGATTTGATAAGGGGGATGCGAAATACAACGTGGGACTTCGGTATATCAAAGATCTCCCCTGAGATAAGCTTATCAGAAAAGTCTTTGACCTTTTGGGCGGCCTTCTTGAGTCGCTCTTCGTCCATTACCGCCACTTTTTTTAAAACCCCGTCGCAGTACCGGCACTGAGCACACGTGGTCTGGTTGCAGTCCTTTCGCTTAAAGTGTTCAAGGAAGCCGTTGAGCTTATTGTTGTCAATCTGAATGAGTTCCCGCACCTCTAAGTCGAATACATCCCCCAATTCCGAGACCTTCATGATGTTGACATGTTCAGGCTTGATAAAGTACTCCAGATGGACGGGGGTGAACGCATCTTTCCGCGGGAGGGTAAAGAGATCCAAGAGATTGCCTTCGTAACGCCGCTCTTCATAGGCCCGAACATGCTCCAGCAGGAGGGGGGTCCGCTTAAACCGCTCGGTGATCTTGAAGCTGTCGTAACCCAGATCCTCATACGAGGAGACGTCCTCGGGCCTGATCCACGGGGATTTCAGAAGCTCCACCGGCTCCGTCAATTTTCTATACAGGCAGAGGTACCCCGGATATTGAAGATAGCAGTAATCCTCTTGCTCCCCTTCCCGGGAAGCGTGGCCGTCATGATTGACGTGCTCGTAATTATACGGACACTGCCAGAGACAGATATTGTTCAGGATCAGTTCCAGGTTGCACTTCACCGTTTTCCTGATTGCTTCTAAGGTCTTGAACTCCCGGTTGATGTGTTCATCGATGATGATCTCCTCGACACCCATTGCTTCGTATTGCAGGGCCTTGCGGACGGTATTGACCCTGGCTGTGGTGGAGACCTTGACCTTGAGGCGGGGGAAGCGTTCCCTAACCAGATCGATGAGATACGGCATGCCGATGGTGACCGAGTCGGCGCCGGCGTGGTCGATCCATTCCAGGAGCTCGATCAGCTGTTCGTAACCCTTTTTGGAATATTGGAGGTTTCCCAGACAGGGGGCGTTCAGCAGGTAACTGAATGCCAAGCCCCGTTCATGACAGGCCTGAATATATTGTTCCACATCATCACGGTCCACGTCCGGCAAGACAAAACCCGGCCTGGCCCCCCCCACGATATCGAAGGGGAGTTTGCCGAAGAGGGCATCCACCGATGTCCCCCTTACTGCATCAAGAAATGCGATGTCCCAATTAGCCCCTACTCGAAGTTTCATAGTATTGTTACTGTAACAATCGACATGTTATTTTGCAAGAGTTGCTGCGCAGTTACGTCATACATTATTAAACCATCCAATCCCCATTGACGCAGAAGGTCGTCAGTGCTATGTTATTTTGAGAACGATGACTCCTCAGCCTTGCAAAACATATTACTATGGGGGACTCCCGGTCAAAGGATCCAGACGCAAGGGCCGCTTATGGATCGAAGGAGCAATGTTTTTCTTTCAGGTGCCCGAAGGAAAAGGCGGTGAAAAGATCGATTTGAAAATCCCCTTTTCCAGCATGGATAAGATCTCCCTCACCCGAGACAATTATTATGGGTCTGACACGATCCTCTTCAATCTCACCTTCCGCGATCGGCAGGGGAAATCCTTTACCCTCAGATTCGCTCCCATTACCATTATTCCCAGACGGAGGATCGCCCTCCAGCAGCAATGGTTCGATTTTCTGAACCAGGCCATTGCTTCGGCGGCACAGGCCTCTCCCCGTTCAGCGGAATAATATTTGCCTTTCTCCCTTTTCACCTTCTACCCAAAACAGAGTTCCTGCACCTCCCGGCTCTCTAAGAGTGTCGATGAGGCCCCCTTTTTGGTCAGACGGCCATTGCGGAGGATATATCCACGGTGCGAGATGGCCAATGACCGTTGAATCTCCTGTTCAACAATGAAGAGGGTCAGCCCCCGCCTGTTGATCTCCTGAAATGCCGCAAAGATCTCATCGATAGAACGAGGGGCAAGCCCTGATGATGGTTCGTCCAGCATCAGGAGTTTGGGACGCCCCATCAAGGCCCTGCCAATGGCCAACATCTGCTGTTCGCCCCCGCTCAGGGTACCCGCCCTCTGATTGCCCCGTGCCTTGAGGACAGGAAAGAGCTCATATGTCCACGCCAAGCCTTCCCGTATCTCTTGTCTGGCCTTCCTTCGTATATACGCCCCCATCATGAGGTTATCGAAGACGGACAGGGTGGGGAAGATATGGCGTCCCTGGGGGACATGCCCCAGCCCTCTGGATACGATCTTATAGGGATCGAAGTTGGTGACATCTTCTTCTTGGAAAAAGACCCTCCCTTCGGTCGTCTCCACGATGCCGGAGAGGGTGAGCAGAAGGGTGGTCTTTCCCGCCTTGTTGGGACCGATGAGGGCAACTACCTCGCCTTCTTTCACTTCCAATGAAATCTCGTTGAGTGCTATGAATGGTCCGTAATGGACGATCAGTTTTTTTACCCTAAGCATTAATCCCTCTGCCTTGCAGGTATGCCTCAATGACCTGGGGATCATTTTTCACCGTCTCAGGCGTTCCTTCGGCGATGATCTCACCGTTATGGAGCACCGCGACCTCATCCGCTACCTCCATGACCATCCCCATGTGATGTTCCACGACAAGGATAGTGATCCCTTGTTCCCTGAGCTGGCATATCTTTTCCGAGAGTTTATTTACCTCGGCAGGGGTCAGCCCGGCAGCCGGCTCGTCCAACAGTAGCATCTTGGGCCGCATGGCCAAAGCCCTCCCGAACTCAAGCATCTTCTGTTGACCGAAAGAGAGCTGGGCGGCGTTCCACTTCCACCTCCCCAACAGGCCGAGAAATTCTAAGATTTCCTTTGCCTTCTGCAAGGCCTCTTTTTCCCCTTTGTGTATCCAGGGGAGCCATAATCCACAGGAGAGAAAACCTCCCCTCAACCGGGTATGCATCCCGGTCAAGATATTCTCCACCACGGTCATTGTTCCCAAGACCTGGAGGGTTTGAAAGGTTCTTCCCACCCCTAAGAGGGCGATCTCATGGGGTTCCATGGAGGTGATATCTATTCCCTGAAAGGAGATCGTTCCCGTTGTGGGTCTTTCAACCCCGGTGATCAGGTGAAAGAGGGTGGTTTTGCCCGCCCCATTAGGACCGATGAGCCCCTTAATGGTCCCCTTGTCAACGTTCAGAGAGATTCGATGCAGGGCACGAACGCCGTCGTAGCTCTTGCTTATCGTATCGATGGACAGCAGTGCCATCAGATATCCACCCTTTCTCTCCTCCTCTTTCTCCCCCAGTAGCTAATGAGATATATCAATCGGGCATTCAGGCGTGTCCCGACACCATCGGGGAAAAAGATGAGCAGCAGGATCAGGATCACCCCAAAGATGGGGAGACTATATTCCTGATATCCCCCCAGCATGTCCGTCAGCCAGGTGAGAAAGATGGCCGCGAAGATGGGGCCATAGAGGTTGCCCATACCCCCCATGATGACCATCATGACGATGAGAACAGACAATCCCAGGCTGAAGCCCTCGGGGTTGGCTGTGGACATGATGCAGGCGAAGAGGCTGCCGGCAAGGCCGGCGAAGGCGGCGCTGAGCACAAAGACCCCTACCTTCACCTGAGCCACATTGATACCGACGCTTGAGGCGGCATCTTCACTCGCTGCAACAGCCAACAGGGACCTGCCCATCTTGGAGCGCACCAGGTTTTTTGCAAAGAGGACTAACCCGATGAGCACCCCCCAGACCAGATAGTATTGCTTGAGATAGGTGTTGAAGATAAATCCAGCAACGGAGAACCACGGGATGTTGAAAATCCCGCTTACCCCGCCGGTGAGGTTACGGGCTTCTTTGACGATGACCAAAAAGATCTCCCCGAATCCCAGTGTGGCGAGGGCCAAGAAGTATCCCTTGAGTTTGAGGATGGGTTTGCCGATGAGGTAGGCAAAGACGGCAGCCGCCAGGGCTGAGGCCCAAAAGGCCCCGACAGGGGGAACGGCATAGCGTGTCGTGAGGATGGCAGTTGTATAGGTCCCGATTCCGAAAAAGGCGGCATGTCCCAGCGAGATCTGTCCAGCGTACCCTAAAAAAAGGCTCAACCCCAGGGCCAAGATGGCGTAGATCCCCGCCAAGACCATGAGATAGACGAGAGGATCAGACAAGATCAGGGGGAGCAGCAGCAAGGCCCCCAGATAGACGAAGTCCCTTTTTTTGATAAACTCCTTTCGATAGGGAAGGTGGGGGTCGGGCAAAATGAGGGAGATCAGCCACAATCCCGCGGTATACACGAGATCTCTCTTTTTAAATTCGTTTTTGTTCTCTGTTACCATCGGCGACTATCGATATAGGGTGAACCCAAGATTCCTTTGGGCCTGAAATAGAGGATGAGCAGCAAGGCCACAAAGGCCACCCCATCCTTATAACCCGAGGGGATGAAGGCGATACTCACGGATTCCACAACCCCCAAGACAAAACCGCCGAGGATTGCGCCGCTGTTCTTTCCCCAGCCGCCCAAGACCGCAGCGATAAAACCCTTTAATCCCAGTAATGTCCCGGAGTTATAGCTTGTATAGAATAGAGGGGTGACAAGGACCCCGGCAATGGCCCCCATCCCTGCGCTCACACCGAAGGCGAAGAAGACCATGAGGTTTCTAGCAATCCCCGCGAGATCAGCCCCCAAGGGATCAGTTGAACTGGCCTCCATGGCCTTTCCCAGTAATGTCCGGTGTGAGAGGAGATAGAGGAAGAGAAACACTAAAAAGGTTGCGCCGATGACCCAGAGGCTCTGTGGGGCGACGGGAATCCCCCCTATATCCAGGGGATGCTCGCCGGAGAAAGGGGGGAGGGCCTTGGGTAAGGTCCCGAAAAGGAGGGCACTGGTGTTGCTGAGGACCATGGATGCCCCCACGGTGGCCATGATGAGGATGAGGACAGATGCCTTCCGCAGGGGATAGATCACGAGCAGATGGAGGAGGAAACCGATGATGACGACTGCCGTCACCGCCATCAGGGCTGCCAGGGGGAAGGGGAGCCCGGCCCCTTTGATAAAGAAGAAGGTGACGACTCCCCCTAACATGACGAACTCCCCCTGGGCAAAATTAATGATCTGGGAGGCCCGCACAATGGTGACAAATCCCAGGGCAACCAGGGCGTAGATGGCTCCGATGGTGATGCCGGCGGCAAGGAGTTGTGGGATATGTACCCACGGGGTCATGACACTCTCCCTTTAATGAATAAAAAGGTCAAAAGGGGTGAGCGGATCTTCCTATCCTCCCACCCCTTAATCGTGATCATGTTATATCTTATGTGCAACTCTGAGTCAAACCCTCAGAACGTGATCCGCTTGAATTTGCCTCCTTCGATCCTGATAAAGACCATTTCCTCTTTGCTCAGGCCATCGTGATCCGTAGGGCTGTAGTTATAAATACCGTGACACGCGGTAAACCCCTTGGTATTTTCCAGGGCATCTCGGAATGCAGCCCTCGTGACCTCCCCGTTACATCTCTTCAGGGCATCATAGACAAGCCAGATTGCATCGTGGGCATGGCCTGCTATTGGATCAAGTCCCTGCCCGTAGCGCGCCTTCATACGCTTGTCGAAATCGATGACGACGGGTCGTACCGGGTCGTCCTCATCGAGCTGGTAAGGGACCACAGGCTTTCCGGCCCCGAACTCCACCCCCTCCATCGCCTCTCCCCCCAGGGCAATGATGAAACCGAATCCAAAGGCGTGCGTCCCGATGATCGGGGTCTTAATCCCAAGGGTCCGCATGTTTTTGCAGATGATGGGACCTGGAGGGCCGCCTGTACAGGCATAGAAGGCATCCACCTTTTCCTTCTCAATGATCGGCTTGAGTTTGATGAGCTGTGGGGTCATATCGATGTCGCTTGGCGCATGGGTCTCCCGGGAAATGATGACCTTGAGCCCTTTTGCCTCACCGAATTGTTTAAAATAGTCGGCCAGGCTCAGGGCCAGGGGCCAATTGCCTGGAAAGACCAGGATCGTCTTATACCCACGGGCCAGAGACAGGTCCACCAAGTTTTGGGAGACGATGATGTCGCTCTGGGCGATGTTGAAGGACCATTTTTGCTTTAAGGCCCGAACCATGGGGTTGGAGGGACAGAAGATGATATTGGTGATCCCCTCCCGCTCGGCGATGGCCCTCGTGGTGGCCTGGAGGGGGTCCTCCCAGGGGCCCAACACTACCGGGATTTCCTTGTCCCGGGAGAATTTGGTCATGTTGGCGGCGGCCCTGCCCAGATCGAAGCCGTTGTCCTCGATGATCAGCTCGAGGGGGTGCCCGTCAACCCCACCCATTGCATTGATCCGCTCCACCTCCATGACTATGGCCATCTTCACGGTCTTGGTCACCTCCGCCCACGGACCGGTCAGCTCGAGGTTGACCCCGATCTTATAGGGGGACTTTGTTGCTGCGTGGGTAAGGATGGGCCATGCGAGGATAAGACAGAAGACCACAATAATTGCCCAAGCACCATACTGTTTCAAGATTTTCATACTGATATCCTCCTCTCTCATGATTTTTTTTGTTTATTGCACTCGCTTGAGGTCCTCCTGACAATAGAGAAACCCCAGGCACACCCCTCCCCTGCCCCCTTGACTATCTCCATTAATTCCTGTTTCCCTCCC
>Ga0315534_1000737_pt1 | contig 22931 bp, 20 predicted proteins | sample SalMarSW160240MG_FD_203094 | JGI IMG/M metagenome (GOLD analysis project Ga0315534, IMG submission 203094) | Salt marsh sediment microbial communities from the Plum Island Ecosystem LTER, Massachusetts, United States - Salt Marsh Sediment SW1602-40 ...
CTCTCGACCTGGCCGAGGACGAAGAACTCATGGAGCTGATGGGGCTTGCCAATTTCCAGAGTGTGTTCATCGGCATCGAAACGCCGAACGAGGACTCTCTCCGCGAGACCAAAAAGCTTCAGAACGTGCGGCCGAAGGCGGGCACACTGGTCGACAGGGTGCATCGCGTACAACAATACGGGATCGACGTGTGGTGCGGCATGATTGTCGGCTTCGATCACGACGATCCATCGATCTTCGAAATTATGCCGAAGTTTCTTTCAGACGCACGAATCTCCTCGGCACTGATCGGCATGCTCTATGCCATTCCCACCACGCCCTTGCATGACCGGCTCCGAGCCGAAGGACGGCTCAGCGACGATCTCGCCACCGAAAAATACGGCACCAATGTCATTCCTCTAGGAATGTCGCGCGACGAACTGCGCAACGGATTTATCCGGGTGATGCAGACCTGCTATAACGCCGACCACTATTTCGATTGCCTCGACGCACAATTCCTGGATCAGAAGTTCAAGTTTGCGCTGTACACGCTTCCCTATTGGCAGCGTCACCGCTGGGCCCGGCTGAAGCGAGGCTTTTTCAATTATCTCAGATTCGCCGCCGTGGCCTACCAATTGCTGCGTCTGGGCGACGATGGTTTGCGCGCCAGATACCGGCGGCAGCTTTCAAAAATTGTACGGGCGCGCTGGAGCGAGCCGCAGATCCTGTTCGTCTATGCGTTGAAGGTGAGCTTCCACTATCACTTCGACGCCCTCGTCAGGGCTTTGGATCAAGTGGATGAGGCGAGCGAGATGCCGACCGCCGGCCGGTCCTTCTCGCGGGTGAAGCGGCGGGCCGAGCGCCAGGTGGCGGCTTGAACGCTTCCCTTTTTCATCTAATCCCCGGCCGTGGAGCCCAGCCAGACTTGATTTAGCCGCAATGCTGGATGCATCCTTTCGCCGGCCCTGGCGTTCCTCGCCGGGGTTTCTTCGTGAGGTCAACATGGCCAACTGGGAAACTTGGATATACGGGGTCCTGTTTGTGTTGACCTTCCCGGCACTCTGGCTCGTTGCCGCGTACTGGGACCGCACGTGGCCTACGACGTCCGAACTATTGGCGCGGCATGAGAGCGCCGTCATGACCGAGCTCCCCGAATAGGTTTCCGGCCGTCGACAGCCGCCGCGCGCTCACTCGGGTCCGCCGCGCACCTTCTTGTGCCGCACGTCGAGCTTGGCGTAAGCGGTCTCCAGCCAATAGATGCCCAATAGAGCGATCAGCGCGAAGATCACGCCGACCGCGATCAGCTTCCAAGCAGCGAGCCCGCAGGCGATGCCGAGCGCGGCCGTCAGCCACACCGTCGCGGCCGTGGTCAATCCTTCGACCTTGCCGGCTTGGGGATCGCGCAAGATCACGCCCGCGCCGATAAAGCCGATACCGCCCATCACGCCTTGAATGACCCCTTGCACCACGCGGCTCAACGCATCCGGATGATCGGCAAAATCTTTGAAATGAATGGTCGCCAGGGACACCACCGCGGCACCCAAGGAAACCAGTGCCAGCGTCCTCATTCCGATCGGCTTGCCGGCAAGATCCCGGTTCAATCCGATCAGGATGCCGACCACAACCGCGGCGGTCGAGCGAAGCACGATGTCGATCAGATCGAGGTCCATGGATCTCTCCTTCGTTTCTGATTCAAGCCGGGGCCTCACGCGGTTGTGAATATGCCCTTGAAAGATATGTCATCCTTACTACGTGTGACGGTGAACGCCAAAGAAGCCCGATCATGGACGCATGTGCAGCACGCACATAATTGACGCGGCCATGTGATGTTTGCGGTCGCGGATCGCAAGATTTCGTGCATAGGCGTTCCTCCGGATGTGCCAACCGCACATCCGCGCTTGATCGGGCAAAATCAACAAACACAACGTCTCGTCTGCGACAGGCAGTGAGTCTGGCGTTCGGCATGACATCGTTTGGCGTGCCAGAGATGTTCCACACAGTTTGGCGGGGACGAGAAAAAATAAGAAAGGAGCCATATTAATGAGACCGACACTCATGGCGATATCCGCATCTGCACTCCTGCTGGCGACGGGTTACGCGTACGCCGGAGGCGGCGCGCCTGTTCCGGAGAAAACGAAAGGCGTTCCCTCGTCCGGCCGGCCTTCTGCCGTGCTCGATAAAAAGGAGTGCGACGCACTTTGGACCAAGGCCAAAGGAAATGCCGCGCCGTACATCCTCAATTTCGAAATGGTGGACAAGAACGCAAATGGCCAGATTTCCAGGCGCGAGTTTAAGACCGGCTGCAGCAAGGGTTGGGTCCAGAAACAGGCGGCCTTGCCGGCCAACTCGGGCGGCGGCCAAACCCCGCGGAACCCGGTCGAATAGGCATCGTGCAGCGTAGGACGTTCCAGTCCTGAGTTTTAAGCGGCCGCATCGCGTTTGCGGCGCGGCCGCTTAGCCCCGCTTCAGGACCGGGATCCGCCGAACGAGCTGAACAAGAAGGAGGAGGAGCGAAATGCATCGAGAAACACGCACAGGAGCGCCCGTTCTCAACGAGGTAGAAGCGCGTCAGGCCAGGCGCGTCGGATTGATTTGGGTTCTCGCCGGGTCGCTTGCGCTTGCCCTCCTCGTCGCTGCCGGATTGGCTCTGTACTATTAGTGGCGCGCAGACAGCGGAGGGAAGTCACGGATTCCGAAGTTGGGCGAAACGATCGCGCTAGACGACGGGCTGCGCCGCCCGCTTCGGGGTCTTGCGCAACCCCTCGATTGTGACCATGAGGGCGGGCAGCAATAGCAAGGCGCCCACCATCGCCGCGACCAGCACAATGACCACGACCGTGCCGTATAGGCTCACCATCGGAAGCTCGCTCATCAGGCTCGTGCCGATGCCGCAGGCGAGCACGATGGTGCTGACGATGACCACGGGGCCGACTTTGGCGATGGTCCGGCGCAAGGCGCTGGTCACGCCCGATCTCTCCGCACGCTCCAGCCGGTAGCGGTTCAGCATGTGGATGGTGTTATCGACGGCGATGCCGAAGCCGACGGTAAACGCGATCAGGCTGGTGAACTGCAGTCCGCCTTCGACCAAATACAGGTAAGCGCCGCCCACTGCGATGGGGAACAGATTGGGCAGGATGCTCACAAGCCCTGCGCTCACCGACCGCATGGCGACGGCGATGAGCACGAGGATCAACACGATGGTGATGGTGAGGCTCCGGTTGAGCTGCTGAATCATGTGATGGCTGGCCCGCGCCGACATCGGCACCAGACCCGTCACCGAGATTTCAATATTGGGATGCTCTTTCTCGACCGCCTCGAAGCGGCGCTCAAGCCGGTCGAGAATGGGCTCAAGCTGGTCCGAGGTCAGCTCGCCGAACCGCGCCGTGATCAGCACGGAATTATCGTCCGGATCGGCGAGCCCCTTCACCAAAGAGGTCTTTTGGGCGCCTTCGAGGAAATCGAGCAGACGAAACTCGACGTCTTCCCCGCCGCCGAGCCAGTTTTCGATCGCGTGTGCCGAGGTGATGGCGCCAAGCTCGGGCTCCTGCTCGAGAATGGCGTGCACTTCGCGGATAACCTCAAGCGTGCTGTAAGACATGAGATCGTGGTCTTCCGGCCAATCGACCAGCACCTGGATCATGTTGACGCCGGCAAGCTTGCTGTCGATGGCGTGCAGCGCATCGAGCGCCGAATGGTTCTTCGGCAGATTGCTTGCGTAGCTGTAGCGCGGCTCGTTGAGCATATGGAGCGCCCCGCCCGCCAGCACGAGCAGCACGCCTAACGCCGTGATGGTGCGCGGCGCGGTCAGAGCGGCATTCGCCGCCGACTTGCACACACCATCGATCGCCGCGCCGACTGGGTCCTTTTCGCGTTTGCGCTTCGCTTCGTTGGCATACCCTCGCAAGAACCATAACGACAGCGCAGGCACGAGCAGCAGTGTGGCGAACAGCGCCACCACTGTGCCGGTCGCCGCCGTGATGCCGAAACTCGACACGAACGGATGAGGCACCCAGATCAGAGACGCCAAAGCGAGCGTGGTGGTGAGCGAGGTCAGCACGCAAGCCGGCCCCACGCGGCGGATAGCGGTTTCGATCGCCTTTTCGAGCGTGGCGCCTCGCCTGATGTTGTCGCGTATCGAAAACAGCAGATGCAGGCAATCCGAGAACACGATGACGAGCACGATGGTCGGAGCGACCCCGGTCAGAAGGTTGATCTCTTGGCCGGACAGCCACATGCCGCCGAGCAGCCAAACGACGGCAACCGCGGCGGGGATGCCGGCGACCCCGACAAATGACAGCCTGCGGAAGAAGATCCAGGAAATCACCAGCCCGACGCCAAGCGCGAGCAGCCTGAACAATCGCTGATCGCGGACCAGAGCCGATATGATTTCGATCCGCAGCACCGAGAGGCCGGTGAGGCGAAGCTTGAGATCGGTACCGGCCAGAACCTGTTCGGATTTGGCCTTGATCTCATCGACCAGGCGGCGGTCTTCCGCCTCGCTGCGTGATTTTTGGGCAAGCGAGATCGCGAACACTGCCAAGCTGCCGTCATCGGACAGGAGCTGACCGGCGACCAGCGGATTGCGTATGGCTTGCGCGCGCAGCTCGTCCCAATTCTCAAGCGTGCTCAGATCGTCCGGAAATAAGAGCTTGGGTGGTTCGCCCTCCTCCTTCGGCACTTGCAGCGCGGAGAACATGGACACCACGCCTTGAACCCCGTCTTCCGCCTTGAGTTCGTTATCGAGCGTCTTGAGCGTCCTCAGATCGTCGAGGTCGAAGGGCTTCTCCGACGAAACCACGAGGTGGATGTCAAATTGCCGGTCCGGAAACCGCGCTTCGACCAGTTCGAGCTGTTGAAAGGCGGGGTCGCCTGAACGAAAGATTTCGCGGACGTCGCTTGCGAATTGGAGCTGGCTTGCCCCATAGGCGAGAATCGGCGTCACGATCGCCGCGGCCGCCAAGCAGAGCCAAGGATAGCGTAAGGAGAGCAGGCCCAGCTTCTCGACACCGAATCCGGCCGTCATGCGGTCCAGGATTCGATCGGACTTTTTAGTCATCCAAGCCAGCGAGCCTTTGTGGGTCCCAAAGCGTTGGCGGGAAAAGATGCCGGAACCGGCATTATGTCAAGTTTTCGGCACACGCCCCGGTTAGCGGCGCCCCGCCCTTCGCGTCACAGGTCTTCGCATAGTTAGAGGCCGGCTTTATGGCACGTTGCGAACGCGACCAATCGGCTTAACGCCCTCGGAGCAGGCGAAAAGCGGTTACGCCAGCACCAATCCCTATCTCGACAAGAGCGGCGGCAAATATGCCGCCGAGATCGCCAATCCGCTGAACTATAGCTTCATCCTCGTGATCGCCATGATGGCCGGGGCGCTGATCTCGGCGATCTTGCGCGGCGGCGTGCCGAAGAGCGAACGTGTCATGCCGCCGGTCTGGCGCGCCAATTTCGGCGACGCGCCGTGGAAGCGCTACCTCGCTTCGTTCGGCGCCGGATTCCTCGTTCTCTATGGGGCACGGCTCGCCGGCGGATGCACTTCGGGCCATATGATGAGCGGCATGATGCAGACGGCGCTGTCGGGCTACATCTTCTCGGCCGGCGTCTTTCTGATCGCCATCCCGGCCGCCCTTTACCTCTTCAGGCAGGAGGGCTGACGCCATGCAGATCGTGCTTGCCATCCTGATCGGCGCGGCTTTCGGCTTCGTGCTCGACCGCGTCGGCGCCACCAATCCCAACTACATTATAAAGATGCTCAATCTGAGCGATCTGCACCTGATGAAGACCATCCTTGCCGGCATCGGCGTGGCATCGATCCTGATGTTCGCCGGCCTTCTGATCGGCCTGGTCGATCCCGGACATCTGTCCGTCAAGACGGCCTATGGCGGCGTGTTCCTTGGCGGCATTCTGCTAGGCTTGGGCTTCGCTATCTCGGGCTATTGCCCCGGCACGGGTCTCACGGCAATGGCCACGGGCCGCATCGATGCGCTGGTGTTCGTCATCGGCGGCCTCGTCGGCGCCGCAGCCTATATGTTGACCTACAGCGCGTTCGCCGGGACGGCCTTGTTGGAGGAGATCGCCGGCGGCAAATCCACTCTCGGCCCCGTGTCAGGCACCGAGTATCCGGCGCTTCTGAATGTCATGCCGGGAGAATGGATCGGCCTTCTGGTGGGCATCGCCTTCGTGCTGGTGGCCTGGATGTTGCCGCAGCGCGTGAGCACAAGAAAGCGGCAGGCCGTTCCCGCCGAGTGAGATTGCGCTCGTGGCCGTCCTGAATGGGTCACCGGGGCTTGTCCTGTCAGAATTTCTTAATGTGACGTTCAGGGCATATTCAGGGGCCCGTCATGCGATCCTCACGCCCGCACTCCATTATCTAACCTGTGAGTTTCGCGAAAGGAGATCAATCATGAAAGAGTGGCTGAAACCCGAGATCACCGAGTCTGAGGCTGGCATGGAAGTTACGAGCTATCTGCCTGCCGAGCTGGACCGCGCTTAATCAAGCGAGGTTGATCTAATAGTTTTCGCTTGAAATAGCGGTCCTTACGTCAGTGGGGACCGCTATTTCGCTTTGGGCGATCGCCGCTTCCGAACCTGGAAGTTCGCGCATCTGAACCATACTTGCATCTCAGGTTCCGTCCGGAACCAGGCGAAGCAAATCAAAACACGGTCTAAAGAAAACCATGGACGCAAAGACTGACGAAAAACGGGGCGGGTGCCCGGTCGTGCACGGCGCGACCAATGCGAGCATGATCTCGAACAGCGATTGGTGGCCGAACCAGCTCAACCTCAAAATTCTCCACCAGAACTCCTCCTTGTCCAATCCCATGGGCGAGGCGTTCGACTACGCGGAAGAATTCAAGACGCTCGACCTCGATGCTGTGAAGAAAGACCTCACCGCGCTGATGACGGACAGCCAAGATTGGTGGCCGGCGGATTTCGGCCATTACGGCGGGCTGTTTATTCGTCTCGCGTGGCATAGCGCCGGGACCTACCGCATCGGCGACGGCCGCGGCGGGGCTGGCGCCGGCCAGCAGCGCTTCGCGCCGCTCAACTCCTGGCCCGACAATGCGAACCTCGACAAGGCGCTCCGGCTGCTATGGCCGATCAAGCGGAAATACGGCCGGAAGATTTCCTGGGCCGATCTCATCGTCCTGTCCGGCAATGTCGCGCTCGAATCGATGGGCTTCAAGACATTCGGCTACGCCGGCGGGCGTGCCGATGTGTGGGAGCCCGATGAGTCCGTCTATTGGGGCAAGGAGCACGCCTGGCTTGGCGACGAGCGCTACACCGGCGACCGCGAGCTGGAAAACCCGCTCGCCGCCGTGCAGATGGGTCTCATTTATGTGAATCCGGAAGGGCCGAACGGCAAGCCCGATCCGCTGGCCGCGGCAAAGGATATTCGCGAGACCTTCAAGCGCATGGCGATGAACGACGAAGAGACGGTTGCGCTCATCGCCGGCGGACACAGTTTCGGCAAGACCCACGGCGCCGGCGATTCGAGCCTGGTCGGCCCGGAACCGGAGGGGTCGCCCATTGAACAGATGGGCCTTGGCTGGAAGAGCACGCACGGCACCGGCCACGGCAAGCATACGATCACCGGCGGCCCCGAAGTCACCTGGACGGAGACCCCGACCAAGTGGGGCAACAATTTCTTCGAGAACCTGTTCGGCTGCGAATGGGAGCTGACCCAGAGTCCAGCCGGTGCCCATCAGTGGAAAGCGAAGAACCATGCCGCCACGATTCCGGATGCTTTCCACGCATCGGAACGGCACGTGCCGACCATGCTGACCACCGATCTGTCGTTACGGGTCGATCCCATCTACGAAAAGATTTCACGGCACTTCCATGCGAACCCGGATGCGTTCGCCGACGCGTTCGCCCGGGCGTGGTTCAAGCTCACGCATCGCGACATGGGTCCGCGCGCGCGCTATCTCGGCCCGGACGTCCCGGCGGAGGAACTGATCTGGCAGGATCCGATTCCCGCCGTCGATCACGCGTTGATTGACGCGTCCGACATCGCCGATCTCAAAGCCAAGATCCTGGCCTCGGGACTTTCCATCTCCGAGCTGGTTGGCACGGCTTGGGCCTCGGCGTCGACCTTCCGCGGCTCGGACATGCGCGGCGGCGCGAACGGAGCACGCATCCGTCTGGCGCCGCAAAAGGATTGGGAGGTCAACCAGCCGGCGCAATTGGCCAAGGTGCTCGACACTCTTTCCGGCATCCAGAAAGCGTTCAACGAAGCGGCCAGCGGCGGCAAGAACGTATCGCTTGCAGACCTGATCGTGCTCGGCGGCTCGGCGGCTATCGAGCAGGCGGCGAAGAAGGCCGGGCTCGACGTCACCGTTCCGTTCGCGCCCGGACGTACGGACGCCTCTGAGGAGCAAACCGACATTGAGGCCTTTACCTATCTCGAGCCGGTGGCGGACGGCTTCCGCAACTATCTCAAGGACGAATACGCCGTGCCGGCAGAGGAGCTTCTGATCGACCGCGCGCAACTCCTGACGCTGACGGCGCCGGAGATGACGGTTCTGGTCGGCGGCTTGCGCACGTTGGGCGCGAACCACGGCAAATCGGAACATGGTGTATTGACGGAGCGCCCGGAGACTCTGACCAACGACTTCTTCGTGAACCTGTTGGACATGTGCACCGAGTGGAAAGCGACCGCGGATGACAACGTATTCGAGGGCCGCGACCGCAGAAGCGGAGACCTGAAATGGACCGGCACCCGCGCCGATCTCATCTTCGGCTCGAACTCGCAGCTGCGCGCCTTAGCGGAAGTCTACGGCTCCACGGACGCGCAAGAGAAATTCGCGGCTGATTTCGTGGCGGCGTGGGTCAAGGTGATGAACGCCGATCGCTTCGATCTCGCCTGATTTCTGCGAAGGTCTGCGGTTCAAAAATGCGTGATTTCCTGGCAGAAGGCGGACACTTGACCGCCCGCTGACCCTCTCGTGACCCAAAGCGGACATTTTTTTGATCTAGCTTAAGGACCATGAGCTTCGGGTCTGGCTCGATTTGGCCAGGACAGGCGAGCGCGTTTGAGAATTATCGAGTCATCGCGCGCAACAAGACCGTCCCCGAAGTGTTATCCGGCACACCTGTTGGAATGGAGTTGAGCCCATGAAGATCAACCTATCCGTGGCGATGGCCCTTGCGGGCACGCTGTTCGCCACTTGTCTTGTCTCGGGGTCGGCTGCGGCAACCTCTCTGCCGGTTCTGAAAGGCCAGCAGTCCGCACCGGGTCTCGTCACCCAGACAGGCCGTGGCGCCGGAAGCTGGGGCGGCGGAGGTGGCGGCGGCCGCGGCGGCGGCGGCGGCTGGAGCGGCGGCGGCCGTGGCGGCGGCGGCGGTTGGAGCGGCGGTGGCCGTGGCGGCGGCGGCAATTGGAGCGGCGGCGGCGGCGGCGGCGGCAAAGCCTATCGTGGCGGCGGTGGTGGCGGTAAGCGCTATTACGGCGGCGGCGGCGGCGGTAAGCGCTACTACAGCGGCAAAGGTGGCGGCAGCCGCTATTACCGCGGCGGCAAGCGCTACTCCGGTAAAGGCGGCAAGAACTACTATTACAGAGGCGGCAAGAGGTACTACTACCCCCGCTACGGCAATTACGGCTGGTACGGCCTGCCCTATGTCGCGTACGGCTATTATGGCGGCTGCGGATATCTTTATCGCCGCGCCATCGCCACCGGCAGCCGTTACTGGTGGGACCGCTATTACGACTGCGTCGGCTATTACTGAGTTCGGCTCCCACAGCCTGAACGAAAAAGCCCCCGTCCTTTGGCGGGGGCTTTTGCTTGGGGCGGCGCTGGTGCTTGGCCCTCTCCTTCCGCCTATATTAACGTAAGTCCCTCGCGCTTTTTGACGCCTCTCGAAGCGGACAAGGTTTGCGCTCATGTGGAAACGATTGGGGGCTGTGCTCGTTATTCTGGCAACGGCAAGCTTGCAGATGACGGAGGTCAGCATGGCAGATGACACCAAGGCCGTGCGCGCCGCGGTCGATCAATGGTTCGTGGCTCTCAACGCCATGCTGAATGGCGATCCGGAACCCTTGGCCGGACTTTATTCCCACGCCGACGATGTCACTTATATGGGTGCGGAGGGCACCTTCCGGACCGGATGGGCCGCGACCTATGCCGATTGGAAGACGCAAGCCGACAAGGCCAAGGGCGGCAAGGTGGAGGGCTCGGAGATTCGGATCGTGGTCGCCGGCGACCTGGCTGCCGCCCAACACTATACGCAAGGTCCCGTCACGGGCGCCGACGGCAAGACACAAGAAACAAGAATAAGAGAGAGCAGCGTGTTCCGCAAAGAAGACGGTCAATGGAAGATGATCGCCCATCATGCCGACAGTTTTCCGCTATGGGAAAACGTGGTCGACTAGCTGGACTTACGCCGCTCGTTCTAGTAGCGATTTCTAGCATTCTATATTTTTGCGATATCTGGAGCAAAGCGCTACTCTGACCCGTTCATCGTGAAAAGCGGGTGGCGGAGGCGGGGCTGGGAGTTCCATGTCCGACGACAATTTTGCGCGACCGCAGGGATCTGGCGCCCTTATCAGCCCCCCGCTCGTCTCGTTGGTTCTGATAAACTGGAATTATGCGGCCTATGTCGGCGCGGCAATCGACTCGATTAAGAGACAAGATTATCCGTGGTTCGAGGTCATCGTCGTCGACAACGGCTCGACCGACGAAAGCCGGGAGGTCATAGCCCGGCACGTCGGAGACGATCCCAGGTTCCGGGTCATTCACCTGGAAAAGAATCTCGGCCAGCTCGGCGCCTTTCTCGAAACGTTTGAGACGATCGAGGGCGAGTTCGTCACCATCGTCGATGCAGACGACGTTCTCTTTCCCAACTTCCTGTCATCGCACGTCCAGGTGCACCTTGCGCTCCCGCGCAATGTGGCACTCACCTCAAGCAATGTCGTGGAGATGACAGCGGCCGGTAGGGTGCTCACCGGAAGTTACGCGCCCTTCGGTAAGGTGAGGACCCACCCGGCGTTGCGTGGACTACGCCCGCCCGATGCAGCTTTGAGACTACCAATGATGTCCGAGCTCGCCTACCGGCAGCTTTCCGAGGCCACCCGTGTCTATGATCGCCGGAGCGGTTGGATTTGGGGCCCGGGCACGTCGAACATGTACCGCCGCAGCGCATTGGCGCTCGCGCACCACAAGCCGAGAGACCGCGCACTCTTTCTTGCCGCCGACAGCTATCTATGCCGGTTTTGCCATGTGTTCGGCGGTTCCGGCATTATCGATAAACATCTGTCTGCCTACCGGATTCACGACCGCAATTACTTTGCCGAGCGTGAGTCGATCGAGGCGGTTCGCAAGGATCGCGTCGACATCGAGTCGCGCCGGCAGCAGGAAGCTCTCGAGCCGCTCAACGTTCTGTTGGCGCGCGCGGAGTTTTTCAGAACAGTCCTTCCGGGAGAGACTTTTTGGAGAGCTGCCGATCAATTGTCGAACTTCGTCAAGGCTAGAGACGGGAGGAGAGTTCTCCGCCGCAGGGGTGCAACGCCCTATTCCGCCAACTACGCGAATTTGAAACAGGTTTTCGGCGAGGATGACTTGCTCGCTCACCTCAAACGGAGATTGAGCCCTGAAGGCTTGCGAACCGTACTGCGCGACGCCTATGGCGGCACGATTACGCCGCGCTTGCGGCTTGGGCTCGCCTTGGAGGATATGAAGTCGGCTTTAAAGCGTCTTTTCCACAAAACATCCGTTGCTCCGCGGCGGAAGCGCAAGCGGGAGCAGAAAATTGCAGCGCCGCGCATAGAGGAACCCAGTCAAGAGTTCGGGCCCGCTGCAATCTTCTCATTCGATCCGCCCATTTTCCTGTCAGGAATTGCATTCAAAAAATATGTTGGGATCGCGACCGAGTTCGGGAAACGCTACGGATCCTTACCGGCTGCATTCCTCATCTATCCAACCTGGACGATCGATGAAGAGGAAAGAGCAGGTCGTGTGATAAGGACCGCCAAGGCGCACCAGGACGAGTACCCTTCTCACCAGCTCGTCTTCCTCTGCAATACGGCCGGCGAACGGGACCGGCTGCTTCAAGCGGGCCTTGACGCCCATCTCCTGAACAAAAACTTCATCGTCTCGGACAGGATTTTCCGTCCGCTTCCGAACGCAACCATCGAGTTCGATGCTGTCTACACCGCCCGCTTCGATCCACGGAAACGCCATGCGCTTGCGGGCAAGATTCCCCGCGTTGCCTATATTTCCTTCGCCGACAAAACGTCTGGTTCGAACCAGGACCAGCGTGCCGCCATCGCCAGGACCCTCACGCGCCATCCTGGCCATGCCTTGCTCAATCCCCTCGAAGACGGCCTTCCTGTCCGTTTGCCGCTTGAAGACGTCAACGAAGGGCTGAATCGTGCGGCCGTCGGTCTTTGCCTATCGGAGATCGAAGGATCGAACTACGCGTCGATGGAGTACATGCTCGCCGGCCTGCCGGTGGTGAGCACGCCGAGCGTCGGCGGCCGGGAGGTCTATTTCGACCACGAGTTCTGCACGATTTGTAACCCGACGCCGTCGGCCGTAAGTGAGGCGGTGCAAGCCCTCATTACGCGAGCTATCCCACGGGATTACATCCGCAACCGGACGCTTGCCAAGATTGAACCCGAACGGCGGCGTTTTCTCGCTCTGATCGACGATCTCAGCGAGCGGCTCGGCGGCGCGCGGCGCTATGACCAAGGAACTTGGCCGTTCGGCACGGCGCGTAGCCTGGTGAATTGGAAAGAATTCAGCGAACATTTCGAACGGTTCGATAAAGGCCGGACAAAACCGCCGCGGAACGGGGAGCTTTCGCTCGCTGATGTCGAGGATCTTCTGACCAAGACCGAGAGCGTGCAGATGCAGCCCGTGGAGGTGCTGAACATCGTTCGCGCGATTCAATCGCGGCCGAACTGCTCGCTGCTCGTATTCGGCTGTGGCAACGATTCAACAATGTGGGAGGACGTGAATCGCGGCGGCACGACGGCGTTTATCGAAGACGATCCGGCCTGGGCCGCGAAAACTCTGGCAAAGCTTAAGAGCTCCAGAGTTTATCTGACGGACTACGGAACGAGACTTTCCGATTGGGTCTCGCTCCTGAACGCAACGGACAGTCTTGAGCTCGACCTTCCTGAGGGGGTCACGTCTAGGCGGTGGGACGTCATCGTGGTCGATGGCCCGGCCGGATACGACAATCGTGAGGAGCACACCGGTCAGGAGGCTCCGGGCCGGATGAAAAGCATCTACATGGCGTCGAAGTTGGTGGCCCAAGGGGGCGCGGTGTTCGTTCATGACTGCGAACGGCTGGCGGAACAGCAATATGCCGACCGCTATCTCGGCTCCCATCGGCTTTTTGTCAGCGTTAAAGGGCGCGCGCTCCTTCAGGGTTACGCGTTCTGAGGCGTTCGGCTGGATTCACCTCTCGTTAAGCTGTGGCCGGTGACAATCGGAGGTAGTTGAAGGAGACCTCCGATGAGGATTGCCGGCCTTGTCGCTCTGATCGCCGTGACCGCGGGACTGCTCGCCTGTTCCGGGACACAAAGAACCGTTGGTGGCGCGGCGGCGGGCGGCACCGTGGGCGTGTTGAGCGGCGCCTTTGTCGGCGGTCCGGTCGGGGCAGTAGCAGGCGGCGCCGTGGGCGCCGGTGTCGGGGCCTATGTAATGTCCCCGGGCGAAGAGCAGCTCCGTTAAGCCGTCAGGCGCCCGCCAGCGGCCTTCTTTCACACGTAATTTTTCTGCAACGGTAGCAGCGCGGGTCTTGCGGCTTGTGTCGACCATGGCGTATGGGTCGCGGCTCCCTGTCTTAAGAATAGAAGTCCGAAATGCCCGCAATCCAGATTTCCTACTATTCCGACGTGTTATGCATCTGGGCCTATGTGGCCGAGCGGCGCATCGAGGAGCTGGCCCGCGAATTCGGCGGCCGCATCGCCATTGAGACGCATTACTGTTCGGTGTTCCCCGATGCCTGGGGCAAGATCGGGGAGAAATGGAAATCCCGGGGCGGCTTCGAGGGCTTCAACCGGCACTTACGCGACATCGCCGAAAGATTTCCGCATATCGCCGTTCACAACGAGGTGTGGATCAGGGCAAGGCCGCGCACATCGGCAAGCGCCCATTTGTTTCTCAAGGCCGTCGAACTGGTCGAGCTCTCCGGGCGAGAAGAGGGGGCGCCTCCCCCGCCCTATCTCGACCGGCTCTCGACGCAGGCTGCCCGCGAAGTCCGCCGGGCGTTTTTCGCCCGCGCCAAGGATATTTCCGATTGGCGCATCCATAAGGAGATCGCCAAGCATCTCGGCATCGACTATGAGGCGGTCGATGACAAGATCAGATCATCCGAAGCGGTGGCCAAGCTTGCCGTCGATTACGATCTCAGCCAAAAACACGGGATCCAAGGCAGTCCGACTTTGGTCATGAACGAGGGACGGCAAAAGCTGTTCGGCAATGTCGGCTACCGGCTGCTCGAAGCCAATGTGCAAGAGCTGCTCCGCCATCCCCCCGAGGACGAAGCGAGCTGGTGCTGAACGGAACCTCGCCCCTCGGACAGCGCTCCGGATCAAGCTAATCACCCTTAGATTTGCGGCGTTTGGACTAAGCCGCTACCTTGGGTCGTGGGGCACAATGAGTGCCTGGCGCCATTGGGGGAGGCCGATCTCCGAGGGAGTCGATCGACAACTTTCAGAGCTCGCCACTCGGCGCGTTTTTGGAGAGGTCTAACATGGACCCCGGGCAGCTCGAACCCGCACCGCCCAAGAGCATTGGCCAGGGTGCATCGCCCGCCGAAGCCCCGCGCGCTGTCGTGCCAGGAACTCGCTTTCGGCGAATCTCGCAGGTCCTGAAAACGATTCTGCCCGATCCAAGCACGCTGGTCTCCGGCGGACGGCGCGACGACGCCTTAGACGGCATCCGCGCCTTGGCTGTCCTATTCGTGTTCGCCGCTCACGCCACCTACCTGCATTTAATGCCGCCCATTCTTAATTTTCGCGGCGCGGGACGCGCCGGGGTGGTGCTGTTTTTCTTTTTGAGCGCGTTTCTCATCAGCGGTCCCTTTTTTCGTGAGCCCCGTAAGGCTTTGACCTGGCAAGCGTGGCCGGCATACGGCTCACGCAGACTGTTTCGTATCGTGCCTCTCTATTTTTTGGTCCTGGTCGCCTTTTTCCTGTTGGCTCTCGCGCCGCTGGACAACCCTTCATGGAGCGAGAATGCCCACCTGTTAGAGCAACATCTGACGTTTCAGAAAGGCTTGTCGGTTTTTTGGACCATTATCGTTGAGATGAGATTTTACGTGGTGCTGCCGGTCCTGTTGATCTTGAGCGCCATCGTCCTGGCAAAATTGAAGAATGGCGGAGTTGTCCTGATCCTGCTGGCCGGCTTTTGGATCGTAGGCGTCGCCACGGGCGTCATTCAGAACGGCTATCTGCGAACTCTGGGAGTCGACAAACACGCGCCCGTGTTCGTCGCGGGGATTCTAACTGCGCTCCTCTTTCACACCTTGAAGATCGATGCTCACAACCGGACCAGCAAAATTCTGTTCGAGTGTCTGGCATGGGCCTCGGCGATCGCGTTCGTATGTTTGTCCGTTCCCGCGGTCTATTACGCGATCGAACACGGATCCTCGATATCCGCCTATGCCGAGACCCGCAGCCCCGTGCTTGAAGCATTTTGGGATGCGCGCATCCCTTGGATTGGGCTGGTGCTCGGACTCTTCTTTTTTTCCTATCCTAACGGCACCGGGCTCATGAGCGGCCTCTTTTCATGGCCAGCGCTGGTTTGGATTGGGCGGGTGAGTTTCGGCGTTTATCTCATCCACCTGACTGTTCTCCAGCTGCTTGTGAGGTTCCATCTTCCTGCCCCGGTCACATTGATCCTTGCGCTTGTTTTCTCGGTGGGCATCGCGAGCCTGCTTTTCGTGATACTGGAGGCTCCGATGATTTCCCTGGGCCATCGATTGAGCGCCAAATTGCGGCCTGACGCGGGACACAAGGCATCGGACTCCACCAAAAGCGCCCGAGGCGCGGGGACGACGCCGAGAAGCGCGGCGGAGTAGCATCATGCGGTTCCTGCTTTACCTGACAATTTCCTCCGTCGCGGCCTTGGTGAACCTTCTCGTCGGCTTCACATTCTATTCGCTGCTCGGATTGTCGGCAGGCCTTCTCTACGCGATGTCGGTGGCGATCGGCTACTTGACCGGTATGGGCGTCAACTGGTCGCTCAATCGTCTCATGACGTTTCCTCGTTCCGGACGCTCTGCGATATCGGAAATCCGCACATTCGTGGTGATTGCGTCGATCGGGCTGCTGTTGACGACGGTTCTGGCGGAAATTTTTCGCAAGACCTTTGCCGCTCACGCTGCCGAAATGATTGCCCGCTTCGACGGCGGATATGTTCCATCGACCGATCTCGTAGCTCACGCCTCCGCGATCGCGGCGGTCGCGGTATACTCTTTCCTCGGTCACAAATGGTGTACGTTCGACCGCGGCATCCGCCCCTTTCTTTCGGATTTGGTGCGCCCCAAACGAAATCTTTCCAGCACGTGGACGGAAAGTGTCGATAAGGCAGCGCCTAAATGACTGATTTGGTCATTGTCGGGGGCGGCCCTTCGGGACTTTCTGCCGCGAACGAGGCAATCGAGCACGGCGCAAACGCCGTCGTCTTGGAGCGGCTGGACCTGTTAGGCGGCCTGTCCCGAACCACGCCCTTTCAGGGCAATCGCTTCGATATCGGGCCGCATCGTTTCTTCACCAAGAATCGGGAAATCCAGTCGCTCTTCATGCGCATGGCGGCCGAGGATCTTCTGTATGTGCCGCGGCGCACGCGCATCCTTTGCGACAGAACCTATTTCGATTATCCGCTCACGCCGCTCAACGCCCTGTTCGGCGTCGGCCCCCAACAAAGCGTCTCGATCTTGTCGAGCTATATCAGTGCGCGCGCCCAAGGGGCTTTCGGCAACAGGGCCGACAATTTCGAAGAATGGGTGATCGCGAATTTCGGCCGCCGGCTTTACGAGATGTTTTTCAAGACCTACACCGAGAAGGTCTGGGGCATTCCCTGCACACAAATCGGTGCCGATTGGGCGACGCAGCGCATCAAGGGCCTGACCCTGACTACCGCGATCTGGAATTCTCTGTTCAAGCCCCGCCAACAATCCGTGAAGACGCTTGCCGACGAGTTCATGTATCCGCGGCTCGGTGCCGGGCAGCTCTACGACAATATGGCCGCAAAAGTTCGGCAAGGCGGCGGCACCGTCATGACCGGGACCCGCGTCACGCGCATTAGCCGGGACGGCATGCAGGTCAGCACCGTGACTGCCGAGGATGCGACCGGCGCAGAAACTGAGATCCAAGGACGATATTTTCTGGTGAGCGCGCCGCTCACCGAGATGATTGAGATGATGCATCCGAGCGCCCCAAACGAAGTGCTTTCGGCGTGCCGCGCCCTGCGCTACCGCAATCATGTCGGAGTCAATCTCATCGTCGAGGGCTCTCCTTTCCCGGATAATTGGATTTATGTTCATTCCAAAGACGTACGGATGGCGCGGGTGGCAAATTATGCCAACTTCTCCGCGTCGATGTGCAGCGAAGCGGGCATTAGTCCGCTGACGGTTGAGTATTTCTGCTTTCCCGGCGACTCTGTCTGGGAGTCGTCCGATGATGCGTTGATCGAACTGGCAAAGCGGGAGCTCGCGCAGATCGGGGTTCTTCGCCAAGACCAGTTTCGAGATGGTTTCGTCGTGCGCAGCGAGAAAGCCTACCCGGTCATCGAAATAGGGTATGAGCGGCACATTTCAACGATTAGACGCTGGTTGAGCGCGTTCAAGAACCTGCTGCCCATCGGCCGCTCGGGCATGTTCAAATACAATAATCAAGATCATGCGATGGCGACCGGGCTGCTGGCCGCACGGACGGCCTTGGGCGTTCAGCACTTCGATCCATGGCTGGTGAACATCGATGCGGAGTATCATGAATCCGCACCTGCACCGCAGGCGCCGCGCAATGATTGAGGCGAGGAGAAGCGCCCTCTTTCCAAAGCAAGACCTCAAGGCGCACCTATTTACGGCCCTTCAGTTAAATCGAAAACCACCAATCGCGTGCCGCCGCTTTTCCAAGTGAATACGACCGGAGTCTCTTTTCCAAGCTCTCGGATCAGCTGATCTACACCCTGTGCCATGGGGATGGTTTCCAGGTACCACACCCGGGAATACCCTTTCCTCTTTGCCGACGCCAATAGCCCCTCGGCTTGCTTCAACATCGAGCTGGCCTTCTTGGTCTCGCCCAACACGAAGGTCCGAAGTTTTGGCGCACGCTCGTGGCGGTAAAATTCGAATACTCTTCCAGCCCACGGCGCGATCGCAAGCGCGTCGCCGCTAACCGATTTCTGTGCAACGATGCGGAGGGCCTTCTTGAACTCGGTAGCCAATGGAGTTTCAGGGTTGGCGAACACCGCCAGGTTCACCGGCAGCATTACGAGAAACAACGGGAGCGCGCAGAGGCTTGCCGGCAGCCAGCCAAGCTTGAAGTCAACCGCATCGATTGCCGCCGCTAATATGAAAAAGGCGAGCGGCACGAGAAAGAGCACCAAGCGGGTCGAAAACGGATAGATACCAAAAGCCGAGGCGACGAGCGTGAGCAGAATGGCGGCGGCTGCGACGAGATCCATTGGGCGGCGCCGAATGAACGCCAGTGCAAGCGATGCCGTAAATATTATTGTCAGCCCGAAGCCCACAGAGCTCGATAGAGCTTCGTCGGAGTGGGGACCTGCAAAATCTGGCGTCTTGAACGCCATATAGATAAATCGCAAAAATGCCTGCGGGTACCAGAGCAGGTCCGCAATGGAATTGAGCGGAGAAGGCGGAAAGCCTCCGTACTTTCTCCAAAATCCCATCATGAAATCATGGTGCACGCCGGCCTGTAGGACATAAGCGCCGTGCAGCGCGGCGCCGGCGAGCCATGCCAGACCCACGAGCAGGACTTGATCGTACCGGCGCGCATTCACGGCCTCATACAGAAGGAACGCTCCGATAGGTGCCGCGACAAAAACGGCCGGAAGAGAGCAAACCAAGGCGGCGAAGCCGGTGCCGGCGAGCAGCCAGGTGCCGTACGGAGATGAGCGATACGAGAACGCCGTCAGAAGCGCGATGGTGGCGAGGACGTCGGATGAGTATTGCTTGAATTCGCTCGAATAGAAGATCAGGACCGGCGACAACGCGACGAGGCCGACAAATGTCAGCCTGGCCGGCGTCGAGGTCAATTCGCGGCGGGCCAATAGGATGGCAAGCAAAACGAGCAAAATACCGGCAGCTAGCGGGACCAATCGAAGCGCCCAATCGAACGGCCCAAGCACCACCGCCTCCGCGCGTACCGCGACAAGAAACCCCGGCGGTGCAGACTGAACATACGCCAACGGTTCGGTCAAAAGCGTCCAGATGTCGCGATGAATGATGTTCAACGCAAGGTTGGCTTCGTCGAACTGCAGCGAACGATTATGCACATATTGCCGCAAGCGCAGAGCGATGCCCAACAGGACGAGACACAGAGTCCCGGCGAGCTCCAAGCGTGATCCGCTTGGAGACGCCTTGCCAACGAGTGCTGTGTTGCGAGCAGAACTTCCCCGGTCGCGCATGCTCTGCCTAAAAGCCGTTTCCGATGCAACTTATACCAGCGTTGGCGCATTGGCCGCCACCCGCGGACGCGATCGAGCTTCGGCCTGGACACGGCCGGGCGAAGTCTGTCATAAGCTGGCTCTTTGATCGCTGCGCGTGCCGTCCACTCAGACTCTGCTTTTGATCCGGCAGTTCGAATTCGAGGCCGATCATGCGACTGCTTCTGGTAGCCGACCTGCATTATTCGCTGCCGCAGTTTGACTGGGTCCTCAACACGGCGGGCGATTTCGACGTCGTGATCATGGCCGGGGACCATCTCGACCTAAGTTCTGCCGTCGATGGACGGGCCCAGAGTGTCGTCGTCAAGAAATACTTTTCCAAGCTCGACAGCAAAACGCAGCTCCTGATCTGCTCCGGCAATCACGACCTCGATGCCAAGAGCGAGTCCGGCGAGAGGATTGCGAAGTGGCTCGGCGGCACTCAAGGCGAGCGCGTCGTCTCCGACGGTCAGTCCTTTACGTTCGAGGACACGCTGTTCACTGTGTGCCCGTGGTGGGATGGCCCGGTGGTGCGCGCAGGCATCGGTGAGCAATTGGCTAAGGCGGCGGCCGAGCGGACCGGGCGCTGGATTTGGATTCATCACGCGCCGCCGGCCAAGTCGCCGACCAGCTGGGGCGGCAACCGCTATTTCGGCGATGTCGAGCTCAGGGACTGGATCGAGCAATACCGGCCCGACATGGTGCTCTCGGGCCATGTGCATCAGTCACCCTTCGTCGCGGAGGGCTCCTGGGTCGATCGCATCGGGCCGACCTGGGTGTTTAACGCCGGTCATCAATTCGGCGCGCCGCCGGCCCATATCATGATCGATACCGGCGAGGCGGTGGCGATGTGGTTCTCTGCCGCCGACAATCAGTTCGTGCGCCTCGATGAGCCGCTCGAGCGGCCCGTACCGCGCCTGAACGCTCTGCCCGGCTGGCTTACAGCCGGGGATCCGTCTCGTCTTCAGGGCCAGACGTGAACTCTTCGCCCTGCTGGTGGATCAGCGTCGCCAGCACCTCGCTGACCATGCCGAGATGGTTGCCCTGCCCCTCATATTGCCGCTTGATGTCCACGAGATAGGTGGTGGCGGCGTTGAGGCGCGCAGCGAGAAGCTTGCCGACGAAATACGCAATTTCGGGATTTGACTTCAGCAGAGTTTCGGCATTCTCGAACACGAAGGCGCTGACCGGAGAAACCGCCCGGACCGTGGCGGTATGCGGCCGGTCGAGCAGCACCGACATTTCGCCGAACACCGAGCCGGGCTCTCCGATCACGGCCACCGTGGTGTCGCCGCGGAGCACCTCGACGCTGCCTTCGGCCAGCACATAGAGCCGGCCCGAGGTCTCGCCTTCGGACAGAAGCACCGTTCCCGGGTCGAACCGCTCGAACGGAACGCCCCCGCATTTATCGAGAATTGAAGCCATTGCTTTCCCGCTATCAGCGAACGCGCTCAACCTAACAGCTTGCAGGTTCTGTGTCCCAAGAGTCGCACAGGGCGAGAAACCGACAATTTAAGCCCGAATTGCCACCACGCACTCGCACCGCCTGTGTAACCTGTAATTGCACTCAAGAACCGCGGTTGAAAAATCGCGGTGCTAAACGGCCTCACGGGGCCTCGATCAATCGGACCGGGAGGACCCGGTCGTTCAATAGCTGTCTTGGGATGCGGCTCGCGCGGGCTGACGCCGGCGGGCAGTCGTAAAAGCCTCCGAGGCAGCGGGAGGCGGATAATATGTCTGTACCGACCACAGCCACGCTGCGGCTGCTTTCGGGAATTTTGGCGCTTGGCCTGTTGACCTTGGCCCTCACCTTGCCTGCCCTGGCGGATGGGCCAAACAATTCTTTGCCCAATGCGGGTCCGCCGCCGCCGGACTTTAGCGAGGTCACGAATTTCCCGCCGCTTCCGAACAACACGACCAGTGTCGTGCCCGGCACGTGCAAGCAGCAATATACCAACGCGATCAACAAGCTTTGGTCGGACCAAATCAGCGAGACCACGGCACAGCTCGTGTTTGAGGGCACTGCCGCTGCCCTCCCCTATCCTGCGAGCATTGCACCGGCTTCAGCCGCAGTCGCTTCCGGGGGAGTCGCGAACAGTTCAGACAACAGTCAGAGACAGCTGGAATTCGGCGTGGCCGCTCTGCCAGACTGTGACGCGACGTTCATCGGAAGCGTCGAAATCTCAAATCCAGATCCCGATCTCAATCCCGGTATCAATGTCGAGGGAGACTCGATCTTCCAAAGCAGCGTCGGGATCGAGGACAATTTGAACGTCCGCAACAATGTCACCGCAAGCACGGTGACCGCGACCCAGGGCGTCTCGGCCGATGGCGGCTCGATCTTCCTGGGCGACGCCAATCTTGAGACCTTTTCCGACGGCATTACGCTTGGTGGCGGGGCGCTTTCCGGCGCCGGCGGTCCCGGCAGCGCCGAAGCCGTCACTGGGCATGTCGACGCCATCGCCATCGGCAACGGTGCCAGCGCCATGCAGGCCAACGACACGGTGCTCGGCACCGGCGCTAGCGCAAATGGCGGCGGCGGCACCGCGCTCGGTGCCAATACCAGTGCGACTACGGGCACCGCCATTGGCAACGGGGCGAAGACCAGTACCGGCATTTCAATCGGCATCGGCGCCGGTCAGGCTAGCGACCAGGGTGTCGCGGTTGGCAACGGATCGCGCGCGGTCGATCTAACCGACACCGCAGTCGGCCACAACTCGACCATTCTTTCGGCCAACGGCACGGCCCACGGCGCAAATACCAGCATTGGCACCGGTTCCGATAATGGCGTCGTGGTGGGTGAAAACTCCACCATCGGCGACAATGCCGACAACGTCACGATTGTCGGCCGCGATATCGATATTGGCGACAACATCAATAATGTCGTGGCGGTGGGTACGGACGCCAATGTTCAGGCCGACGGCGGCATTGCCATCGGCCAGCTGTCCGATGCGGTTGCCGAAGACTCCATCGCCATGGGCCGCGGCACCACCACCAACGGGGTGCGCGCCGTCGGCATTGGGCTTGGTGCCGGTGCCAACGCCGAGCAATCGGTCGCGCTTGGCAACGCGGCCGACGTGGACATCAACGCGACCAATGGCATTGCGATCGGTACGGCCTCCAACACTGACGGCGTGCGCGGCATCGGCATTGGTGTAACCGCGACCGCGGCTGGCACCGAATCCGTTGCCATGGGTGACGCCGCCCAGGCTTTCGGCGATCAGTCCGTCGCCATCGGCGATGAGGCGGCCGCGCGTGCCGACGGTTCGATCGCACAAGGCGATAACGCCGACGTGGACGCTGCTGCGACCAACGGCATTGCCATCGGCACCG
>Ga0315534_1000738_pt1 | contig 22924 bp, 20 predicted proteins | sample SalMarSW160240MG_FD_203094 | JGI IMG/M metagenome (GOLD analysis project Ga0315534, IMG submission 203094) | Salt marsh sediment microbial communities from the Plum Island Ecosystem LTER, Massachusetts, United States - Salt Marsh Sediment SW1602-40 ...
CTCTTACCCTGTCTACATTATCAAAAAATCCTGTTCTAACGGAATCCTCTGATCCTGAAAGCGGTGAATGGAACAGCCATATAGACCTCGGTTTATGGGCCGACCTGTTTCTTATTGCTCCTGCTACCGCAAATTCAATTGCCAGAATGGCTAATGGCATAGCTGACAACCTGCTCCTCACAACATATCTTTCTGCACGTTGCCCTGTATTCATTGCCCCTTCAATGGATATGAATATGCTTGATCACCCGGCTACACTGATTAATATCGAAACATTGAAAGCCTTCGGGAATAACATCCTGGAACCTGAAACAGGCGACCTTGCGAGCGGCCTGACAGGAAAAGGCAGGATGACGGAACCCGAAGAGATAGTAAAGGAGATAACAAACTTCTTTACAAAAAAAAAAAGAAATAAGCCTCTGAAGGGGAAACATCTCCTCATAAACGCCGGCCCCACGCGTGAACCAATTGATCCTGTTCGTTTTATAAGCAACTACTCTTCCGGTAAAATGGGAATAGCCCTTGCTGATATTGCTGCTGAGCTGGGAGCCTCTGTCGACCTTGTTCTGGGTCCGTCTGAGATATTGCCAAAGAACAGTACAGTGAAGGTTACAAAGGTGACAACGGCAGAATCGATGGCTGCAGAATGCATTTCACGGTTTCCCTCATGCGATGCAGCTATATTATCCGCTGCTGTCGCCGACTATACACCAATTGAGCAGAAACCGGAGAAGATGAAGAAGGAAAATAATGTGCTTGTGCTGAAACTTAAACCTACAACCGACATAGCAAAAACTCTCGGGGAGATGAAGAAACCGTCCCAGATCCTGATCGGGTTTGCTCTCGAGACTGATAATGAGCTGGCAAACGCAAAAAGCAAATTAAAACGTAAAAACCTTGATCTCATAATATTAAACTCACTGAGAGATAAGGGTGCAGGATTTGAACATGACACAAACCGGATCACAATAATTGACAAGTATAATATTATTGATAAATTTGAGTTGAAATCCAAAGAAGAAGCTGCCAGGGATATTCTTGACAGGATTGTATCAATGTTCAAATAATCAATCAGGATGACAGGAACCCGTTTAAAGAAATATTTGTCGCTGGTATTTCTGATACTGCTTCCCGGAGTTATTATTTCCCAGGAACTGAACTGCAATGTCCAGGTATCTGCACAGAGAGTTCAGGGCTCCAACAGGCAGGTGTTTGAGAACATGCAGCGCGATATCTATGAATTTATGAATAATACTGTCTGGACAAACCATGTGTTTAGTTACTCTGAAAGGATCGACTGTAATATTCTTATTAACATTACTAACCAGTTGTCAGCCGATGAATTCAACGGAACAATACAGATCCAGCTCAGGCGACCGGTATTTAATACAACATACAATTCAACAATCCTGAATTTTATAGATAATAACTTCAGATTCAGATACGTAGAGTTTCAGCCACTTGAATTTGATCCCACCGTTCACAGGTCAAACCTTGTGTCTGTTCTTGCTTATTATGCATATGTCATACTGGGTTTTGATTATGATTCCTTCTCTTCGGAAGGCGGTACAGAGTTTTTCCAGATGGCTGAAAAAATCGTGCTGAATGCACAAAATGTCCCGGAAACAGGATGGAAACCCTACGATGGATCACGGAACCGTAATCGCTACTGGCTCGTAAAAAACCTTCTTGATAAAGAATATGAGGAGGTGAGGCAGTTTGTTTATCAGTATAATATCAATGGTCTTGATAAGCTGGAATCAAAAGCTGCTGAGGCCAGGGTAGCTATGGTCGAAAGTCTCAGACTTGTACAGGAGGTTTACAGGAAAAAACCCGATCCGTTCATGTACCTAATTCAAATTGTAATGGAAGCAAGGGCCGACGAGCTGATAAACATATTCTCCGAGGCATTCCCGGAAGAGAAAAGCCGTGTTGTGCAGATCCTTACCGAAATCGATCCTGCCAACAAGTCAAAGTATGAAAAAATCACTGCATCCAGCTAATATTAGTAATTACTAACCTGTCATGCTCATTAAACTATACGTTCAAAACTATGCACTGATCAAAAATCTGGACGTTGAACTTGAGGAGGGTCTGACTATCATCACCGGTGAGACAGGTGCCGGTAAGACAATACTTCTCGGTGCTTTATCCCTGATCCTGGGGAACAGAGCTGATACATCGGTGCTTCTTGATAAGAACGAAAAGTGTATTGTGGAAGGAACATTCAGAATGGAGGGTTATGACTTTACTGATTTCTTTACCTCCAATGAGCTTGATTATGAGCCTGTTACTCTATTAAGAAGAGAGATTAACCCGGCAGGAAAGTCCAGGGCATTTATCAATGACACACCTGTTACACTGAACCTGCTTAAAGAGCTTGGCGACCGCCTGATAGATATACACTCACAGCACCAGACATTAATGCTGAGCGATAATTCATTTCAGCTCAATGTCATTGATTCTTTTGCAGGTACAATAAAACTCAGGGAAGATTACAGGAGATCCTATTACAAATACCGCAGCCTGAATAAAGAGTATACGGAGGCAAAGGAAAAAGCCGACCAGAACAAGGCCGACCTCGAATATTATCAGTTTCAGCTGGCCCAGATCGAAGATGCCAAACTGATAGATGGTGAGCAGGAAGAGCTTGAAAAGGAACAGGAGCTTCTCGAACATTCTGGAGAAATAAAACTTGCCCTTGGCAATGCTTCAGATCTTTTTTCGTCCGACAGTAACTCGATTCTTACAAATCTGAGAGAGGCTAAGATGAATCTTTCGAAGATAATATCATATATGCCTCAGCTTGAGGAAATACTAAAACGGGCTGAATCTTCCTATATCGAACTCAATGACCTTGCAGGTGAGATTGAGAAGCTTGCTGTGACTGTCGAAGCTGATCCTGACCGGTTAACCCGGATTACCAACCGGCTCGATACAATTTATTCACTGATACAGAAACACCGGGTAGGTTCTCTCGGCGAACTACTGATCAAAAGGGAAGAGATCAGGAAGCTGGTAAATTCAATTATCACAGGCGATGACCGGATAATCGAGCTGGAGTCGGTACTCTTAAAAGAGACAGCGAATTTAACAAAACTGTCTTCCGGAATCTCGGAAAAAAGAAAAGCCGTTTTTCATGATGTCGAGAAAAAAATAACTGAAATTCTCAGGCAGCTTGGAATGCCCAATGCACGTTTCCGGATCTTACTTAAATCTCTTCCCGATTTTACTCCTTCAGGAACCGACCATGCAGATTTTCTCTTTTCGGCAAACAAACAGGTTGAACCGGAAGATCTTGCCAGGATAGCTTCAGGAGGAGAATTATCAAGGGTCATGCTCAGCCTTAAGTCGTTGTTGACAAAGAATACAAATCTGCCTACTATAATTTTCGATGAGATTGATGCAGGAGTCTCCGGAGAAGTGGCTGACAGGGTGGGACAGATACTGGCTGGTATGGGAAAATATATGCAGGTGGTGAACATCACACACCTTCCACAGGTTGCCTCAAGAGGGACAAAGCATTACCATGTCTTCAAAGATGAAAGCGGAAGCGAAACAATAACCAGGATTAAATTGTTATCTCCTGATGAGCGTATTTTTGAAGTTGCCAGATTATTGAGCGGTAGAGAAATAACAGAAACTGCGATAAAAAATGCCAAGGAACTGATAAAAGCCGCTCAGAATTAATACAATTTCCCAGTCACCAACGCCCACAACTGCCGGAACAAGTATCCATGGATTCGATTCGCTTGTTGACTTCCCGGAAAGGATGTCACCCCTAGGTAATGCTAAAGCCGAAGAGTGTGCAGATTATTGTATTGCTCTCTTTTCCGACCTTACACGAAAGGTTACTATGCAGAACCTTTATCATGACGGTGGATTTTCGAGCATGTGTATGAGTCTTAAAGCTATTGAACAATATAAAAAGAGCTTTGATGAATGTGATTGTGATGATAAGTAAATCGCTTTTTTTATATTTGGTATACTTATAAACCTGCCTCATGATAAAAGTTATACTCCTTGTTCTATTTTATTTCACCTTCCCGCTCGTAATAATCTGGATGTGTAAAAAATGGAGCTTCTTTAAAAAGCTTGGTTCTATTGTTGTTGCTTATGGATTTGGCCTGATACTAAGCACAACAGGCATTATTCCAAACGGCAGCGACGCATATCAGGAAGCCCTAAGGGGGGAATCATTCCTGTCTTCCGAAGAGGTGCAGGAGATGAGAACATTAGGGATAATCAATGAAGATGATATTATTGTGAATAATATTGCTGTTGCACAGGATACGCTGCAAGCCATAGGAGTGCTCGCATTTCCGCTTCTGTTGTTTTCACTCAATATACGACGGTGGCTCAAGTATGCGAAGGAGGGTTTCATCTCAATGGCCCTGGCTTTTGTATCCATTATAGTGATTATAATATCAGGGTATCTGATTTTCAGGAATATTGTCCCCGACGCATGGCAGATCGGAGGAATGCTCGTTGGAGTCTATACGGGAGGAACTCCTAATATGGTGTCTCTGAAGCTTGCACTGGACGTTGATCCTACTTCTTTTGTCATGGCAAATACATACGACATGCTGGTGGGTGCAGCCACAATTATCTTCTTTATAACAGCAGGCCCCCGTGTATTCAGGGCATTTCTCCGACCTTTTAAAAAGGTCGCCGACAGCAATGTCACAGATGAAAGCATAATGGAAGCTGAGAGCTTTGAAAATTATTCAGGAATGTTTAAAAAAGAGGTTCTGCCAAGACTTCTCAAGGGTTTTGGCCTGGCAATAATTATTCTCGGCTTGTCGGTAGGCATAAGTATACTTCTGTTTGGCGCTATCAAAGATCCTGTAGTAATTCTTACAATAACGACACTTTCGATCATTGCATCATTATTCCCCTGGGTCAACAGGATTGAAAAGACTTTCCAGCTGGGTATGTATTTTGTCCTTATCTTTTCCCTGTTAGTTGCTTCCATGGCTGATCTTGGAGCCATCTTCAGCCTGGGAATGCTTGGCCTGCTGGGATTTGTAACATGGTGCTATTTTGGCTCATTGTTGTTACATCTTTTATTATCGGTTATATTCAAGATCGATGCGGATAATTACCTGATCACCACCACGGCTTTCGTTTTTTCACCGCCTTTTGTGCCTGTGGTTGCTGCTTCCCTGAAAAACAAGGAAGTCATTATAACCGGAATAACCGTAGGCATAATAGGTTATATAGCAGGCAATTACCTGGGTGTTGCCCTAGCGTATTTTATGAGGGGAATGTGAAGTCTAAAACAGATAATTCAGTCCCATGTAGAATCCGGTTTTACCATCCTGGTCATTAAAAGCTTTTCCAAGATCAACTGCAATAATGAAGTTTTCATTCATCACTATCCTCAGTCCTGCTCCGGCAGCTACATGCAGATTTTCAGCTCCCTCGTTGAAGAAATCAGCACTGTTATACGCGGTCGCAGTCAGGTCGGGACTAGTAAAATCAATCTTGTCAGTTATCATACCAAAATCGCTGAACAGGTTAAGTCCTATATAGAAATTCTGATTGATGAAGGTGAATCTTACTGCTTTCCAACGTAATTCTGCATTTCCATAAAAGAATCCATTTCCTATAACCCTGTAACGCCAGATTCCCCGTAAGGATTTTGAACCTCCAAGACCTTCAGAATATGCTCCCCTGAGTGATGAAACAATAACCTGTGACTGGTAGTAGAAAGGCACATCACCAAATAATGTCTGCTGGTAGCCTAACCTGTAGGCAAAACTAAGATCTTCAGGTATCAATGTAAAATATTGACGGTGAGTGAAGTAAAACTTGGCAAATGTTGCTTCGCTCCCAAGGAACTCTGCTGACATCTCAATACCTCCTTCTGTCCACAAGCCCTTCATTGGATTAGGACGGTTGTCCCTTGAATCAAACGACATACCAGCTTTAATTGTAGTTATAAGCCCTCCGTCAGCTTCTTCAGGAGTGATAATACCCCACTGCTTGTACAGATCGTAAAGACCGGGTTCATCACTTACCCATGGAAGTCTATCAGCAACATCCTTACCTTTGTTGAATTTGGCAACATCCACTGAATCGATTTTGAAATTCTGTATCGCAAATCCTGCATTCCATTTCAGATTATCACCTGATAACTTACCCTCAAAATCGTTTTTAAATCTTAATAATGAACGGTCAAACCTGTAAAACATCCTGCTTTTGTAGTCTCCTGTATTAAGATCCTCATCAGTCCATCCCTTGTTTATTACAGCATCGTATCCATTAAAACCATAAAAATCATATGCCCTGTCAGTCAATAGTGAAAGATCAGAGAATGTTCTGATTCCGGGTATAAGGTCCCAGGATTCATAATTGAACCTGTAAATGGCACTTCCTTTTGTAAACCTTGATACTTCGAGATAAAATTTATGGTAATAGTCCGGAAAGATATCGCCTGCCCCATAATTATAGAGATCGATCAGGCCGCCATACTGAAATCCCATGTCAGTATCAAAAGTAACGGCAGGTAAAACTCCGAAATTCCATCCGGTTTTTATCTTTTCTTTCTGTTCGTTCTGTCCGTATACATTTAGTGCAAAAACGACGATCAAAAATAATAGGAGGATCTTTTTCATAGGTTATAGTTTTGGTTGATAGTGTTAAAGATAAAGAAAAACGGAAATATTGAACTGATTTTTTAATATTTGCTACCTTCGGCTATTAATTTTACGACTAAATACCTATATGGGTCTGCTGATAAGAAATATAAAAGGGCTGATACAGGTTGAGGATAAACCAAAACTCAGGGTCTGCGGGGAGGATATGTCGATGATTAAAACCATAACTGACGCATACCTTTATATTGAAGGTGACAGGATATCTGATTTCGGAAAGATGAAAGATATACCCGCGGAATACAGCCAGTTAGGGAATGATAAAACTGAAGTAATTGACGCATCAGGGCGATTTGTATTTCCCTCATTCTGCGATTCACATACACATCTTGTTTATGCAGGAAGCCGCGAAAGAGAGTTTACTGATAAGATCCGCGGATTATCTTATGAAGAGATTGCAAAGAGGGGAGGAGGGATACTGAACTCTGCCAAAAAGCTTCATGCAACATCTGAAGATGATCTGTATGCTCAGTCTATGATACGTGTAAATGAAATAATAAGCCAGGGGACAGGCGCTGTTGAGATAAAGAGCGGATACGGGCTTACTCTCAGCAACGAGCTGAAAATGCTGAGGGTGATAAAAAAAATAAAAGAGACCTCTCCGGTTGAGGTTAAAGCTACATTTCTCGGAGCTCATGCAATGCCTGAGGAATACAGGAACAGCAGGGAGAAGTATATAGATATTGTAATAAATGAGATGATACCGCTTGTCTCCTCTGAGAAGCTGGCTGATTATATAGATGTATTTTGCGATCGAGGTTTTTTCACTGTAGAGGAGACAGAAAGAATTCTTATGGCAGGCATTAAATATGGCCTGCCGGCAAAGATTCATGCCAATGAACTTGATTTCTCAGGAGGTGTCCAAACCGGAGTTAAATTTAATGCACTTTCTGTCGACCACCTCGAACGATCAGGAGATGCTGAAATTGAGACCCTCAAAGGAACGGAGACAATACCCACACTTCTCCCGGGATCAGCATTTTTTCTCGGACTGCCCGATCCTCCTGCACGAAAAATGATAGAGGCCGGATTACCTGTCGCACTGGCGTCTGATTACAATCCGGGATCATCACCCTCCGGGAACATGAAACTGGTGATGTCGCTGGCATGTATAAAACTGAAAATGCTTCCCGATGAGGCGCTCAACGCTGTAACAATTAATTCAGCCTGTGCCATGGGGATCTCTGAAACATATGGATCAATTGCCAGAAGTAAAGTTGCTAACGTATTTATTACTAAAGAGATACCGTCATACGAGTTCCTGCCGTATGCATTTGGCAGCAACCTGGTTGAAAGAGTTATCTTAAAAGGTAGAGAATACCCCCCTGTCCCCCTAAAGAGGGGTGGGGCAAAAAAATTATGACGAAAAAGATCATAGAATGTGTTCCTAATTTCAGCGAGGGAAGAGACCTGTCAGTAATAAAACAGATAACGGCAGTCATTGAATCTGTTGAAGGAGTTAAACTGCTTGATGTTGATCCCGGTAAAGATACAAACAGGACAGTAGTCACCTTTGTCGGAGATCCTGAAGCAGTATCTGAAGCAGCTTATCTGGCAGTTAAAAAGGCATCGGAATTAATTGATATGTCAAAGCATCATGGCGAGCACCCCAGAATGGGTGCAACAGATGTCTGTCCTTTTATTCCAGTATCAGGGATCACCATGGAGGAGACAGTCGTTTATGCAAGAAAGGTGGCGGAGAGAATAGGACGCGAGCTGGATATACCGATCTATTGCTATGAAAGCACAGCCTTCAGTGAGGAACGAAAGAACCTTGCAAAATGCAGGGAGGGCGAATATGAAGGGTTAAAGAAGAAACTGGAAGATCCGGTGTGGAAACCCGATTTCGGACCGGCTAAGTTTAATGCCCGGTCAGGCGCAACGGCAGTAGGCGCCAGGGATTTCCTGGTTGCCTTCAATGTAAACCTGAATACCACCTCGACACGAAGAGCAAATGCAATTGCATTCGATGTCAGGGAAAAGGGACGAATGGTTGAAGATGAGAAGGGAAAACGAATAAATGTACCGGGTACACTTAAAAATGTAAAAGCAATAGGCTGGTATATTGAGGAATATGGAATAACTCAGATATCGATGAACCTTACTAATATCTCTGTAACACCGGTGCATATTGCATTTGACGAGGTTTGCAGAAAAGCTGATGCACGTGGTATAAGGGTTACCGGCTCAGAACTGGTTGGATTGATACCTCTTAAAGCCATGCTTGACGCGGGAAGATACTTCCTTGAAAAACAAAAACGGTCAGTGGGAGTATCTGATGAAGAATTGATAAAAATTGCAATTAAATCGATGGGATTGAATGATATCCATCCTTTCAACCCTGAAGAAAAAATAATAGAATTTGTTATGAAAGAAAAAGGTGGAAGAAAACTTGTTGATATGGATCTCAGAGCCTTTATGAATGAAACGGCATCTGAATCAGTTGCGCCGGGAGGGGGCTCAATATCAGCATATATGGGGGCTCTGGGTGTTGCCCTGGGCACTATGGTAGCCAACTTGTCGAGCCATAAGAGAGGCTGGGACAACAGGTGGAAAGAGTTTTCGGATCATGCAGCAATGGGAAAAGATATACAGAACAGGCTTCTGAACCTTGTGGATGAAGATACTGAGGCTTTTAACAGTATCATTGACGCTTACAGGCTGCCAAAAAAGACAAAGGAAGAGATAAAGGTAAGGAATAATGCTGTTCAGGCAGCCACCCGGAATGCCGTAATGGTGCCATTCAAGGTGATGGAAACGTCATATTCAGCTTTTCCGCTGATAAGGGAGATGGTGGAAAAGGGAAATCCCTCTTCTGTTACAGATGCCGCAGTAGGAGCACTGGCTTTGCGATCATGTATAAAAGGCGCCTTCCTCAATGTTAAAACAAATGTTGGCAGCCTCGATGATAAAGATTTTGTGAAAGATATATTAAAGAAATGTTGTGATTTAGAATCCAAAGCCGATATGGAAGAGAATGCAATAATGGAGATGGTAGATCAGGCAATTATCAAACAGCAAAAAAAATAAACTCCCTGCCCGTTTTCCCGATTTATTGACAATCAGACAATCCTTCTTATAGTCCTCAGATAATGTGAATATCCTCCAATCTCATGCTTGAAAATACCCTGATGGTCGATGGTGTCGATTCTTACCCTCCCTGATGCGTGAATCACAAGTCCCCTGGAAAGCATCATTCCTACATGTGATATTCTGCCCCGCTCATTATCGAAGAAGACAAGATCGCCGGGCATAGCCTCGTCAATGAAGCTGACATTAGTTCCCGCTTCAGCCTGCTGCCAGCTGTTACGTGGTATTGCTATTCCCCTGACCTTATAAACAAGCTGTGTAAACCCTGAACAGTCTATACCCGAGGGAATACGTCCTCCCCAGATGTAAGGGCTGTTTATAAATTTCATTGCAAGATCAGCAAATGAATCAGAGGAAACTATATAGCTGTTATTGAACTCATTGTCAGTGGTATATATATTATTGCCTATAGTAAATTCCCTGTTATCAAAATCAGGATTATAAATTTCACAACCAGCTTCAAGTACCAGCTTCGTCTCGTCGTTTTTGAAGCAAAGAAGTGAGCAGTTCAGAACATGGCCTTGCGATTTATCCTTATCATTATCCTCTGTATGCTGAATGTGGTTCAAATCTATCCATCCCTGGTAATTATCGAACTGAGTCTCTATTTTTAGCCAGTGGCCGGTTTTGTCAATGACATTGTATTTCTCGCCAAAAAGCACCTGACTTAACATTTCGGATCTGTGGGCAGGCCCCGACCGCAACGGGACAAAAACATTCTCACATATAAAAGTCTCCATCATTTTTAATTTCTTGTAAAATTACTAATTATCTGAATCATTATATTATTTCGGAATACAGGGTTCTCTTAAAAGAAGCACTCCGTGGTTGGATCTCTTTTAATATTTTATTAAACAATATTGGGAAATATCCCTATTTTTGTTGCGGAAATAATGTAATTATATGTCCCCATCTGCATCAGATATCCTGAAAATTCCAAAAGTAAGAAGGGGTAGGGCTTTTACCTATTTATACTTTATCGTTAGCATAGCTGCTGTTGTTGCAATACTTCTTCATGGAGAGGAAGTAAGCAAGCTGGAACTCATTGGAGCAGTATCAGTTGTTACGTTATGTTATGTTGTTCTTTATTTATTCCTTCTTCAGTTCCGAAGTGAAGTGCTTACGATTCAGCGGAAGATATTTTTTATTTTAATTGCCATTATTCTTTTTCTCTTTGTAACCAGGGTGGTTTCAGATAAGTACGGAGCAAGTTTCATTTTATTGATTCCTTTTGCTGTTATACCGATAATGATAAGGACATTCTATGATGCACGGCTTGCTTTGTTCATCCTTCTTATTACAATCCTGCTTGCCGCTTTTATGATTGAAAGACCTTTTGAGTTTGTTCTGATGAACTATATATCAGGTATGGTGGCAATATTTACAATGACGAATATTTACAGGCGTCTGCAGCTTCTTTTTACAGCGTTAATAGTAATCATAAGCTATTCGTTCTTCCATCTGGGTATCTTTCTTATGAACGGTGGAAGTATAGAAGAAATTAATCTGTCTGAATATATCCGATTTGCTGAGAATGGAGCTATGATATTACTCTGTTATCCTCTGATCCTGATCTTTGAGAAGAGATTTCTGTTTATGTCAGATACTACATTGCTTGAACTGGCTGATACTAACCAGCCTTTGCTGAGGAAACTTGCTGAAGAGGCTCCCGGTTCTTTCCAGCATTCGCTGCAGGTTGCCAACCTTGCTGAAGAGGCCGCAAGAGTTATCGGGGCCAACCTCCTGCTGGTAAAAGCCGGTGCTCTTTACCATGATATCGGTAAAATAGCTAACCCTAAGTATTATATTGAAAACCAGAAAGATGGCGTCAGCCCTCACGATAAGCTTGATCCACGGCTCAGCGCCAGGGTGATTATCAATCATGTCAAGAACGGAGTGATACTGGCAAAGAATTACAAGATTCCTACCCAGATAATAGATTTTATCCGCACTCATCATGGAACAACAGTGGCCTATTTCTTTTACAAGAAGTATCTTGATATGAATCCCGGTAAAACGGAAATGAAAAAGGATTTTACCTATCCCGGGCCAAAGCCATTTTCAAAAGAAACAGCGGTAGTTATGATGGCTGATGCTGTTGAAGCATCATCACGCAGCCTGGGTGATTATTCCGAAGAGAATATCAATGAGATGGTCGAAAGAATCATTGTTCTCCAGGAACAGGATGGCCAGTTTTCAGATATACCGCTGACATATAAAAATATCTCTGATATTAAGGAAATTTTCAGGAAAAGACTCTCAAACATATACCATGTAAGGATTGCCTACCCGGAGAGAGATTAGCGCATATCAATAACTTCAACTCCTTTATGCAAGGCAGGTGAAAATTCGAAATAACCTGGCTCGGGATTTACTTTAAGGTTATATTCTCTTATAACCAGATCAATTGTTATTCCGTCTCTTCTTTTATACTCAAATTTTTCCAGGTTCAGTAACGGTTTTGTTATCGACAGTCTCACCCTTATAATCTCGTTTTTCAGATCCTCAGGATATAGATCGATAACATAGTGATCTGTATTTTCTTCAATGAGCCTGCATTTATAACCTTTTTTATACATTGTGAAGATGGATGATGGACGGGTCTGAAATGAATCATCCTTCTTATCCGGACTTGTTATTGTAACCTCCTTCTCAGCAGGAAGATAACTCCATGAAGTTTCACCGTTATACCAGATGATATTGTCAGGAAGATCAAGTTTATAACTGTTTTTGCTGAGGATGACAGATCCTTCGAGGGTATCTTGCGTGTTCTCGACCTGGTCAATAGTTATCAGAAGGAATTTCATGGAGACAGAGAGAGCATTTGTAGCTGTTGCAGAAAATTTGTCAAGTATCTTAACTGCCTGGGGATCATTCTGTCCTGATACCGTCAGTGCAAAAAACTGGATAGTAAATAATAGTGTGATGATCCTCATTTCTTTCGCTTTTACTCCATAGCCTTCAAAATCTGTTCCAAAGCTAAAAGATCAGTGCAGAGCACATCCCTGGCTTTACTTCCTTCAAAAGGTCCTACAATCCCCGCAGCTTCAAGCTGGTCAATTATCCTGCCTGCCCTGTTATATCCTATGGCAAGTTTTCTCTGGATAAGTGATGTTGATCCCTGCTGGTGTTGAACAACCAGCTGCGCTGCCTCTTCGAACAAAGGATCTCTCTTTTTAAGATCTACCTCCATTAGTCCTGATTCACTGTCGTCGATATATTCCGGCAGGTGCATTGCATCAGTATAACCCTGTTGTGAGCCGATGAATTCTGTAAGTTCTTCAATTTCAGGTGTATCTATAAAGGCACACTGTACTCTAACAGGTTCTGCCCCTGATGATATCAGCATATCTCCGTTACCCACGAGCCGGTCAGCACCGGTAACATCAAGTATCGTACGCGAATCAATGGATGAGAATACGCGGAAGGCAATTCTTGTGGGGAAGTTGGCTTTGATAAATCCAGTAATGATATTTGTGGTCGGCCTCTGCGTTGAAATTATCAGGTGAATACCGATTGCCCTGGCAACCTGCGCAAGTCGGCCGATCGGACCTTCAATTTCTCTTCCTGCAGTCATTATAAGGTCGGCAAACTCATCTATTATAAGTACAATATATGGCAGAAACCTGTGTCCCTTTTCAGGGTTCAGTCTGCGTGATATGAATTTCTCATTATACTCCTTGATGGTTCGTGCCTGAGCTCCCTTCAGCAACTCAAGACGGTTATCCATTTCAATGCACAACGAGTATAAAGTATTGACAACTTTCCTGGTATCAGTGATTATTGCATCTTCTTCTCCCGGAAGCTTGGCAAGAAAATGACGTTCTATCTTTGCATATAATGGTAATTCAACCCTTTTCGGGTCTATAAGAACAAATTTCAGTTCTGCAGGATGTTTTTTATATAGAATCGAGGTTATGATAGCATTGAGACCTACTGATTTTCCCTGTCCTGTTGCGCCTGCAACGAGTAGATGCGGCATTTTTGTAAGGTCAACAATATAGGGATCATTAGTAATGGTGCGGCCAAGGGCGAGTGCAATATCAAATTTAGTCTCCTGGAATGCCTTCGATGCAATCAGTGACCGCATTGATACAATTTCCGGCTTCTTATTCGGCACCTCTATACCGACTGTCCCCCTGCCGGGAATAGGAGCGATGATCCTGATACCCATAGCTGAGAGGTTAAGTGCAATATCATCTTCGAGCGATTTTATGCGCGCAAGTTTGACACCCCTCTCAGGAATGATCTCATACAATGTAACCGTTGGTCCAACTGTTGCAGAGATATGTTTTATGCTGATCTTATAATCACCAAGGGTCTTGATTATGTTTTCCTTATTCTCAAATACTTCATTATTATCAAAAGCACTTTCTGTTCTATGTTCTTTCAGGATTGAAACCGGAGGGAATTTATAATGTGACAGATCAAGACGCGGGTCATAATTTTCCATCATGGAATCAACCTCCTCCTCTGTGAGGATGTCCTGTATTTCAGGTTTGATGATATCGATATCTACCTTTTTTGCTGAAGAGGAATCTGCTTTGTCATTATCGAGGTCATGAATAAGTGAGCCATTACCAGGCGGTATTTTTTCATATTTATCTTCATCAGCACTATCGTCCGGGCGAGTTCTGTCATTAACAAGGAATTCAAACATCTCCTCATCTGTCGATTCTCCCTTAGGCTGTGTTGTAAAAGTGATATCCTGACCCTCCTGTCTGCTTTTTCTGAATAACCTGAAAGAAGAGGTTTTAAATCCAAAAGAGGAAGGAGAAAACTTAAGGGCAAAAATAAGATATGAGATTGTCAGCAGTGTGATCACTATGCCGGTTCCGATCTTCCCCATAAAAGCATTAAGCCACCTGGTCAGCAAATATCCCTGTGCACCTCCCGGACCACTTATAAGATAACCATTTGACTCGCCGAAAATATAGCCAAGGATCAGAGATAAAATTATGACAGCAAAGGTAAACCTTATAACAAGTCCCCATGGCTTCAGCTTTGGAAAGTTGAGGAGATACAATCCTATTGTCCCGAATATCAGCGGAATAAAAAAGGCTCCATACCCAAAACCATAACCGATCATCATTTTAGCAAGGAAATGACCACTCTTCCCTGACCAGTTTTTTACCTCTACGTCAGGACCAGAAACAATATCAGAATCAGGAATGCTGAGATCAGTTTTCCACCATAAGAGGTATGAGATACAGGCAATCAGAAGATATAACGCAATACCGGTTATGAGAACCCCGAAGACGAATCGGATTCTTTCATCAGTAAAAAATGATTTCGACGTTGCCGGATTTTTTGCTGATCGCCCCGTTTTTTTTGTGCTATCTTCCTTACCTTTACTCATGAACGGCCAATAAATTACACCTCAAAGGTAATAATTTTGAATCCTGACTAAATACTGGAAAATCCTTTTTATAAACAATTACCTGAAGTGACTAACAATGCAGAAAACGATTTTTCTGGTTTTTTATTTCAGGGATTGGCTTTCCCTGAGTTTTGATTCTTTATCCTATAAACAGGCTTAGCATCTTATTTATAAAGCTGCTTATCTCATCTTTGGAAACATTGACATACTTCTCTCTTCTTTCAAATGTTTTGTCGGGGATCTCTATTCTGTAAACGTTCTCGGCATCGAAGCGAAGTTCAGCCGAGCCAAGAAAGAAATAAAAACTCATAAGGACACCGTCAATATCATGGAATGGTGTTGACGCATTCGAATTCTTTACATCTATCTCTTCCGTGTACCAAATATCGAAGACTTTCTTCCTGTCAGCAGGGAAGGTAGCTTCAACATTTTTACAGTTAAATCCGCAAATAATTGTGGTGCGTGAAGTCTTATGCAACTCCATTCCATTCATGGCCTCAAAACCAGGGTGAATTTCCCCGGGATCCGCAGAATAGGCATATTTTAATGTCAGAAGACTCAGATAAGTGTCATATATTCTTTCCTTGGGATTGGAGAGATTATATATTCCTGCATTGCCAAACGGAGCCGCTATCTCAAACAGGATTTTATCATCTTTAAAGTAGATAACGAGATTCTTCGGCATATAGTCCTTAGGGATGATATTTGCATTATCCATATATTCTATGGTATAATGAATCTCACCCTGATCAATGTTTTTTAAACCTTTTTCTTTACAGGAATATCCCGTTATTGCAAATATTGCTGCAATGATTAAACCGGATCTGAATCTCACAAACCTATTTTTTTTGAATTATGTAAAAATAACATTTTTTTTTAATTTCAATTCCCGGTATTGTTTTTTATGAGCTCATCTCTGAAATATGGGGTTAAAGTGAATTTAGAAGTATGTTTTTGAGTTTATCAGATAAAATTGAGGGGAATTTAATAGCTTTGTTTTTCTGAAATATCAATTTTATAAAGATAATATAATCACCTTTTTATAATTAAGGAAGATATTTATATGGGCAAGAAACTGGCTGTTGTTGCTCTCGGCGGCAATGCACTTTTAAGAGACGATCAGGCGGGAACCATTGATGAGCAGGAAGATAATACTGCCGAAACACTTGAGAATCTCATATTCCTGATCAGGGAAGGTTACGATCTGGTATTAACTCACGGAAACGGTCCTCAGGTAGGAAATATCCTCATGCGTAATGATGCAGGTGAACAGATGTATAATATTGCACAGATGCCTGTAGATATTTGTGTAGCTGATTCTCAGGGTGGAATTGGCTATATGATTGAAAGGATATTCAGAAATGTATTGAATAAACATGGTATCGATAAGAATGTCATTTGTGTGCTAACATCCGTTGTAGTCGACATCAATGATCCGGCATTCAATGACCCCCAGAAGAGAATAGGTAAAATATACACCAGGGAGCAGGCAGATGAACTTGAATTAAAAAAAGGATGGATCTTCAGGGAAGAGGTGAAAAATACAGAAGGTTACAGGCGTGTTGTTCCTTCTCCCGTACCTGTGGATATTTTTAACCATTCACTGGTCAGGGAGCTTGCACTTGAGGGGAATATTGTTATTGCTGCCGGCGGCGGTGGAGTACCGGTCTATATCGACGAAAAGAAAAATGTACGGCCCGCTGAAGCTGTCATTGACAAGGATCTGGCATCTTCCTTGTTAGCTGACCTTATCATGGCAGCTGAATTTTATATTCTTACAGATGTGCCGTATATATATATAAATTATAAAAAGCCCAACCAGGAAATCAAGGAATTCCTGAATTATGCTGATGCATTTAAATACCTGAATGAAGGACATTTCGCAGAAGGGAGCATGGCACCCAAGATAAGGGCATGTCTCAACTTTATAAAAGGAGGCGGTAAAATGAGTGTGATCACCGAAGCCTTTAAGCTTGCCGATACGAAATACGGATCAAAAATAACCATGGAGTACGAGGATAATAGGCGATAGGCAACAGGGAGCAGGGATTGCATTTTCCTGTTTCCCATCCTTTGACGCCCACTGCCATAATTTTTATTATATTTGCCGCTTAAATCCGTAAACATGAAAATCGACCTTCGTAACAAACACTTTCTTAAGCTATTAGACTTTTCCCCCGAAGAAATTAATTACTTGCTTACCCTCTCTTTGGAATTGAAAAAAGCAAAAAAAGAGGGCAGGGAGGTTCAGTATATGAAAGGGAAAAATATTGCACTTATTTTTGAAAAATCCTCAACAAGAACGCGTTGTGCATTCGAAGCAGCTTCTTTTGATCAGGGAGCCTGTGTTACATATATTGGTCCGAGTGGTTCACAGATAGGGCATAAGGAGTCAATGAAAGATACTGCCAGAGTGCTTGGTCGCATGTACAAAGGGATTGAATACAGGGGTTTTGGACAGGAGATTGTTGAAGAACTTGCTGAATATGCCGGAGTTCCTGTATGGAACGGACTTACAAATGAGTTTCATCCTACCCAGGTACTTGCCGATTTAATGACTATGGTCGAGTTCTCTGACAAACCGCTGAACAGGATGGCGCTCTGTTACCTTGGCGATGCAAGGTTCAATATGGGCAATTCCCTGCTGGTCGGTTCTGCAAAAATGGGTATTGATTTCAGGATTGCTGCTCCTAAGACATACCAGCCCTCAGAGGAGCTTGTTTCAAAATGCAGGGTTATTGCCGATGAAACAGGGGCAAAAATAACTATTACAGAGAATGTTGATGAAGCAGTAAAAGGAGTTGATTTTCTGTACACTGATGTATGGGTATCGATGGGCGAACCTGATTCAGTGTGGGAAGAACGAATAGGTCTCCTTAAACCTTACCAGGTGAATATGTCGGTTATCAGCAAGACGGGTAATCCCGATGTAAAATTCCTTCATTGTCTGCCTGCTTTTCATAACAGGTCAACAAAAGTGGGAGAGGAAATATTCAGGAAGTATGGTCTCGACGGAATGGAGGTTACAGAAGATGTTTTTGAATCAAAACACTCAATAGTCTTTGATGAAGCTGAAAACAGGCTCCATACTATCAAAGCGGTGATGGTAGCGACACTGGGGGGATAAGGTCATGCTACCAGCTCCTTTACAAAATAGAATGTAATAACAAAAGAGGCTGCCAGCTTCAGTCCAATTCCTGTGAGGAATCCCAGAAGGCTTCCGAATCCTGCCTTTATCGCATACTTCATATCATCCTTGAAGATCATCTCACCTACAATTGCCCCTAACAGGGGACCAACTATGATGCCCACAGGGCCAAGAAACAATCCTATTATAAGCCCGACAGTTGCACCCCTCATTCCGTATTTTGAGCCACCGAATTTCCTGGTTCCCCAGATTGGAACTATGTAATCCAGTATCGTAACAACAATAGCAACAGCAGCCAGTGAAACCAGGACTGTTGTACTAAATTGCCCGAACCTGGTAACGTGCAGCATTATTAATCCCAGGTAACTGATGGGTGGTCCCGGCAATACAGGTACAAGACAACCAATTATACCAAGTATCATCAGGATTATACCCAAAATAAGAAGAACATAATCAGACATTTGGAATGATTTCAGAAAAGGTTACAGGAAATATCTTATTTTTTCCCGAGATCATCAAAGTCTACGTCTGTAAACTCTTCTGTGGTATGTGTATGCTGTTCGTCACTCTTCTTGCTCTCTTCCAGCGGAATGGGAGCCTGTGATTCATCCCTGCCATTATTAATGTAGGTGACAGCATCTTTTAATCCTTCAGTAAATTTCTCAAAATCTTCTTTGTACAAAAAGACTTTATGCTTCTCATAGAAGAACTTACCTTCCTTTCCCAAACGCTTTTTGCTTTCGGTAATGGTAAGATAATAATCATCTTTGCGGGTTGCTTTTACATCAAAGAAATAGGTTCTTTTACCTGCACGTACAACCCTTGTGAAAATCTCCTCCTTCTGGTTTTTCCCTTCATTCTCGTTCGTATCTTCTTTTTTTCCTGTTTCTTCTTCCATTTCTAAATCAGTTAAGGTTAGGGATTTAATTTGTATTGTCAAATGTAACAATTATTTTTTCAAATCAAAATAAAGCTATTCTGTTGCCCATGAAATTTAATTTATTGTTTTGCTGAGAAATGAAAAAGAGTATTTTTGCAGCAAAATTCGTGGTTCTTTAAAGATGATAAGCAGAAGATTGTTACGCATAAAAGCCCTGATGGTTCTTTATGCACATAACCGCAGGGAGGATGATGATCTGGTCAGAGCTGATAAGGAACTCATGTTCAGTATTGAAAAAACCTACGATCTCTACCATTATTTAATGCTGCTTCTTCTTGAAATAGCAGATATTGCCGGCGAAAAGATTGAACAGGCCAAACAGAAGAGAGTTCCCGACCCCGAAGACCTTAACCCGAACAGACGTTTTGTTGATAATCCGGTCATAGCACAATTGAGAAACAGCACTGCATTCAACAAATATATCACATCTTCAAAACTATCCTGGATAAACAATTATCATCTCGTCAGGCTCCTCTACACCAATATGACAGAATGGACGGCTTATAAGGAATATATGAATTCCTCAGAGAGCAATTTCCAGCTTGATAAAAAGTTCATCATTCGACTCATGAATGAGCTTTTTGCCGATTCAGAAGATCTTGCTGCTTGCCTCGAGGAACAGAGCATCTACTGGAATGATGACATGGAATATGTTCTTATAATGATTGAAAAAACTCTGAAAAAGTGTAAAACTGATTCTGTAGAAAATATCATGTTAATGCCTTTATTTAAAAATGAAGATGACCGGAATTTTATTAAAATACTGTTCAGAAAAACTGTGTTGAGTAAACAAGAGAGTTCGAAACTCATAGAGCATAATACCACTAACTGGGAATTGGAACGTATTGCCCTGATGGATATCCTGGTAATGCGACTGGCTATTACCGAGATCCTTGAATTCCCGGAAATACCTGTCAAGGTAACTCTTAATGAATACATTGAAATAGCAAAATACTATTGTACATCAAAAAGCAGTACATTTGTCAACGGCATTCTGGATAATATAGTTAAAGAGATAAGAGAAAAAGGTCTTTTTAAAAAGTATGGCAGAGGCCTGATAGGAGAATCACCTGAAAACTAATATAGATTTTCTGACTGTTGAAGATGATGAAGAAAAAGATTCAGTTATATTTGTTCCTTCTTATTCTGATTATTACAGGATGCAGCTGCAAAACACAAAAGGGTGAAAATAATGCTGAATCCCGTTCTTCAGATACAGGAAAAGCCGTTCTTACTTTCAGGGAATATGAGCATCTCTTCGGTAAAGTTGATGAAGGTGAAAAGGTAGGATGTATTTTTACTTTTGAGAATACAGGCACTGCCAGCCTGGCATTAGTATCAGTAACCACAACATGCGGTTGCACAGTACCGAAATATGACAGAAAACCAGTTGCCCCCGGAAAAACAAGTACACTCGAGGTAATATTTGATACCTCCGGGAGGAACGGTATTCAGACCAAGACGATTAGTGTTAAATCAAATGCCACAAACCCTGTTGTTTTACTGAAAATAACAGCAGAAGTAATGAATAGAGATAAATAATAATAAATAATAATAAATAATTAATAATTTAAACAATGACCAATTTTGCGTATTTATATTTAATGGGACAACCTGCATCATCAACAGGGCAGAGTAATGCATTGATTACCTTTTTACCGCTTTTACTGGTTTTTGTTGTCTTTTATTTCTTCATGATAAGACCCCAGATGAAAAAGCAGAAAGATATGACTAATTACAGAAGCTCCCTGAAAAAAGGAGATAAAGTAATTACTACAGGGGGAATATATGGAAGAGTCCAAGAAGTAAAGGATAATTATGTAATGATGGATGTAGGCGGAGATTTTAAACTCAAGGTGGATAAGAACGCCTTGCTTAAAGATCCGTCGGCAGGAGAATAAACCCGGTGATTCAGTATGGAAAAGAAAAAAGAAATACGTCCTGAAAAACCTGTTAAGAAGAAATTTAGTTTTAATAACAGGAATTTTATAGTATTCGCTTTTTTTCTGCTGCTGTCATTTATTTTTTGGTATCTCAATTCCCTTGGGAAGGATCTGGACACAAGTATCAGATACCCTGTCAGGTATACTAACATGCCAAAAGACAAAGGAGTGGCTGAAGATCTGCCGTCAAGAGTATATCTTCACCTGAGCGGACCCGGTTATTCAATACTGCGAATGAAAGTTACGGGGAATAATACACCCCTGACAATTGATTTCGCAAAAGTCAGCTATAGACCAACACGAAACAGAGGTTCAGCCGATTATTACATCCTGACTTCAGGTCTTATCCAGAATCTCAATTCTCAGATTAAATCTGAATGCAGGATAACCTCGATAAAACCCGATACATTATTTTTCTCTTTTAAATAATTCGGCGCAAAGGCCCAGAGGCGCATAGGCTCAATGATAATAAGATGATTGGGGTTGGATAAGTTTTTGACAGATAAAATGAAGCAGAACAGAAAACCAGGAATGAAGCTCGGGATTACCGGTGGAATAGGAAGCGGTAAAACATCCGTTTGTAAAGTTTTCAATGTGCTTGGTATTCCGGTTTTTTCTGCTGATCCTGAAGCCCGGGAGATAATGGATAATGAAAGGAACATCAGAAGGGCAATAAATGAGATTGTGGGTAAAAATATTTATTCCGGCGGTAAGCTGAACCGTATGGAACTTGCTTCTCTCATCTTTAATGACATGGATCTCCTTGAAAAGGTAAACTCACTCGTCCATCCTATTGTATTTGAACATTTTAACCGCTGGGCAGAAAAACAGACAACTCCTTATGTTATTATGGAAGCCGCAATTCTTTTTGAAAGCGGTGCCTCCAAACTTGTTGACAGGGTCGCAACCATTGTGGCACCAGTGGAGGAAAGGATTTCGAGAGTAACCCGGCGAAACAAGCTGAACAGGGATCAGGTAATGGAAAGGATAAAAAATCAGATGACCGATGATCAGAGAATAAAAATGTCGGATTATGTAATCAATAATTCCGAAAATGATATGATAATACCCGTGATCCTTCGTATTAATGAAGACCTGTTAACTCACTTAAATTCCTGATGCATTAAATGAGACGTTTTGGTAAATGGATAGGGGGAGGACTTGGATGGGTAATGGGAGGACCTATTGGCGGACTCCTGGGATTTATGGTTGGATCAATTGTCGATAGTACAACTATCAGGACACCATCATCCTATACCTCTTCTGATATGAGGACAACACCTGCTGCATTTGGCGTTAGCCTGCTCGTACTTATTGCAGCTGTTATGAAAGCAGACGGGAAAGTGCTAAAATCAGAACTTGATTATGTTAAACAGTTTTTTGTAAGGCAATTCGGGAGAGATTCGGCTGCTGAAGCAACAATGATGCTTCGGGATCTCCTGAAACAGGAGATTCCGGTGCGCGACGTCTGTACACAAATCAGCCGGAATATGGACTATTCATCACGCCTTCAGCTTCTTCATCTTCTCTATAATGTCTCCCTTGCAGATGGAAATATCCACCAGTCTGAAATACAGACAATTGACATGATTGCAGGTTATCTGGGGATTTCCACCTCCGATTTTATGTCAATAAAGAATATGTTTGTACCTGAAACAGATTCTTTATACAAGATCCTCGAAATTGATCGTTCAGCTACAGATGATGAGGTTAAAAAAGCTTACAGGGAGATGGCTATGAAATACCATCCCGACAAAGTCAGTC
>Ga0315534_1000739_pt1 | contig 22917 bp, 25 predicted proteins | sample SalMarSW160240MG_FD_203094 | JGI IMG/M metagenome (GOLD analysis project Ga0315534, IMG submission 203094) | Salt marsh sediment microbial communities from the Plum Island Ecosystem LTER, Massachusetts, United States - Salt Marsh Sediment SW1602-40 ...
ACGTCACGCAAGGCCCGCTGCGCGCCGGTGCCGTCGAGGAGGCGGGGCTCGTAGCTGCGAGCCCACTTCTCCAGCGCCGTGCGCAGATCACGCGTCTCCCCACCGGTCATGCGCTCAGCATGACAGGGGGGTACGACAGCCAAACCGCCCCCGTCCGGCTCCGCGATGCGATCCGACGAGGTCGCTGAACCCGTACTCTCTGCGTACCGACATCACCACGCTGGGTGATGAGTCCCGCACAGCATCGCCCGGAGCCCGTTCGGCATCACCCAGGGGGAGGACGACGTGCGAGTGACCGGCGGACGAGCGGCCCGCGCAGCCGCGGTCGTGGCCGTCGCCGCCACCGCCGCCGCGTGCGTCCCCGTCGCGCCGCCGCCTCCGCCACCGCCCAAGCCCAAGCCGCCGCCGACGACCAAGCCGGCGCCACAGCTGGCCGCGCCGCCGCCGAGCATCGCGAAGCCGCAACCCGCACCGACGCTCACCCCCGTCGACTTCGTCACGACCGATCGGCCGTGGGACATCGCGTTCCGACCCGGCTTCTCGGGGCCCGACGGCGGCGGGATGCTCTACACCGAGAACGACACCGGCAAGGTGAAGGCGTACATCAGCAGCGGCGAGGCCGATCGGGAGCTCGTCGACATCGGCGACGTGAACGGCGCCGGCGAGGGTGGGCTGATGGGCATCGCCGTTCACCCGACGCAGCCCTGGGTGTACGTCTGCTACACGAGCACCGCTGGAGGCGACAACCGGGTCGTCCGCTACGACCTCGCGGTCGACGGGTCGGACGTGCCGACCGGGCTCAGCAGCCCGGTCGACATCGTCACCGGCATGATGCGCGCCAGCTTCCACAACGGGTGTCGCATCCGATTCCAACCCGGCTCGAGCCCGCCCGCGCTCTTCGTCACGATGGGCGACGCCGGCGTCGGTACGAGCCCGCAGAACGCGACCGGCCTGAACGGCAAGGTGCTGCGCGTCGCCGATGACGGCAGCGCGTACCCGGGCAACGCGTCGGGCCGGAAGTGGTACACGCGTGGTCACAGAAACCCGCAAGGGATCGCGTTCCTCCCCGCCAACAACGCGCCCTACAGCGCCGAGCACGGTCCCGACATCAACGATGAGATCAACGCGCTCGGCAACGGTGAGAACGGCGGTTGGGACCCTGTGCCCGGCTACAACCAGGGTGTCTCGATGACCGATCTCGCGAAGTTCCCGAACGCGATGCGACCCAGATGGCGCTCGGGTGACGTCCGCACGATCGCCCCGTCGGGCATCGACTTCCTCCAGAGCCTCGGCGGGTCCGACTGGAAGGCGTGGGACGGCTTTCTCGTGAGCTCCGAGCTCAAGGATCGCGAGCTCCGGCTCTACCGGATGGACGGCTCGGGCAACATCACCGGCCAGGTGCAGATCTTCGACAACGGCACGCGACTCCGGGTGCCGGTGCTCGGTCCTGACGGGAAGCTCTATGTGGCCACCGACGTCGCCCCGACGGGCCGCATCATCCAGATCACGCCGAGCTGACGAAGACCAGGTCGACGCAAACCGGGGGTACAGTCGCCGACATGGCCGATCAGGCGCACTTCGCGGACCTCGCGATGCCCTACATGGACGCGCTGTACTCGGCCGCGCTGCGCATGACGCGCAACCCGTCCGACGCGGAAGACCTGGTGCAGGAGACGTACCTGCGCGCCTATCGCGGCTTCGGCGGGTTCAAGGAGGGCACGAACCTCAAGGCGTGGCTCTACAAGATCCTCACGAACACGTTCATCAACATCTACCGCGCCAAGAAGCGCCGGCCCGACGAGACCGAGCTCGAGGAGTCCGAGGAGTACGCCCTCTACCGGCGCATCGGCGGCCTCGAGGCCGCGGCGGCGGGGCGCACGCCCGAGGCCGAGGTGCTCGACGCGATGCCCGACGCGGCGGTGAAGGAGGCGCTCGAGGCGCTGCCCGAGCAGTTCCGGATGGCGGTGCTGCTCGCCGACGTCGAAGGGTTCTCCTACAAGGAGATCGCCGAGATCATGGACGTCCCGGTGGGCACCGTCATGAGCCGCCTCCACCGGGGAAGAAGGCAGCTGCAGAAGCGGTTGTTGGACTACGCCACCGAACGGGGGCTCGTTCCCGAGCCCGCCGGCCAGGCTGCGAGCTGAGAGCCGAGGGAGCGCGCAGGAGCATGGACTGCGGCAAGGCCGACCGTCGGATGTACCGCTACCTCGACGGCGAGATCACCGTGTGGCGGCGCTGGCGGATCACGCGACACCTCAGGCGCTGTCCGCCGTGCGCGAACGGCTACGACTTCGAGGTCGAGCTGCGCGAGGTCATCGCCACGCGCTGTCGCGACGAGGTGCCGGACGAGCTCAAGCGCCGTATCGAGGCCGCCCTCGAGCGCGCGTGCGAGCACGACGAGCAGCACGGCGAGAAGGCGGGGTCGAGTCGTTCCGGGAGCGAGCCGGGGCCCGGCGTAGAGTGAGGCCGTGAGCGTGCTCGCCGACTCCCAGTACCAGTGGTACTACTGGATCGCACCGATCCTGTTCGTCAGCATCCTCGGGCTCCTCGTGCTCCTGTCGATGGGCTACATCAAGAAGGTGCTGCTACCGAAGTACCGAGGCAAGCGAGTCGAGTGACGGTCGCGGCGCCCGTCGTTGCGCCCGGCACGACGCCCGAGCCGGTCGACTGGGCGTTGGCCACGCGGGTGGCGCGTCGCGTCGCCGGCAACGACACCCTCGCCCGCTCCTACCTCGCGACGTCGCTCAACGACGACTTCGCGCTCGTCACCACCGAAGCCGAAGCGCTCGTCGCCGAGCACACCGGACTGCGCGCGCCAGGGAGCGCGAGCGCGTCGGTGCTCGACCGCCAGGGCTGGGTCGAGGCCAACGTGTCGTCGATGCGGCGACTGCTCGGCCCGCTGACACACCGCATCGGTGAGCGCATGGCGCACAGCCCGCTCGCACCGGTGGGGCGAGCGGTCAGCGCCACCGAACTCGGCCTGCTGCTCGGGTGGTTCTCCCAGCGCGTGCTCGGCCAGTACGACGTGCTCGTGCCCGACGACGGTCCCGACGGTGACGGCAACGTCGACGGCGACGCCGTCTACTACGTCGGAGCGAACGTGCTGGCGCTCGAGAAGCGCTTCGCGTTCCGCCCTCGCGACTTCCGGCGCTGGATCGCCATCCACGAGGTGACCCACCGCGCGCAGTTCCTGGGCGTGCCGTGGATGCACGACTACTTCCTCGGCCTCGTCCACGGGGTGCTGGGCAGCGTCGACGCCGACCCGCGCAAGATCGTCGCCGCGCTCGTGCGCGCGGCCGAAGAGCTGCGCCGGGGCAGGAACCCGCTCGACGAGGGTGGGCTTGTGGCGCTGCTCGCCACCCCCGAGCACCGCGAGGCGCTCGGGAAGGTGCAGGCGCTGATGTCGGTGCTCGAGGGGCACGGCAACCGCGTCATGAACGAGCTCGGCCGTGCGCACGTCGCCGGCCAGGAGCGCATGGCCCGCGTGCTCCAGGCCCGGCGCCACAACCAGGGCGTCGGTGGGCTCCTGTCGAAGCTCCTCGGGATCGACTCGAAGATGCGCCAGTACGAGGTGGGCGAGGCGTTCGTCGAGGCCGTCGAGCGTGAAGCCGGTCCCCGCGGCCTCGACCCGGCCTGGCGCGCGCCGGAGCTGCTGCCCACGATCGACGAGCTCGAGACGCCCACGGGTTGGCTCGAGCGCGTCGGCGCCTGACTGCCCCTCACACCATGGCCCTGCGCGTCGACGCGCTCGGCGATGTGCGCGCACGCGTCGTCGGCCTCGACGAGGTCGCCGCCCCGGTGGTCGTCGCGTGCTCGGGAGGCGCCGACTCGCTGACGTTGCTCGCGGTCGCCGCCGACCGCGCCCTGGCGCCGGTGGCGGTGCACGTCGACCACGGGCTGCGCGACGGCAGCGCCGACGAGTCGGAGGTCGTCGCCGGTGCTGCCGCTGCGCTGGGCGCCGAGCACGAAGCGGTCCGCGTCGACGTCGGTCCCGGTCCCAACCTCGAGGCCCGAGCCCGCGACGCGCGGTACGCCGCGCTCGATGCCGCGGCCGACCGGCACGGCGCCACCGCGATCCTCGTCGGGCACACCGCCGACGACCAGGCGGAGACGGTGCTGCTCGCGCTGCTGCGCGGCAGCGCGGGTCCGGGCCTCGCGGGGATGCCGGTGCGCCGGGGACGACTGGTTCGCCCGCTCCTCGGTGTGAGGCGCGCCGACACCGAGGCCTGCGCCGCGGCGCTCGGGATCGACCCGGTGCGCGATCCGAGCAACGACGACCGCTCGTTCCGCCGTGCGTGGATCCGCCACGACGTGCTGCCGATGCTGGCCGAGGGCGCAGGACGCGACCTCGTGCCGCTCCTGGTGCGACAGGCCGACGTGCTGCGCGACGAGTCGGAGTACCTCGACGCGCTGGCCCGGGCCGCGTGGCCTCCGAGCGCCGCACCCGGCGACGCCCCGGCCGGCGCGCTCACCCGACTACCACGCCCGCTGGCGCGTCGCGCCGTCCGTTGCTGGCTCGGCGCGCCGCCGCCGTCGTTCGACGAGGTGGAGCGAGTGCTGGCGGTGGCCGCGGGAACGGCGCGTGCGACGGAGCTGAGCGGAAGCCGGCGCGTCCACCGCACGGGCGGGCAGCTCGTCGTCGACGGGCGCACCGAGCGTCCCAACTAGCGTGCCCGCCGTGACCGACGACCCGCTGGTCGGACCCGTCGTGGTCTCGGCCGATGACGTCGCACGGCGCGTCTCCGAGCTCGGCGCCCAGATCACTGCCGATTACGCCGACCGAGCCCCGCTGCTGGTGGGTGTGCTCAAGGGTGCGGCGATGTTCATGAGCGACCTGTCGCGCGCGATCACCCTGCCGGTCGAGTTCGACTTCATGGCCGTCTCGTCGTACGGGTCGGCGACGCGCACGAGCGGCGTCGTCCGCATCCTGAAGGACCTCGATCTGGACCTGTCGGATCGTGACGTCATTGTGGTCGAGGACATCGTCGACTCGGGGCTGACGCTCCAGTACCTCCGCAAGAACCTCGCCGCACGCGGCCCGCGCTCGCTCGAGGTCTGCGCCCTGCTCGTGAGGGAGGGGCTGCAGAAGGGCGACCTCGACCTTCGCTACGTCGGGTTCCGGATCCCGCCCGCGTTCGTGGTCGGCTACGGCCTCGACGTCGCCGAGCGGTACCGCAACCTGGCGGCCGTCCACGAGTACCTCGGTCCGGAGCCGACATGAGCGTCGACAAGGCCCGCATCGAGCGCGCCGTGCGCGAGATCCTCGAGGCCGTCGGGGAGGACCCCGCGCGCGACGGGCTCCAGCGCACGCCCCAGCGCGTCGCCGCCATGTACGAGGAGATCTTCGCCGGGCTCAGCGACCAGCCGTCGCGCCACCTCACGATCACGTTCGAGGCCGAGCACGACGAGATGGTCATGGTCCGCGACATCCCCCTCTTCAGCGTCTGCGAGCACCACCTGGTGCCGTTCGCCGGGCGGGCGCACGTCGCCTACATCCCGGGGGAGGACGGGCGGATCACGGGGCTGTCGAAGATCGCTCGGCTCGTCGAGGGCTACGCCCGCCGGCCCCAGGTGCAGGAGCGCCTCACGACCCAGATCGCCGACGCGCTCTCCGAGGTGCTCGCGCCGACGGGCGTCCTCGTGATGATCGAGGCCGAGCACCTGTGCATGTCGATGCGCGGCGTGAAGAAGCCGGGCGCGCTGACGGTCACCTCGGCCGTCCGTGGCCTGTTCAAGACCAACGCCGCGACCCGCGCCGAGGCGCTCGCGCTCATCACCCACCCCGGCAACCGTCTCTGAGGCGGGCCGGTAAGGTGCCGCCGTGTTCCGGTGGTCCGACGTCTGCGGCGCGCGCCCTGCGGTCATGGGGGTGCTCAACGTGACGCCCGACTCGTTCTCCGACGGCGGCCGTTACGCGGATCCGGCCGCGGCGATCGAACAGGGGCATGCGCTCGTCGCCGCCGGTGCCGATCTCCTCGACGTCGGTGGTGAGTCGACCCGGCCGGGCGCCGAGCCCGTCGACGCCGCCGAGGAGCTCCGGCGGGTCGTCCCGGTGGTCACCGGCCTCGCGGGCGAGACGCCGGTCCCGATCAGCGTCGACACCACCAAGGCCGCGGTCGCCGCGGCCGCGCTCGACGCGGGGGCCACGATCGTCAACGACGTCTCGGCCGGTCGGTTCGAGCCGGAGCTGCTCGCGGTGGCGGCGGCCCGGGGCGCGGGCGTCGTCCTGATGCACATGCGCGGGGAGCCGCGCACGATGCAGGACGCCCCGACCTACGACGACGTGGTCGCCGAGGTCGGGGTTTTCCTGGTCGAGCGCACCGCCGCGGCCCGGGCGGCCGGCGTCGGCGACGACGCGATCTGCGTCGACCCCGGCATCGGCTTCGGCAAGACCCTCGGCCACAACCTCGAGCTGCTCGCACGGCTGCGCGAGCTCGTCGCACGTGTCGACGCGCCGGTGCTCGTCGGAACCTCGCGCAAGCGGTTCCTCGGCGCGGTGCTGCGTGACATCGCCGGTGAGCACGGCGAGCCACCGCCGGAGCGGCGCGACGACGCCACGCTCGCGACCGTGGTGCTCGCGCTCGACGCGGCCGCACGCGTCGTGCGCGTCCACGAGCCGCGACCGGCTGCGCAGGCCGTCGCGCTGCTGGACGCGATCCGCGACGCGGCGTGAGCATGCGTCACGTTCACGCCCACGAGCACGTGAGGCCGCGACCGTGACGACGTTGCGGGGACGGTGGGCGCAGGGCCTCGAGCCCCGCGGCTTCTGCTGGATCGTGACCGACCGGCTCGCGGCGTCGGAGCGCCCCGGTGGGTTCGCGCGCAGCCACCGCAAGGTGCGCCGGCAGGAGGAGCTGATCTGGCTCGCCGGCCACGGCTTCACGAAGATCCTCTCGCTGCTCGAGTCGCCCCACAACCTCCACGCCTACGAAGAGGCGGCCATCGGCTACGAGCACATCCCGCTCGGTCGTCACGAGGACTGGCCCGAGAGCCTGCGCGCGATCTACGCCACGCTCGCGGGCTGGCTGGCGATGCCCGGAGAGCGGGTCCTGATCCACCACGAGGAGTTCGGTGAGCGGCTCGTCGGCGTGCTGGCGGGCTACCTCATCTACACCGGCGTCCTCCTCGAAGGCCCGCACGCCATCGTGGCCATGGAGAAGATGACGGGCCGGGAGCTGGGGTCGGTCGGGCGCGACATCGTGGCGACCGTCGTCGACGAGCAGCTGCGCGGGTACCAGGTGCCCTGACGGCGACGATGTTACTGTCCTGTCTTGCCGCGGTGCCGGGGAGCGGCGCTGCTCCGGAGGCGGGCTGAGCGGAGGCTGAGACATGCACGTGCGACGACGGACGGCACTCTTCGTGGCCGCGTTGGTAGTGAGCGGGCTCGCCTTCGGTGTCTTCGTGCCCCCAGGGGGTGCGCAGGCCAACACGTCCTTCACGGTCGAGAAGGTCGTCGACGGGGAGGCGTCGCCACCACCCGACGCCGAGTTCGTCGTCACCGTCGTGTGCACGGGTGAAGGTGATGCCACGTTCGAGATCTCGTTCGACGCGCAGGGCGTGCCCGTGCCGTCGGACTCCAACACGGTCGTGCCGGGGTTCATCGGGAGCTGCACGTTCACCGAGACCCAGACCGCAGATGCGAGCGCGGTCGCGTACGCGTGCACGGTCAGCAACGACATCGACGGAGAGTGCTCGGGTGGCGGCGCCGATCCGGTGACGATCACGTACTCCGCGTCGGCCCAGTTCACCGGCACCGTGACGGTGACGAACACCTACGACCCGCCCCCGCCCCCGCCGCCGGTCGTGCTCCAGCCCGTCTTCACCGGCTGAGCGCGGGCCGCGCCTCGGGCGCGCCACCCACCGTCCATCGGCACGGGCCCTAGCATCGGCGCGTGGATCGCATCGTCGTCACCGGGCTGCGCGAGATGGGAACGCACGGCGTGCTGCCCGAGGAGCAGAGCCGGCCCCAACCGTTCGAGGTCGACGTCGAGCTCGGTGTGGACCTCGAAGCCGCGGGCCAGAGCGACGCGCTCGAGGACACCGTCGACTACGGCGCAGTCTGCGAGTCGGTGCGGCGCATCGTCCGCACGGAGCAGTACCGGCTGCTCGAGCGGCTCGCGGCGCGCATCGCCGAGGTGTGCGGCGCCGACGAGCGCGTCGAGCGCGTGGCGGTCACGGTTCGCAAGCTGCGTGCCCCGGTCGGCGCCATCGTCGACCACGTCGGCGTCCGGATCGAGCGGTGACGAGCGTTCGTCGCGCGTACCTCGGTCTCGGATCCAACCTCGACGACCGTCTCGCGCTGCTCCAAGGCGCGGTCGACGGGCTGTTCGCGGCCGACGGCGTCACCGTCGTCGCGGTCTCACCGGTCTACGAGACCGACCCGATCGGGCCCGACCAGCCCGACTACCTCAACGTCGTCGTCGCCATCGACACCGCGCGGTCGGCCCGCGACCTGCTGGGGCTCGCGCAGGCGCTCGAGCGAGCGGCGCACCGGGTGCGCGGCGAACGGTGGGGTCCGCGCACGCTCGACGTCGACGTGCTGCTCGTGGGCGACGAGCAGCTGCACGAGCCCGACCTCGAGGTGCCGCACCCGCGGATGCACGAGCGAGCGTTCGTCAGGCTCCCGCTCGCCGACATCGCACCCGACGTCGAAGCAGCACTCCCCGGTGACGTCGACCCGAAGGGCGTGCGCCCCACCGACCTACGCTTGGTCCTCGGCAGAGATCGCTGATGCGTCCCTGAGCCCCCGTGTCGGTGGTTGACATCCGCAACGGGAAGCAACGCCAACGGGCACCCAGGGTGGGCCCGATTGCAGCCGATCGAGGTGTTCCATGACCGAGCCGTCAGCGTCCGTGGCGCGCACGTGCGCACTCGTCGGGCCCGGTCGTGCGGGCGGCGCCGTCGGGATCGCGCTCGCCGAGGCGGGCTGGCGCGTCGCTCGCGTCGCCGGTCGCGCGACCGACGTCGAGTCCGTGCGGGCGGCGGCGGAGCGCTTCGGTGCCGAGGCCGTCGACGTGACGATCGCCGGCACCGGGGCGTCGTTGGTGATCGTCGCGACGCCGGACGCGGCGATCAACGACGTCGCGCGAGACCTCGCGCCGGGGCTCGAGCCGGGAGCCCTCGTCGTGCACCTCGCGGGATCGGCCGGCCTCGACGCGCTCGGCCCGATCAGCGACGTCCGTGACGACGTCGAGGTCGGAGCGCTCCATCCGCTCCAGACGCTCCCTTCGCCCGACGCCGGCGCGGAACGCCTCGCCGGCGCGTGGGCGGCGATCGCGGGGTCCGACCGCGTGCGCGAGCTCGCGACGCAGCTGGGTCTGATCCCGTTCACCGTCGACGACGCCGACCGTGCCGCCTACCACGCCGCGGCGAGCGTGGCTTCCAACCACCTCGTGGCGCTGCTCGGCCAGGTCGAGCGCATCGCGGCGGCCGCACGCGCACCGTTCGCCGCGTTCGAGCCGCTCGTGCGCGCGACCGTCGCCAACGCGTTCGCGCTCGGCCCGGCACGAGCGCTCACGGGCCCGGTCGCGCGCGGTGACATCGAGACGGTCGCGCGTCATCTCGGTGCGGTCGACGCGGCCGAGCGCGGCACGTACACGGCGCTCGCGGCCGAGGCCGCACGCCTCGGCGGTCGCGCCGACGACGACGAGCTGCGGGACCTGCTCGCGTGACGCTCCCCACGCTGCTGCGTCGCATCGACGAGGTCAGGGCCGCCTGCGACGACGCTCGGCGAGCGGGGGGCACGATCGGGCTCGTGCCGACGATGGGCTTCTTCCACGAGGGCCACCGCTCACTGATGCGCGCCGCGCGCGCGGCGAACGAGCTCGTCGTGGTGTCGCTGTTCGTCAACCCGACGCAGTTCGGGCCGAGCGAGGACCTCGCGGCGTACCCACGAGACCTCGATCGAGACACGCAGGCCGCGGGCGACGAAGGCGTCGACGTTCTCTTCGCGCCGTCGGTCGACGAGATGTACCCGGAGCCGGGAGTGACGACCGTCCACGTCAGCGGTCTGACGGACGGGCTGTGCGGCGCCCGCCGGCCCGGGCACTTCGACGGCGTCACGACCGTGGTCGCGAAGCTGTTCTCCATCGTCGGCCCGTGCCGGGCCTACTTCGGCCGCAAGGACGCCCAGCAGCTCGCGGTGATCACCCGCATGGCGCGCGACCTCGATCTCCCGGTCGAGGTGGTCGGCTGCCCGCTCGTGCGAGAGCCCGACGGCGTCGCCATGTCGAGTCGCAACGCGTACCTCACCGACGAGGAGCGCGCGGCGGCGACCGTGCTCTCGCGTGCGCTCGCGTCGGCAGCCGACGAGATCTCCGCCGGTGAGCGGGAGGCCGCCGCGATCCTGGGCGGCGTTCGCGCCCGGATCGCCGACGAGCCGCTCGTCGAGCTCGACTACGCCGAGCTCGTCGACGCGGCGACGCTGGCGCCGATCGAGCGCATCGACGCGGACGCGCTCCTCGCGCTCGCGGCCTTCGTCGGACGCGCCCGACTCCTCGACAACTGCTCGGTCACCGTGTCGGGCGACCACGTCACGATCGACCAGGGTGTGGTCGCCTTCGCCCCCTGACGTCTTCCTCGCGCTCGCTCGGTCGCTCCTAGGCTGGATCCGATGCCCGAGACCTTCGACGTGCTCGTGCTCGGCAGCGGAGTCGCCGGTCTCTCGGCCGCGATCCGGTCCGCGCGAGCGGGTGCGCGCGTTGCCGTCATCACCAAGGCCGCACTCGGTGCGTCGGCGACGCAGTACGCGCAGGGTGGAGTCGCGGCCGTGCTCCCGCACACGTGGGACGACGCCGACGAGCCCGACTCGCCCGACCTGCACCTCGCCGACACGCTCGCGGCAGGCGCGGGGCTCTGCGACAGCGACGCGGTCCGCGTGATGGTCGAGGAGGGACCGGAGCGTGTCAACGAGCTCATCGACATGGGCGCGCACTTCGACGAGTCCGACGACGGGCTCGCGTTCACCCGCGAGGGCGGCCACACGGTCGCGCGCATCATCCACGCGGGCGGCGATGCCACCGGGGCGGAGATCGAGCGAGCCCTCGTCGAAGCGGTGCAGACGACCGCCTCCGACATCCGGGAGCGGTGGTTCGCGCTCGACCTCGTCGTCGAGGGCGGGCGCGCGTGCGGCATCCGGGCGCTCGACGCCGACGCCGTCGAGCACGAGATGCGGGCGCGGCACACGATCATCGCCACCGGCGGTGCCGGCCAGTGCTTCGCCGTCACGACCAATCCCGCGCTGTCGACGGGCGACGGCATCGCCATGGCGCTGCGCGCCGGGGTCGCGGTCGGTGACGTGGAGTTCATGCAGTTCCACCCGACGGCGCTGCACCACCCCACGACGCCGCGGCCGCTGCTGTCGGAGGCGCTGCGGGGCGAGGGTGCGATCCTGCGGGACGAGAACGGCGTCGCGTTCATGGCCGACGAGCACCCGCTCGCCGACCTGGCACCACGAGACGTCGTCTCCCGTGCCATCGGCCGCCGGATCGTCGACCGTGGCCTCTCCCACGTGTGGCTCGACGCGCGCCCCATCGAGGGCTTCGAGGCACGGTTCCCGACGATCTGGGCCGTGTGCCGTGCGATCGGCCTCGACCCGCGCCACGACCTCCTGCCGGTCGCGCCCGCCGCGCACTACCTCTCCGGTGGCGTCTGCACCGACCTCGACGGGGCGACGACGCTGCCCGGGCTGTGGGCGTGCGGCGAGTCGGCCGACTCCGGCGTGCACGGCGCGAACCGGCTCGCGTCCAACTCGTTGCTCGACGGACTCGTCTTCGGGGCCCGTTGCGTCGACGCCATCGAAGCCGGGCGCGACGGACCGGAGCAGTCGGGGCTCATGCGCGGCGTCACGCACTGGAGCGCGCTGCCCGATCTGCCGCGGGCGACGTCGCCGACCCGGCGGGCCGCGTCACGTGAGGAGCTCCAGCAGCTGATGACCCGCGAAGCCGGCGTGCTGCGCGACGCGGAGTCGCTGGCCCGTGCGCTCGTCGCGCTCGACGAGATGGAGCCGCGCACGCCGGTGGTGCGAAACCTCTGGTCGGTCAGCCACGCGCTGGTGCGCGCTGCGATCGCTCGAGAGGAGTCGCGCGGCACGCACACGCGCCTCGACTGGCCCGACACCGACGACCGCTTCCTCGGTCGGTTCGTCTTCGGTGCCGACGGCGCACCGTCGTTCGTCCCGCTCCCGTCCGAGGTTCCGGTGCCGTGAGCGACGCATCCCGCCCGATCGACCCGCCCCGCGACGTCGTGCGCGACGTGGTCGCCCGCGCGATCGCCGAGGATCTCGGTCCGCTCGGTGACATCACGGCCGCGCTCGTCGCCGAGGACGTCCGCGCGCTCGCCGACGTCGTGGTTCGGGCCGACGGCGTGCTGGCCGGCACGGTGTGCGCGACCGAGGTGTTCGCGCAGGTCGACCCGACGGTCGACGTCGAATGGCGACAGCACGACGGCGCCCACGTGGCGGCCGGGGCGGTCGTCGGCGTCGTCGCCGGCTCGTTCCGGTCGGTCGTCACCAGCGAGCGCACGGCCCTGAACTTCCTCTGCCACCTCTCGGGCGTGGCCACCACGACCAGCCGATTCGTCGCCGCGGCCGGCGAGCGTGCCCGCATCCTCGACACCCGCAAGACGCTGCCGGGGCTGCGCGCGCTCGAGAAGGCGGCGGTTCGAGCGGGGGGCGGCGCCAACCACCGGGCATCGTTGTCCGACATGGTCCTCGTGAAGGACAACCACCTCGTGGGGTCGAGCATCGCGTCGGCGGTTGCCCGAGCCCACGAGCTCTGGCCCGGGCGGACCGTGGAGATCGAGTGCGACCGGCCGGAGCAGGTGATCGAGGCGATCGACGCCGGCGCCGACATCGTCATGCTCGACAACATGGCCCCCGACGAGGCCGCGAAGTGCGCGGCCATCGCGCGCGACTCGGGTCGGTCGCACCTGCTGCTCGAGGTGTCGGGCGGCATCACGCTCGAGACCGTCGGCGCGTACGCCGATGCCGGCATCGACCTGATCTCCACCAGCGCCATCACCCAGTCCGCGCCCGCGTTGGACATCGCGCTCGACATGCGAGTCAGATAGCCGACTCATGCTGCTGTGCATCGACACCGGCAACACCCAGACCGTGATCGGGCTGTTCGACGGCCCGCGCCTCGCCGACCACTGGCGCATCGCGACCATCGCGGAGCGCACCGCCGACGAGATGGCCCTCATGATCCAGCAGTTCCTCGGCTTCCACGGCTTCGAGCCCCTGATGGTCCAGAGCGCGCGTGGTGCCTCGGACGCCCAGATCGACGGCGTCGCGATCTCGTCGGGCGTCCCCCGCGTGACGGTCGAGCTGCGCGCCATGACCGAGCGGTACTTCGGGTTCGAGGCGCTCGTCCTCGAGCCGGGTGTCCGCACGGGGATGCCGATCCTCTACGACAACCCGAAGGAGGTCGGCGCCGACCGGATCGCGAACGCGGTCGCCGCGTACGACCAGTACGGCGGACCGTCGATCGTCGTCGACTTCGGGACGGCCAACACGATCGAGGCCATCAGCGAGGGTGGGGAGTACCTCGGGGGCGCGATCTTCCCGGGCATCGAGATCTCGATGGACGCGCTGTTCGCACGCGCGGCCGCGCTTCGTCGCGTCGAGCTGGTCGCGCCCCGCAACGTCATCGGCAAGTCGACGGTCGAGTCGATCCAGTCCGGCACCGTCTACGGGTTCAGTGGCCAGATCGACGCGCTCGTCGACCGGTTCCAGAAGGAGCTCGGCCCGTGCACCGTGATCGCGACCGGCGGGCTCGCCGAGCCGATCATCAAGCACTCCCAGACGATCCAGCACTACGAGCCCTGGCTCACGCTCCAGGGCCTCCGCATCATCTTCGAGCGCAACCGATGAGCGACGCGTCTTCGCTCGACGAGCGATCACGCCGGCTCGCCAAGGTCGCGGCGATCCGTGCGGGTGGGGGCGATCCGTATCCGGTCCGATTCGATCGGACGCACACGACGTCCGAGGCCCACGAGCACTGGGACCACCTCGAGGCCGGCGGCGAGACCGACGACGAGGTGCGCGTGGCAGGGCGCATCCTGCTCATCCGCCGCCAGGGCAAGCTGACGTTCTCGACCGTGCGTGACGGCAGCGGCTCGCTGCAGCTGTTCGTGTCGCGGGCCGAGCTCGGCGAGGAGGCACACGCCGCGTTCGATGCCCTCGATCTCGGGGACTGGGTCGGTGCCACCGGCACGGTGATGAAGACGCGCAAGGGCGAGCTGTCGGTGAAGGTCCGCGACTTCGAGCTGCTCGCCAAGGCCCTGCGCCCGCTGCCCGAGAAGTGGCACGGCCTCGCCGACGTCGACACGCGCTTCCGTCAGCGCTACGTCGACCTCATCGCAAACGACGACGCGCGCCGCGTGTTCGAGATCCGGTTCGCGGTCATCGCGACCATTCGCGATGTCCTCACCGAGCGGGGCTTCGTCGAGGTCGAGACGCCCGTCCTGCATGCCCAGGCAGGCGGGGCCGCGGCCAAGCCGTTCGACACGTACCACAACGCGCTCGAGATGCCGCTGTCGCTGCGCATCGCGCTCGAGCTCCACCTCAAGCGACTGCTCGTCGGCGGCTTCGAGCGCGTCTTCGAGATCGGTCGCGTGTTCCGCAACGAGGGCCTCGGCACCCGGTACAACCCGGAGTTCACGATGCTCGAGTGCTACCAGGCGTTCGCCGACTACACCGACATGATGACGCTGACCGAGGACCTCGTCGCCGGCGCCGCGCAGGCGGCCCTCGGCTCGACGGTCGTCCCCGGCGGGGACGGCGCGGACAGCGCGGTCGACCTGACCACGCCGTGGCCGCGGCGCCCGATGATGGACCTCATCGAGGAGCACGCCGGCGTGCGCGTGCACCCGACGATGCCCGTCGAGGAGCTCGCGGCGACCTGCGACCGCCTCGACGTGCCGTTCGAGCCGGGGTGGGGACCGGGCAAGCTCGTGCTCGAGCTCTACGAGAAGCTGGTCGAGCCCAACCTCGTCGGACCGGTGTTCGTGACCGACTACCCGCGTGAGGTGTCCCCGCTCGCGCGCACCCACCGCGACGACGACGAGCTCGTCGAGCGCTTCGAGGTCGTGGCGCTCGGCCGAGAGCTCGCGAACGCCTTCAGCGAGCTCAACGACCCCGTCGACCAGCTGGAGCGGTTCGAGGCGCAGGCCACGCTCGCCGCCGAGGGCGACGACGAGGCGCACGGCGTCGACGCCGACTACGTGCGGGCGCTGGAGTACGGCCTCCCGCCCTGTGGGGGTCTGGGGGTGGGCATCGACCGTCTCGTCATGCTGATCGCCGGGGTCCCGTCGATCCGGGAGGTCATCTTGTTCCCCCACATGCGTCCCGAGACGGGGGAGAGTGGTAGCAAGGCGGAGGCCACCGACGTCGACGCTGCGGACGGGGGGAGCTAGAGGATGCGGGTGCTCGTCACCGGGATGGGCGGTGAGATCGGGACGCGCGTCGCGCAGCTCCTCGAAGAGCACGACGAGATCACCGACATCGCCGGCTGTGACTACGCGCCCCCTCGCCGGCGCCTCCGGCGCAGCGAGTTCCAGCGCATCGACGCACGCGACCGTGACCGACTCGTGTCGCTGGTCACCGACTTCGCGCCGCACGCCGTCGCGCACGTCGGGATCTACGAGCCCGACTCCCGCCTCTCACCGCGCGAGGCGGCTCGAGCCACCGAGGCGTGCACCGTCCACGCACTCGGTGCGGCGGCACGCGCCGGGTCCCTCGAGCGCGTCGCCATGCGTAGCGGTCTGTCGGTCTACGGGCGGGGGCGCGGTCGGGCGTTGATGCCCGACGAGGACGCGCCGCTCGCCCCCAACAACCACTGGGGCCGCCTGCTGCTCGACGTCGAATCGGTCGCCGCGGGCATCGGGCGCCGCCACGACGTGACGGTCTGCGCGCTGCGGTACGCCACGATCGCGGGATCCCACGTGCCCAGCCCGCTGGGACGCATCTTGCGACTGCCGACGGTGCCCGTCCCCGCGCTCGCCGACCCTCCGTTCTCGTTGCTCGATCGCGACGATGCCGCGCGCGCCATGGTCGAGGCGCTCGTGCGCGGCCATGACGGGCCGCTCAACATCGTCGGTCCCGGCGCGACGAGCCCATGGCAGGCGGTCTGCTTCGGGCGTCGCCTCCCGATCCCGGTCGACGGTCTCGGATGGCGGCTGGCGCGGCGCGCGACCGAGTTCCTCGGCGCGCCCATGCCGGACCACGTGATGGACGTGCTGCGCAAGGGCCTCACCGGCGACGGCAGCCGCGCCTACGACGAGCTCGGGCTGGGGTTCGTGCGTCCCACCCAGGAGGTCCTCACCGACCTCTACGCGTGGGCGACGGTCACTCCCATCATCGAGGCAACGAGGAGAGTCGCATGAGCGCGGCGCCCGGAGGGCGCTCGCCAGGGAGCGAGCGGCCGCGGGACGGGTATCCCGGCCCGCAGCGAGCGACCGAGACGCGGAGGAGAGTCGCATGAGCGCGGCCGCCACCGCCTCGACGGCGGTCGCCTCGAACTACGGCATCGACGCCGACCGCGTCCTCGCGATCGACGACCCGCTGCGGTGGCTGCGCCGACGGCTCGACGGCCGCTACGCGGTCGACGAGTTCGGCGGAGACCCGCACCTCATGGACCTGCTCGCGCCGGTCCCGGCCGCGGCGATCCGGGTCGAGGTGGAGCACGCCGATCGGTTGCCGCGCTCGGGCGCCGCGCTGCTCGTCTCGAACCGGGGCTTCGGCGTCGCCGAGCCCTTCGTGCTCGGGCTCGCCGTGCGGCGGGCCGCCTCGCGTCGCCTGCGGGTCGTCGGCGCGCCCGGGCTCCCCGTCGTCGGTCCGCTCGTGCAGAAGCTCGGCGCGATCGGATACTCGCCCAGCGACTGCGCGGCGATGCTGCGCGCGGGCCACCTGCTCGCGGCGCCACTCGGCATGACGTGGCTGCGCGCGGGCGCGGGCGAGCCGCCGCGACCGCTGCTCGCCGCGACGCTCGGCTTCCCGGTGCTCCCGATCGCCGTGCGACCCGGCGGCCCGTTCGGCACGTCGCTCGGTGTGTGGCCGATGCCGCCGTGGCGGGTCGTCGTCGGCGAGCCGATGCTCGCCCCGCCGGGAACCGACGTGCACGACCACCTCGCGGCCGCCGAGCTCGCCGAGCAGGTCCGCGACGCCGTCGAAGCGCTGCTCGAAGAATGAGCGTGCAGCACGCGACGGCCGACGACGGCTTCCCGATCGCCTACGAGTCGTTCGGCAAGCGCGACGGCGAGCCGCTCTTGCTGATCCAGGGCCTCGGCGCCGACGCCCGTGGCTGGGCGCTTCAGCGCGTGGCGTTCGGCCGGCGGTACCGCTGCTTCGCCGTCGACAACCGTGGGGTCGGCGGCTCGTCGGGCGCACCGCACCCCCTGTCGCTCGAGCAGATGGCGCGCGACGCGGTCGCCGTCCTCGATGCCGAGGGTATCGACTCCGCGCACGTCCAGGGCGCGTCCATGGGCGGTGCGATCGCGCAGATCGTCGGTGTGCGGCACCCCGAGCGCGTCCGCTCGCTGGTGCTCGCCTGCACGGCGTGCCGAAACCCCGAGTGGCGACGCGAGCTGCTCAGCGAGTGGGCGGAGGCGGTCGAGCGAGACGGCATGGGCGCACTGGCGGGTGAGGGGCTGCGGTGGCTCGTCGGACCGCGGCTCCAGCGCCGGTTCGGAGTGTGGCTCAACCTGATGGCGCGCATACTCCTCCAGTCGACGCCCGAGAGCTTCGTCGCGCAGGTGCGGGCGATCCTCGACGTCGGCGACGACGTGCGCTTCGAGCTCGACGCGGTCAGCGCGCCGACGCTGGTCATCACCGGCACGCAAGACCTGCTGACACCGCTCGGTGACGCAGAGGAGCTGCACGAGATGATCGCAGGTTCGCGGCTCTTCGAGCTGCGCGGTGTCGGGCACAGCCTCATGGTCGAAGCACCGAACGTGTACAACCGTGCGGTCGCCGACTTCCTCGCCGACGTCACCGAGCCCGCAGCCGCCACGACATGACGACCGCGCGACGGTTCGTGCGGCCGTCACGCCTTCCACTCCTCGCCGTGGCGCTCGCGGCCGTCGTCGCGGCCGCGGCGTGCTCGTCGTCCGACGAGGTGGACCTGACTGCGCCGACGTCGACCCGCGCCCGCGCGGACGCCCCCGTCACCACGCAGCTCGGCGACGCACCCCTGGTCGTGGTCCTGGGCGACTCGAACGTCTACGCCGCGACACCCGAGCTCGAGGAGGCCCTGGCGGACGCGGGCTTCACGCCCGACGTACGCGGGATCTCGGGATCGGGGCTCAAGGACAACCCGACCGACTGGTTGCCCGCGGCTGCGGCGGTGGCAGAGGCCCGACCGGCCCTGGTGGTGATCGCACTCGGCACGAACGACGAGGTCCTCGGCGGTGACGCCGACGCGTTCCCCGGCCGCGCGGAGGACCTTCTCGGCACGCTCGGCCCGCTCCCGACCGTGTGGGTCACCCACAGCGAAGAGGGCAGTGCGCACCCGAGTGCCAACGAGCGTCAGGTCAACGACGCGATCCGCGCGCTGCCGGCGACGCATCCGAACGTCACCGTGCTCGACCTGGCGCCGGGAATCGCTGCGGACCCGGGCCTGCTGGGCGAGGACCGCCTCCACTACCAAGGTGAGGGCCGCGACTGGTTCGCCGCGCAGGTCGCGGACGCCGTCTCGGCCCGAGCGGGGCCGACCGACTGATCCCTGCTTTCCGAGTGGGCGCGTCCCGGCGGGATCCGCCGGGTGCTTGCGCCGTGTGGTGCTCGCGCCGCGAGAACGAGCGGAGGACCGCTCAGCTCTGGCGGGCGACCAGGTCGTCGACGAGGCGGCGGAGGCCGCTCGTGACTTCGGCGTCGAGCGCGTCCGCGCCGGCCAGCGCCTCGCCGGCCTTCTTCGCGTGGTCGCGTGCGACGGCGAGCGCGGCGTCGACCGCGCCGTTGGAGATCGCGAGCTTGCGGGCCCGGTCGCGCCGGTCGGCGTCGAGCGGACCACCCAGCAGGTCGCCGAGCCCGCCCTGGTCTGCGAGCGCGTAGATCACGGGCAGCGTGTAGATCCCCTCGACGAGGTCTTGCCCGGCGGGCTTGCCGAGCGCTTCGTCGCTGGCGGTGAGGTCGAGGCAGTCGTCGACGATCTGGAAGCACAGGCCGAGGTGCTGGCCGTAGCGGGTGAGCGCGTCGAGGGTGGGCTCGTCGACGTCGCTGACCATGCCGCCGATGCGACACGACGTGGCGAACAGCGACGCGGTCTTGCCCTCGATCGCGGACGAGTAGTCCTCCTCGGAGCGGGTGACGTCGAAGAGGTGCTGGAGCTCGAGCACCTGCCCGCGGCACAGCTCGCCGATCGTGTCGGCGAGGAGCCCGGCGACGTCGGCGCCCAGCGACGAGGCGAGTGACGACGCTCGGGCGAGCAGGAAGTCGCCGGACAGGATCGCGACGATGTTGCTCCATCGTGCGTTGACGCTCGGCACGCCGCGGCGGGTCTCGGCCTCGTCGATGACGTCGTCGTGGTGCAGCGACCCGAGGTGGACGAGCTCGCACGCGACGCCTCCGGTGACGACGTCGTCGCTGACCGGTCGGTCGCTGCCGAGCGCGGCGTAGCCGGCGCACAGGGTCAGCGTGGGACGGATCCGCTTGCCCCCGGCCCCGACGAGGTGGGAGCCGACCTCGGCGAGGAACGGGTCGTCGTGGTCGACGGCCCCCCGGAGGCGCTGCTCGAGCCGGTCCAGATCGCCCGCGAGCGGCGCGATCGACAGCGCCTCGACCGGATTCATGGGGGCAACGCTACGGCCGCCGGGCCGCCCACTCCAACCTGGCCACTCCGATCCGGGGGAACGATCCGGGGGAACAATCCGGGGCCCGGAGGTGCTGGAAGGGAGTCCGGGCCCGCGGCGCGTCGCGTCAGGCTCTCGTGAAAGGTTGCGGCGACGCAGGAAGAGCCCGGATCGGAGCCAATAGAATGGGGTCATCGATCCGCCCCTCCGGCCGGGTGCGTTCCACGGTCGAGGGAACCAGGCGGGCCAATCGAGCTTGAGAGGTTCTTGAGTGTTCGAACGCTTCACCGACCGGGCCCGGCGAGTGGTCGTGCTGGCGCAAGAAGAGGCGCGCCTGCTCAACCACAACTACATCGGCACCGAGCACATCCTGCTCGGGCTCATCCACGAGGGCGAGGGCGTCGCCGCGAAGGCGCTCGAGTCGCTGGGCATCTCGCTCGAGGCCGTGCGCGCCCAGGTCGAGGAGATCATCGGCCACGGTGGCCAGGCCCCGTCGGGTCACATCCCGTTCACGCCGCGAGCCAAGAAGGTCCTCGAGCTGTCCTTGCGCGAAGCGCTCCAGCTGGGCCACAACTACATCGGCACCGAGCACATCCTCCTGGGGTTGATCAGAGAGGGTGAGGGCGTCGCCGCGCAGGTCCTCGTGAAGCTGGGCGCCGATCTGTCGCGCGTCCGCCAGCAGGTGATCCAGCTGCTCTCCGGCTACGCGGGCGCGAAGGAAGGCGCCGCGCAGGGCGCGGGTCCCAGCGAGGGCGGTCAGCCGTCCGGTTCGCTCGTGCTCGACCAGTTCGGACGCAACCTCACCCAGCTCGCGCGCGACAAGAAGCTCGACCCGGTCATCGGGCGCGAGAAGGAGATCGAGCGGGTCATGCAGGTGCTGTCCCGCCGCACCAAGAACAACCCCGTCCTCATCGGCGAGCCCGGCGTGGGCAAGACCGCCATCGTCGAGGGCCTGGCGTCCGACATCGTCGGCGGCGAGGTCCCCGAGACGCTCGACGGCAAGCAGCTCTACACGCTCGACCTCGGCGCGCTGGTCGCCGGCTCGCGCTACCGCGGCGACTTCGAAGAGCGCCTGAAGAAGGTGCTCAAGGAGATTCGCACCCGCGGCGACATCATCCTCTTCATCGACGAGCTGCACACCCTCGTCGGCGCCGGCGCGGCCGAAGGCGCGATCGACGCGGCGAGCATCCTCAAGCCGATGCTGGCCCGCGGCGAGCTCCAGACGATCGGCGCGACCACGCTCGACGAGTACCGCAAGCACCTCGAGAAGGACGCCGCGCTCGAGCGGCGCTTCCAGCCGATCAAGGTCGAGGAGCCGACCGTTCCGCACACGATCGAGATCCTCAAGGGGCTGCGCGACCGGTACGAGGCGCACCACCGCGTCACGATCAGCGACCAGGCGGTCGTCGCGGCCGCGAACCTCGCCGACCGCTACATCTCCGACCGCCACCTGCCCGACAAGGCCATCGACCTCATCGACGAGGCCGGTTCGCGTCTGCGCATCCGGCGGATGCAGGCGCCGCCCGACTACCGCGAGCTCGAGGACGAGATCTCCAAGGTCCGGCGCGAGAAGGAAGAGGCGATCGAGGGGCAGCAGTTCGAGCGGGCCGCGTCGTTGCGCGACCGCGAGAAGGAGCTGCTCGAGGAGCGTCAGGCCAAGGAGGCCGCGGCGCAGGCCGAGGGCGTCGACCTCTTCAACGAGGTCACCGAGGAGTCGATCGCCGAGGTGCTCGCGCTGTGGACGGGCATCCCCGTCTACAAGCTCACCGAGGAGGAGACCGCCAAGCTGCTCCGGATGGAGGACGAGCTGCACAAGCGCGTGGTCGGCCAGGACGACGCGATCCGTGCGGTGTCCCAGGCCATCCGCCGCACCCGCGCCGGTCTCAAGGACCCGAAGCGCCCGACCGGTTCGTTCATCTTCCTCGGGCCTTCGGGCGTCGGGAAGACCGAGACGGCCAAGACGCTGGCGGAGTTCCTGTTCGGCGAGGAGAGCGCGCTGATCCAGCTCGACATGAGCGAGTACATGGAGAAGCACACCGTGTCGCGCCTGGTGGGCTCGCCCCCGGGCTACGTCGGCTACGACGAGGGCGGTCAGCTCACGGAGGCCGTGCGGCGCAAGCCGTTCTCGGTCGTGCTCTTCGACGAGATCGAGAAGGCCCACCCCGACGTCTTCAACACGCTCCTGCAGATCCTCGAGGACGGGCGCCTCACCGACGCGCAGGGCCGCACGGTCGACTTCAAGAACACCGTGATCATCATGACGTCGAACCTCGGGACGGCCGATCTCCGCAAGGCCAACATCGGGTTCGGCAAGGCCGACGACGCGATCAGCTACGAGAAGATGAAGGAACGGGTGATGGACGAGCTCAAGAAGAGCTTCCGTCCCGAGTTCCTGAACCGGATCGACGAGGTGATCGTCTTCGCCGAGCTCACTGAGGAGCAGGTCACCGCGATCGTCGACCTGATGATCACGCGCGTGACGGCCCAGCTCGAGACTCAGGGCATCGTCCTCGAGCTGACGCACGAGTCGAAGCTGCTGCTGGCCAAGAAGGGCTACGACCCACAGCTCGGCGCTCGTCCGCTGCGGCGCGCGATCCAGCGCTTCGTGGAGGATCCGCTCTCCGAGAAGATCCTGTGGAAGGAGTTCCACGCCGGCGAGACGATCGTCGTCGACGCGGACGGCGACGAGATCGTGTTCCGCTCGATCGAGGGGATCGAGCCGCCGCCCGTCGAGCTCGCCGGGTCGGGTCCCTCCGAGTAGCCGCTCCCGAGCTCGACCGCTCCGGAGCCGGCACCGCTGCGAAGCGGCACGGCCCTTGCACGACCGAGCCCCTGCTCCCTCGGCCTGACGGCCTCGGTCGGCTCTTCGAGCCGGGTCTCGGCCGTCGGGCCTCGACGCCGCTTCTCCGCGGAGCCGGCTCCTGCGCTCCCGAGGTGGGGTGTCGGTCTCGCGCTCCATGGTGATTCGCGTCGGTCGCTAGCGTCCCCCTGTGCCTCGGCCTCTTGTGCTGCTGCTGCTCGCGCTCGTCGCGCTCTTGGCGGGGTGCAAGGTCGACACGACGGTGGACGTCACGGTGCGGGAGGACGGCAGCGGGGTCGTGCGAGTCGTCGTCACTGCCGATGCGGAGGCGG
>Ga0315534_1000745_pt1 | contig 22790 bp, 25 predicted proteins | sample SalMarSW160240MG_FD_203094 | JGI IMG/M metagenome (GOLD analysis project Ga0315534, IMG submission 203094) | Salt marsh sediment microbial communities from the Plum Island Ecosystem LTER, Massachusetts, United States - Salt Marsh Sediment SW1602-40 ...
ACCGGACTGATATTTATCTGAACGGCAAACATTTAGGAAGTCACGAAGGCGGCTTTACTCCATTTCAGTTTGAAATAACTGATAAAATCCAAACTGGGAAAAATTCGTTGGTGGTAAAAGTTAATAATCAGCGCTTACAAGACGGAATACCCGGTTTAGGTTTTGACTGGTTCAATTATGGCGGTATAACCCGCGATGTAAATCTTATTGAAACCAACAATATTTTTATTGAAGACTATCACCTCCAGTTAAAGAAACATTCTGATAATGAAATATTTGGGTGGATAAAATTAAACGGAGACGACAAATCACAAACCATTATTATTAAGATCCCTGAACTTGATATTGTCTATAAGACTATATTAGACAATGAAGGTTTTGCCAAAGTCAGCTTTTCTGGTAGTTTTAAACTATGGTCTCCTGAAAATCCAAAGCTATACAGGGTTATTATACAGTGCCCGTCAGATACAATTGAGGATGAAAGAAATGATCCGCAGGGACAGAAACCGTTGCGGAATAATTATCTGGAGCATGTCAAACGAGACATATTCTTTTACACCTGAACGTGACAATATATTAATTGATCTGACAAAAAAATGCAGGGCAATTGATTCTACAAGGTTAATCGCTAATGTCATAAGCAATCAGGGCTATAAGAATAATACTTTCAATATCTGGGATACATTATACAAACATGTTGACATAATATCCTTTAATGAGTATGTTGGCTGGTATGTACCATGGCAGGGCAAACCGGCAGATACAAAATGGGAAGTATTATGTAACGATAAACCCGTTTTCATTTCAGAATTTGGCGGTGAAGCTTTTTATGGCAGTAATTACGGACAAAAAGATGAAGCAGCTTATTGGAGTGAAGAGTATCAGGAACAAATCTATAAAGACCAGACAGCCATGTTCAGTACAATTCCAAATTTATGTGGTGTTTGTCCTTGGCTTTTAGTAGATTATCGTTCACCTGGAAGAATGCATCCGGTTTATCAGAAAGGATGGAACCGGAAAGGATTGATTTCCGATCAGGGAAAGAAAAAAAAATCATGGTATATTATGAAACAGTACTTTGAAAACATTAAAAATTGAACAGTACAAACAGTAAAAATAAAAATATAAAATCCCCTCCTTTCCTGCTGGTATATTGCGGTTTGGAATGTACTGCCTGTCCGATTCATATGGCGACAATTGAAGAATATCCTTCACTTCAGACAAAATTAAAATGGAGACAGATGAACAATGAATATTGATAAAAACAAAATTATTATCAGAAATGCTTCAATCAATGATATTGAGGCATTGATTGAATACCGGATAACTTTTCTCAGGGAAGCACAATGGATACCAACGGCAGAAAGAGAGTTGCACTTAAGAAAATCTTTAAGAGAGTATTTTAACAAAGCCTTGAGGAACAACTCATTCATTTCATATATTGCCGAATATGAAAACAAATCCGTTGGATTCAGTGGAATGGTCATTCGTGAACAACCGGGTAATTTTGAAATACCCGATGGCAGAACCGGGTATATTTTAAACATGTTCACCGTTAAAGAATTCAGGAAAAATGGGATCGGTTCAATGCTCTTACAAAAACTGATTGATGAGGCAAAAAACCTTAACCTCGATAAGATTGAACTTCATGCCACTCAGGATGGAGAACATATATACAGGCAATTTGGATTTAAGGAACCTCATGATAAAGTTCTGGAAATAGTACTAGAATAAAAGTCTTTATCTTAGACAAATAGTGAAGTAATTAAAAATTTCAAATGAAAATAATTCTGATTTCAATCGGAACCCGTGGAGATATGGAACCTTTCTTATCGATAGGTGAAATATTGAAAGAAAAAGGACATAATGTGTTGTTTGAATAAACCATACACCATGAAAGAATGGGACATTATATTAAATAATTAAGCCATTATATATGCCAAGTTTATCACCAGGAACACCAGGAGCAAAAGAAGCATACGGAATCTCGATTATCAGGGAGGATTTTAGCATATACATACCTCCAAAAGCATTTCAAAGATATCAGCTGGCAAATAATGATCTTGTTCTGCTGACTTCAACACGTATCGAAGAACCGGGACTTGCCATTCTTAATTATCATAAAGCATACAAAAGTGTATTTAAGAAAATCATAGATAAAATAGAACTGACTGACTCCCCAATCTGGGAAAAATCAAGGCCATATGTTCTAACAAAGGTTAAAAACAGTAAGGTTTTCCTTAATAAGGCAATACTTGATGCATTCAATTTAAAACCCGGAGACAGACTCCTGGTTATAAAAAGCACAACTGTCTCGATGTGTTATTCTCCGGTTGAAGTATGGAAAAGAAAATTTATAAAAAGAGGTTTTACTGAAGCAATTGAAAATTTGTCAAAACTTGAGATATTCTGACAAAGAGCCAGTTTTAAATAACTTTTAGAATAAAACACAGTTTTATATGAGAAAAAATCAATATGAAATCACAGATTCGAAAATTATTGAGGAAATATTATCAAAATCAGAGATATGCAGATTAGCTATGATTGATAAGGCTAGACCTTATATTGTACCCTTAAATTACGGTTATAAGAATAAGATATTATATTTTCATTCATCACCGCTGGGTAAAAAAATTGAAATATTAAAGACAAATAACAAAGTTAGCTTTGAAATAGAGATGTTTACAAAAGTTATAAAAAATGATATCCCATGTGATTGGAGTACTAAATATCGATCGGTTATTGGCTATGGTACGATAGAGTTTATAAAAGATGCCGGGCAGAAGAAAAAGGGACTTGATATAATAATGGCACATTATGGTAAAAAAGGCAAAAGCATATATCAGGATAAACTGATAGAGAAAGTTCTAATTTTAAAACTTAAAATTGAAGAGATAACCGGCAAGCAGATGGGAAACTGGATTTAATATTTTAATGGCCAATAAAGTACTTACTAAATGAACAGACAGTTTCTGAGTATAGAAAAAACCAAACCATGTGTTAAATTTTTAGGAATTATTCAACTGCTCATTGGATTAAGTTTTCTCTTGTTGGCTCCTGTTGAGATATATAGCTTCTACCTGTTTACTGAGGGTGGACCATTCTATTTTGAAGGCTTCCACATCGGTTCATTTCTCCATGGACTGATAGTAGCCCAGATTTTCGCTTTCTATGCTATCGGGATTCTTTTTATTATAATCGGGTATGGTCATATTAAACTAAAATCATGGACAATAAATCTGTCGATCGGCACCATCTGGTTCTGGATAATCTTTGGAATACCTGTAATGATTTTCTTCCTTCCACTCCTTTCCATGAAAGAGATCAATACTCAATATCCGGTTTTACTTCTCTCCATTGCTGTAATTATCCTTATAATTGTAATCCCGGTAGTTCTCCTCCTTTTTTACCATCAAAATAACGTTAGGAAGCTGTTCCCTGAAAATGACGATGCTTCTGAATTCAGTTATATGACTGCCGGCAGCTATCTTGCCCTGATTGTTTATTCATTTTATATTCTGCTTTTTCACATAATGATTTTCTATCATGGATTATTCCCCCTTTTCGGGAAATTCCTTACAGGACTTGGTGGAATAGCTGTTTATGGTTTCCTGATACTTCTTATGATCCTGCTGATCTATGGGTTAATTAAAAGGATAAATATTTCATGGGTAATATCTGTTGCATTTTTCGGACTTCTTATGTTATCAGCAACAGTTACAATAATTAATTATGATTATAACAGTATCATTGAGTTAATGGAACTGCCAAAGCTCGAATATGATATGTTTACTAAATTACCCGTTAAAGCATTTTACCTTCTTCTTCCAATTGTATATATCCTTATGACATCTTTAATAATAGTATTTCGCACCAGGAATTATCATGATATAAAATGACAAAGGAATTTACCCAATTATCTTCATATTGCGGGTTAGAATGTAAAACCTGCCCGATTTATATGGCAACAAATGAAACAGAGCCCGCTAAGCAAACAAAAATGAGATTGGAGATAGCTGAAGAATGCAACAGACTCTATGGGACAAGTTACAAGTTGGAAGATATCAATAATTGCGACGGATGTAAGGCAAATACTGGCAGATTGTTTTCCGGGTGCTCTAACTGTGAAATCAGGAAATGTGCTTATAGGAAAAATATCCCGAATTGTGCCTATTGTGTTAATTTTGCATGTGATGAATTACTAAAATTGTTCTCTTTGGATCCGGATGCACAATACAGACTGGAAAGGATTCGGAATAAAATACCGTTGGACAATAGATCATGGTAAAACATAATCATAATCAGGAAAGCTTAGATTGATAGAATTTTAAATTTTATTGCAAATGATAATAACATATCTTTATTAACATAAAAAATAATTATCATGAAACTAAATGTAAAAGCATTTGCCATTACGGGTTCAATTCTCTGTGGTTTAGGGTTATTCCTGATTACATGGTGGATTATTTTATTTGGCGATGTACCTGAAGGACCCACTCTTATTGGTCGTGTTTACCTGGGTTATAGTGTTAGTCCCCTGGGAAGTATTATAGGATTAGCCTGGGCTGCTGTAGATGGATTTATTGGTGGTGCATTATTTGCCTGGTTATATAACCGGATTGCATCACGAAGCTGAATCCCCAATATCAAATATAAAAAGAAAAAAAGATGTTAAAGGTATACATTTGTATAGCTATTTGCGCTATCATCTTGATTGCTAATGGAATATATAAACTGGTACGCCAGCCTATGACCCTGGGCGTTGCACTCTGGTCTATTGCTCTTGTTTTAGTTTTTCAGTCTCTCCTTGCGGTAATCTTAGGTTTACTATCATTATTTTGTTTCTGGATGTCAGCCAGAAAAGAGAGCATATATGATATCAGGAAATTCGGAGCTGATTATAAAGAATATATGAAAAAGGTTCCTATGTGGAATATTTTCAAGAGGATCATGATGTAACGGTGGTACTATAATGAACACCCGTAAATGCATAGAAAAAGAAAGTTCAAGAACTGCTGCTTATACCTGTACCTGCCGGGCAGATTCAACATGACCATTGAAAATAAATTATTAAAAAATGAATAACCGTTTTGATTATAAAGATATTGCGGCGAATTATGATAATCTTATCAAACAGTACAATTGTCCGGCACCTGAGATAATCTTTGATGCATTGTCAGATTTTTTAAAGGCAGGGACAAAATTACTGGATTTAGGGATAGGTACAGGCGCAAGCTCACAACTATTTTATAATGAATGTATTGAGATATACGGATTGGACAATTCAGCAGAAATGCTTGAAGTATGCAGGTCGAAAAGAATAAGTAGAAACCTTATGTTGTGCGATCTGTTAAATGAAGAAATCCCTTTCACTAATGTCAGCTTCGATTATATAATTTGCAGCGGGGTATTGCATTTCTTCTCCGATCCGGCATTGATATTCACGAAAGCAGATGGTGTGTTAAAAAAGAGAGGCTTTTTTGCTTTTACCATTATGGAAAATACTGAAAATGAAAGTTGCTTTTATAAAGAAATGGCGAGCGGAACAAGCGTGTATTATCATAATATGATATATATAAATTCTTTAATGAAAAAGATGAATTATACTGAAATGAAAAATATTGATTTCATGACTCTTAAAGACTTAGAAACAAAAGAGCAACAAAAGATCAAGTTATTAATGATGAGAAAAGAGTAAAAATTTTACTCAACATCATACCCATTTGCCGGCCGGCATCTAAATGAAACTGATGGTGTCAGTCCGCATTTACTTGCGGTACTGACAACTAACACGGTTTTACCCTTATAAGCCTCCGTGGAAATCTCTTTTTCGCGGAGGCTTTTTTGCTGTGAACTGATAGAAATGATCTCTCATATAAATGAATTTAATGCTTTAAAATAATCAATTAACTTAGAGGTTGTAAATACCCAGCACAAAAATCATTAGTATAATTTAAATATGGCAGTTACGGTAAACAGGAATGATGTGTTTGGACTTATCCGGCCCGATAATGATGCTCATACGCTTGGAATATCAACTGTTGCAATATTAATTGAAGAGTGTGGATTTAAAGTCATCATAGGCGATGCAGAAATAACTGCGGCAGTATCTGAAATTCAAAGATCGGATAATATATCTCTTTTATGCAGATGGATCTCAAAAAATAAAATCACCAGGCTGGGTTTTAGTTATCGCCTTGAGCCGGCAGATGCACAATTAAGTTTTGGAAAGGTATATCACTTATTAAAACAGCATAATAAATTCAAAGAACAGGGCGGTTCACTAATCCAGGTATATTTTTCAGGACTGCCGGAAGCTTGTACCAGTATCCAAAATGAATACCGGAACCATGTACCGGTATTTATGGGCGATGAGACACAGGTAGAGACCGCTATAAGACTCGGGATACCTGAATCTGCAATACCCGGGATCATAAGTGAAGGATCAAAATATGATGATGACCGCCTCACTTTTGCCCGGAACATGATCAAATCAGGTGAATATAATTTTCTTCCTCCAAATTTGCGATTCACCTATCCAAGCTATGGCACCCGTAAAGACACACTTGCAGAAAGAATCATTAATAACAGGAAACCCGGGTATCCACCATTAATGCGTGTACATGCAGGTCCATACCGTTCTAATTACGCCCAGGCAAAAAAAGAGTTCAATTCATGGCTTAAAATTCTTGCAGAGACTCATTACCTTGATATTATATCTGTTGGCTCATCACAATTAAGCCAGTCCGATTTTGGACAGGAATGGGGAGATAAGCCAAATGGCGGAGGTGTGCCCATAAATTCAGAACAGGACCTTGTTGACATTTATGATGTTTCCCGCCCCATGCTGGTGCGCACATATGCAGGGACACGCAATATCCCATATTTGGCAAGTGTCTACGAGCGAACGATAAATATTGCCTGGCATGCACTATCATTCTGGTGGTTCAATCAAATAGACGGCCGTGGGCCCTATACAGTAAAGGAAAACCTTAAACAACACCTGGAAACATTAAAGTATATTGCCAAAACAGGCAAACCCTTTGAACCAAATATTCCACATCATTTTGCTTTCCGGGGAGCAGATGATTACAGTTATGTATTGTCATCTTATCTTGCAGCCAGAACAGCAAAACTTACAGGTGTACGTTATTTTGTCCTGCAGGTAATGCTGAACACTCCTAAGTCCACATGGGGGGTACAGGACCTGGCAAAAGCCAGGGCTCTGTTGAAACTTGTCAGAGAGCTGGAAGACAGCACATTTACAGTATTCCTGCAGCCCCGGGCAGGACTGGATTATTTCTCTCCCGATCTTGAAAAAGCAAAAGCCCGGCTGGCTGCAGTTTCAGCTATGATGGATGACATTGAACCCGAAAATGAACAGAGTCCCGATATTATCCATGTTGTAAGTTACTGTGAAGCAGTTAAACTTGCAACACCTGAGTTCATCAACGAAAGTATTCAGATTACTACAAACTCAGTTTTCGAATACCGAAAGTTAAAGAAATCGGGTATGATAGATAATATGATAAACAATATAGATGTAAAAGAGCGTACCGAAGATCTCTATAATGAAGTGAAATCAATTGTTGGAACCATTGAATCAAATATACCAAAACCTTATTCTGCCGAAGGATTATATACAATTTTCGCAAAAGGGATAATGCCGGTTCCTTATTTGTGGGAAGGACGCGAAGAATTCAAAGAAGCAATTAAATGGAAAACCGGATTTATTAACGGCGGAATTAAAATAATTGATGATAATGGAAAGCCTCTAAATCCGGGATTGAGAGTACAACAAATATTTATAAGATGATAAATATTCAGGATGAAGGATTTGAACTTGATCCTCCTGATTATATTGTTAAATACATGTTGTGTTTTGAGAAATTATCTTTTCTTTGTATAGCATTTTGTTCTTTGATTTTTATCTGAATTATTTGAATCAGGTCCAGCTTATTGGACCAAAAGGGAACCGTGTGAAAATCACGGGCTGACGCGCAACTGTAACTCTGCTCCGTTTATCCGGAGAAGTGCTTCAGGCATCTTAAGCCACTGTTCCGATTTATCGGAATGGGAAGGCAGTCTGAAACCAGGGAAGCCAGGAGACCTGCCTGATTCACTTGATTGCTTTCGCGAAACGGGGCAAAATCAGAAAGGTAAATCTTCAGTTTATAAAGAAGATCATCTCAGATATAATCCTCCTCTCTTGTATTGTTTCATTTCGCTTGTAAGCCAGACTTAAAAGTCAGAGGTCTATTGCAGGTATTGTATCATTAACTTTTAAAAGTGAAACAATGAGACAGACAAAAAAATCTTTGTTCAACTGTCTGATAACAGGCTGCGCGATCATCCTGCCTGCTGTGACGGCGTCTGGACAACAGTATGACACAACAAAAGTGGCATTATTGGATGAGGTTGTTATCACGGCAACAAGAAATGAAAAAAACCTCAATAATGTCGGCAGAAGCATTACAGTAATAACCCGTGACGACATTAAAAAATCAGGAGCAGTGAACGTTTCTGAACTTCTTAACCAGCAGGAAGGATTTTACATCGTCGGTGCTCAGCAAAACCCGGGCAGTATTAACAGCATTTCAACCCGGGGCACAAACAACAGTCACACAGTTGTTATGATCGACGGTATCCCTCTCAGCGATCCTTCCTCAACCGACAACTCCCTTGACCTGTCAGAGCTTTCTCTTGCAAATATCGACAGGATTGAAATTGTAAGAGGCTCACACAGTACTCTTTACGGCTCCTCAGCAATTGGCGGCGTTATAAATATAATCACAACAGAAAATTATGATACTCCCGGGCTCCATGTTGATGCGAATATTAATGGAGGTATGTTTGGCAAAAATGGCACCATACTCTCTGAGAACCTGTTAGTTAATTATACACATAAATCAGGATTTTATATAACGGCCGAGGCATTCAACAGCAATAGCGGAGGGATCAACTCCACGGTTGATACCATTTCTGATCCCGGTGTTTTCAAGTATCCGGATATGACTGACCGATTTGAAAAAACCGACCTGGTTGCCAAAGCAGGTTATAAAACAGATAATCTGGAAATATACGGAGGTATCAGGAATGTAAATCAGAGTCTTGATATTGATGATGGAGCTTTCAAAGATGATGAAAACTACAAGGTCGATTTTAACCGGAACCTCTATACATATGGTGCTAAATACTGGTTTGGCAAAGGATTATCAGTAAGATTCAATGGAGGGATGAGTGATCTTATCCGTAAAGCTATTGATGATTCATCAATGATTAGTTCAACAGGGAATACCGATAAATCTTATTTCAGAGGTAAATATTCCGGTTCCATTGCAAACCATGAAATACAGCTTAACTATAACACCAGGGGTTTCCAGGCTGTCATCGGAGGAGGCTCTTTTAAGGAAACAATGTCAGCCGAAACCTATTATTATTCTGAATCATGGGGTGTTTATATTTCAGAAACCAACCTCGATTCTCTTAAAATAAGAACAACAACCTCAACCGGTTTTCTGCATGCTGATTTAAATGGTGAATTGTTTAATGAGTCACTTAAACCCTTTTCTCTGGGACTGGGCATCAGGGTTATCGATCACAGCACTTTTGGAACAACATTCACTTATGAAATCAATCCGTCAGTTAAAATCAGTGAAAACTCTCTCCTCTATTTTTCCTATTCCACCGGATTCAATGCTCCTTCATTATACCAGTTGTATTCACCTGAGATGGATTATATGTCAGGGATAACACGGGGTAACAAAATACTTGATCCTGAAGAATCGTCCTCGTGGGAAATTGGAATAAAACAAAAAGTAAACAAGAATATCTGGTGGAGTATTAATTATTACACAACAACCATCAAAAACTGCATTGATTATGTTTACCTGTGGAATAAATCTCAGGAAATAAGCGCATTATCGTACCTCGACTATTTCGGAGACACATATATAAACCTGGGAAAACAGACAAACCGGGGATTGGAGTTCTCTATCCATTCAAAAATATCTGATAAATTAAGTGTAACAGGAAATTTCAGTCTTGTTAACGGAAAACTTGAGTATAGTCCTGATAACATAGACAATGATCATACAGGAGGTAACCACATTCAACTTTATTCAAACGGAATATTCATCTCGGAAGAAACAGAGCGCATAGGTCTGGTTCGCAGACCTAACACAGGTAACATTAATCTGACATATCTTCCCTTTGAGAACTTTATGATTATGGTCGATTTAAGATATGCAGGGACAAGAAATGATGTCTATTATGATTCTTCCCTGGGCCCCTATGGAGCTCTTGGAACTGTTGGACTGGAGGATTATACCCTGCTGGATCTTCGGATTAAGTATAACATAATTAAAGGCTTTACCATGATGCTTCATGCAGAAAACCTGTTAAATACCGACTATTATGAAATAAGAGGTTATTCAACACGTGGCAGAGGTTTTTATGCCGGCATTGGTTATTCCTTCTGAATGTCAGGTTTCCGGTAAGATGACTGACTTCTTCTCTGTTATGCTTCCCGGGTAAAGGCTTCCCGTATCAGTTCAAGGCTTTTGGGAATGGCTGTCATGGGATCTTCATTACCTTCGAATTCAATGGAGACATATCCCCGGTAATCAACCTTTCTGAATATTTCGGCTACACGGTCATAGTCAATATCAAGTGTATACCATTTTCCTCCACCGTAGTAGGTCTTAGCCTGGATAAGGAAAGTCTTTGGTGCCATCATTTCCAGCTGTTCATACTGATTTTCAAGAAAATTGCCTGTATCAGAAGTTATTTGCAACCATGGCGAATCAATTGCATCCACAATCCTCAGGACACCATCGGCTGTACGGCCAAGTCCCCAGTGATTTTCCAGTCCAAGGACAACACCGCATTTTTCTGCTGTGGAAATACACTGACTTATTGAATCGATCACCCATTCAAAACCCTGATCATCGGTGTATCCCGGCAGGTTTGGCTCAATACCTTTATTGGCCATCAGATCATCAAAAGATTTTGTGGTATTCCATCTTCCTGTGTTCAGGCGCATGGTTGGGATTCCCAGCTGATAGGCCAGTTCGATCTGATGGATTGTTTTTGCCACTTCTGAATCTCTGGTTTTCTTATCGGGAAAAATAAAACCCTGGTGTGTAGAGAAACCCATGATATCAAGCCCTGCGTGGAATGCCTGACGTTTAAGTTTTTGAAAATAACTGTTCTCTTCCGATTGCATCTGCATAAGCAGGAATTCAATTCCGTCGAAACCCATGACGGCTGCTTTCTCTATACAATCCTCTATCGGGGAGCTTTCTTTCGGTCCGTTAAACTGCCAGAAAGAATAAGTTGAAACACCTATTCTGTTCCTGCGGATCTTTTTTGAGGTGTCTGACATCTCAGGTTCCGGAGCAGCTTTACCTCCGGAACATGAAAAGCCGAGTCCTGCAGCTGCTGTACCTACGGCAGCTGTCTGGATAAATGAGCGACGTGATGTTTTCATATTTTTTCTTTTAAATATAATCAGATTATGAGATAATCGTGTAAATAAAAGACATGAAAAATATTTTTTGTATTTTGATGCAAATTCTTTTTTCAGGAAAAACTAAAAAGGATGACTTATGAAAAAGATCTGGATACTGTTTTTTATTGCCTTCTTCATTAGTGAGATAACTTCCTGCCAGAATAAAACAGGAAATTCCGGCACAGATGATCAGTCAATTAAGAAAACAATATTTGTCTATGGCAATGGAATGGAAAGAGAATTCATCAGGTATGTCGCCAAATTAGCAGATAAGAAGAATCCAAAAATATGTTTCCTGCCGACTGCCGCAGCTGACGATGAGCGTGCTATCGGTTACTGGTACAGACTATGTTCTGATCTGCCACTGGAACCTGCTGCATTAAAAACTTTTATCAGTTCTTCTCCGGAGCAAAAAACATTCGAAGAAGAGATCCTTGGATCCGATGCTATTATTGTCGGTGGTGGTAATACCCTGAATATGATCGCTATCTGGAAAACACAGGGGATCGACACACTCTTATGGAATGCCTATAAAAAGGGGATTGTCCTTGCCGGAGGCAGTGCAGGATCATTATGCTGGTTTACTGGAGGATACACTGATTCCAGACCCAGGGAATTATCATTGATGGAATGTCTCGGTTTTCTCGATTACAGTCACTCACCACACTATAACGGAGAACCTTCCAGGAAACCCCTTTACCACCAAGCCATTCTGGAAGGCAAACTCAAACCCGGTTATGCATGTGACGATGGTGCAGGTCTTCTTTTTATCGATGGGAAAATGGTTAAATCAGTTTCACTCAGCCCGGATCATAATAGCTATTATGTATCTGTTAAAGATGGTAAGATATATGAAGAAAAAATACCTGCTGAAATAATAAAATGATTTACGAAATCAATATCGAAATGTATATTTACCAGATATAATTTAAAGAATAAAAACTCATGGAAGAAAAAAATCTTGTCTACCGCGGAAAATCTAAAGATGTGTTTAATATAACAGAAGGACCTTATATCGGGAAGTATCGATTTGTTTTTACAGATAGAGGAACCGGTTACATCGAAAACGGGAAAATTGTTTTTGATCCCGGATATGATAATGTTGTCGGTGACATTCCCGGGAAAGGTGCTGTTGCCTGTAAGTTTGCCACACATTTCTTTAAAATGTTAAAAGAAAAAGGTATCCCTTCTCATTACATAGAGACAATAAGTGAGAATGAAATGATCGTGGAACCTGCCATTCCCTTGAGCATGCCGGTTGAATCACCTGAATTTCCGGGATCAGCTCCCCTGTTGAACCTTGAGTTCACATGGAGAAATAATGCTACCGGGAGTTTCTGGAGACGATACCCTTTTGTAAGACCATGTAAAAACCTGCATAAGGTTGTCGAGGCCTGGACAAAAGGAGACAGTGATATCCTCATAACAATGGAAGCATTGGAGGAAACAGGTGCTATGACTGAAGAAGAAATTAACTTCAGTGTTGAACTGGTAAAAGATATTGCTGAAATAGTATCCCGGGAATTTACAAGTAAAGGACTTCATGTCATCGATGGTAAATTTGAACTGGGAAGGCTGAAATTCGGGGATGGGAAAATAGTACTTATAGATGAAATATCACCGGATGTTTTAAGGGTCTGCAAAGGGTATACACCCGACGATAAAGGAAATTGTAAAGCTTATCAACAGTGTACTGTTACAAATTACTCCGACGGAAAAAGAACAATTAAGAATAAGAACCAGGTTTATGCTGCTGACTTAATAAAAATATTTCTTCAATAAACCAGGCAGATAAATTCATTCAATAGTAATTAACAAGCATAATATTAAAACGGTCCGTTGCCGGTACAAACCTGCTGCCGGCCGTTCTGTATAATACCAATGGCGTTAATAAATATCGAGATAAAAGCAAAGACTGATAATCAGGAATATATTAGGAAAATCCTGAAATCAAAAAAGGCGGAATACAAAGGTACAGATAATCAAATTGATACATACTTCAATATCAGCTCAGGCAGGTTAAAGTTAAGGGAAGGAAATATTGAAAACCAGCTGATATATTATAAACGTAAAAATCAAGAGGGACCGAAACAATCTGATGTTACATTGTTTAAAACAGCTCCTGATTCATCATTGAAAGAAATATTGAAAAGGGCACTCGGAGTACTGGTCGTCGTTGAAAAAAAGAGAGAAATATATTTTATTGATAATGTAAAATTTCATCTCGATACAGTGGAAGGTCTTGGAACATTTGTCGAAATAGAAGCAATTGATATTAACGGAAAAATAGGAAAAGAAAAGCTATCAGAACAATGTAATTATTATCTTGACCTGTTAAAAATCGCGCATGAAGACCTGATTCCGGATTCCTACAGCGATCTATTAGTACAAAGTATGCAATAATTACCCTCCTATGAACCTTACTGATCTCGGTCTCACAAAAGAGATATCTGAATATCTGTCTGATAATTCTTTACTTGATTTCACAATCGGAAGAGTAATATGCGAATACAGGGAGAGATATATTGTTTCAACCGGGATAAATCAATATGAGGCTGAAATAACCGGGAATCTTCGGTTTTCTGCATTTACCAGGTCTGACTTTCCTGCCGTAGGCGATTGGGTAACCATAAAAACTTATGATTCCTATCTCGCTATAATTCATGAAATACTGCCACGGAAATCAATCCTCGAACGACAAATGATCGGCAAACCTGCAGATAAACAAATAATATCTGCAAATATCGATGTGGCTCTGATTGTCCAGTCAATAGATAATAATTTCAATATCAACAGACTTGAAAGATATCTGACTATATGCCACTCAGCCAGTATCGAACCTGTACTGTTAATCAGCAAAATTGACCTCGTTACGGAAGAACAGATCGGGGCAGCTATTGATGAACTTAATAAAAGAGATAAAAATATCAGGTATATCCTCCTCAGCAACATTACCGGTGATGGTCTTGACCAGGTAATATCCTACATCAAAAAAGGAAATACTTATTGTGTGGTGGGATCATCCGGTGTCGGAAAATCGACACTGATAAATAACCTGTTGAAAAATAACATTTTAAAAACACGTGAAATCAGTCAGAGCACAAAAAAGGGAAGACATACAACTGATCATCGTGAGCTTTTTATACTCGAAAACGGAGGGATTATTATTGACACACCGGGAATGAGAGAACTGGGTATAACCGACGGCACAGAGGGCATTAAAACTACATTTGATGAAATACATAACCTTTCATCTAAATGTAAATACACCGACTGTAAGCATCTTACAGAAACAGGATGTGCTGTTCTTGAAGCTCTTGAAAATGGAATTATTGATAAAAAATCACTTGAGAATTACCACAAAATACTCAGAGAGAAGGAGCACTTCCAGTCAACAGTAGCAGAAAAACGAAAAAAGGATCGTCAGTTCGGAAAGATGGTTAAAAATGTAATGAAGGAAAAGAAAAAATATAAGTACTGACTATTTACAGACAGCCAGGATAAACAACTATACTATCTACGAATGAATATAAGGGAATATAAACCGTCTTTAAGCATATTGTGGTTCAATATGCTGCTATTATCCTATCTTTTATTTTCCTATTACGTTTTTGGTGGATGGTGGCATTCATCTGTCGGCTCGGTTCTGATAATAATTTTCAGCTATCTTACGTGGGGAAAAGATTTTATAAAGATAACGGGATTAAAACTTGACCTTAAAAGAATACTTTTTTCCCTGATCGTTGCCGGACTGATTATTATCTGTGCTTTTTTAATTATGAAATATATTGCTAAAAAGCACATGACAATAATACAATATTCCGGCTGGAAAAATTACTATCACGATATTTTTTATACCCTTAATGAAGAGATAATACTGGGAGCAATCCTTCTTTATAAGTTAATAAATAATTTAAAAATGAGGCCGGTTGCTGCATCTGTTGGACTGGCATTGATTTTTTCCCTGATTCATTATATCATTTACAGGTGGATATTTCTTGACCGGGGAATCATGCATATATCAACACTGGTCACATTGTTTCTGATAGGTTTTGTCAGAAACAATCTGATCCTTATAAGCGGACATATCGGGTACTCCTGGGCACTCCATTTCGGATGGATGGCTATAATGTTCGGGAGTTTTCATTATAATACTGCAGAACAGCTGGCTATTTCAGATATTGAGAAGTTTAATATTTACCTGGGTTCAACTGAAATGCTAATAATTGCAACTATTCTGGCAGGAATAAGTCTTGTCTACTGGTTAAAGAAGTACAAATCTTTTGTTGATAGAATATATTATCGTTCTGATTGATTAAAACAATGGAAAAACCACTTCACACAATGCTGGATGTCTCAGGTACCATGCTAATAACCCTTTATGCCCGTGCCCGTGAAACTGTAAGCTTGAATCCTATTATCTCCGATCCTAAAGCGGTGGAAATGATAGAGATAATTAAGAAGGAGATCATCGATTCTGATAATCCGATCCACAGAAAAATATTAAAGGACCGGTATAATCCAAAACTGGCAGTCAGCATGGCCTTGCGAAGCAGAAGGTTTGACAGGTATGTGGAAGATTTCCTTTCAGAAAATCCTGAAGGCACAGTTATAAATCTCGGTTGCGGGCTGGATACACGATTTGACCGGATTGATAACGGGAAGGTGATATGGTTCGATATTGATTTTCCTGATGTGATAACATTGAGACGGCGGTTTATGCAGGAAAATGAACGACATCGGTTTATTGAGGAATCTGTTCTTGATAAAGGATGGATAAAAATTGTTACAAACAACGGCCCTTACCTTGTCCTTGCAGAAGGCCTTTTCATGTATCTTACGGAATCGGATGTTAAGGATCTTCTTTCAGTGATTCACAGGGAACTGGGTTGCGCAAATCTTGTCTGTGAAGTTACTAACAAGTATTGGGTCGATAGAATGAAAAGCAGCTATATGCAGTTTAAATTTAAACGCCAGCTAGGTATGACCGGTGGTGCAGTCTTTACTTTTGGGATACCATACAGCCATTATTTTGAAGAATGGAGCAAGGAATACCATTTTTTGGATGAGTGGACCTATTTCGATGACAGGGAAAAGAAACTGGGCTGGTTCAGATTATTTTCATGCATTGAAGCTTTTCGCAAAGTACAGTGGACAGTACATTACAGGTTAGGAGATTAATTTGACAAGTAAGGTAAAAATATACAGATGAATAAAATCAGGATTTCGACAGCACAATTCGAGAACAGAAGCGGTGATAAAGACTATAATCTTGGTGTCATTAAAAGACTTTCACGAAAAGCATCAGGCGAAGGTTCGGATATCATTGCCTTTCATGAATGCTCTATTACCGGCTATACCTTCGCAAGACATCTATCGAGAGAACAGATGCTTGACCTTGCTGAACTAATTCCGGAAGGAAAAAGCACCGCAGAACTAATCTCTATAGCAAAAGAAAATAAGATAGTCGTTCTTGCCGGACTTTTCGAGAAAGATACAGAAGACAACCTGTTTAAAACATATATCTGTGTCGATAAAGAGGGGCTGGTTGCTAAACATAAAAAGCTGCATCCATTTATAAATAAATATCTGAAACCCGGCGACAGCTATTGTGTCTTTGACCTTCTCGGCTGGAAATGCGGAATTCTTATATGCTATGATAACAATGTGATTGAAAATGTGAGAGCCACGAAACTACTTGGAGCAGATATAATCTTTATGCCTCATGTTACAATGTGTACACCTTCCACGAGGCCGGATGCAGGATTTTGTGATCCTGAACTCTGGAAAAACCGGGTAAATAATCCTGATTCGTTGAGAATGGAATTTGACGGGCCAAAAGGAAGGGAATGGCTCATGAAGTGGCTCCCTTCAAGAGCTTACGATAATGGTATTTATGCAGTCTTCTCAAATCCGATAGGTATGGATGATGATCAGCTCAAAAATGGCTGCTCCATGATTCTTGATCCTTTCGGGGATATAATAGCTGAATGCAGGTCATTCGATGATACTTTTGCTACGGCATCTATTATCCCGAAAAAACTCCAGATGGCGGGAGGAAACAGATATGCAAGAGCCAGACGACCTGAATTATATAAGGATATCATAGGACAGGAACATAAACCGGAACTATCTGTAAGCTGGATGAATATGGATAAAAACAAATAAGATGATCATAGAACAAACTTATAATTTACTGAGAACCAAGCACAAAGAGATAATAGAAAATCTTACCATTGCAGATATCAGGATTGGTATTTTTATGACCGCTGTGCGTCTCTCAGATAATAGCTGCGGGACTTCATCCACCCTTGTGGATGATTCTTTCCACTGTGTTAAAAGCAAAAGGGATTACGGAGATTTTTCCCCTCTGAAAATAAAAGGTAAAAAAGTATGTGACCTGTTTGAAACTGACAAAGAATCCAAAATTTTACTTACTTTAAAAATTGCTGTCCTGAATGCAATTTCATCAGGAATTATTTCAACCGGTAATTACAAAATAGTTGAAAATTGTGATCCTGTTGATCTTCTTGATCTGAAAGCTCAGAAAACAATTACAATTGTCGGAGCCTTTCATTCATATATTAAGAAAATTGCTGAGACACGTAACAGGTTATACATTCTGGAATTAAATGAAAATGCCCTGACTGATGAAGAAAAGAAGTATTTTGTTCCGGCAAATGATTATACCAGGGCATTTCGTGAATCTGATATAATAATAATTACAGGACTTACCCTTGTAAACAAGACAATAGATAATTTGCTGACTGCCATTCCTGATAATACACTTGCTATTGTTACAGGACCTTCGAGCAGTATTATTCCTGACGTGTTGTTTGCCAATAAAGTAAATATCATCGGATCAACAAGAATTATAAAACCGGATGTTTTGTTTGATCTTGTCAGTGAGGCAGGAGGAGGTTACCACCTGTTTGATTACTGCGCCCAAAAGATTTGCATTCTGAGAGATTATGAAGTCTGAATTAAGCGAAAAATGGATTAAGGCAGCAATTGTTGGAACAATCTGGGCTGCATCGGAGATTGTTCTTGGCAGTTTTCTTCATAATCTAAGGGTTCCGTTCAGCGGTAACATCCTTACAGCCATTGGGATCATAATTCTTATTTCAATAAGTTACACATGGTCTGAAAGAGGTCTTTTCTGGCGTGCCGGACTAATTTGTGCTATCATGAAGACATTGTCGCCAAGCGCTATAATTTTCGGACCTATGATAGCCATTATGGCTGAATCACTTTTACTGGAACTTTCTGTAAGGTTGATGGGGAAAACATTTGCCGGTTATATTATAGGAGCTATGCTGGCAATGTCATGGAACCTCTTTCATAAGATCGCAAGCTATATAATCTCCTACGGATCAAATATCGTGGAGGTATATACCAACCTGTTAAATATGGCAGAACGGCAGCTGAATATTAAAACTGACCTCGTATGGCTGCCTATTATAATCCTTTTGATAATATATGCCTTGTTTGGCTTCCTGTCTGCTGTAATCGGAATAAGGGTGGGCAGAAAAATGTTAAAACAACCGGCTGTTATACCATCCGGACATAAAAGCACAAATCCCGGCAAACAGGTTACCGGTTCTGAAAAAGAATTCAATTACTCATTTGCATGGCTTGTCATAGATATTTTTTTGATTGTCGGAGCATTCCTGCTTTTGAATTATACATCCTGGATTGTCTGGTCCACTGCAGTGACAACCATTATTATACTCTGGGCATTCAGATATAAAAATTCACTGCGGAGAATCTCCAGACCAAAATTCTGGATTTTATTTGTATTTATTACACTTATTACCGCATTTGTTTTTTCAAAGGTACAGCCGGGTGAAAATTCAGTTATGAATGGTCTCCTCACAGGGATCCAGATGAATTTCAGAGCTGCACTGATTGTTGTAGGATTTTCGGTAACAGGAACAGAGCTGTATAATCCAAAGATCAGGGATTTCTTTTCCAGGACCATGTTTAAGCATTTACCCCTGGCACTGGAACTCTCCGTCGAAAGTCTTCCCGATTTTGTTGCCAGCATTCCTGATTTTAAGAACCTGGCAAGAAACCCGGTATCAATTTTTTATCAGGTTATCTCACATGCCGATGTAAGACTTAATGAAGTATTAAACAAGGGAAAATACACACAAAAGATATTCATAATCACCGGTTTAAGGAACGAAGGCAAAACAGCCTATGTAAAAAAAATAGTAGAAGAGCTCAAAAGGAAGAACTTTCCTGTGGGCGGGATATTATCAATGAAAGTAATGGAAGATTCCCGGATAATTGGCTATGATATTGTTGATATTGAAACCAATGATAAAGAGGTGTTTTTGAGAGTGAATGAGGAGATATGGAAAGAGAAGGCCGGCAAATTCCATATAAATCCGAAGGGACTCGAAATGGGTATAGCTATTTTAAATCCGGCGAGACTTACTGATAAAAAGCTGGTCGTTATAGATGAAATAGGTCTGCTGGAACTTGAGAATAAAGGCTGGGCAGGATGCTTACAGGAATTAATAAAGACCTCAAAAGCCCACCTCCTGATAACTGTCCGGGATACATTCATAGAAGATGTTTTAGAGAAATGGAACATGAAGAATGTTGTTCTTTTCAAAGTATCAGAAACTGATCCTGTAAAGCTATCTAAATCAATACTTGAGTAAACAAGCCTTTTACTGATCCTTTAAGAAAATACAACTTCATCATGGTCCGGGATGTGGATTTTTTTTGCGATATTTGAGTAAGCTTTACACAAAAAGTAAAACTTGCACCTTTTAACTTAATTCTGATTATCAATCATCAATGATTTATAGAAATGAAAAGACTAAACATCTACGTTAAAATCTCTTTTCTGCTTACCGTGATCATTGTCGTAATATCATGTGCCATTAATCCGGTAACAGGAAAAAGACAGATCATGCTAATGAGTAAAGCTCAAGAGCTTGAGCTGGGAAGTCAGTACGATCCACAGGTTATTGCGACTTTTGGTGAATACAAAAGTGACAATATACTTTCCTTTCTTAAGACCAGAACCACAGAAATGGGCAGGATTTCGCACAGGCCCAACCTTGAATACCACATCAAGATACTGGATTCTCCGGTGGTTAATGCATTTGCAGTTCCCGGAGGATATATCTACCTCACACGTGGTATCCTTGCCCAGCTTAATAACGAAGCAGAGCTCATAGGTGTGATAGGTCATGAAATGGGCCATATAAATGCACGTCATTCTGCCAGTCGGCAGACAAAACAACAGTTAGTCCAGATGGTTCTGATAGGTACCATGATCGTCTCCGAAAAGCTTGCACAGTATGCTGAATATGCAATGCAGGGGATGGGGCTTCTCTTTCTGAAATTCAGCCGTGACAATGAGCGAGAGGCCGACCAGTTAGGAGTTGAATACTCTTCAAAGATAGGTTACGATGCCCACAAAATGGCTGATTTCTTCCAGGTACTGGAAAAAATGAATATGGCCGAAAGCGTTGGCGGCGTTCCAACATTTCTTTCAACTCATCCCGATCCTGGAGACCGCTATAACTCTGTAAACCAACAGGCTACTGCCTGGCAGGACAGCCTGAAATTACCCTCGTGGAAAGTAAATGCCGACAGTTACGTTCAGATGATCGATGGAATAATATATGGAGAGGATCCAAGACAGGGATACGCGGAAGGTAATGTTTTCTATCACCCCACACTTAAATTCAAATTCTCTTTCCCAGCAGAATGGAATGTGGAAAACACACCGACACAGGTTAATTTTGCACCGGCAGATTCAAAAGCATTAATGATATTCACACTGTCATCGGAAAAATCATTAGAGGCAGCCGCCAATTCTACAGTTTCTCAGCTCGGCTTAACTGTCCAGGAAAGCAAGAAGACAACTGTTAACGGAATGCCTGCCATTGCCGTATTATCACAACAGGTTGCGCAAGATCAGACAACAGGCGCTGAGTCAATAACCCAGGTATTGTCCTATTTTATCGATTATAACAATATCTATTATATCCTGCATGGCGTGTCAACTGATACTGATTTTAATACTTACTCAGCCTCATTTGAATCATCCATGAAATCCTTTTCTGTTCTTGCCGATGCTTCAAAAATAAATGTTAAACCCAAAAAGATACTGATCAAAAGAGTATTCCGGACCGGCTCCCTTGAAAACGCTTTCACTTATTACGGGATGAAACAGGATCAGATGGAAGAACTGGCCCTGCTCAATAACCTTGAGCTGACAGACCAGGTACAGGCAGGAAAACTAATAAAAATAATCGGCGAATAAGATGGAACACGATAATCATAGCAAAACAAAAGAGTCTGAAAGCAGGTCTCTTGCTTTGCCGCTTCCACTTGCATGGATTTTTGCAATTCTTGGAGCCATAATGCCTGTCATGATTGTCTTTAATCCGGGAAACAAGTTCGGACTGACAGGTTCTTTTGGCATATGCAGCCTGGTTTTCATGGTATTTATTCTTATACTTTTCCTGGCCGATGCTATTGTTTCCAAAATTAAATATAAACCTGTATGGATAGCTGCTATAATACTTGTTCCATCAATTTCCCAGATTGTTTACCTGATCTGCAGGAAAAAAATGATTCAATAAACAGGCAACCAACCTTCGCCAGCACTTCCAAGAAGGAGAGCTCAATTATAACCAGCACCGAGGACCCAGCAACCAGAATCAATAACTCATGCCATATCCAAACGGGAAAAGAGGATTTTCTGAGTCATAAGGAAGGTCCTCTTTCTGTTTTCTGACTGCATCCATCGATGAAGGAAGTTCAAACGGCAGTTTTCCCGAGGGAGACATCTTCCCGAAAACAATATCCAGGAAGGCTTCATCATTAGCTCCGAAATTGACCAGCAATCCTTTTGATGCTTCAGCAATTTCAGGTATTACGGCAGGTCTGTCGAGATAAATATCCACAATCGATGGAATAACATTTATTGTTTTAAGTATCTCATTTAGCTCTTTTTCCTTAAAATCAAGATCACCGGAGGGAAATAATCTGCCCAAAGGGCCTGCTCCTTTCAGTGGCTGCGAAGGAGCTTTCAGTCGTAATATTGCGTAATCAGCATCCCCGGGCTTTTCTACTACAGTCGCATATTTACCTGCTATTTCCGGATCAATATTTTCGACGTAGATCTTAAGTCCTGATCTCAAAGGCAATACGTTACCTGCTGTTTGGGGATCATTCTTTAGAAGAACAATTGATTTTCTCTGGGCCAGCTCACCTGCAGCCTTGAATTCCGGATTTCCAATAGTTC
>Ga0315534_1000746_pt1 | contig 22789 bp, 8 predicted proteins | sample SalMarSW160240MG_FD_203094 | JGI IMG/M metagenome (GOLD analysis project Ga0315534, IMG submission 203094) | Salt marsh sediment microbial communities from the Plum Island Ecosystem LTER, Massachusetts, United States - Salt Marsh Sediment SW1602-40 ...
GAAGAGGATACGCTGGCCTTCTCGATCGACCAACCCGGAACGTATTACATCGGTGTATCCAGTAGCGGAAACGCATCCTATTCCCCGGTGACCGGCAGCGGTGCGGATGGCGGCAGTACGACCGGCTCGTACCGGCTGGATCTGAAATTCAGCGAACCAGCGGAACGGGACGACGAGAACTCCAGCTTTGGCTCGGCCACTGATCTCGGCGTGCTCGGTCTGCAGGGACAATCCGTCTTCGCCGCAACGGATCCTCTTCCGTACCCCTTGGAGTTTCCCGGTCCGAATGACGAACCGGGGCACCGCCATTTGCCGGATCAGTCGCATTTGATTCCGGTTCCGCTTGGAGTCGACACAGAGCAGGTCGATTTGGCGGATAAAATGTCAGGCATCGAAGTGCAGCCCTACAATTTTCGCAACTTTTACGGTGTCGATCCCGACGGAGTCGTCCTGAAGAACACCATCACCGAGGCGGAAAAGCAACGCGCACGAGAGGCTCTGGAAATCTACGGTACGCTGACAGGCGTGACGTTTGTGGAGACTTCTCGCGAGAGTCCGCTGAGGCCCGGCGATCCAGTTCCTTTCACGATTGCCAAGGGCGACATGCGAGCGGTTAACAAGTTTATCGACACTCAAGCTGACGACGGAATTTTTGTCGCGGCCGGTTTGGTCGCCGACCAGTCACTGGGTATCTCAGTTCCGACCGTCGTCTTGGACGGAAGTGAACAATGGTTCGTTGGATTTGGTGCGAGCGATGATCCGCAGCAGATAAGTTCGTTCGAAGCTCTGTCGCGAGGAATTGCCAATCTCTTGGGCGCGGGACCGACTTTTGAGCTACCCCCGCCGACGGTTACAGGCAGCGAACCGGAGCTGAGCTTTGGTCAGAGTTCTGAGCCCTTTTTCCCATCCGACGCCGTCATCGTGCATGGACAGCACCTCCATCGGCCCGAAAGTCACGACATCGACCTCTACAAATTTGTACTTCAGGATGCCGGCGTCTTTACAGCCGAAACGATCGCCGAGCGGCTTCCAGATGCAAGTCTGCTCGACACCGTGATCACGCTGTACCGTGCCAATCCAAATGGGACGCATACACTCCTGGCCCGCAACGATGACTATTTCAGCGAAGACTCATTCCTTCAACTGGCGCTGCAGCCGGGCACGTATTTCATAGGTGTCAGTGCAAGCGGCAATTCCAACTACAATCCCGTGACGGAAGACAGCGGTCTCGGCGGCACGAGCGAGGGTATCTACGCCCTGCAACTCAATTTTCGGAGTGACCCTAACAGCAGTTTTGACGATGCTTCGGGAACGGCCATCGACGGCGATGCAGACGGCGTTCCTGGCGGCGATTTCAATTTCTGGTTTCGTGCCGCGGCGCCGGCCGGGCAGGAAGACACGGATGGCCCGCACACCTTGATCGTTGACAAATCGGCGCTGCCGGGCGGTATCGGCTCGCCGGAAGCGCCGTACAACAATATCGCACTCGCTTTCAACGCGGCCCGCGAAGGCGACATTGTGAGGATCGTCGGCAACGGTGGCGGCGACGGCGACCTGGTCACGCAAGATGACAACCTGGCTTACGAAATCGGTGTCAATAGCCTGGGGGCCGCCCTGTCCGATGGCGAAACGATGCGTGTGCCGCGCGGCGTTACCGTGATGATCGACGCGGGAGCCATCTTCAAGCTCCGACGGGCCAGCATCGAAGTGGGCAGTTCAGCTCCCGCCGTCGATCGCAGCGGCGGCGCGTTGCAGGTCCTCGGCACACCCACAACGAGTGTGTTCTTTACGTCTTATGACGACGAGACACTCGGCACCGATACCGATCCGTTGCCCCAACAGCCCGATGCCGGTGAATGGGGAGGAATTCTTTTCCGACGAGATCTAGACCGTGCCGACGGGCGGCTGATGTTTGAGGGCCAGGGAGTATTTCTCGACTACGTCAATCACGCGGATATGCGATATGGGGGCGGCAACGTCGTCATCAACTCGGTGGAACGTGTTGTCGCTCCGATCCACATGATTGGTGCACGACCGACGATTTCGTTCAATACGATCTCCTTGAGCGCCGATGCCGCCATGTCGGCCGATCCCGACAGTTTCGCGGAGACCAATTTCCGAGGTACTCCGGTAGGCCTACCCACCGGCACCCTGGACTACACCCGCGCGGGACCAGACATCCATGGCAATCGCCTGGTCGAGAATTCGATCAACGGCTTGTTTATCCGTGTTGCAAGACCGGCCGGTGGTGGATTGAGGTCGCTTACGGTGGCCGCGCGGTGGGATGACACGGACGTCGTGCACGTCGTCGCGGAGAATTTGTCGATCGCGGGAACGCCCGGGGGCCCCGTTCAGGACGAACTCAGCAATCGCCTCGAAGCCCGGCTGGACGCACGCCTGTCCATCGACCCGGGGCTGGTGGTAAAGCTCGACGGAGCGGGAATCTCGGCCCAGATCGGTGCCCAATTGATCGCGGAAGGGCTCGATGGACAACAAGTGATCTTCACATCACTGTTCGACGACCGGTATGGTGCGGGTGGAACCTTCGACACCAGCGGGGATGGGAGCAGGAACCAGCCAGCTCCGGGTGACTGGAGCGGGCTGTCCGCTCTGCCCGTTTCCCGGCTGAGCATCGACCATGCCTTCATTGCCTACGGCGGGGGCGTGTCCAGCATCGCCGGTTCGTTCGCCAGCTTTAACGCCGTCGAGATTCTCCAGGCCGAAGCGCGTATTGCGCATAGCGAGCTGGTCGACAACGCAAGCGGCGTCGAAATCCAAACGTCCCCCAACCGGTTTGGACGGGGTCCCAATGCCGCCGCTGCATTGTTTGTCCGTGGTGCACAGCCGGTCCTTGTCGACAACATCATTCACAACACGTTCGGGCAGGATGCGGCCGCGATCAGTATTAACGCCAGTGCACTCAACCAAAGACTTCTTGCCGACCCCGGCCGCTCGACGGGCCACATCGACCGGTTGACGAGATTTGCCGATAACCAGGGCGCGTTGATCCGCGGCAACCGTTTGGAGGACAACAGCATCAACGGATTGGTAGTTCGCGGCGAAACGCTGACCGGGCAAGGCGTCTTCGACGACCAGGATATTGTTCATGTGGTTCTCGATGAGATCGTCGTCCCGGACTTCCATACATTCGGAGGTCTGCGCTTGGAGAGCAGTCCAACCGAGAGCCTGGTTGTCAAATTCTTCGGTCCTGATGCTGGTTTGACGACAACGGGCCGACCGCTGGACATTAGCGACCGCATCGGCGGCACGCTGCACGTGATTGGTCAACCCGGGCACCCGGTGATTATGACTTCACTGGCCGATGACAGCGTAGGGGCGGGAACGGACATCAATGGTCGCACACAAAACGATACCAACAACGATGGCTTGAGCGATGTCGACAATGGCGAGTCGAGCGAAGCCGCCGCTCCACAGCCGGATGACTGGCAAGGAATTCTGCTCGAACAATACACGCACGACCGGAATGTTGAAGTGGTCACGGAATTGGAGTCCCGGAACGCGGCAGCCCCGGGAACCAACGCGTCTCCCGAGAGCGCCGAATTCCTCGGTGCGCTCGCTCCTCATTTGAAGGCCGGCGACGACAACCTAAGGCTGGGGTTTGAAGTCCTCGGGTTCTTGAGGGACCCTGCTGATGTCGATGTTTTCAGTTTTGATGCCGCAGCGGGAACCGAGGTATGGTTTGATATCGACCGTACCAGTACCGCACTCGACACGGTCGTTGAACTCATCGACACAAACGGTCGATTACTTGCCAGATCGGACAATTCGACATTCGAAACAGAAGGTACGGAGGCGCTGGCAGCCGGTCAAGATACCTTGGTCAACGTGCTACAGTCGTCGGCATTTGAGCCGGTTGACCGGTGGACCGTGAATCTGAAGGACGCCGGCATGCGCGTCGTGCTGCCCGGAACGATCGGAGCGTCGGAAACGTATCACGTTCGTGTCCGCAGCAGTGGTCCCGATCTGGACGAGGTTCTTACCGGCGGACTCACGTCGGGTGTCTACCAATTGCAGCTGCGGTTGCAGGAAGTAGATGAGATTCCGGGTACAACGGTACGCTTCGCGGATATCCGCTACGCCGAGAATGGAATCGTCGTCCGCGGCGGTCCGATCCACAGCCCACTGGCGGGCGAAGCGGCTGAGGACGAGTCGCCCAATGACGAGTTGTTCACTCGGGACGAGGATGGCGCGATTGTACAAATCAACGCGCAACGGCTCGGCAATGTTCTGCAAACTGACAGGAGCGCCGTTTCGCTGGCCGGTTCGATTGAAGAGCCGACCGACGTCGACTGGTACCAGATCGAGGTCCGCTATGATTCGAAGGAACCGCGATCGGAACTTGATCCAGACCAATTCGCCGGTCTCGTATTCGATATCGACTACGCAGATGGGTTCGGTGGCCCAAATACGCGGGTGTCGATTTTCGAAGCGCAGCGCGGACCCGCTGGCGTGATCACTGGCGCTCGGCTCATCGCGACCGCTGATCAATCCAACGTTGCCACCGATCAGCCAGCCCCGCTGAACGGCGCCGACGTCGACGATCTTTTACGGGGCTCCAACGGCGAGCTCGACCCCTATATCGGTCCCATCAATCTGCCGGAGGGAACCTATTTCGTCGCAGTTTCTTCCAGCGCCATGATTCCGGAAGATATCCAGCAATTCGTACTTCCACCACCGTCACCGCCAGATGCGACGAATAAAGACGCGCTGCCGGTCGACCCGCTTGCGCGTTTCGAGCCTCTCGATTCTGTCAATCGGGTTGTCGAAGACGGTTTCGAGGGCCCGACCACGGTGCTGGAACCGGCCCCATTTCTACTGGGTGATGTGACGTTATACGCTGCCACAAGCCGCTCGCTGCTGGCAATTGACGGCTTTACGGGAGGTGTCGAAACCGTTATCGGCAGCTTGTTCGATGATGCGTTCGCACGCACAAATCCGCGCGGCGTGGGCGACATCGCCATGCGACTGGACGGATTCGCAAGTTTTGGCAATTCAGCCCCCGTCGACGGCAGTCTGTTTGCCTATTCGACGGCTCCACTTCCAGGCCAAGCCGTGACGGACAACAGCATTGGCACCTACCTCCGTATCGATGTGCAAACCGGCGACTTAGAGGTTTTCGAAGACGATCAGGTCAAAACGTTCGAGATCGAGGAACTCGAGCCGCCTGAACCGGACGAAGAACCTCAAGACCCCATGGTTCTTGAGAGTGATGTGGGAATCGTTTATGACGCAATCACGTTCGATCCGAGATTCGGCTCGTCGGACGGAACGCGCCAGAGCGGTTTTGTTGTGGGAAGCCGGTCTGACGCGGGTGCTCCACCCAACGGTGAAACGCAGCCGTACAATCTGCTCTTCGCTTTCGATGCCGATACGGGATTGATCGTGCCCGGCGGCCGCGAAACGCCCACCGTCGAAGACGGCGAGTTGCCGGATCCGCCGCTAATTGATGCGGAACCGCTCCTGGTGATTAATACGAACACTGGAGGTGGGGCCGGCGGCAAGGTCACTGGGATTGCCATGCGACTCGACGGCCAGATAGTCGCGGTGACCGGTCCAAATGATTCGGGCGATGGCGGTGGAAGTGTCTTTCTCGTGAATCCAGGTGGAGGCGTGCAGTTTCTAAACCGCGTCCTGGACGATCAAGGAAGTCCCGTCCCCTTCAGCGGGCTTACGCTGGGTCCGCCCAATGTCAAAGACGGTTTCTACGCAAACACGGTATTCGCGACTACCCTGAGCGGCGACATCTACGCGCTGGATGCCAATTCCGGCGACCCACTGCCGATCCTGGCAGGGGGAACATCGCACGTCAACACCGGTGTCGGTGGGCTTGTCGGGCTGGCATTTTCCACGCTTGATAAGAACCTGTGGCACATCTCCGGCGCCCGCTCACTCGACCTGGGCCACGGGCTGAATGTTCCCATCACCGGTAGCCGCGTCGAGCAGACGGCAGTCGGAGGAGCCCACACAGGAGGCGCGAGTTTCCATTTCGGCGGATTTTCCACCAACAAGTTCGACTACGATTTCCCCGGCGGTGCGCACGGGAGTCTGGTCAGCAACGAGTTCAGTCTCGCTGGCGCTTCGGCGGCGGACGAACCGGTTCTCTACTTCAGCTATTTTCTCGACACGGAAGGCACCGACTTCAACCCGGTCTCTACTTTCGCGCGAGACACGTTTCGCGTGTTCGTTGTGGACGATAGTACTCGCGACGACAATCAGCAACGCGGCGAGTGGCAGTTGCTGGCCACGAATAACGATTTCCGCAACCTCGACCCCCGCTTTCTTACCGAGTTCGATGACCCGGATAACAACTTCCGTCGACGCGGCCCGATACAGGAACTGTTCGATAACGTACTCGAACGCACGGGAAATGGAGGCAGTGTTGACGCCAATAATGATGGATTTCCGGACACGATCGAAGGAACCGGCACATGGCGACAAGCCCGCATCTCGCTCGCGGAATTTGCTGGCAGCGATAGTCTGCGGCTGAGGTTCGATTTTGACACCGCGGGCAGCTCGGACGTCGGCGGCACCGGCGGGATCGAGTTGCGGACCGTTCCCGGGGCTGAGCTCAGCGACCGCCAGATCTTCGTTGTTGACGGAACGTTCTTTGAATTCGATCTTGGATTCACGCTGGCGCCGCCGAGTGGAGCCTTGCTTCAGGACGGGGAAGTATTCTCCATCGATGATGGGAACAATCCGCCCGTGACGTTCGAGATGGACCGCGACGGATCTTTCAACGGGTCAAACATTCGCGTTAGGTTTTCCGACGATTCCACACCCGCGGAGGTGGTCCGAAGCATCGAGACGGCGATCCTTTCCACATCCCTTAATGTCGTTCCCATCGTTTCGGACGGCCGGATTGGTGTGCCGGGAGCCCAGAGCATCACGCAGAGCGGCAACGCAAGTATTTTGCTGGAGGGGAGCCCGGGAACGACGTTCAATCCTGTCGTGGTCGACGCCTCGATGGACGCCCCTCAAGTAGCCGACGCCGTGGCCGACGCCATCGCAGATGCGCTGAATAACGGTGTCCGCGAGTCGGTACAGCGTTTCGACAATCGAGTCATGCTGTTTAACAAAACCGTCGACTTCAGAGGGCCTCTTGGGCTGACCGATGAGACGACGGGTAACGGTATTTTCGGAAGTATAAACAACGTTTGGGGGTCTTTTGGCATCACTCGAAGCCTTGATTTTGCAAACGATACTCGCGCGCAAGGCCCGCGTGGATTCGGTCATCTGGCCGACTTTGACAACCAATTCCGGGAAGGCGTTTACATCGACGACCTGGTGATCGGGTTCGCGGAACGAGGCGAGATCATTTCACGTTCGGATGTGGGGCCGATCGGGGACATCGTGGCAGCGCCGTCGACGACGTTTGTACAAAACATCACCCAATCGGACCTTGACATTCTGACCGGCAGCTATCAACTCGAGATTCGCCGCGATACAGATCTGGGTGTGGGCAATCGCGTTCTGCCTATCTTCAACAACCAGACACCCGATTTCAACCTGTTGCGGACCATCGACACGAACGAACAACTCGCACGCGGTTTCACCATTGTTGCCCCTCCCGGCTCCGCGGTCCTCGACGGCCAGACCTTCACCATCGGCGACGGCCTCCATGAATTGGTCTTCGAATACGAAGACACCGCCGTCAGTAATGGTATCGTAAACGGGCATGTGGCTGTCGCATTCGAGCGGTCCGACAGCTCGAGCCAAATGGCGCAGCATGTCCGCGATGCTATTAACGGTCCACAAGCACAGGCAACCCTGGCCGTGGTAGCTGCTCTTTCCGACGGCACGGCACTGGGTCGCTCGAGTACCAGCAATCTGGTATCGCTGTTCGCCAATGGCACTACCGGGGCGCTGCCAGCCCCAACCGGTCTTGACCTGCTTGTGCAGAGTGACAGGTCGGCGGGTAACCGGCTCCGTGATCAGGGTCAAATCCTCATCCACTCAAACAGAATCAGTCATTCCGCCGAATTTGGCATCGTGGTCGAGGATGGCGTGCGCGACTTGCCAAGCTACACTTTTTCCCCGCGCCTGGACCATGTTCAATTCGTCGAGGCGGACTATACGCCCCATCCCGGCCCGGTCAGAAACTTTCCTGACTCCAATGTCGACGGACTCGTTCCGGGTGTGACCATTGAGAACAATGTAATCTCGTTTGGTGGCCGCGGTGGAATCAGGTACGCCGGGGACCCGAACGGGTTTGTGATCTCGGGTGTCAATGGAGAAGAAATCCCAGAGGAGTCCCTGCTAATCATTACGGATATTTCTGGGAACTCGGTGACCTTCGAATTCACGGACGGCGAGCCGACAGACGAAGATAATGTACCTATTTCCTTAGCCGATCTTTCACCCGCCGGCATCACCGGCGCGATCGCCGCGGCCATCGAGGCCTCCGACCTGAACGTAACGGTATTTCGTGGAAAGTTAGATGAAATCTTTGTGGAAGGAGCAGCCAGCCTGATCGCTCCGGCGCTTGTTCCGTTCAACTTCTTCGAAGTGCAACGCGGTAGTGTTCCGTTCGGACGCATCATCAATAATACGATTTTTGGTCTGGGAGGTAACATTCTTTCATCGAGCGACGTGTCCGATGTGGGAATCCTGGTCGAAGAACATGCAAGTCCGACGATGCTCAACAATATCGTCGCTAACTTCAATCGTGGAATCCAGGTCGACAGCGCCTCGCAAAGTTCTGTGTTGGGAGGCACCGTTTTCCAAGGAAACCAGGAGAACACGTTCAATTTTGGACTCGGCGAATTCGTGATTGTTCTCGCCAACACTTCCCCGCTGTTTGTAAATCCGGCCGCTGGAAATTTCTATCTCGCGGCCGATTCCCCGGCGATCGACAGCTCGATCGACTCCGCAGAGGATCGTGACGCTCTGGTCGCCATACGAGCGCCGCTCGGCATCCCACCCTCACCCATTTTGGCGCCGGATCGCGATGCAAATGGTCTGTTGCGCGTGGATGACCCTAGTGTCGAACTGCCTACTGGATCGGGAGAGAAAGTATTTAAGGATCGTGGTGCTCTGGACCGCGCCGATTTCATCGGGCCCACGGCTTTTCTGGCTGAACCACGCGACAACGATGAGGAAGGCACAGATCTGAATCCGGCAGGCACTATTGTGAAATTGGCGGACGGTAGTGCACTCAGACGTTTCACCATCCAATTCATCGATGGAGTCGCACCGGCTGATCCGCTTGATGGAACGGGAGTAGCCCCTGCCTCCATAAAAGCGGACACGGTCACCGTGACCCGTGACGGCAAAGCGTTGGTAAACGGTGTCGATTACACGTTCGATTTCGACACGACGAACGACAGCGTCTTGCTGACTCCAGTCGCAGGTATCTGGGAGTCCGACAGAACCTATGTGATCCAGCTTGACAATTCCACCATCAGAGACATTGCCGGGAATCTCCTCAAGGCCAATCAGCCCACGGGCGAGACGCAGTTCACCATTCTGCTGTCGTCCGCCGAAGATTTCGGCGACGCCCCCGATCCAACTTTTCCCACCTTGCTGGCGAGCAACGGCGCGCGTCACAAGATCGAAGAAGGCTTGTTCCTGGGCGCGGGAGTGGACGGCGAACTGGATGGTGCGCCGAGTTTCTCGGCCGACGCGGACGCCTTGGACGACGGCGTCGTGTTTAATACTCCCCTGCTGCCCGGCAGCACGGCCACGATCACCGTCACCGCATCGGACGCCGGCTTGCTGGACGCCTGGATCGATTTCGATCGCGACGGCACGTGGGACGACCCCGGAGACACGCCCGCGGAGCAAATCTTCTCCAGCCGGGCGCTCGTGGCCGGTCCCAACACCCTCACGGTCAACGTTCCGGCTGGCGCCCCGTTGGGCACCGCGGTGGCTCGCTTCCGTTTCAGCACCGAAGGAGGACTGGCGCCCACCGGGCCGGCCCAAGATGGCGAAGTCGAGGACTACGCCGTGTCGATCGGCGGGAATCCGTGGCAGAATCCGGGCAACCGCATGGATGTCAACAATGACGGCATCGTCTCGGCACTGGATGTGCTCATCATTTTTAATGACATCAACAGCAACGGCACGCGCGAACTTCCAAACCCGCCGTTGCCCGGCGAATCGCCGCCGCCGTTTCTGGACGTCAGTGGCGATGGAATCGTGTCGGCTCAGGACGCGTTGATCGATATCAATTTCCTCAACACGTTCAACGTCGCGGCAACCGCGAGCGCCGAAGGCCGGGTCAACGTGGAGGCATCCCAGATCACCGTCACGGCAACAACCAATCTTCTGGCGGGCGTCGACGAGCCGCCGGTCACCCGGTATGAGAGCTTGTCCGGAGACACTGTTTCCCGGGAAGATAGCCTCTCGGGCGCATCAACCCGGCCATCACGCCTGGAAATCGCCAGTGTCGACGGCGACGATGCACCGTCGCATGGCGTGCTTCTGACGCGGACGAACCCCGATCCTCCGGCAGACGCGACGGTTGACGATCAGGCAGCGCTGGACGACATCGCCGTGGACGTCGACCATGCCCTGCGAAACGAAGATCCTCGCGACGCGCTCTTCGCGCGGCTGGCATCGTAGGGACCGCCTTCTGTGGCGGTCCGTGCCCCGAGGACAGACCGCCCCCCGCAGGGATCGCGGCACGCCAGAGACGGCGTGCCCGCCAAGAGACGTGTCAGGGGGCGCGCCCCGGATATCAACCGCCCCACGGAGTACGACGCAAGGCCCCGTGACCCATCAGTCCCGACGCACGACGCGCTGCTGGTCGAGAATGTTCACGTAGTCACGCGTGATGTCGAGGACTTCGTTGAAGTAATAATCGCGCTTCACGACTGGCCGGTCGGGGTCGCTCAGGGCGTCGAACTGCTCTTCCTCTTTCTCTTCCTGGTTGAACTCAGCACGCTCCGCCAAAAAAGACTCTTCGTTCAACGTGACCTGCTTCCGCTCTTTCCGTTCCAGGTATCGCTGAATGTCACGCGCCAGCTTCTGAAAATCCTTTGATTCGCCCTGCCGGCCACGGGAACGTTCGGTAAGTGCGCGGACAAGAATTGGGTTAACCAGTTCGTACTTGGTGTACGGAGCCGCCTGTACTCGGTCGAACGCCATGGCGTGGTCGAGATCCGATTCGCCCACATCCAGGTGCGTACTGAGTGACGGCAGCGCAATGTCGGCTTCTACTCCCCGGTTTTGCGTGCTGTCGCCGTTGGCGCGATAAAACTGCTGGATGGTCATCTTCAGCGCGCCGTAGTTGGGCGCGTCGACGGCCCGGCGGAACAGTTGACGGCCCAGGTCGAACAACTGCTGCACGGTGCCCTTGCCGTGCGTGGCTTTGTCGCCCACGATGATTCCGCGGCCGTAGTCCTGCATCGCACCCGCAAAGATCTCGCTGGCACTCGCGCTGAACTTGTCGATCAGCACAACAAGCGGACCCTCCCAGGCCATGCCCGGCGTCGAGTCTTCATAGGGCTGCACGCGACCATCCGGACCTTTCACCTGCACCACGGGCCCGGTGTCAATAAACAGCCCGGTCAGGTTAATGGCTTCGGTGAGCGAACCGCCTCCGTTTTGCCGCAGATCCAGCACAACGGCCTCGACACCCTTCCGCTTAAATTGACCCAAAATGCGATTGACGTCCCGCGTCGTGCTCTTGTATTCGGCCAGGCCGCTCCGGGCGCCCTTCATATCCATGTAGAAGCTGGGCAATACAATCACGCCCACTTTCAGCGCAGTGCCGTCACCCTGACCGTTCAGTTCCACGACTTCGCCGCGGGCCTCGCTGTCCTTCAGTTCGATCCGGGCTCGCGTGATGTCGTAAACGCTCTGATCGTGCTGGCCGCTGGGAATGACGCCCAGGCGAACAACGGTGCCGCGTTTTCCGCGGATTAGTTCGACGACGTCACTCAGCTTCATGTCGACGACGTCGACCATTTCGCCTTCTTTGCCCTGCCCCACGGCGACGATTTTGTCACCCGGTTGCAGCTGCCCGTCCTTGTCGGCCGCGCCGCCGGGAATGATCTTTCGGACGACGGTGTAACCATCTTCAAAATGAAGCTGGGCTCCAATCCCGTCCAATTCGAGCCGCATCTGGATTTCGAAGTTTTCCAGCGTCTTCCGCGACATGTAGGTGCTGTGAGGGTCAAAACTCGTCGTCATCGCCGACAGAAACATCTGCAGCAACTCGTCGTCATCGGTCTGTTCCCATTGTCGGCCAAGGCTTGCGTATCGCCGGCGGATTTTTTCTACCGCCTCGTCCTTTTCCACGTCGTCGGCCTTCCTCCGCAGCAGCTCATATTTGATCCGTCTCCGCCAACGATCGTACGCTTCAGCTTCGTTCTTGGGATAATTCAGCAGGTCCGGGTCCACCACGATGTATTCATCGACGGTAAAATCGTGCTCCATGTCCAATAGCTGATCGACCAATTTCGTGCGCTGCTGGACCCGCTGCAGAAACCGCTCGAAAATGACCTGGGCGAGCCCCACATCGTTGGCCTTGATCATGTCGTCTATCTGGTCGCGGTAGGCCATGAACTCATCGATGTCGCTCTGGTAAAAATATTCCTTGCGCGGGTCGAGCGACTCAAGAAAGCCCTCCAGGCTGCGATGGGAGATTTCGTCATCCAGCAAATGGCCGGACAGGTGCTGGCGTTCCATCATGAACCTGACCATGCGGACGACCTGCCGCGCATCGCCGCCCAGGTCCGTAAGGTCGGCCGCCACCCGGGCATCCCACACGGCAACCAGCCCGACGACCAGGCCGAACAACAAAGCGAATGTGGTGAGGCGGGCAGGAATCGAGCAGCGGTGGGCATCGGTCGGGAGTTTCATGCGAGTACTCTACTCCATACGTATCAATAAGTTGCGCAGCCACAAGAAGTTACGCAGCCACAAGCGTCTACTGTGATCGTAGCTCCATATGCGAATCCGGGCAAGATCGAACGCCTTCAAACTGTTCTTGTACGGCGTTTTGGCCCCGGGAGCCTCCGGCGGGCTTGGTGAAACCGGTCCACCAGCGCTCGGGCCACGGCAGGCGCCGGCCCCAGATGGGGCGTCACCGTCCATTGGGTCTCTGGATAAGTACGAGCCTGTGCATCCACGCGTTCGCGCAAAGCGCGGAGCAGCTCACCCTGATAAAGCAGGTGGGGTTGGACCACGACACGCGTTGTGGGCAACGCGGCGGCCTCCTGCAGGGCGGTGTCGAGCGATGGGCGGGCCATCGCGTAAAAACACGTCTCGACGCGGGCAACCCGCCGCCGCTGCGCACCAAGCTCCGCGAACCGGTGCATGCGCTCTATCGCCCGATCGTCGCGACTGCCTCGTCCGACCAACAACAGAACGGTCTGCACGCGATCAAGCGGCGGCAGCGTACGCACGGCTTCCTCGAACCGATTCGCCGACAGGCGCAGCAGCTCGGGGTGGCAATCCAGCGGATCGGTCTGCACGATCTGCGGTATGTCGATATCATCGCGCACCTGCTGTAGCGCCAACGGGATATCGCTGCGGGCGTGCCCGGCGGCGAACAGCAGCACAGGCGCCACTACCAGGCTGCGGACACCCTCTTCGGCCAGCAACGTCGCAGCCATGGCGATGGTGGGTTCGGCCAATTCCAAAAAAGCGGCTTCGACGCGTGTCGGGCGCAAGGTCCGTCGGACCATGTCGACCGTCTGCAGAAATTCTTCCCGGCCCCGCCCGTCGCGGGTTCCGTGGCCTACCAGCAACAATCCCGGACCGGGGTCCGCCGAATTCGCGGTTGTGTCAGCGTAAAAACGGTGTTCAAAAGTCATGGGTCGGTGCGGCACGGTTCGGGTTGCCGGTCATGGAAAACCGGCCGGCCTGCTATACTGGAGCCGGTTTCAAAACCCGGTTTTGCTGTGACATTTCCCGGTCATGGAGCGATGACAGCGCTTTTTGAAGCCGCTTCAAGGAACCCTCTGAGATCGCAAAACAATCGGCTGATGCCGGCGTCTCCGCGGGCCTGACTGGCAGTGGGGACGCCAGTTAAGACGGCGCCAGCGCACGGCCGTTTAGCTCGGGAGTCGTACGTGTACGCGTTTCTAACGATGACGGCGGGCCAGAAAGTCGGCACGAATTTTCCGCTCAACCCCGATCACGAAAATGTGGTCGGACGCGATCGCGATTGCGCGATCGTACTGAACGATCCCCTCTGCTCCCGCTTCCATGCCACATTATACCTCCGTGACCAGCAGTGGAAGGTCCGCGACGACCGGAGCCGCAACGGAACCGTAGTGGACGGTCAGAAAATCGAGGAATCGAATCTTGAGGACGGCGCCGAGTTAAAGTTTGGTTCCACCGCATTCTCATTCCACCTCTCCGCCGATCCTCCCACGACCACGGCACTGTCCGATCTGAATCTGACACAAACAATCGTCAAGGACATGCCAGTCGGTGAACTTGATTCGGGCGTGGATTTGGCAGCATTGCCCGGCAGCGTGGACCGAATCGACGATCTGTTGTTGCTGTACCAGTTGAGCATCCGATTGCTGGGGTGCGATGATCCGGATCAGATCGTCCGTGTCGCGTTGGAGCTGCTGCTGGAACGGACCCAAGCCGCCGTGGTCGGCTTCCTGTGGGTCAGCGACGAAGGGCAGCTCAAACCCAAGATGGTGATGCCCGAATCGCAGCGCGATCGCGTCAATCTCAGTCAATTGCTCACGGAACTTGTCTGCCGCCGAGGTCACGCCGTTTGGATAGCCAATCAGATGACCAGCGGCACGACATCGGAGCTGGAGCATTTTGCCGACGGCATCTGTGCTCCGCTCGTCCGCCGTGGAACGGGGACGTCGGACAGCGGCACGTTGGGGGCGATTCATGTGTACCTGGAAAAGGGCCGATTCCGGCAAGCCGATTTCGAGTTGATTATCTCCGCCGCCAATCTGGTGGCAGTTTCGCTCGTGCGGGCCCGCACGCATTTGAGCTTGCAGTCGGATTACGACCGGTTGGTCGAGGAAACACCGGGGTACGAAGATCTGCTGGGCAACAGTCCGCCGATGAAGGAGCTGCAATCGAAGATCCAGCGCGTGGCGCGAACCAGCGGGAGCGTGCTTGTTCGCGGCGAAAGCGGAACCGGCAAGGAGCTGGTGGCGCGGGCCATCCACCGGGCCAGTCCCCGATCCGATCGTCCGATGGTGTCGGTCAATTGCGCGGCCATTCCGGCGGAATTGATGGAAAGCCAGTTGTTCGGCCATAAAGCGGGTGCCTTCACCGGCGCGGACCGTGACCATGCGGGTTTCTTTCAGCAAGCCGACCTGGGTACCCTGTTTTTGGACGAAGTCGGCGAAATGACGCTGGCCGGACAAGCCAAACTGCTCCGGATCCTCGAGGGGCACCCGTTCCTGCCGGTCGGCGCGGATCGCGAAATCAATGTCGACGTGCGCGTGATTGCCGCCACCAATCAGGACCTGCACGCGTACGTCCAGCAGAAAAAGTTCCGGGAAGATCTCTATTACCGTTTGGAGGTATTCGAACTGGAAGTGCCGCCGCTGCGACAGCGCGGGTCGGATATCGGACTGTTGACGGATTACTTCCTCGCGCATTTTCGCCGTCAGCACGGGCGACCCGACGTGCGGGTTTCCGACGACGCCCGGGACGCGCTGGTCGCTTATGCCTGGCCGGGCAACGTGCGGCAACTCCGCAATGTGATCGACAGTGCCGTGGTGCTGGCCGACGGGGACACGATCGAATCGTCCGACTTGACCATCCGCAGCGCCGAGCGCGACGAATTGCCGTCTCTGCGTATCGAAACATGGGAGCGTAAGCTCATCAGGGAAGCCCTGGCGCGCACGGACAATAATGTGCAGGACGCCGCCCGGTTGCTCGGTATCGGCCGCGCGACGCTGTACCGCAAAATCGAACAATATGGTATCTCACGATGACCCGGCATACTCTTTTCTGCATCGGCCTATTTCTCCTGGTGACGGGCGATGGGCTGGCCCAGGAATGGGCCCGCTTTCGCGGTCCCAACGGCACGGGACGCGGCGTGGCCCCGCACCTGCCCGACACCTGGACACAGGAGCACGGCATCTGGGCGTTCGACCTGGATGGCGTCGGCCATTCGTCGCCCGTGTTGTGGGGCGCGCGTCTGTTTGTCACCAGCGGTGACCCCGAATCGGGGGACCAATTGATCTACTGTCTGGATGCCGACCGGGGCACGTTGCTATGGAACAGGCGGCTGGCCGCCTCCGCCCGCCAGGTGCACCAGCGCAACAGCCAAGCGACGAGCACGCCCGCAGCCGATCCGGCGCATTTGTATGTGGCCTGGGCCACGCCCCGCGAACTGAAGCTGGCCGCCATCCGGCACACGGACGGCCGCATCGTCTGGCAGAGGGAATTGGGACCCTTCGAAGGCCGCCACGGTTTTGGAACCTCTCCGATCATCTACGACGACCTCGTCATCCTGTCCAAAGAACAGACGAGCAACAGCTTTCTGATCGCAGTGGACAGGTTCTCCGGCGACACCATCTGGAAATGCCGCCGCCGTCCCGACCACACGTCGTACTCGACTCCCTGCGTCTACTGCCCGGCAGACCGCTCCCCGCAGTTGATCTTCATGAGCTTGGCGCACGGCATAACGGGCGTGGATCCCTTGTCGGGCGACGTTCAGTGGGAGCAAGACGTGTTCACGATGCGGACCGTCGGGTCGCCGCTGTGCGTCCGCGACTGGATCGTGGGATCGTGCGGGTCGGGGCGGGGAGGCAACTATGTCGTGGCGCTGCAACCCGGACAGCCGGATCGTGGCCACCCCCGTGAGATCTTTCGTGTCACGCGCTCGGCTCCGTATGTGCCAACCTCGATTGCCTGGGACGACTTGCTTTTTCTATGGTCCGACCGGGGCGTCGTGACGTGTGTGGATTTGGACACGCATCAGCAGACATGGCGAAAACGCGTGGGCGGGAATTTCTCCGGCTCGCCGGTGTGCACCAATGGGCGCGTGTACTGCATCGCGGAAGACGGCGACGTGGTCGTCATCGCGGCCGAACGGGATTTTCGCCTCCTGGCCCGCAATGCGCTTGGTGAACCGAGCCGCTCGACACCTGCCATTGCCCGTGGAAAAATGTATCTGCGCACCGAATCGTCCGTGCGTTGTATCGGGCCCGCGTCCGGAGAGTGATGAACAACAACGGCGGCCAAACAACGACTACCTACGACGAGCGGCGGCGATTGGAACAGCTGGATCGCGACGCCCTGGCACGCTACCAGTTGAAGCGATTCAACGCGCTCTTGAGCGGCATTCTTCCTGACAACGAGTTTTACTCGCGTAAATTGGGCTCCCTGCGGCCGCCGCTGACGACGCTGGACGCGCTGCGCGAACTTCCCTTTACCACCAAGGACGAGCTGGCGGGGAAGGATCCCGACGATCCGCTGGCAGCCAATCGGTCTTTCGCTCCGGAGCGGTACGTACGGCTACACCACACGTCCGGATCACGCGGCCGTGCGATGGTCGTGCTGGATACGGATGACGACTGGAGCTGGTGGATTGATTGCTGGCAGTTCGTACTGGATGCCGCGGAGATCGGCGCCTCCGATCGGGCGCTGCTCGCTTTTTCGTTCGGACCTTTCATTGGATTCTGGAGCGCGCACGATGCTCTGGTGGCGCGCCGCACGATGGTCGTGCCGGGCGGCGGCATGAGTTCCGCCGCGCGGCTGGCGCTGCTCGAGGCCAGCCGCGCGACAGCCCTGTTTTGCACTCCCACCTACGCACTGCGACTCGCGGAAGTTGCCGCCGATTCCGGTTGTGATGTGTCGCAATCGTCGGTCCGGGTCGTGGTCGTGGCCGGCGAACCGGGCGGATCCGTGCCTGCGACGCGGAACCGTATCGAAAACGCCTGGGGAGCCCGCGTCGTCGATCACAGCGGCGCCACCGAAATCGGCGCCTGGGGCTATGCCGACCGCGCGGGCCGGGGGTTGTTTGTCAACGAAGCCCGCTTCGTGGCGGAACTGCTGCAAGTCGGAACGGATGCGCCGGCCGCGCCGGGCGAGACAGCCGAGCTGGTGTTGACGACGCTGGGAAGATACGGTTCGCCGGTGATCCGTTACCGCACGGGGGATCTGGTCCGCCGCGCCGCGCCGCAGGTTGAAGAAAACCATTTTCTGCTGCTTGAAGGGGGCGTCCTGGGGCGGGCCGATGATATGCTGGTCGTGCGGGGCGTCAATGTCTTTCCCAGCTCGATAGAATCCATCCTGTACGAATTTCCAGATGTCAGCGAATATCGCCTGATCCTGCGCACCAGGGATGCCATGGACGAAATGATCGTAGAAGTTGAAGACCGGCTACACACACCGGACCGAATCGTCGCCGCACTGCACGCTCGGCTGGGGCTGCGCGTGGAAGTGCGGAGCGTGCCGGCCGGATCGTTGCCCCGCAGCGACGGCAAGGCACGGCGAGTGGTTGATGAGCGGTCCGGAGCACCGCCGGCCACGGAAGGATGTCCCTGATGAATGGCGTGCGTCCCACGAAAATCGAACGACTCGGCGAGTCCGAGCTGAAAGTCACCTGGAGTGACGGTCAGGTTCGCATCTATTCCTGCGCCGAACTTCGCGACCGGTGCCCGTGCGCGACGTGCCGTGAGAAACGCAGCGCAGGCCCGCCGGCCCCCACGGATCTGCCTGTCCTGTCCGCGGCCGAGGCGCGGCCCCTTCGAATCGAAGGGATGAAGCCCGTGGGCAATTACGCCTATTCGATCGCATTCAGCGACGGCCACAACACGGGCATTTACACATTGGAATTGCTTCGCGAACTCGGCAGGGCCGAGTGACGCCACGGACGTGATTGAAGCGTCAGATGAAGAAGTCCGGCAGCAGTTCCGTACCCGGCTCGACGGCGTAGCGATTCAAGTCCGTGCAACCCGCGGCGCGCAGCACGTCGTCGTCAATGAAGAAATTGCCGGAGCAACTGCGGCAGTCGCGCACCAGGATGGCATGGGCCGCGTCCGCCATGATTTCGGGCCTTCTGCCGCGGCGGGCGGCCGGTTCTCCCCCCAACAAATTGACCACGGCGGCGGTGGCGATCACCGTTCGGGGCCACAGCGCGTTGACCGCTACGGCGCGATCCCTGAACTCCTCGGCCATTCCCAGCACGCACTGACTCATGCCGTACTTGGACATCGTGTACGCCACATGCGGCGCGAACCATCTGGCCTCCATGTTCAAGGGAGGGGCGATGTTGAGGATGTGCGGGTTGGCGGCCCGCAATAGATAAGGAAGGCATTGTTGCGACGCCAGAAACGTGCCCCGCACGTTGACCGCATGCATCAGGTCGAACCGTTTCATCGGCGTGTCCTGCGTGCCGGCCAGATAAATAGCGCTCGCATTGTTGACCAACACGTCGATGCCGCCGAATTGAGCGACGGCCTGCCGGACGGCCTCATGCACCTGGTCTTCAAAGCGGATATCGACCGCGCACGCCAGGCCGCTGCCGCCGGCAGCTTCGATTTCCTCCACGGCCGAGTGGATCGTGCCGGGCAGTTGAGGATGCGGCTGGACCGTCTTGGCGGCCACGACAATGTTCGCGCCGTCTCGGGCGGCACGCAGGGCAATGGCCTTGCCGATCCCGCGACTGGCACCGGTGATAAACAGCGTCTTGCCGGCCAGCGAGCGCGCGTTCTCTGTCAACTATTCGACGCCCTCCTCCAGTGACTCCAGCTGCCGGAGCGGATTGCCCGGTTCGGCGGATGCTTCCGGCTCTTCGCTGGAATCCGATGCGTCCTTGTCTTCCTCCTGCTCTTTTTCTTTAATGCATTCGTCACGAGACAGGTGGATTTTCTGGAACACATCGTCCGGGATGATGTAGTAGAAATCCGCGAATCGGTCGTTCAGCTCTTGGACACGGTCCTTCGCCTTTTCGACTTTATCCTTGTATTCGTCCAGCTTCCGCTGGTTTCCCTTTTCGATCTCTTTGCGTTTCTCGATCAATTCTTCGAGCGATTCTTCGTCGGCCGGAGCGGACTCGCCGTCCGCCTTTCCTTCTTCGGCGGCCGCATCCGTCGCTGGGGCTTCCTCAGCCGCCTCGGTGTCGTCTGACTCAGTCGGCTCCGCTGGCGAATCGGACGGCGCGGTTGCATCGGAGGTTTCCGCGGCGACGGCCGGTCCTTGGGCCGGGCTCGCCTCATCGTCCGACGAGGCCGGCGGTTCGGCCTGCGCGTCGGTTTCCTCCGCCGTTGTCTCGCCGTTGCCCTGCGTCAGGTCGGGGCCCGATACGGCGGGCGTGTCGCCGGCGCCGTTGCCTTCGTCGTCTGGGGGAGCTGGCGATTCCTCTTCGGTATCTTGGGCGCCGTCATCGCCACTATCCGCCGCGTCATTGTCCGTGGGCGTATCGGTCTCGTCGGCCGGCTCCGGGGCGGGTGTGGCCGGAGTGCTTTCGGTTTCGGCTTCCGGTGGTGCATCTTTGTCCGGTTCGGGCTCGTTCGTGTCGTCGCTCGGCGCCGCGGCGTCTTCGGTGTCGACCTGCGCATCGGGCGGCAACTCGGGCAACGGCTCCAGCTCCGGTTTTTCGAGGACATTCTCGTTGAACCGTGCCATCACGAAGAGATAGCGGTTGATGCCTTGGCCGCCCTGCTGCGCCGCGTCGGACGATTCGGATTCCGCCGTCGCGCCGCCTGCCTCATCAGCCTCTTCCGGCTGCCCTCCATCGCTGGAGCCCACGACGAGCTTTCCGAAACGCAGCACGTATTCCTCGCCGTCTTTCATTTGGCAGACGATGTCGCCGTCGGTAGATAAGATTTCGAATTGGTCGCGCGAGGTTTGAACGGGGATAAAGCCCTTCTCGAACAGATCTTCCACCGCTTCGCGGTTGTTGGCGAAATCGGCTTCGGCGCGCAAGTCACGGCTCAACCCCTCCGGCTTTCGCTGGACATCGACGATTTTGAGATCATCGAGGGCGTTCTTGAGTTCGTTCAGTTTGTCCGAATTGACTTCTTCATTTTCCGGTAGCTGTACGGGCTCGAAGGTTTCCGCTGCCTTGTCGTACACCAGCAGTTCTTTGGCCGTCCACTTCGTCTCGCTATCGTCGTAGGCAAACGTCATCTTGTTGCGCCGGTCCCACACCACCTCAATGCCCCGTGCGCCGAGCGCCAGATCGACGGAATAGTCATTCAAGGTGACCTGGCGGATATCCCACGGGCTGAGTTTCAGCAGGTCGCCTTCGATCCAGTCTTCAAACTTGGTCGTCAATTTGTCGGGATCCAGGTTGACGATGTACACCGGGTCCCTGCGCACTTCCCGGACGTACCGCTGGTCGGGTTGATCTTTAACTTCCTTGCCGATGACCATATTGACCAGATTGTTGTTCTTGGCGTCCATCATGGTGACGCGCGTCCCGACGCCCACTTCGCCGGGCTTGAGCTTTTCTACATCGGGATCGACGACGCCGTACGTGGCGTGATCGCCCCGATTGGACGTCACCATGCCGAGAATGTCGAGATTCATGACGCTGGTCGCGGCATCGGCCATCTGCTGCTCCGCATCCGCCGGATAGTTGTCGTGGGACGGAATGACCCACATCTCGTCGACCTTGGCGACTTCGAAACGGCTCACCGAGGCCGTGGCCTCGTTGAATTTCACGATCTCCAAACGGGTCGCCGACAACGGATCCTCCACGGGATTCAGCGCGGTCGCCGTGTCCACATCGGCGTCCATTGACGGTGGCTCCGGTCGCGACAGAATCGCGATGGCGAGCACGACGCCGGCCGCGACAAGATGCGTGATCGTCTTCGCAGCTTCGGTCATGGTAGGGGTCCTCTGCGTGTCGATGAAGGATTTCTATGTGGGAATCTTACTGCCCGATGGACGGGTCCGTGCCGCGGGAGCACGACGCGTCTTGGTCCGACCATCGTCGGTCCGCAATTCAGCGCAATCGCGTTTTGGCCACGCCTTCACGCTCGGCCTGCCGGCGGTGGAAGTACACGAAGAAGGCCAGCAGCAGCGGTGGAATGGGCGGCACGAGCACGGCGAACAACTTGTAACGGTCCTGTACCCGGCGGATCTCCAGGGACAGATTCCGTTCGATACGCTGAAGTTCACTGTCCCGCTTCTGTTCAAGCTGCGCGATGCGGATGTCCAGTTTCCGCTGTCCATCGTTGAGCAGCATCTGTTTTTGGATGGCCTTGACTTGAGGGCTCAGGTTTTCGTTTTTCTCCAGCGCTTCGACGCGTTTGTCGAATTCGTCCTGCGCCTCCTGGCGGGCCTTGTTGAACTCGTCAATAAAACGCTGCCGCTCCTGGGCTGCCGCGTTGCGAGCCGTTTCGGTGCGTTCCTCCACCTTGGCCAGCGTGCGGTGGGGCCGGCGTCGTTTGCGGATGTCCAGGAAACGCTCGTCACCCGCCAGAAAATCGATGGCATTCAGTACGAAAGGCACGTTATCAAAGTTCCACGAGATCTCCGCGTCTTGCTCCTCGCCCTGGGCCCGTACGAAGAAGAAGGCCGACGCCAGACAATCGATGTCAGACACGAGTACGGCCTTGACCGATGGCTCCTCGTCGGCATCGCCGGACTCCTCCTGGTGCTGCTCTTCGCTCGACGCGGCTTCGCCATCGGCGTCTTGTTCGTCACCCTCCTGGCTGTTTTCTACCACGTCGTCGCCGTTGCCTCCCACCTCGTCATCCGCTTCCTCCGCCGTCGATTCAAGTTCGTCGTCCGCGACCTTGCCGTGGATGTACGCCGCCAGCGTGTACTGGTCGCCCGTGGGTCGTTCGAATAGCGCCATGCTTTCGCCGATCGGCGACGTGCGGGCCATCCGCATGATATCGTCGAAGCGGATCGTGCCCGTGGCCTCACC
>Ga0315534_1000747_pt1 | contig 22786 bp, 17 predicted proteins | sample SalMarSW160240MG_FD_203094 | JGI IMG/M metagenome (GOLD analysis project Ga0315534, IMG submission 203094) | Salt marsh sediment microbial communities from the Plum Island Ecosystem LTER, Massachusetts, United States - Salt Marsh Sediment SW1602-40 ...
TGGAACTTATTACGGAAACAGTTTTTCAGTTAGGTTATGCTGTAGCTAATAGAAAAACAAGACCGGAAGTTGATAATCCTTTTAGTTCATGGTAATATTATTTACCACATAACTAAGATTTATCTGGTATTTACATCGAAGAAGGTCTGAATTGCACTTTCATATTTCCTGTCAATATCAGGTATTCCATTACCATTGGTATCATTCATAGATGTAAGGTATTCCACCAGGGCCAGCCATTCCTTGCCTTCCTGAATTCCCTCCAGGCTCCCGTCAATATCGATAACAGCTGTTTTCATGTCTGTTATAGGATTTCCAAAGGCATCTTTCGGTACTACATTTAAAAGCCCGAAACTCATTTTCTTTATAATGCCCACAGATTCAAGCATATATGAATTTGCTGTTATTGAATACAATTCTTTTTCCTTCCTTGAGAAATTTACTTCTTTAACATCTCCCCCGGGAGATATTATATCTATCTTATTTATCTTTCTCAACATTCCTTTTTCAGGATCAAAATCAACCTTCATCCCTGAATAATAGCAATAATTTCCGGGTGTTGATTTATAGGCAACCTGAAGTATTTCTAGAATACTTTTAAGCTCTCTGCCCGTGACATATACTTTTGCCAGCGGGTATCCGGGAATACCATCATCACCCTGTCCCATTGACATTATATTGAAAATGTCCGGAACAGTCTGGAATCCTGGAACGATCATATCGCGGATCACACCAACTGCAACAATGCTGATATCTGCACCACTCTCTGAATGATTATTGACATAGCTGTATATGGCATCTGCAACCAGTGGACCCAGGTTGCTGTTCTTAATATCACCTTGCTCATCACAAACAAGTGAAAAGCCGGCTTCAACCAGGGGTTCGTTATATTTTATTTTCAGTGGTTCAAGTATCTCTTTTGCAACAGCTTCTTTCTGGTCTTCAATAAGTTTGTTAACTGAAGCGTCTCCTATTATCCTGTCATCGACCGGAATAAGTGAGTAATCGCTAAAACGTACATTGCCATCAGCATATGTAAGGGATAATTTTCCGACAAATTTACCGTATGCACCGGTCTGAACAACAGGAGTGCCATTCACAAGGATAGGCTTATCAAGCCGGGTATGTGTATGACCGCTTATTACTGCATTGATACCTTTGACCTTTTCTGCAAGTTTGACATCTTCCCCGGACCATTCTCCCGATTCCCCGGGAGATACCCCGGAATGTGACAGACAGATAATTATTTCACATCCGTCATCCTGAAGCTCCCTGACCATTTTTTTTGCAGTATGTATCTGGTTTGAAAAAGTTACAGGAGGTGCAAATGCGGCATTATCATCGGCTACCTTGCCAAGCAGTGAAAAAAAGCCGATTTTCAGTCCATCTCTCTCAATTATTAATTTCCTGCCAATAGTATTGGATATAAACAGTTCTTCAAGTGTATCATCCCCGGGATCTTTGCTGTCGAATGCAGCATTGCTTAAAAGTAATGGCGGTATATCTCCTCCTCTGAGGCCAGAATTAACAATATCTGCCAATTTATCCGGTCCGTAATCAAACTCATGGTTACCTATACAAACAGCATCATAACCTATGGTTTTCATTAATCGCAGCTGAAATCCTGTCTTTGTCTCAAGTCCCTGGAAAAGAGTTCCCATAAGGAAATCTCCGCCATCAACGAGAAGGGTTGTCCCTTCGTTCTTTTCCTTTTCATCCCTGATGATGGCTGCAATCCTTGCAAATCCTCCAACAGTCTTGTCATCATTAATTGTCATAGGGGAATATGCTGATTCAGGGGCATAACCCATAAGTCGTGAATGGAGATCGTTAGTATGCAGAATAACTATTTTCTTTTCATTCTGGGCTGCGAGAGGCAAAAGCAAAAACAGAAAAAGCAAAATGGATAAGGTTTTCTTTATACTCATTTTTATAATTATTTATTGGCTAAAAATATAAAAAATTATACTACTTCAGCTACAACGAATGTACTGCCCCCGATAAATATCAAATCGGATTCTGATGCTGTTTTCCTGGCAGCCTTGAGTGCCTTATTAACAGAAGAATAGCTGTTTCCTGAAAGGTCAAATTCCCGTGCTCGTGATTGAAGGATCTTTTCATCAAGTGCTCTGGGTACCGAAGCTCTGGTAAAGTAGTATCTGGCTTTTTTTGGGAAAAGAGGAAGTATAGAGCTTGTATCCTTGTCATTAACAAATCCTATTACCATATGTAATCCGGTATTAGGTACATTACTGATCTGACGAAGTACATACTCCAGTCCCTCCTTATTATGACACGTATCGCAAATTATCAAAGGTTTAGTATTCAGTATCTGCCAGCGCCCTTTAAAGCCGGTATTGATCACAGTATTCCTCAAACCGCTCAAAACAGAGCTCTCAGAAATATCAAATGATCGTTTAACGATCTTAACAGCCTGAAATAGTGTCTGTAGGTTCTTATTCTGGTAATCGCCTCCCAGTGGAATAGTACCTGAAATTTTTTTCTTCGTGGAGAGGTCATAAATTATAAACTGACGTTCTCCGCAAAGACCCGGATGTTCTTCCAGTCGACAATTGAAAAAGCTATCAGCGAAATAGATCTTCGATCCCATCTCCTCGCTCTTCGAAAGGAATATGTCCTTTGTCTCATCCTGGGTTTCGCCGATGATCACCGGAATATCTTTTTTTATTATGCCTGCTTTCTCAAAAGCTATTTTCCCAAGTGTATTACCCAGAAGATCCATGTGATCATGTCCTATATTGGTGATAACAGAGATTATTGGATTAATAATGTTTGTTGAATCAAGCCTCCCTCCCATCCCGGTTTCAATTACAGCCACATCAACGCCGGAGCGGGCAAAATAATCGAAAGCCATAGCAACAGTCATTTCAAAAAAGGAAGGACTTACTTTTTCAATTATGGTCTGGTTTTCTTTCACAAAAGCTGTGACCTCTTTTTGAGGGATCATTTTGCCATTCACCTTGATTCTCTCCCTGAAATCCTTAAGATGGGGAGATGTGTAAAGGCCTGTTTTGTAACCTGCTTCCTGAAGAACCGAAGCAATCATATGTGATACAGAACCCTTGCCATTAGTGCCAGCAATATGTATTGTTTTATATTTAGTGTGAGGATGATTAAAATGATCATCCATAGCAAGTGTATTAAACAGGTTATCTTTATATGCAGGCTTGCCTATACGGTGATAGGCCGGCAGCTGAGAATAAAGAAAATCTATGGCCTGACGGTAATTCATTGTGTCCCATATTCGGGGATACAAATTAACATACTTTCAACATGCTTACCAATAAATACCATATTTTCGCTATTTTTGCATTCGGTAAATGCATGAGTATTTTATTATATTTTATTGGATGTAAAGAGTTTAGGTATGGCAAAAAAACTGAATAAGAAATTTTTTATTATAGATACCAACGTGCTTCTTCACGATTATAAATGCATATATAATTTTGAAGAGAATGATGTGATAATTCCGATTGTGGTTCTTGAGGAGCTGGATAAATTCAAAAGGGGGAATGATCTGATTAATTTCCATGCAAGGGAATTCACGAGGGAGCTTGACAGATTATCGGGAGATATGCTTCTTACAGCAAATATCCCACTGGGAAAGAACCGTGGCAACCTGCACATTGAAACAGGCAAGGATTTTTCAGAGAAGGTAAATCAGTCATTCCCCGAAAGAACATCCGATCACAGGATCCTGGCTATTGCAGAATATGTCTGCAATGCAAACAAAACCAAAACCGTCGTTCTGATCACAAAGGATATAAACCTCCGTATGAAGGCTAAGTCTTTGGGTATCATGGCACAGGATTACCAGAACGACAAAGTCGCTAATATTGATGAACTATATAAAGGGATCAAGATACTCGCAGGAGTTGATCAGGGATTGATCAGTAAGCTTTATGAACTTCCTGAGGGAGTAACCTCTGATGAGTTTAATCTTGAACCGGAACTAAAAGGTCATCAGTTTTACATTATGAAGAATAATGGAGCAAGTGCACTTGCTCATTATAATCCGGTCAGTAAGCTGCTTAACAGGGTAATAAAACAAACAACCTATGGTATTGATCCGAGGAATGCTGAACAGACCTTTGCACTGGAAGCTCTTACCAATCCGGATATTCAACTGGTGTCTCTTACCGGCAAGGCAGGAACCGGGAAAACATTGCTGGCTCTTGCATCCGCTCTTGCACAACACAAAAGGTACAAACAGATCTTTCTGGCCCGTCCGATCGTTCCCCTGGCTAACCGTGATCTTGGATTCCTTCCCGGTGATATTAAGGAAAAAATGGATCCTTATGTGCAACCGTTGTATGATAACCTCACGGTCATTAAACATAAATTCAGCCACCAGAGTCCGGAATTTCTTCGTATTAACGATATGATGAAGGAAGAAAAACTGGTAATTACACCACTTGCATACATAAGAGGAAGAAGTCTTTCCAGCATATTTTTTATTGTTGACGAGGCTCAGAATCTAACGCCGCATGAAATAAAAACCATAATTACCCGTGCAGGAGAAGATACAAAAATGGTATTTACAGGAGATATCGAGCAAATTGACTCTCCTTATCTCGACACGGCCTCAAACGGATTGAGTTATCTTTCGGACAAGATGAAAAATGAGGATATTTTTGCTCATGTTAACCTTGTTAAAGGTGAACGGAGTTTTCTGGCCGAACTTGCAAGCAAATTATTGTAATAAGGAGTATTATTTAGAATAATTATCAAGTGAGAGATTTTAAGAAACAAGTATCATAAATGTAAAATGCTAAAAAATCTTTACAATGAAAAATAAATCAGTTTCAACGCTTATTTTAGTTGCATTAGCTCTTACAGGGCTATCATTAACTTCATCTGCCCAGCCTGGTTCTGTAAAGGCAAAAACAAATAAAGAATATAAAGAACAGCTCTTCAATGGTTCTGATCTTACTAACTGGGCTTTTTGTCTCCGTGATGCCTCAGTGGATCCTGCACAAGTCTTTTCAGCCCGTGATGGGGTCATTAACATAGCGGGAAATCCTTTCGGATATATGCGTACTAAAGAATCATATTCCAATTATCGCCTTCATCTCGAATACCGCTGGCCTGTTGAAGCTACTAACAGCGGTGTCTTTATCCATACACAGCGGCCCGATACCATATGGCCTCAATGTATTGAATGCCAGCTGGCAGCCGGAAATGCAGGTGATTTTATCTGTATGAATGGTGCTGATATGAATGAGCGAACTGATAAATCCAATATAGTTTTAAAAAAAATTGAAGCATCCTCTGAGAAAGCTGTGGGAGAATGGAATATCATGGAGGTATCATGTATGGCGAACACCATCGAAGTGTATGTAAACGGAGTACTTCAGAATAAGGGAACCGGTGTCTCGGTTGATAAAGGCCATATATGCCTTCAGAGCGAAGGCAAGGAGATTGAATTCAGAAATGTCTATTTGACAAGACTAAAGAAATAAGCCTGCAGGACCGGGGGATGAACAACCTTACAAGAAAAAAAATTGCTTTTCACACTCTTGGCTGTAAGCTTAATTTTACCGAAACATCAGCCATATCAAGATTATTCCCCGAAGATCAGTTCGAGAGAATCCCGGCAACACAGCAAGCCGACATATACATTATTAATACCTGCAGCGTTACTGATACCGCTGACAAAAAATGTCGCCAGGCAATAAAGAAATTTATTCACCGGTCACCCGATGCCTTTATTGCAGTTGTTGGATGCTATGCCCAGCTTAAACCGCAGGAGATATCATCAATACCGGGTGTGGATCTTGTTTTGGGGACCAACGAAAAATATGATATATCATATTATCTTTCAAACTTAACAAAGAAAAGTAAACCAGATGTTTATTCCTGCGACCTCTCCCCTTCTGATAAATTCATGAATGCCTATTCTGCCGGAGACAGGACCCGTTCATTTTTAAAGGTCCAGGACGGATGTGACTATGGATGTTCTTATTGCACTGTACCCCTGGCAAGAGGCCATAGCAGAAATCCTGACATTGCCTCACTTGTTAATGAAGCCGAAAGCATTGCAGGCAAAGGTATGAAAGAGATAGTTGTTACAGGAGTTAATATCGGTGATTTCGGCAAATCTACCGGTGAATCATTTATATCGCTTATAAATAAACTGGCTGACGTGAAGGGTATAGAGAGAATAAGATTATCGTCAATTGAGCCCAACCTTCTCACGGATGAACTTATTGAACTGGTTCAGCGTAACAAAAAAATACTTCCCCATTTTCATATTCCACTGCAAAGTGGTTGCAACAAAATTCTGGGGCTTATGAGAAGAAGATACAAGAGAGAGCTCTTTGCCGACAGGGTTGAAATGATAAAGAGAATTATTCCCCTTGCCGGCATAGGAGCAGATATAATAACCGGCTTCCCGGGTGAAACAGGTGATGATTCTGAAGAGACATACGCATTTGTTGAAAAACTTCCTGTGTCGTATCTGCATGTATTTACATTTTCTGAAAGACCTGGAACAACAGCCGCAGGAATGCCCGGGAAAGTAAGCCATGAAGAAAAGGAAAAGAGAAGTAGAAAATTAATTTCACTCTCTGAATTAAAACATCATCATTTCATGAATCTGAATGTCGGGCAAATCGCAGATGTTCTTTTTGAAAAAACACGAAGCGGAGGAATGATAAGCGGTTTTTCAGGCAACTATCTCAGAGTTGAATACCCCTGGCAGCATGGACTTGCAGGAGATATAAAAAAAGTAAGGATAAAAGGGATAACACCTTCAGGTAAAATGAGTATAGAAATAATTAACTGATATATGATTGATTATAAAATAATTTGCAGTGAGACTGTAGCTGTAATCCGTGAAACGGGTAAATTCATTCAGGAAGAATTATTGCGTTTTGATAAAGGAAGAACAGAAACCAAAGGAATGAATGACTTTGTCAGTTATGTTGACAAAGGTGCGGAAGAGATGCTCGTCGATAAATTGGGAGCCATTCTGCCTGAAGCCGGATTCATCACGGAAGAGGGAACCTCTTCAAAAAAAGGAGTAAAATACTGCTGGGTGATTGATCCCCTCGACGGTACCACAAATTTTTTGCATGGACTGCACCCATTTGCAATTAGTGTAGCTCTATTGGAAGATGATGAAATAGTTATAGGGATTGTATGTGAAGCCGGGGGTGATGAGATTTTCACATCATGGAAAGATGGAGGCGCATGGCTTAATAATGAACCTGTTCATGTATCTGATGCTCCTGCCCTTTCAAACAGCCTCATAGCTACAGGATTCCCCTATTACGATTTCCGCCGGCTGGGCAACTTCATGAACAGCCTGACACACTTCTGCAAAACAACACATGGAATCAGGAGACTGGGATCTGCTTCAATAGATCTGGCATATGTAGCATGCGGCAGGTTTGAAGCCTTCTATGAATACGGCCTTAATCCCTGGGATGTTGCTGCCGGGATACTTCTTGTAAGAGAAGCCGGCGGACGTGTCAGCGATTTTTCAGGCAATGAAAATAATATCTCCGGAAATGAGATAGTTGCAGCCAATAGCGTGGTTTTTCCTGAATTTCTGGAAAATGTAAGTAAATTTATGCTCAGTTAAAATTCCCCGGATAATGGGAACAATAGGATTTTATATTTTTTATGTTATTAATTGGATCATTACCCTTCTGCCGCTAAGGATTCTTTATGTCTTTTCTGACCTTCTTTTTCCTTTTATGTATTATTTACCCGGTTATCGCCGTAAAGTGGTGAAAACAAATCTAAAGAATGCCTTCCCTGAAAAAAGCGAAAAGGAACGTAACACTATTGAAAAGAAATTTTACCATCATCTGTGTGACTTGTTTATTGAGGTTCTTAAGCTTACCCATATGAGTAACAAACAACAGTTCAGAAGGATCCCTCTTATAAACCCGGAACTGTTTGAGAAACTATTTAATGAGAACCGTGATGTTGTGGTTATAACAGGACACTATGGAAACTGGGAATGGACTAACATACTTCCCTGTTATACGAAACTCAGAAATGTACCCATTTATAAGCCGTTACACAATAAATACTTCGACAGGTTCATGTTTAACATGAGATCAAAAAACGATTGTGATGTTACTGCCATGTCGCATGTAGTAAGAGAGATAATCAAAAACCGTAAAAACAACAGGCATGCGCTCTATGGATTTATGGCAGATCAGACACCGCCAAAAGAGGAGATTAGATACTGGACAACTTTCCTTAACCAGGATACTCCTGTTTACCTGGGTGCTGAAAAAATTGCTTCAAAATATGATATGGCGGTAGTTTTCTTAAACGTTCAGAAAATAAGAAGAGGCTATTATAACTTAACTGCAGAACTATTGTTCGAGCATTCATCAGGGCTTTCTGAAGAGATTATTACCGAAAAACATGTCAAAAGGCTTGAGGAAATAATCCATGAGAAACCGGAATTCTGGCTCTGGAGCCATCGCAGATGGAAACATAAACGGGAGAAATGGGATGATTAAAACTGCAGTGGTAATATTGAACTGGAACGGGATTGAATACCTGAAAATGTTTATTGACAAGGTAATCGAGCACACTGTCAATGAAGAAACAATCCTCTATGTAGCTGACAACGGTTCAACAGACGGATCCGCTGACTGGATAAGCATAAACCACAGGGATGTTAAACTGATAAGACTGGATAAAAACCATGGCTTTGCACAGGGGTATAACCTTGCTCTTGAACAGATTGATGCACAATATTATGTCTTGCTTAATTCTGATATTGAAGTAACCGAAGGGTGGCTCAAGCCGCTGATAGAATACCTCGATCTGAACCCGGATGTTGCATCATGTCAGCCCAAAATACTATCTTATCACAATAGGGATCATTTTGAATATGCGGGTGCGGCAGGCGGATTTATCGATATGTACGGTTACCCTTTATGCAGGGGGCGAATCCTCAACCATATCGAAAAAGATACCAGCCAATATGATAATGCAACAGATATTTTCTGGTCAACCGGGGCATGTATGGCAGTACGGACCGCAGCATGGGAAAAGTGTGGCGGATTCGACGCAGACTTCTTTGCCCATATGGAAGAAATAGATCTTTGCTGGCGTTTTCACCGATCAGGATACCGTGTCTCATTTATTCCTGGTTCAAAAGTATTTCATATCGGCGGAGGCACCCTCCCATATACCTCACCCTTCAAAACATACCTTAACTTCCGTAACAGCCTCTATCTCCTGTTCAAAAATCTGCCCGACAACAAAATCAGGAAGGTACTTTTTCTAAGAAGATTGCTCGATGGAATGGCGGCTCTGTTTTTCCTTGTCAAAGGTCAGTTCAGAAGTGTCAGGGCTGTATGGAAAGCACATATCGAATATTACAGACATCTTAATAAGCTTAAGAAAAAAAGAGAGGCAATCAGGTCAGTTTGCAGTAATGAACAAGTAGGTTTTATATTGAACAAATGCATCGTTTTTGAGTTTTATATTAAAGGCAAAAAAACATTTAACAGTCTCACATCAATGCTCTGACCTGATGAAGAATTCACAGTTTCTGATATTCATTTCGATAGTATTAACGGTCTACTCCCTTGGGAATGCTTATATTTTTATAAAGGGATATAATATATTACCTCCTCCGCGCGAACATAAGCTGCTTTACACCTTATTATTTATCCTGCTTTCATTCACATTCGTTGCAGCAAAGATTCTCGAATCAACACATTCCTCAGTTTTTAGCGATATCCTAAATGTTATAGGAGGATTCTGGATGGGGTTTATGTTGTATGCTATAATGTTCCTTCTGCTTTCCGATATCATAGCCCTTGTTTTAAAGATAACAGGGCTCCTGAACAGTAATAACATTATGCTCTACAGGAAATGGGCTTTTCTGATAACATCGGGTCTTGCAGTGTTATTGATCGCCGGTGGATTTATAAACGCAGTTCTGCCTGTTGTCACAAAATATGACATCACTATACACAAAAAAGCAGATGAAATCAAGACTTTGCGGATCGCAGCTGTTTCCGACATTCATCTCGGCAGTATCATCCGTAAGAGAAGCATTAAAAAACTATCAGAGATGCTTGAGGAGATGCATCCTGATGTTGTCTTTCTCCTCGGAGATATTATAGACGGTGAACTGGGCCCGGTTCTCAGGGGGGATCTGCTTAAATATTTTACGGGTCCGCATACAAAAGACGGTCTCTATGCAATAACCGGCAATCACGAATTTATAGGTGGTGCTGACCGAACGGTTCCCTATATAGAAAGCAAGGGGATCAGGGTTCTGAAAGATGAAGTTGTTGTCCTGCCCGGAGGGATTCAACTTATTGGAAGACTTGACAGAGATTCCCACCGTTTCTACGGTAAAGAACGGATGCCCCTTGAACAACTAATGAAGAATATTGACCACTCCAAACCCATAATTGTACTTGACCACCAACCTTTTAAACTTGAAGAATCAGAAAAAGCTGGTGTTGACCTTCAACTGTCAGGTCATACACATAACGGACAGATGTGGCCTCTTAACTACATAACCAGAAAAATCTACGAATTAAGTTACGGATACCTGAAAAAAGGCAACACTCAGTATATTGTATCTTCAGGTTTCGGGCTCTGGGGACCGAGAATAAGGTCGGGTAGCAAATCGGAAGTACTGTTTATCAACGTAATGTTTGATTAAACAGGGATCCCTTAAAAATCACGGTTCATCCTAAAGAAGATCATAGACCTGTTCCAGGGCCATCCCCCTTGAACCCTTTACAAGGATATGATAGCCTTTCAGAGGTTTGCTTTTAAGGAATTCCTTTAGCTTTTTTACATCGGGAAAAGTCTTGAATCTGAAGCCTGCTGAGGCTTTACTGAATATTGGACCGGCCAGTATTACATTTCTTAAATTATTATCACTCAGCACCTTATGTATCTTTATATGCTCTTCTTCACTTTTATTGCCGAGTTCAAGCATATCTCCCAGAATACAAATCTTATTTTCTGCCGGGATATGTGAGAACGATTCAATAGCCAGCTTCATGCTGATAGGATTAGCATTATATGAATCACAGATAAGAGTGTTATTCTTTGTCTTTATGATCTGTGACCGGTTGCCTCCCGGGTCATAATCTTCGACAGCTTTAATAATATCTTTCATCTCTACTCCAAAGAACAATCCGGTGGCAATTGCAGCTTTGATATTCTCGGTATTAAAATCTCCGAAGAGTTTTGTCTGAATTTTATGGACTTTGTGCTGATATTTCACGGTAACAGAGAGGGCCAGATCAGACAGCTCAGGGATTACAGTTAGTTCAACACCTGTCGGATCTGAAAATGGCACAGCCCTGTTCACCAGCCTGAATATTTTTTCTGTTAAAACATTGTCCTTATCATTATAAAGAGCGATACCATTAACTTTCCTGAGATACTCAAAGAGTTCTGTCTTCGCTTTCCATACCCCCTCCAGTGTTCCAAAGCCTTCGATATGAGCAGGGCTCACATTGGTAATAATTCCGTAGTCAGGCTTAGCTATCAGACATAGTGAACGAATTTCACCGATATGACTGGCGCCTATCTCAATAACCATAATTTCGGTCCCTTCGGTTGCTGACAGGATAGTTAGAGGAACCCCAATATGGTTGTTAAGGTTTCCCCTGGTGGAATGTACTCTGAATTTTCTGGAAAGAATGGAAGCAATAAGTTCCTTGGTTGTTGTTTTCCCGTTCGACCCGGTTATTGCCAGAACCGGAACTTTCATCTCTTTTCTATGATGTGTTGCAAGTGCATGTAACTCCATGAGGCAGTCGTCAACGAGAACTGTTTTTTCCGTTTCATAAGCATCCTCATCAATAACAGCCCATGAGGCTCCTTTTGTAATTGCTTCAGCAGCAAATTTATTACCATTAAATTTTTCACCCCAGAGAGCAAAAAAGATCTGGTTCCTGTTTATTGTACGGGTATCGGTTGAAATACCTGATGACTCTTTGAAGAGCTGGTAAAGGTGTTCTGTTTTCATATTCTCAAAAAAATGCCTCATTATGCGACCATAATGAGGCTATTCATAAAAAGAGTGTTCTCTTTTAGAATCCCGAAGGGCTTCCAACCCTTATCATGGCACACCTGAATCCGATATCATCTCTTGATTCTTCCTGATCCAGGAATCTTCTTGTTGAAGGATTAAGCCAGTAGGCTCTGTCTTTCCATGATCCTCCTTTATAAACCCTTGCATTATCATTAATAAGGGTTACAAAATCAGATGTTCCTCCTCCTGCTCCTGTGTCCTGTGCATACATTCTTGTGGAACCGCCCTTACCATCATCAGCATTCCAGTCTGCACCTGAGCTAAGTGATGATTGCAGATCACCATCCATGTAGTTCCTGTAGTCGCCTTTCTGGTAATTATACCTGTTGGCCACATCGGCATCTTTAACGGTGTCAACATATAACCTTCCCAGGTTGTTCTTTGTAACGACATTACCGTTGGCATCTCTTCGAAGGTCGGTATACACGTTACCTCTGAAGGGATTAAACCCGTCAACATCATCTGAAGAGAGCGGACGATAGACATCCTGAACCCATTCGCTGACATTTCCTGACATACAATATAGTCCGTAGTCATTTGGCCAGTACGATTTAACTTCTGCGGTAATGCTGGCGTTATCGTTAAGGCTACCAGCTACACCCATCATATCGCCTCTGCCACGGACAAAGTTAGCCATCATTTCACCCTGATATCTCGGGGCTGCATTTCTTACATTATGTCCATCCCATGGGTATATTCTTCTTTCATATATTCTCTCTTCAAATGTATTTCCCCTGAGAGCATATGCTGCAAATTCCCATTCTGCTTCTGTCGGAAGCCTGTACCTCGGAAGAAGAAGTCCATCCTCAAAATTAGTCCTGCGCTCGGTTTGATTAGGATTAAGGCTCTCCCTTAACTGGTTAACCACACCTTCATACTGACCTGCCAGGTATGCTTCAGTATTGAAATTATTCTGATTTGTCTGTTCGGGATCGGGGTTCAATTCTCCTTCATCTATAAGAAGCTGTTCATTGACCCTGTCGCTTCTCCATAGGCAGTAATCGTTAGCTTTCAGCCAGTTAACACCAACAACCGGGTAATTATTGTATGCTGGGTGCCGGAAATAATATTGTACATATGGATCGTTGAATCCCATAGGACTTCTCCATACCAGCGTGTCGGGAAGTGATCTCCTGTAAACTTCAGGATAATCAACATAAACACGTCTCAGCCAGAACAGGTATTCACGGTAGTCAATATTCTTTATTTCTGTTTCATCCATATAGAATGATGACACAGTAACTGTTCTTGGTTTATTATTCCAGTCAAACAAAACATCCTGCTGTACCTGTCCCATTGTAAAACGGCCACCCTCGATGAGGATCAGCCCGGGACCAGTTTGTTGTTCGGCTTCGAGCGTAACTTCAAATCCGCCATTATCCGGATTATTGTAATCCCATCCTGTAGCTGAAGAAACATTAGGATCTCCTCCTTTTCCTCCAAAACAGGATACAAGAAAACTCGCGGCAAGAATTATAACAGGTAAGGGTTTTAATCTACACATAACTCCTTTAGTTTTACGGCGTTTATGAAATTCAAATATAATAATTTTTAAATAAAGTGCTTTTTTAATCATCAAATATAACTACAATTTAGGAAAATTTATTGTTTTAATGGCTATTCTTTTATCAACATTATTTAAACGAAGCGCTATCCCTGTGTGGTGCAAAAGCGAAAATGGCAGCAGGTTTTCTCCCGTAACAATATTAAAACGATAGTTATAATACAGTATAAGTGCCCCGACATTTATCGAAAATCCTGCCTGGGCATCAATATTCTTTTCATTATCACTATATAACAACAGATTGACAGCCAGGTAATTACTCTCAATAACACCACCGGCTGCTCCTGAAAAATATCCCTTTTCCATACTTACCATTCCGAGCGAACGTATTTTTAGATTCTTTTCCCTGTTTATGTCAAAGTCACTGGTGAGATGCATAAAAAGACTGCGATTTAGCTTGTTATCTGAAAAGTCGCTGTCAGACAGGTCAGGTTTGGCAAGGTGATTTACTGAGATTCCCCCGAAAAATTTACCGGTAAAAAACATAAACCCCGTACTCAGGTCAAAAATAGTACGTCCCTGTGATGTAATAATTTCCCCCGGAGGCAGAACAGCCCCCATTAATGGATCTATCTGATCAGGCAGAATGGCCCCTCCAAGACTGTAACCCCTGTAATAAAAAGAGGCTGAAAGACCCGAACTGAAGTACAGATCCCTCCCCGCCTGGAAAAAATATGCATATGAGAAACCTCCTTTAAGATCATTGATTATCCCTCCGAGATAATCATTGGAAATAAAAATACCTGCTCCACCATGAAGTGAAGGGAAATAACCATCATATGAGAGACATGCAGAATGGAGGTTAAAAGAGTTGCCTGGATAGAAATTCATGTATGATAACCTTAAATATCCGTCGCCTTCACCTCCGGTTATTGCAGGATTACCAGTCATGGTCAGTTGATAACCAGATCCATACCCGGTGCCCTGGGCAGAAATCATGCCCGGGAGGATAAAGAGTAATATAAGTATCCACAGTTGAGGCTTTGACATAATTGGCATACCTGCAATAAGAACGCAACGATGGCGTTATTATTTTAACTTTAAACCTGTTGCAAATAAACAAAATAAGATAACAAACATAACACACATTTCTATCTTTGTCCATTAATAATGGTACGAATATTCTTTATATTTCTGCTTTTCCTTCTGACGGCAAATCATATCACTGCCCAGGCAGCCAAAGATAGTTATGCTTCATCATCGGTTTTATCATCAGGTGTATGGTTTAAAACAGCTATGCTGAAAGACGGCATTTACAGGATTGACTATTCAAAACTTAAACAACTCGGCTTAGATGATCCTTCAAATGCCAGGATATATGCAAACAATTACGGACAGCTATCATATTATAATGATGACCCCAAACCCGATGATCTGAGAGAGATGTCCCTCTATTTTGTTAACGGAAGTGACGGTATCTTCAATGAGGGCGATTATCTGTTATTTTACGGTCAGGGAACAGGAAGATGGAAATATAATTCATCTGCCGGTGAATATAACTTCATCAGACATAATTATTCAGATACGGCTTTTTGCTTCATAACAACATCGAGCTCGCCGGGAAAGAGAATAGTAATTTCGGATGAACCCTCTGGGTCCCCCGGCTATTTCTCTTCTGAATCCGATGCTCTTTTCATTCACGAAAAAGAGACCGTAAACCTTCTCAAGTCGGGAAGAGAGTGGTATCAGCCAGTGTCATCCATTAATGGTATTGCAATAAACCCCGGTTTTACAAATATTGTAACAAATGAAAAAATAAAGGCTAGGATACGTGTGCTTGCACATGCCCCGGTATCGACCATCTTCCGTTTTTATGAAGGTGAGTTACTGCAAAAAAGCCTTCAGGTACAGGCAGTCAACATGTATACCACTACAGGTACATACGCACAGATTTCCGACTCATCTGCCTCCATTACACCAACCTCTTCCTCCCCGGTATTTGAAATAAAATTCTTTAATAACGGGGAATCTTTCGCTTCAGGGTGGCTCGATTTTGTTACGCTCCAGGGAAGGAAAGAAAATCACTTTGACGGAACTACATCATATTACACAGATTCCAGATCTGTTGCACAGGGACAAATTACCGAATTCACTGTTATAACCACTGCAAGCGATCCGCTAATTTGGGATATTACAGATCCTTTGAATCCTGGAATTATTAATTATACAAAGACTGGCAACAATATCAAATTCAAGATCCCTACTGATACTCTAAGATCTTTTGTAATATTTGACGGGACAGATTTTCTTACGCCTGTAATAAAATCTGCTCCTGTTTCAAATCAGGATCTTCATGGTTCAACCAACGCCGACATGATTATAGTAACACACCCTCTTTTTAAAAAATATGCTAATAAACTGGCTGACCTGCACCTCTCCAACAGCGGACTTGTATCAATTGTTACAACACCTGAAGAGATTTATAACGAGTTTTCAGGAGGTGTGCCTGATATAGCGGCGATAAGGAATTTTCTGAGAATGAAATACATAAAACAGACCGGGACACAACATCCTCTTAAATATCTTTTGCTTTTTGGTGACGGATCATTTGAAAATAAAACATTACCACCAAAAAATCCGAATTTCATCCCTACGTACCAGTCACAGAATTCCAATATTTTTGTCTCCTCATTTACCTCTGACGATTTCTATGGTCTCCTCGAGGATGGTGAAGGAGAAGCTGATGGAACAGAAGACATTGGCATAGGCCGGCTTCCTGTTGCGGATACGCTTCAGGCAGGAATAGTAATCTCTAAAATTGTCCGTTATCTTGATCCTGCAAATACCGGTGACTGGAAGAATATAATCTGTATGGTTGCTGATGACGAGGACGGAAACACTCATATGTCTGATGCTGAGGGACTTTCATCTTTACTGAGAGATTCTGTTCCCGCATATACTGTTGATAAGATGTACCTCGATGCCTTCATACAGGTCACTTCAGTTAACGGCCAATCATATCCCGACGTGGTAAAGGCAATTAACAACCGCATTAATGCAGGGTGCCTGATTTTTAACTATCTCGGACATGGAAGTGAAAACGGTCTTGCCCATGAAGGAGTGGTTAAAACCAAAGACATAAGCTCTTGGAAAAACGGAGCAAAACTTCCGTTGTTTATTACAGCAACTTGTGAATTCAGCAGGTTTGATGATACGGTATTAGACGAAATCACAGGAGAATTGACCGGGAAGACGTCCGCTGGGGAAAAGGTTCTGCTGAATGAAAATGGAGGCGGTATTGCATTGATGTCAACAACCCGTGTCGTTTATTCGGCACCTAACTATTTTCTCAACAAGAACATTTATAATTATGCTTTTGACCGGGATTCTTCAGGTAATGCTCTCAGGTTGGGTGATATTATCAGGCTGGCAAAAAACAGCTCAGGATCCGGTTCAAATAAAAGGAATTTTTCTCTCCTGGGAGACCCTGCTTTAAGGCTGGCATATCCATGGCATGGGCATGTAGTGACAGATTCAATAAACCATGTAAGTGTTACGAGTAATACTGACAGTCTTAAGGCCCTATCAACAGTTACTATATCAGGACATATTGAAGATAATTCAGGTCTTCCTATAAATAATTTTGACGGTGTTGTCTCACCTGTTGTGTTCGACAAGGTCTCAACTATAAATACGCTGGCAAATGACGGTGGACAGACAATGCAATTTGAAATAAGGAATAATATATTGTTTAGCGGTAATACAAAAGCTACTGGTGGAAAATTCAGTTTCACATTCATTGTGCCAAGAGATATAAACTATTCATATGGTCCAGGAATAATCAGTTATTACGCGGCCGATCAAAATGCAGACATGAATGGTTACTACTCTGATATAATTGTAGGAGGATTTGCCGAATCGATAGTCAGTGATACAACTGGTCCTTATATAAGCCTGTTTATGAATGATACTCTTTTCAGGAACGGCGGGATAACAGATAGCAATCCCCGGATTCTGGCAATTATTGAAGATAGCGGGGGAATTAACACTACCGGATCCGGAATCGGACATGATGTAACAGCATACCTTGATAATGACAGGAACAAATCATTTGTTCTTAATAATTATTTTGAGAATGATTTTGATAATTATACAAAGGGTAAGCTGTTATATGATTTATACGATCTGGACGAAGGAAGCCATTCTCTTACATTAAAAGCATGGGATAATTACAATAATTCTTCAGTAAAATCAATACTTTTTCTTGTTAAATCGGACGGGGAATTCATTCTCAGAAATCTGTTGAATTACCCGAATCCAATAGTAAGTGACACAAAAATAAGTGCCGAACACAACAGGCCTGATGAGGAATTTGAAGTGATCGTCAGGATATTTGACATGAGCGGCAGGATCATAAGGATCATAAACAGCACTATTTATTCCACGGGGTACCAGTTAACACCGATATTATGGGACGGTAAGAGTGAATCGGGGAGACGAGCCGGGAGAGGACTCTATCCTTATAATGTTACTGTAAGGACAGCAGGTGGTGAAACTGCGTATGTATCAGGACAAATGATCATTTTATAACAGATAGACAATAAGTCAGGTAAAAAATTGTTTTATATTTGCACTTTCGCATTATGACAGTAATGAGAATAAAAATCCGGACAACAATATTAGTCACATTATTAATTACATTTTCAGGCTTCTCTTCGCTGAATGCCCAGGATAGCAGTGGAGAACTCAATGCCATCCAGACAGTTGTCCCCTTTCTTACCATTGCTCCTGATTCAAGGGCAGGTGCAATGGGTGATGCCGGTGTTGCAACCTCACCCGATATTTACAGCATGCACTGGAATCCTTCAAAATTTGCATTTATTGACGGGAAAGGAGGTATTGGCATTGCATACTCTCCATGGTTAAGGAATCTGGTCCCCGATATCAATATCGCTTATCTTTCAGGATATTACAGGTTAGATAATAAACAAGTCATAAACGGGAGCCTTATCTACTCATCACTGGGTGATGTCTCATTCACCGATGATTTCGGGAATCTTGAAAGGACCTTTAAGCCTAATGAATGGTCCTTTGATGTGGGCTATTCAAGATTATTTTCTGATAATTTCGCCGGTGGTATAGCTTTCAGATTTATCTATTCCAACCTTACCGGAGGCTTTTATTCCGGAGGAGAGGCAACAAAACCGGGAATATCTGTTGCTGCAGACATCAGTGCTTATTACCGTAAAGAGCTTGACCTCCTTAATAAGGATGCACTGCTTGCTTTTGGCGGGAATATTTCAAACATAGGAGCAAAAATGAGTTATTCCGACTCACAAACATCAGATTTTATTCCTATAAACATGCGCATTGGGACAGCTTGCACCTTTGATCTCGATCAATATAATAAAATTACTCTGACAATCGACATTAATAAGCTTCTGGTACCAACTCCTCCTTTATACGATATTTCAAATCCTGACAGTATAATTGCCGGGAAAAATCCTGATATAGCCGTTCCTGTGGCTATTTTCCAGTCTTTCATTGATGCTCCGGGCGGTTTTAAGGAAGAGCTTCATGAGCTAACCTACTCATACGGTGTAGAATACTGGTATAATGAGCAATTTGCAATAAGAGCCGGGTATTTCCATGAAAATGAGACCAAAGGGAACCGGAAATATTTTACAGCCGGTGCCGGCTTCAGGCTGAGCGGCTTTACTGTTGATTTTTCCTATCTCATGCCAACGGTTCAGAACCATCCTCTTGCACGTACCTTACGGTTTTCTCTTTCATTTGATATCAGTGCTTTACGTAACGCAACCAAATCGCGTATATGAATCCCAGGATAGGCCAGGGTATTGATTTTCACAGGCTTGAAAAAGGTTTAAAATTGTGGCTCGGAGGAATTCTCATTCCTTCGGAAAAAGGGTGTGTCGCCCATTCTGACGGAGATGTCGTTCTTCATGCAATATGTGATGCAATACTCGGTGCTGCCGGACTTGAAGATATAGGACATCACTTTCCGGATACAAGCCCCGAATTTAAAAATATTGACAGTAAGATTCTTCTTCAAAGATCCTATGCACTGATAAAGGAAAAAGGTTTGAGTATTATAAATATCGACACTACTGTTTGTCTTGAAACACCCAAACTAAAATCCTATATTCCTAAAATGAGATCTGTAATTGCAGTTATCCTGGAAACCAGCCCGGAAAATATCTCAATAAAAGCTACCACTGCCGAAAAGCTTGGCTTCATAGGCCAGGGTGATGGTATTATGGCAATAGCTGTTGCTCTTGTAAAATGACCCCCGTCCCCTCTAAAGGGTGGTTGAAGGATCAATTGCACTATCAATCAATTCATCATCAGCAAAATAAGGTACTGTCACCACTAATCCGGGTGTTCGTTTCATTTCTCTCTCAAGGGTAAGGAGTGCTCCTTTGCTACGGGCCCAGCTTCTCCGGGCAATCCCATTGTTAACATCCCAGTGAAGCATCATTTTCAGCTTTCTACCTGTCTCCTCAGTACCATCCAGTACCATTCCGAAACCACCATTGATCACTTCACCCCATCCCACTCCGCCGCCGTTATGCAGGGAGACCCATGTAGCTCCACGGAATGCATCGCCAATAACATTCTGGACAGACATGTCGGCAGTAAATTTAGAACCGTCATAAATATTTGAAGTTTCTCTGAATGGTGAATCAGTACCTGAAACATCATGGTGATCCCTGCCGATAACCACCGGTGCTGAAATTTTTCCTGAGGCAACAGCACTATTGAATGCTTCCGCAATAGCTATCCTGCCCTCAGCATCTGCATACATGATCCTTGCCTGAGAACCTACCACAAGTTTATTTTTTGCTGCTTCCCTAATCCAGTGTAAATTATCAACCATTTGCTGTTTTATCTGATCAGGTGAAGATTTCATAAGATGTTCAAGCGTATCAGCAGCAATATTATCTGTAACAGAAAGGTCGGCTGGATCATTTGAGCAACAGACCCATCGGAAAGGTCCGAAACCGTAATCAAAACAAACAGGGCCCATAATATCCTGAACATAAGACGGATATCTGAATTCTCCGTCGGGTTTAAGGATGTTTGCTCCAGCTCTCGAAGCTTCAAGAAGAAATGCATTTCCGTAATCAAAAAAGTATGTACCCCTTTTCGTATGTCTGTTTATTGCTGCAACCTGCCTTACAAGTGATCTTTTTACCAGCTGTTTGAATTTTTCCGGATCAGATGAGATCATCCTGTTAGTCTCATCAAAACTCAGTCCGGCCGGATAATAACCGCCGGCCCATGGATTGTGAAGTGATGTCTGGTCAGTACCAATATCTACCAGTATATCTCTCTCCGCAAATTCTTCCCAAACCTCAACAATATTCCCCTGATATGCTATTGATACAACTTCTTTCTTTTCTTTAGCCTTTCTTACTCTTTCAACAAGCTTATCCATATCAGTTATTACCTCGTCAACCCAGCCCTGGGAATGACGTTTGTGAATAGCCCCTGGATTAACTTCAGCAATAACGGAAACTATACCTGCTATGGAAGCAGCCTTGGACTGAGCTCCCGACATGCCCCCAAGTCCTGAAGAGACATATAATTTTCCCTTCAGAGTCTCAGAATTTTTATTCAGCAACCTTCCGGCATTCATAATTGTGATGGTTGTGCCATGGACTATGCCTTGCGGGCCTATATACATATACGAACCCGCGGTCATCTGACCATATTGTGACACTCCCAGCGCATTGAATTTTTCCCAGTGGTCCTGCGAAGAGTAATTTGGTATAACCATTCCGTTTGTAACCACCAGCCTGGGGGCATCCCTGTGAGAGGGAAAAAGTCCGAGCGGATGACCCGAATAGACCACAAGGGTCTGATCGTCAGTCATCTCTGAGAGGTATTTCATTGTCAGAAGATATTGTGCCCAGTTCTGAAAAACAGCACCGTTTCCTCCATATGTGATAAGTTCATGCGGATGCTGAGCAACAGAGAGATCAAGGTTATTTGATATCATTAACATTATAGCGGCAGCATTCCTGGACCGGTATGGAAATTCATCAATATTGCGAGCCTTTATCTCATATTCGGGCCTGAACCTGTACATATAAATTCTCCCGTATTCTGACAGTTCTTCGGCAAATTCCTTTGCCAGAACAGCATGGAAGTCAACCGGAAAATACCTCAGTGCATTTTTCAGTGCCAGTTTTTTTTCATCCCCTGACAGGATATCTTTCCTTGTAGGAGCATGATTAATACTGGTATCATAGGGTTTTGGAGGGGGTAAAACAGAAGGAATGCCTTCTGAAATCATTTTCTTGAATTCTGAGGAAGTCATGAAATAAGATTTTCAACAGCCCCAATATAAGGGGTTGAGTATATGTATTTTATACTTTACTCTCTTTTATTATTTCATCATCAACCAGGATACGGCCGCAATATTCACAGACTATTATCTTCTTTCTTGATTTAATATCCAGTTGTCTCTGAGGCGGGATCTGGTTAAAACAGCCTCCGCAGGCATCTCTTTGTATTGGGACAACAGCCAGTCCGTTCCTTGCATTTGCCCTGATCCGTTTGTAGGCTGTCAAAAGCCTCTCTTCAATTAAACTCTCTACCTTCTCATGTTTCTTATAGAGTCCCTCCTCCTCCTTCTGGGTATCAAGAATTATTTCATCAAGTTCTGATTTTTTGTTTTCAAGGTCAGAAGATCTTTCAGCAAATGTAGTTTCCGATTCGGCAATAACTAGTTTCTTGTCCTCTATCTGTACATTAAACTCCTTTATCTTCTTGGTAAATAGCTCAATTTCGAGATTCTGATATTCTATCTCTTTTGAAAGAGAATCAAACTCCCTGTTATTACGTACATTTTTTTGCTGTTCCTCATATTTCTTTATCAGTGCTTCGGCGTCCGCTATCTCATTATTCTTTTTAAGGATCGATTTCTCAAGATTCACCACCTCTTCACGCAGGTTACCAAGCCTAGTTTCAAGACCAGCTATTTCATCTTCAAGGTCCTGTACCTCAAGGGGCAGCTCACCTCTCAGGGTTTTTATTTTATCTATCTCTGAATCAACTAATTGTAGACTAAATAATGCCCTCAATCTTTCCTCGATGGAAATCTCGGTATCACGTGCCTTTGTCTTTTCCATATTAAAAATAGTTAATTGGATTCGTATTTATCTCCGAAAACCGGAGTGCAAATT
>Ga0315534_1000749_pt1 | contig 22761 bp, 19 predicted proteins | sample SalMarSW160240MG_FD_203094 | JGI IMG/M metagenome (GOLD analysis project Ga0315534, IMG submission 203094) | Salt marsh sediment microbial communities from the Plum Island Ecosystem LTER, Massachusetts, United States - Salt Marsh Sediment SW1602-40 ...
GTTGGCGATCCTCGCACGGCTGGCGGGACAGGGCGGCAAGTCGTCTCGCGGGGATCCGGGGGACGATGCCGTGTGATGACGAATGCAGTAACGGCACGGCAAGAGACTGATAGTGCGCAAAGGGCGTGAAGGACATGGATGAGGCGACAGCAAAGACGAAGCTCGGGACGGCGGACATCATTCGTGTCTTGCAGTTCCTGCCGCACCGGTATCCGTTCCTCATGCTTGATCGCATCTATGACATGGATCGGGACGAGAGCTGCGTCGGCCTAAAGAACGTGACGATCAATGAGCCATTCTTTCAGGGCCATTTCCCTCAGTATCCCGTGATGCCGGGTGTCTTGATCATCGAAGGAATTGCACAGACCGCCGGTGCCCTTTGTGTGAGCAGTCTGGGAAAGGACTACAAAGCCGAGCTCGTCTACTTCATGGGGATCGACCGTGCCAAATTCAGACGGCCGGTCCTGCCGGGCGATCAGCTGCATTATCACGTACGCAAGATCCGCAACCGAGGGCGTGTTTGGCGGTTCTATGGTGAGGCCCGTGTCGATGGGCAAGTCGTGGCCGAAGCAGAGGTGAGCGCCATGTTGGCCGATACGGCAGAGGCCCGGGCCTTTGCAGCGGGCTCGGCAAGCAAGAATGGGTGAGATGAGAGCTCATCCCACCGCGGTTATCGAACCGGGCGCCCAGCTCGGCGCGGACGTGAAGATCGGCCCTTATTGCGTTCTTGGCGATAACGTCGTGCTGGGCGATGGCGTCGAACTTGTCAGCCACGCTGTGGTTGCCGGGCGCACCACCATCGGCGCGCGCACCCGGATATTCCCGTTTGCCTCCATTGGCCATCAGCCGCAGGACCTCAAATACAAGGGCGAGCCCTCAACACTTTCAATTGGATCGGACTGCCTCATCCGCGAGGGGGTCACAATTAATCCCGGCACGGAAGGCGGAGGGATGGCGACCACTGTGGGGGATCGTTGCGCTTTTCTCGCCAACTCGCACGTAGGACACGATTGCCGCGTTGGGAGTGACGTCATCTTCTCCAACAATGTGATGCTCGCAGGGCATTGCACAGTTGGCAATTTCGCCATCATTGGCGGGGGTGCTGCCGTTATCCAGTTCGCCCGCATTGGCGACCACGCATTTCTTGGCGGCATGTCAGGTCTGGAAAACGATCTCATTCCCTATGGGATGGCGTTAGGCAATCGCGCCCACTTGTCCGGGCTTAATATTGTGGGTCTGCAGCGCCGCGGTTTCTCGCGCAACGATATCCATGATTTGCGCCGCGCCTATCGGCTGCTGTTCGCCGACGAGGGCACGCTGGTTGAACGTATGGAGGACGTCGAGCAGGAGTTCTCCAGTCACACCATTGTTCAGGAAATTCTCGAGTTCATTCGCGCTGGCGGTAAGCGCAGCCTTTGTACGCCGCGAGAAATTGCCCAGAGCTGATCGGAGCACCTGATCGCAGCCATGCGCGCCGCCCAACGTGTTGTCGGAATTCTTGCGGGTGGAGGAAGCCTTCCGCGCGAGATCGCCGAGTACGTTCTTGCACGCGGGGATGGCGTCCACGTAGTTGCCATCAAGGGGGAGGCCGAGGAGTCCCTCTCGCAGTTTCCGCGAACTGTCACCGGCTGGGGCCAAATCGGCCTCATGCTCAAGGCGCTGAAGAGAGCGGGCTGCCAAGAACTCGTGATTGTTGGGGGTGTTCGCCGGCCGGATCTAGCTGCCTTGCGTCCCGATATCGGGTTCTTCTTGAATCTCCCCGCAATCCTTCAAGTTGTTGCGTCTGGTGGTGATGACAGCCTTTTGAGCAGGGTGGTCAAGTTTTTCGAGCGCAAGGGCCTCAAAGTCGTCGCGCCCGGCGACGTCATGCCCGAACTCGTCATCGGGCCAGGCGCGCTCGGGCACCTTGGCAGCCGCAACGGCGATACCAGCGACATTGCCCTTGGTTTCGAGATCATACGTGCGCTCGGCCCCTTTGACGTTGGACAAGCCGTCATCGTCTCAGCAGGCCAAGCAGAGGCGATCGAGGGCGCCGAAGGGACAGATGCCATGCTCGAAAGGGCCGCGAAGAAGCCTCGCGCGAAAGGCGGCAATGGCCCAGAGCGGCAGGGGGTACTTGTTAAGAGACCCAAACCGGGACAGGAGCTCCGCATCGATCTGCCAGCCATTGGTCCGGCGACCCTGACGGGGATCGAGCAAAGCGGGCTTGCCGGGATCGCCGTGCTTGCCGGCGGGGCAATTGCTGCAGAGCGCCAGGTAATGATCCGCCAAGCAGATGAGGCCGGTCTGTTCATCGTGGGGGTCGACGATCCTCACGCCGGGGCAAAGCCCCGTGCCCGCACGTCTCAAAACTGGGGCATTGAGAGTATCAGTGGTCCAGCACTCACGGCGTCTCAAAGGTTTGATGCCCTCAAGGGAGCCGCTGTGCTGACGGCGCTTGCTCCGCTTGCGCCCAGCCTGGGCGTGGTGGTGTCACGGCGCCATGTGCTTGCTGTAGAGGCGGGCGAAGGTATCCCCAACCTCCTTGAGCGCGCCAGCAGACTTCGCCAATGGGGACGGGGCAGATCTCGACATGGAGATGGCATTGCCGTACTGGCGCAGGGCGTTGATGTCGGGGCTTACCTGGCCGATGCGGCTGCGGCAGGGCTTGCTGGTGTTGCCTTCATCGGCAAACTTTCAAAGACGATCGAGCCGACGGCCGAACTGGCTGATAACCATGGTCTGCTGCTGGCTGCGCTCGCGCCACCCGGGGAACAAGAATGAGGGCAAAGACGAAACAAACCAGCGCGCCCTCGTCGACCCGGCCTGGTTCCGAGGAAGTTCGTGGGCACATGCCAGGACCCAATCCGGCCAAGCAGGGATTGCGTCTGTTTCTGATCGCGGGTGAGCACTCCGGAGACGCGCTCGGAGCCAAGCTCATGGCTGCCCTCAATGCACGGCGGAAAGGGCGAGTGCACTACCTGGGCGTCGGCGGTGAGCTTATGGAGCAGCAGGGGCTCGCCTCTCAGTTTCCTCTTTCCGATGTTGCGGTGATGGGGCCCCTGTCGATCTTGCCCCGCCTGCCACGCATATACAGGCGTGTTCATCGTACGGTTGACGCGGCCGTGGCCGCAGAGCCGGACGCCGTCGTTGTCATCGACTCTCCTGAATTCACACACCCGATTGCAAAACGCATTCGGCGCAAGGCACCTCTCATCCCGATCATCGATTACGTCTCCCCGACCGTGTGGGCGTGGCGCCCTGGCCGGGCGAAGTCCATGCGACGCTATATTGACCATGTGCTCGCACTTCTCCCGTTTGAGCCGGAGGTGCACGAGCAATTGGGTGGGCCTGTGTGCACTTATGTCGGCCATCCGCTCATTGAAAGACTCGATTGGTTGCACCACCTGGATGCGTGGCCGCTGGCTGAAAGATTGAACCTCGATCCTGACCGGCATTTGCTCGTCGTTCTACCCGGGAGCCGCCCGTCTGAAGTCGGTCGTTTGATGGAGCCGTTCGGCAAGGCGATCGATCTGATCGCTAAATGGGGAGTGCCGCCGCAAGTCGTTATTCCGACGGTTCCTTCGGTACGCGAGCTGATCGAGACGAAGCTCAAATCTTGGAAGTCGGTCCAACCCTATATCGTGGAAGGGGAGGAGGACCGTTTTCGCGCCTTCAAGTTGGCAGGTGCTGCCTTGGCCGCCTCCGGTACGGTGACATTGGAGTTGGCGGTTGCGGGGACACCGATGGTGGTCGCCTATCGCGTTGATGCTCTCGCCGCGCGTTTGCGCTTCCTCGTCAAGGTTCCTTCTATCGTGCTTGCGAATCTGGTTCTGGGAGAGAATGCGTTTCCGGAGTTCATCCAGGAAGAATGTACGCCCGAAGCGCTCGCAAGCGCGGTGGATCTACTTCTCAAAGCAACACCAGAGCGTGAACAACAGCTCGAAGCGCTGTCGCGCATTCCCGAGCGACTGGCGCTTGCCCAGGGCACGCCAAGCGAAGCCGCTGCCGACATTGTGCTGCACTACGCAGAAAAGGGCCGCTTCAGCGAACTCTGAGGCGCCAGTCTTGCGCAATCGCCCGCTTTGCTCCGCTTAGCCGCGTTGGTCGATCGGTACGAATTCACGCTGGTCGGCGCCAACGTAGAGTTGGCGGGGGCGGCCAATGCGTTGCTCGGGATCCTCGATCATCTCTTTCCACTGAGCGATCCAGCCCACCGTGCGCGCGACTGCGAACAAGACAGTAAACATCGACACCGGGAAGCCCATCGCGCGCAGCGTGATGCCAGAATAGAAATCGATGTTTGGATAGAGCTTCTTCTCGATAAAGTACTCGTCTTGCAGAGCGATGCGCTCCAGCTCCATCGCGACCTCAAGCAGCGGCTCGTCCTTGGTGCCAAGCGCGTCTAGAACTTCGTGGCAGGTCTGCTGCATGACCTTGGCGCGCGGATCGTAGTTCTTGTAAACGCGGTGACCGAATCCCATCAGGCGGAAGCCTGAGTTTTTGTCTTTTGCTTTCTTGATGAACTCGGGAATCTTATCGACCGTCCCGATCTCCGACAGCATGTTGAGCGCGGCCTCGTTGGCCCCGCCATGCGCCGGACCCCATAAACATGCAATGCCAGCTGCAATGCAAGCGTAGGGGTTGGCGCCAGAGGAGCCGGCAAGGCGGACCGTTGACGTCGAAGCGTTTTGCTCGTGATCGGCGTGGAGAATGAAGATGCGGTCGAGGGCCTTCGTCAGCACAGGACTTCCGATGTAAGGCTCGCACGGAATGGCGAAGCACATTTGGAGGAAGTTCGCGGTGAAATCGAGATCGTTGCGCGGATAAATGAAGGGCTGACCCAACGAGTATTTGTAAGCCATCGCGGCAATAGTGGGCATCTTGGCCAACATGCGATGGCTAGCAACGGTGCGCTGCTCGGGATCGTTGATATCTGTGTTGTCGTGATAGAAGGCCGAGAGCGCGCCGACGACACCGACCATGACCGCCATTGGATGAGCGTCGCGGCGGAACCCTGTGAAGAAGCGGGTCATCTGCTCGTGGACCATCGTATGACGCGTCATCGTATGGCGGAACTTCTCGAATTCGTCCGCTTGCGGGAGTTCACCGTGCAAAAGAAGGTAGCAGGTCTCCAAGAAGCTCGAGTGTTCGGCGAGCTGATCGATCGGATAGCCGCGATAAAGCAAGACTCCGGCGTCGCCATCAATGTAGGTGATGCGCGAGACGCAGTTGGCCGTGGATGTAAATCCAGGATCGTATGTGAAGCAGCCGGTGTCGCGGTAGAGCCGGGATACGTCGATGACCCGCGGGCCCAAAGTCCCCTCGCGAACCGACATTTCAGTGGTCTTGCCGTCAAGGCTCAGTTCGGCGTCTGCAGTTGAGGCCGATGTTTCGGGCTGCTTGTCCTGAATGTTCATGACCTGTCTCCATATGACACCCGACCGGGGCGCTGGCTGATCAGCGCCTCAAGGGACGTCCAGGCGGGACCTAAGTTCCTGCCTCAAAAGGGGTTTCCGCCAAACCGTCGGCTGAGCCTGGACGGTTCTAAGCGCGCTCGTTGAGGTCTCTTTTACACGATTTTCGCACCGCAACATAGCCGTCTTGGTGAGGAGAGGCTGCTGCATGAGAGGTATGCAGCCTCAAATCCAGCGGTTTTGCGCACGCTCACGGCTTCAAGCGGCGTGGTCGCGAATTCGCGCCAATGACTCCTCGCGACCGAGGACGGCCATGACATCAAAGACAGGTGGTGACACTGCCTTGCCGGTTAGTGAGGCGCGCAACGGCTGCGCGACCTTGCCGAGTTTGGCTCCGGATTCTTCGGCGAAGGTTCGGACCACCTCTTCCAAGGGTGTCGCTTCCCATTCCGTGACAGCCTCGAGCTTGGGCAGCAGTGCGGCAAGTTTCAGACGTGCCTCGGCATCGAGAAGTTTGGCCGCTTTGTCGTCAAGTTTGAGAGGTCTTTCAGCAAACAGATATCCGGCGCCCGCCAACAGCTCTTTCAGTGTCTTTGCGCGTTCCTTGAGGCTCGGCAGTGCTGCCAGCAATTTTGCATGCATATCCGCATCAAGCCGCTCCTGGATCGCAGCCCCGTCCTCCAAGAATGGAAGTAGGTTCTCCAGGCGGTGCAGCAACTCAAGATCGTCCGTCGCTCGAATGTAGTGACCGTTCAGGTCTTCGAGTTTTGCAAAGTCAAAGCGGGCAGGCGAACGTCCGATCGCATCGAAATCGAACCAATCGATCATCTGATCAGTCGAAATGATCTCGTCGTCGCCGTGGCTCCATCCCAAGCGCACGAGATAGTTTCGCAGGGCCGCGGGCAGATAGCCCATTTCTCTGTAGGCCTCGACGCCGAGCGCACCGTGGCGCTTTGACAGTTTGGCGCCGTCGGGCCCGTGGATGAGCGGCACGTGGGCGAATATGGGCGCGTCCCAATCCATGGCCGAATAGATTTGCATCTGGCGTGCCGAATTCGTCAGGTGATCGACACCGCGAATGACATGACTGATTTTCATGTCGTGGTCGTCGACGACAACAGCCAGATTGTATGTCGGGCTTCCGTCGCTTCTGAGGATGATGAGATCGTCGAGATCCTTGTTGGGAATGACGACGCGTCCCTGCACCTTGTCGTCGATGACGGTCTCACCCTCGCGGGGGGCCTTGAGGCGCAGAACGAATGGCGCCCCGGCCGGGGCCTCTTGTGGATCGCGATCGCGCCACGGGCTGCGAATGGAGAGGCGCTGCTTTTCAGCCTCCGCCGCCTTGCGCATCTCATCCAATTCGTCAGATGTGAGGTAACACCGGTAGGCGTGCCCGCGAGAAAGCAGGTCATCGGCGACTTCACGGTGCCGAGACGCGCGATCAAATTGTGAAATTGGTTCGCCGTCCCAGTCGAGCTCCAGCCACTTGAGCCCGTCCAGGATCGCGGCGACGGCGCCCTCGCTATAGCGTTCGCGGTCGGTGTCTTCTATGCGCAAAAGAAACGTGCCGCCCCGCCCCCTGGCATAAAGCCAATTGAAAAGGGCCGTGCGCGCGCCGCCAATGTGCAGAAAACCGGTTGGAGAAGGAGCAAAACGCACGATCGGGGCGTCTGCGCTCCGTGTCTTGTCGCTCATCTGGGGATCGAATGCTGTTGGGATGCGGGCGTTGCGCTAGCGATGTAGCATATGGCAGCCGGATCGGTAAGGGGCGCGTATTGCCCCGGGGGAATGGGCAATAATGCAGTCCGTGGGAGAGGCAGACGGCAGAGCACACGTACTCGCGCCCCTCTTGCGCCAGCTGGAAGCTGAGCAGGAGCGCTGGTTCCTCTGGGTGCCTGTTTTCCTGGGCGTCGGCATCGGAACCTATTTTTGGCTGCCATCGGAACCTGGTCTGTTTGCCGCGCTGACACCGCTCGCCGTCGCATTGGCTTTGTGGGTGTCTGGCCCGCGCAGCGTATTTCTGGGGCTGGTGATCGGCGCTTTTTTGGCCATGGCGCTTGGCTTTGCTCTTGCGAAAGTCCGGGTCGAGTGGACGCGCGCGCCCGTCCTTCAAAAACAGATCCGCGCGGAAGTGAACGGTTATCTGGAGCTCATCGAGCCACGGCCCAAAGGGGGCCATCGATTGACGCTGCGTGTGATTTCGATTGAGGGGCTCGATCCCCAGCAGAGTCCAAAGCGCGTGCGCATCACAACCCGGTCGTCCACAGACGGTCTCCAGCCGGGTGACGTAATCAGCATGCTGGCGACACTCATGCCGCCGTCCGGACCGGCCCTGCCGGGCGGCTTCGACTTCGGCCGACAAGCTTGGTTCGATGAGATTGGAGCCGTTGGATACGCGTTTGCGCCGCCGCGGCGCGTCAGGGGTGCGGCTGCTCCGCCCGACGACCTTAAGGCCTGGGCGGCGGTTGAGCGGCTGCGCCAAGCGATCGGCCAGCGGATCAGGGCAGCTCTTCCCGGTCAAAGCGGCGCTATTGCCAACGCGCTGATAACCGGCGAGCGGGGGGGCACATCAGAGGAAACCAAGACGGCGTTTCGTGACTCCGGGCTCATCCACGTCCTGTCGATCTCGGGACTGCACATGGTGATCATGGCGGGCTCGGTGTTCTTTCTCGTGCGCCTGATCCTTGCGGCATTTCCTGCTCTTGCGCTGAACTATCCCATCAAGAAGTGGGCAGCTGTTGCGGCCATGCTCGGCGCCTTCGGCTATCTGATGATCTCGGGATCGTCGTTTGCCACCGTTCGATCCGCCATCATGATCTCGATCATGTTCTTGGCCGTTCTTCTGGACCGGCCCGCACTTGCGCTGCGCAACGTCGCCATTGCGGCGATTGTGATCCTCATTGTTTTTCCCGAAAGCCTCTTCAATGCCGGCTTTCAAATGTCGTTTGCCGCCGTCGTTGCGCTTGTTGCAACTTACGAAGTCTTTCGCCGGCGCGGGGCAAACGTCTTTCTTGCGCACAGTGGTTTTAGCCGGCTGGCCTATTTCTTTGTTGGGATTGTGCTGTCGACGCTGATTGCGAGTTCGGCGGTCGCGCCATTTGCGGCCTACCACTTCCATCAGAGTCAACAGTATGCGGTGCTCGCCAACCTGATGGCGATCCCCATCTGCAATGTGATTGTGATGCCTGCCGCTCTTGCCGCGCTCATTGCAATGCCGCTAGGCCTGGAAGCACTGCCGCTGTGGGTCATGGGGCAAGGCATCGACGGGATGGTTTGGTGTGCTGAGCGCGTATCTGGCCTGCCGGGCGCCGTGGGGCGAATTCCTGCGATGCCGATGATCGCTTTTCTGCTGATGGTCGCAGGCGGTCTTTGGCTTACGTTGTGGCAGACGCGTTGGCGCCTGTTGGGCCTGGGTTTCATTGCGGTGGGGCTCGCACTCGCACCTACGCTGCGGCTGCCCGATCTCCTCATCGGCAGGGATGGCGGCCTCGTTGCCGCGCGCGTTGATGGGGACAAGTTCTCAGCAGTTGGCTCGCGGCGACCATCGTTCGAGTTGATCCGCTGGCTTCAGCACGACGGGGATGCGCGCGAGCCAAAGCAGGCAACGAAGGCGGTGGGGTTCGATTGCGATGGCATTGGCTGCCGTACTGCGCTCAAAGGTGTGACGCTGGCGGTGACGCGTCATCCCGCAGCGTTCGTTTACGATTGCGAACGCGCGCGCATTGTCGTTTCGCGCTTGCCGTTTCCGCGGGGGTGTTCCGGCCCCACCGCTGTCATCGACTTTTTTGCGGTGCGCAACAACGGCACCTATGCCGTCTACATCGAGGAGGATGGGACGATCCGCATTGAGAACGCACGCGAAATGCGCGGGCTGCGGCCTTGGTCCATGCCGCCGCAAAATTCTTTTCGGCGGCGAAGAGTGTCTGCCCTGCCTTAGTAGCGGCGCAAGAGCCCAACGAGGCGGCCCTGAATATCGACCTGGTCGGGTCCGAAAATGCGCGTTTTGAACTCGGGGTTTGCCGCTTCGAGCGCGATGGTCGTGCCCTTCTTGCGCAGACGCTTGAGTGTCGCTTCTTCCTTGTCGACAAGTGCGACGACAATGTCGCCGTTTTCGGCGGTGTCACAACGGCGGACGACGACAACGTCGCCGTCGAGAATGCCGGCGTCGATCATCGAGTCGCCCTTGACCTCCAAAGCAAAGTGCTCACCGCTGGTGAGCAGGTCCGGCGGACAGGCGATGTCGTGGCTGTGATTCTGGATCGCACTGATAGGCGTGCCTGCCGCGATGCGTCCCATGACGGGGACGGAAACGGTGCGGGCGTCGATTGCGGTCGACGGTGGCGGGCTGAGATCGCGGCTTCGGCTTCCCTCAATCACACTGGGCTGGAAGCCGGAGCGGGCCATGTTGCGTGAAGAATCGCCGCCTTCGGGAAGTCGGATCACCTCGATGGCGCGGGCGCGGTGCGGTAGGCGGCGAATGAAGCCGCGCTCCACGAGTGCCGTGATCAGCCGGTGGATGCCGGACTTGGATTTCAAATCCAGCGCGTCCTTCATCTCGTCGAAGGACGGAGGCACGCCCGCCTCCTGCATACGGTCGTGTATGAAGAGCAAAAGCTCTTTCTGTTTCTCGGTCAGCATTGGGTCTCCGGTGCTTGGTGCTTGTCCGCCTCAACTCCGGTGGAGACGCCGAGGAAGCCCGTACAAAGCATGAACGTACCCTACCCGTTCTTGTAGCGTTCTGCAAGAGGCAACCACAACCCCGCATTTCAGGGAGGACGTCCTAATTTGACAGGAGGGCTGTCCTAATTGCGTAGCGCTCATTCTTGCGCCGCGTGTGGGGAACACCAACTATTCTGCGTCAAGGCTAGGCATGGTCTGGCACAGTGCGGGGAGGCCAGGCAGGCTTGGAATGGCAGGCCCTCGATGCGGCGAGCCCCGGCTTGTGACCGGGAGCTCAGGGCAACCGTATGCGCGCAAATGCTTGATACTCTTTGGTCTGACGAATCGTGCTAGGTCGTCGGTGTGATGATTCTTCACGCCATGATGGGTCACACTTAAGCCCGGATGGCCTCGACCACCGTCCGGGCTTTCTCTTGCCCAGGTTAATTCAGAAGTCGAGGGGGAGGACGGACACCTCCGCGCCGGCGGGAAGTGCTGGGGCGTTAGGCGCACGCACGATCAGGACGTCGGCGGCCACGAGGCCCGTCAGGTGGGCGCTGTCCTGGCTTGAAATTGGGCTGACCAGCGGGCGATTGTCCGCGCCGGGTTTCGTCACCGCGCGAATGTAGTTCTGGCGCGGACCATTGGCTTCAAGACCCGCTGCGAGCACGCCGGTGATCTCACGGTTGGGCGAATCGGTCCGCTGCAAGAGGCGCTCAAGAAGGGGCACGAGAAACACGCGCCCGCAGACGAGGCAGGAGACGGGGTTGCCCGGCAGCCCAAGCACGCGCATGTTCTCCATGCGGCCATAGAGCATCGGCTTGCCCGGCTTGATGGCGACCTTCCAGAAATCGAGGATCATGCCACGGGCCTCGAGAACCGGCCGGACGAGATCGCGATCGCCGACCGAGGCGCCCCCGATCGTGACGAGTACATCGGCTCCCGTCGCCTGTTGCAGCTTCGCGTCGAGATCTTCGCGCGTGTCGCGGGCAATCCCGAGGAGCTGCGGCCGGCCGCCTGCGCGTTCAACGAGGGCTGCCAGTCCATAAGAGTTGGAGGAAACGATCTGATCGACGCTGGGGTCCGTTCCCGGCTCCACCAGCTCGTCGCCCGTTGCAAGGATCGCAACGCGCGGCCTTGTCCGCACGGGAAGCATTGCGTGACCTGCCGCGGCTGCGAGCGTGATGGAACGGGCATTGAGAACGCTTCCCGATGGGATGAGCGTCTGCCCGCGTTCAAAATCACCGCCAGTCTTGCGGATGTTGGCGCCGAGCTTCGGCACTTCGCGCACGACGACCGTGTCGCCGTCTCGCTCCGTGTTTTCTTGAATGACGACCGTGTCGGCGTCTTTTGGCAGCGGTGCCCCTGTGAAAATGCGCACTGCTTCGCCCTTGCCAACGGGGCTTGCGAAGGCATGTCCGGCCTGCGCCTCACCAATGACCGTCAGCGACGCAGGGAGCTTGGTCAGGTCGCTTATGCGTACCGCGTAACCATCCATGGCTGAGGAGTCGAATGGGGGATGTGTGAGCTCGGCCTTTACGTCTGCTGCCAGCACGCGATCGTGTGCGTCTCTCAGCGGCACGCGTTCTGTCGGTGTCGGCTGCGCGCCTTCAAGAATGCGTCTCAGCGCCTCTTCAACCGGGACAAGCGCCATCGCTCAGCCAACCTGCTTGGCGGTGCGCTTGGCGCGATAGTCGCCCGAGCGGCCGCCCGACTTCTCTAGAAGCCGGATGCCCTCAAAGGACATGGCGCGATCGACGGCTTTCAACATGTCGTAAAGCGTCAGGCAGGTGACGGACACCGCCGTCAGCGCCTCCATTTCCACGCCGGTGCGCCCATCGGTCTTGACCTCTGCGGTCACGTGGACACCCGGCGGCTTGGTCTTCGTGTCGAGATTGACCGTAACGTGGGCCAGGCTGAGCGGATGGCACAATGGGATCAGGTCATGCGTGCGCTTGGCGGCCATGATCCCGGCGATGCGGGCAGTGGCGAGCACGTCGCCTTTGGGGGACTTGCCGCTCTTCAAGAGCGCCAATGTTTCGGGTGCCATCGTTACGAAACCTTCCGCGACTGCGGAGCGCGTCGTCACAGGTTTTTGCGAGATGTCGACCATGCGGGCCTCGCCGGTATCGCTCAGATGGCTCAGTCGTAGGCCTTTCGTCGCCATTATGCGGCCTCGGCGGTGAGCAAGGACCGCGTCGCGGCCGTGACGTCGTCGTGGCGCATGAGGCTTTCGCCAACGAGGAACGTATTCACGCCGGCGCGTTGAAGCCGTGCGATGTCAGCCGAAGTGAAAATGCCGCTCTCGCCGACGACGATGCGATCCTTCGGCACGCGTGGTGCCAGGTCTTCGGTTGTCGCCAACGTCACGTCGAACGTTTTGAGATTGCGATTGTTGATGCCGATCATCCGGCAGTCGAGCTTGAGGGCGCGCGCCAGCTCATCCGCGTTGTGAACCTCGGCGATGGCATCCATGTGCCAATCCTTTGCTGCCGAAGCGAGCTGGTGAGCCATGTCATCATTGACCTCGGCGAGAATGATGAGGATGCAGTCCGCGCCCCACGCACGCGCTTCGACCACTTGATACGGGTCGATCATGAAGTCTTTGCGCAAGACTGGAAGATGGGTCGCCGCGCGCGCTGCTGTCAGATAATCCGGCGCGCCCTGGAACGAGGGCGTGTCGGTCAGCACCGATAGACACGCCGCTCCGCCCGCCTCGTAAGCCTTGGCCAGCACTGGCGGATCGAAGTCGACGCGGATCAATCCCTTGGACGGGCTCGCCTTCTTGATTTCCGCGATGAGCGCGGGTTTGTCGTCGTGATGCTTTGCAGCGAGCGCTGCAGCAAAGGGGCGCACGCGCGGCGCGCTGCGCGCAAGTTCGGCCAGCACATTCAGCGGTGTCGCCGCCTTGGCGCGCGCCACTTCTTCGAGCTTATAGCGGGTAATCTTTTCGAGGATATCGGCCATGGTGGGGACAATACGCTGGTTGCGCGTCGCTTGCTACGCGCGCGTGTCCCGCTGGTCAAGGCTGGACCCGCCCTATGCCCGAGAGGGGAGCGCCAACGCCCCGGCCTCTACCTCGGACCTTTGTCGCTTAGGCATCATGCCGATCGATTGTGCGCCACGTTAAGGGCGTGGCTGTGCAAGCCGGCAAGTGCCTCGTACGTTGTCGTTTAACGTCGGCCTAGTTGGGCCAGTTGGGATCATAGTCGCCAAAATCGTCCGCGCCATTCGATGTATGTCGTGATTTCATCGGTGGGATCGCGGTCACCGTGCGCTGCTCCAAAAGCGCTGCAACCTGCACGGCCGTCTGCTCGCGCACGGTCCTCAGGTAGTTAATCGCAGCGTCCGCGCGCCCGATCAGGAACACCTCCCGATTGAGTTCAGCGGCGACACGATCGCTCTGAGCGATCAAGTCATTCAGCTGCGTTTCAAGATCCTTCATCCCCAATAACTCCCTCTTCGTGATCTGCCCCTCAGGCTTGGAAAGCCAATGTGTTCATGAATCAGTGTGATTCGGGCATTGAGGCGACGTCATCGTGATGGAAATATGGGAACGCTATTCACAGGTTCTCCACCGGTTGCACGAATTGCGTGGCCTGTGCTCGAATTGAGCACACGAAGGCGCATGCATCGTTCAGTAATTGAGGCGGCCTGACATTTGGGATTGCAGCTGTTCCGCGCGGTCAGTCGCCGTCCAACGAATTGAAACCCAAGAAGAGCCCTGTGAGCGTGCCGAGCGCGGATCGTCCGGTCACCTCCGCGTTCTTGAGTGCGAATGTCATGGGCACCAACTTCTTGCGTGCTTCTGGATCGGCGAGCGCGTTGGGCGCTATCGCCAAGGCGCTTTTGCCTGCGCGAATCGAAAAGCCCAAATCGGTTTCGACGCTTCTCAAAATGGCCTGAGCAGTCTGCTCCTTTTCGTCCGTTGCCCAGGTTGCGTCGATGAAGCCGCTCTCAGTCAGTAGCGAGCGCAAGCCTTCGATGTTGGCGAGGATGAAAGGAAGCCCCAACTCGCTATTTGGGAATAACGGCTCTGCGTGTGTGCCATTTTCGGTTTCGTTTTGCAGCATTGGCGCAAGGCGCTGCAAACGGGCGACCTCGAGTTCGGTGACGTAGGAGCGGTAAAGCGCGCGCGTTGTCTCTTTCGCATTGAGAAACGCAGGGTTCTCCGGTCCCGGATTTAGCCAGGTCTGCCCAAACGCACCCGACCAGTCGCCCAGCGTTTCACTGGCGATCTGCGCAATGCCCTCGGCTAGTGCTTCAACATACTGGCAGCGGAACGAATTGGGGCTCGCTGATAACGCGAGCTGGTTGCTTCCCTTCCCGAAAAGGACGGGAACGATTGCTGTGAAGCCCTGAACGGCCACGCTTGCGTGGGCGAGTTTGTGGGGCTCAAGGGCCTTCAGGTCTTTTTGCCGGAGCAGTCGGGCAATCTGCTTGGGGACAATCCCACGCGGCGCTGGGTAGAGCAGCATCCGGTCTAAGCGCTGATCTTTGGAAATTGGTCCAAACCGAATGTGCTCGATACGGCCCCAGGCCAGAAGTGTGTCGCGGGCCGTTGCGCGCGTCTCCTCAAGCGTGGCTTCTGAGGGTTTACGGCACAGCTCAGAAGCCGTGTGCGCAAACGTCTTGGCAGCATCGGCGAAGTTTTCGTAGCCGGGAAGGATGTGGCGTTCTAGCGCCCGCCTGGCGAGTGCCGCATCATCGAAAGCGGTGGCGGGAGTGAAGCCCACAAGGAGGGCCACAAATGCAAGAGTGAGCAGCTGCCAACCGGGTGCAGCCGGCGCCGCTCTGCGCCTCAAAGAGATTCGACAAATCGGATGAGTGCTTCGCGATCGGCTTTGGGCAACGCCGCATATCCATCGCGCGCTGATTGCGCTTCCCCGCCGTGCCAAAGGATTGCTTCCTCGATGTTTCGTGCACGCCCGTCGTGCAGGAAGAAAGTGTGACCGCTCACCGTTTCTGTCAAACCAATGCCCCATAGCGGCGCCGTGCGCCACTCTTGGCCATTGGCCATGCCTTCAGGCCGGTTGTCGGCAAGTCCCTCGCCCATGTCATGCAGTAGCAGATCGGTATAAGGCCATATCTTCTGATTGCTGAGATGCGGCTGCCCTTCAGCATTGCCCGTTGTCAGTGAGGGCGTATGACAGGAGCTACAACCCAATTTGGCAAACAGCTGCTTACCTTTGGCCACTTCGGGGTCATTGATGTTGCGACGCTTGGGGACGGCGAGGTTTTGCGCATAGAAGGTCACGAAATCCAAAAGTTTCGGACTTACCTCGTAGCCACCATCGCGCTTGGTGTTTCCATTCGGGGCATTGAGACAGAACGTTTGCGCCTTGGTGCAATCGCCCGACGGATTGGGATTGATCTGCGTTGACAGCCCGATATCACCGGAGAACGCCCCAGCACTTTGTTGCTTGATGGATGGTTCCCCCGCCTTCCATCCAAATCGGCCAAGAGCGACTTTGTTGTTCTCCTTCGACCAAACTTCGTTTGTGCGCCCGGAGATGCCGTCGCCATCTTTGTCTGCGGGATCGGCCAATGCACGGATCTGGTCTTCCGGCACGGCCTCCAGCAGGCCCAAACCGATCATTTGCGGCGCCACGCGCGGCGACATCATGACCTTTGGGTGGAGCGGCCCGAACTTGAGGTCGTCGATCGAATATGTGGGCCGGCGCAACGAGACCTTGGTCCCATCGTCCAGGTCGACGGGCACGTCCTCGTAGGTGATGTGCATGTGGCCTTCGTTGTCGTGGCCCTGAATCGCGACATCCTGCAATTGTCCGCCATACGTTGGCTCTCCGATGGTGTTCGCACGATGCGAAGCCAACACCTCACGCTGTTCGTCGGTCTCGGGCGGGATTGAGAGCCGCAGAAACATCGACTCTGCCGAGTCGTCCGGGAAGTTGGCATTGGGAGGATGACCGCGGCCATCTTTGAAGTGGCAGCTCTGACAGGAGCGCGAGTTATACAGCGGACCAAGGCCGTCTGAGCTCTTGGTTGAGGCCGGTGCGGAGACCCACAGTTTGCGGAAGATCGCGTTTCCAATTTTGAAACGCGCCTCTCCTCCAAATCCTATGCCGTGCGACGACTGTGAGAACGCATCGCGGGTCGTGATGCCCTTTTTCGTCGTCGCGCTCCCCCCGGGGTTCTCCTCGCCGGGCTCGTGCACGGCGCCTGCATCGGCTTTGACGGGATTCACCGGCTGATTGGCGCTTCCGAGTCCAGCGGTCGAGATAAGGCCCGCTACGATGGCAGCGGCTGCACCTGGTATAGGGAGCGGCCACATTCGCGGCTTCGATTTGGGTTCAAAAGGCATTTTCGTCATGACAAAGGCACCCTGCGCGAGGTGCCGGGCGCTCTGATCCCGGACTGGGCGGCCGTTCTGCGTGCCGCCTCCACCGGGCTTGTTCTAAGCGTCGAAGCGCGCGAGGACCACTCGGGCGCGACGATTATTCCGTCGAGACCGTTCCAGGCGCATCAAGGCTGTCGGACCCTTCAAACTCAATTGCACTCAGGTCCAAAGCCGCAATGGCGCGCTCAAACTCCTTGGCCTGCACGACAAGTGCTTGGATCGCAGCGTCAACCGCCTGGTTTCCCTCCTCATTGTCGTCGCCGATCATCTGGTCGTAGGCCTCGCCACCATTGGCCCGCTTCACGATCGTGTCCATGCGCTTCATCGAGTCCTCGATGGCCGCGCGCGTGCGCTCATCCGTCTCAGGCGACTTGGCTTTCACAAGGTCCGACGGGCTCGGACCGGAGACGACGGAGCCATCGGTTCGCGTGTACTTACCAAGGTAAACGTTCTGGATGCCCTTGGCGTCGTAGTAGTGCGAATAGTGCGTATTGTCCGAGAAGCAATCATGCTCCTCCTCAGGGTCATGGATGAGTAGGCCGAGCTTCATGCGCTCGCCCGCCAATTCGCCGTAAGACAGGCTACCCAAGCCCTTGAAGATGGCAACCAGGCCGGCTTGTCCCCCGTCGGCCATAACGGCTTTCCGTGCAGCACCAGTCGGCCCCCATTGCTTGACCATCCACTCCAGGTCATCGGCGAGCAACTCGGTCACGACCTTGAGGTATTCAGCGCGCCGATCGCAGTTGCCGCCCGTGCAGTTCTTCAGATCAAAGTCGGTTGCCGGACGTTTTCCTGCGCCGGGGCCCGTGCCGTTGAGGTCCTGGCCCCACAGCAGAAATTCGATTGCGTGATAGCCCGTCGCGACGTTGGATTCGACAGAGCCTGCCTCTTGCAGCTTGTCGACAAGTAGCTCCTTGGTGATGACCGTTGTGTCGACTTCCTCGCCGCCAATCTTGATGGACTTCTTGGCAATAACGTTGGCCACGTAAAGATCGTTCTCCGGAGACTCATCGCCATATTCCCCCGAGACGTAATCGATGAGACCTTCATCCAGTGGCCATGAGTTTACCTTGCCCTCCCACTCGTCAACGATCGGATTTCCGAAGCGGAAGGCCTCAGTCTGCATGTAGGGGACGCGTGCTTTGACCCAGGCAGCGCGGGCGCCTTTGAGGTTCGCCTCGGTGGGTTCCTTGATGAGGGTGTTGACGGCCTCTTGGAGCTTGCGCGCCCCGGCCAAGGAGTCCGTGTAACCGGCCTCGGCAATGTTCGCGTACGTCTCGACTACGGCAGAAACGTCCGGCGCATCCGCCGCTTTCGCCAAGGCAAGTGGTATGCATACTGCGGCGGCCAAGGTGGCGACGAGAATCCTGCGCATAGTCTGGCTTCCTCTTAGTCGAGAATGAGTGGCTCGAGTCCCTGAAAGATGTGATGGACGGCCCTTGGGTACATTGCGCCCTAGCCTTGGCGGGCAGCGTCCATGGCAGCGTTCGAGTGAGAGAAGATGATTGATTACTCGCGAAGTCAAGAAATGTTTTTTGACCGAAGTCTTCCGCAATGCTCGACGTTGAAGCTGCTGTCAGGCAAGCATAACTCGCTCCATGGAAAATTAGCGCTGGCCCGGCGCGCGTTGCGTGGCACAGGTGCGGCGGCGGTAGGTTCGAGGGGTTCTAAAGAGTACGCAATGTGCTGAAAACGATCCTCATCATTCTTGCTTGCACGGCCATCGTCACATCGACGGGAGCGCGTGCAGCAGACCCTGCGACACCATCGCTGGCGACCATGAACAAGGCCGCAATCGATGGCTACATCGTTCCGCGTCTTCAAGTCCTCAAACAGCGAACCGAGCGTCTCGCCGCGCATTTTGCGAAGGCTTGTGAGGGGCAGGGGAGACAATTGGGCGCAGCACGCGAGCAGTTTGCGGAGACGGTGAAGGCCTGGGCGGAAGTCGAATTCTTGCGCTTCGGACCAATGGCCGTTGATGCGCGCCCTGAACGTTTTTCCTTTTGGCCTGACCCGCGTGGCGTCGTGGATCGGCAGATGCGCCGTGCGATTTCGCGCAAAGATCCAGATGTTCTTGATCCGGCCCTACTGGAGAAGAAGAGTGTGGCGATCCAGGGACTTCCGGCATTGGAGGCACTGTTAACGAGCGATAAGCACCCGATTCTGGGAGACGGTGCCGAGGCCCGGTTCCGTTGCGGCTATGCCGTGGCGATTGCAAAAAATCTCAAGACGATTGCCGGCAACGTCGTTGCTGGCTGGGTGGGGGAAACGGGCTGGCGCGAAACGATGCTGAGCCCAGGTCCGGACAACCCTCGCTACAAGACCGTTTCTGAAGCCTCCGCCGAGCTCGTAAGGGCGTTACTGACGGGCCTGCAAATCATCCAAGACCGCGTAGTCATTCCGCTCATCACTGCCGAAAAAAGGACCGGGAAGCGGCCGCGACTACCCTTTGCGCGCGCTGGGCTCAGTAGCCAGTACGCTTCAGCTTCAATCGCTGGCAACAAGGCCTACTTCGAGGCGATGGGACTTGCGCGGTTCGTTCCCAACGACGATGCTTGGATTAAGGACTGGATGAAGAACGCTTTCAGCAGGCTGGCGCGCGATGCTCCGCATGCCGTGCAGGAAAGCGGGAAAGAAAAGAAGGACGATCCTGAGCGCACGAGGGAGTTGCGCATTTTACGTTTTCATGTGAGCGGCCTTCGTAGTCTCATCGGTCGCAAAATCGTACCCTCCGCGGGACTGACAATCGGATTCAATGAACTCGATGGCGATTGACCGACGGCATTTCCTAATAGGAACTACCCTGACGCTTGCGGCGTCCTGGCCTGCGTTTGCCGGTGTGCTTGGGCGCGAGGGCGATGACGACGGTGAGATGGGCGATCTGGTCGCGGCCTGCCGGCGACCCGACGGCAGCTACTCCGTTGTGGTGCTGACGCTCGAAGGACTCATCGTTCGCGAAATACCTTTGGAGGGACGCGGGCACGATATCGCCCTTGATCCCACAAGGCGCATGGCGGTGGTTTTTGCACGCCGGCCGGGATCGTTTGCGCTCGCTTTCGATATTCAGGGTAGTCGTGAGCCGGTTCTATTCACGACACCTGCGAACCGGCACTTCTATGGCCACGGCGTATTCTCTAAAGACGGGCGCCTGCTCTATGCCACCGAGCACGACAACGCTACGAGGCAAGGTTTGCTCGGCGTTTACGATGCGACCGGCAGATTTGAGCGCCTCGGCGAGGTGCCGACGTACGGCATCGGCCCGCATCAGGTGATCCTTCTCTCTGATGGAAAGACATTGGCCGTTGCCAATGGCGGCATCGAAACCCACGTCGAGAGCGGTCGCGAGAAACTCAATGTCGAGACCATGGAGCCGTCGCTCGCCTTCATCGATAGCGCATCGGGAGAGCTCAGGGCCCAGCACATGCAAAGTGGCGCGCTGCATAAACTCTCAATTCGCCATCTTGCGGCTGACGCAAGCGGTGCCGTTTGGTTTGGCGGGCAATGGGAAGGTGCGCCGGACGACGTGCCGGAGCTGATCGGCAGGGCGGGCATGGATTCGCCCCTGAGCATTTTGGAGACGGACAGCCCACTTGGTGCGGCACTGAAAGGCTATATCGGCGCGGTGGCCATCAGCGGCGATGGCCGTGTGCTTGCCGCCTCCGCCCCGCGCGCAGGACGCATCGTTTATGTTGATACGGAGCAGGCGTCGGTGATCAGCGAGACCCAGCTGACGGACGGTTGCGGGATCATTGGCATTTCGGATCGGGAATTTGCGCTGAGCTCAGGCATGGGCGTGGTGCAGACGGAACGCCCTGATCACACGCATTTGACGACGATGTCCTTTCCCGGGCGCGCCTTCGACAATCATTTGCGGCTCATCCGCTGATCTTCCGGCGTGGAACTGCAATTCCTTCGTCAGCAGGTCTCCTCGCGATCTTGCCATACGCCCTCCCGCGCGCCTAAGGCGCATTGATCCTTTGGCCCAGTATGCCTATCAGGCGGCGAGCATGGGGTTGGATCTCTGAGGACAGCCGAGTTGATGGCGCAAACATATTCAGCAGCACCGATGAGCGACACGTCCGACACGGCCGTTCGGATTTGGCTATGGCTTGTCGCTTTCCTCGTGTTTGCAATGATCGTTGTGGGTGGGGCAACGCGCCTGACGGATTCAGGCCTCTCGATCACCGAATGGCAGCCGATCCTTGGCGCGATCCCGCCGCTCAATGAAGCGGACTGGCGAGAGGCGTTTGAGAAATACAAAGCCATTCCAGAGTACGCCATCGTCAACGCGGGCATGACGCTTGGAGAGTTTGAGTTCATCTATTGGTGGGAGTGGACCCACCGCTTTCTGGGCCGCTTCATCGGCATTGCTTTCGCGCTTCCATTTGCGTGGTTCTGGATTTCGGGAAATCTGCGCCCTGGCTTTGCTTGGAAGTGCCTCGGTGTATTTGCGCTGGGTGGACTCCAAGGCGCGATTGGCTGGTACATGGTGATGTCCGGTCTCGTCGATCGCATCGACGTTAGCCAATACCGCCTCGCCATCCACCTGCTGATTGCGCTATCGATATTCGCACTTCTGATTTGGCTTGCGCTCGACCTTTCACCCTCATCGGGCACGGTACGCTTGCAGACAGTGAGCTTGGCACAGCGGCGGTTGGCAGCGGTGCTGCTTGCGCTGGTCTTTGTACAATCGGGGCTCGGCGCATTGGTCGCCGGCCTCAAGGCGGGCCTCACCTACAACACGTGGCCGTTGATGGATGGAGAGCTGATACCATCGGGGCTCGGAATCATGAGCCCCTGGTATCTCAATTTTTTTGAGAACGTGACGACGGTCCAGTTCGACCACCGCCTCGTCGCCTATGTTCTGGTTGTCCTTGCTCTCTGGCATCTCATCGCGGTTGGGCGCACGGCGGATGATGAGCGCCTTGTGCGCTCGGCAGGCTTTCTGGTCGCCGCGGTGGTTGCCCAAATGTGTCTCGGCATTTGGACGCTTCTGTCAAACGTGGCACTGCCGCTGGGGCTCGCCCATCAGGCGGGAGCCGCGCTCGTCGTTGGCGTCGCCGTGCTTCACGTCCACCGGGTCCTGCGCTCGTCAGAATAAGAAGAACACGACGCGCTCAGCGGCCCGCTTCACCATCGAGACCGAGCATCAACTGAAGGTTCTGTACGGCGGCACCAGCGGCACCCTTGCCGAGATTGTCCAACCGGGCAACGAGTAGGGCGTGACCGTGCTCAGAATTTCCAAACACGAACAGCTCCATCTCGTCCGTCTCGTTGAGCGCCTCGGGCTCGAGCTGGCTCATTGCGGTGCCAGCGCCCGGCACCACGTGGATTGATGGCTGATCCTGGTAGTGCGCCTCAAGCGCCTGTGCCAGGTCCTGCAGGGATGGCTTGCCCTGCAACGAGTCGAGATGGAGCGGCACTGAGACAAGCATGCCTTGCCGGAACTTGCCGACCGAGGGGACGAACAGCGGCCGCTGCTTTAGCCCGGTGTATTCCATCAACTCTGAGATGTGCTTGTGCACGAGCCCAAGCGCATAGAGCTCGAACGAGGGGGCCTTTCCCGCCTCGAAGGCTTCGATCATCGAGCGGCCGCCACCGGAATAGCCGCTCACGGCATTGATCGACACGGGTTGGTCACGTCCAAGGATGCCCGCATCGATGAGCGGCCGAATGAGTGCAATGGCGCCGGTCGGATAGCAACCTGGGTTGGCCACGCGCTTTGCTGATTTGATCTCGTCGGCGTGAGATTTCTTCAGTTCGGCAAAACCATAGACCCAACCGGGCGCGACCCGGTGCGCCGTCGAAGCATCAAGAATGGCGGGGCCAGAATCTCCCAATTCACCAGCAAGCGCGACAGCCTCGCGCGCGGCGTCATCCGGCAAGCAGAGGATGACGAGATCGACCTCGGCCATGAGCGCCTTGCGTGCGCCCGCATCCTTGCGCTTGTCGGGATCGATGCTGCGAACCTCAACGCCAGGAAGCTTTTCGAGCCTCTGCCGGATTTGGAGGCCGGTCGTGCCGGCCTCACCGTCGATGAAAACCTTCGGCTTTGTCATGGTTCTGCCGTTTCAAGTTTGGTTTGCTCACTCGGTGCGCGAGGCGGCCGCGCAACGCTGTGCAGCCCTTAGGTTGCAGCCATTAGGTCGGCGGCGTGAGCTGTGTCAATGCGCTCGTCGCCGGACTAGCCGCCCCCGAGTCGGTGCAAAATAGCCTGCCAGAGCGTTTCCGAGCAGCCAAAGTTGAACGCCTGGCAGGAGATCTCGTGCGACCCTCGATAGATCATGTCGAGTGCGACCCAGAGAATGATCAGCAACCCAATCCAAGTGATCCAAGGATACT
>Ga0315534_1000751_pt1 | contig 22702 bp, 17 predicted proteins | sample SalMarSW160240MG_FD_203094 | JGI IMG/M metagenome (GOLD analysis project Ga0315534, IMG submission 203094) | Salt marsh sediment microbial communities from the Plum Island Ecosystem LTER, Massachusetts, United States - Salt Marsh Sediment SW1602-40 ...
GGTCTCCAGGTCGGCGGCCAGCACCTCGACCGCGGCACCGTGCTCGGCGTGCAGCCGAGCCGCGCTCTCCTCGAGCTTCGGCTGCGTGCGAGCGACGATGACGAGGTCATGTCCCCGCTTCGCGAGCACATCGGCGAACGATGCACCGATCCCCCCCGACGCACCGGTCACGAGCGCAATCGGTCGCTCCATCACATCTCCTTCGGTGCGTATCTGGAGGACGCTCAGCGGCCTCCAGATACGCATCAACGGCGGACGCTACAGCCCGATCGTCTCTGCCACCGAGCGGGTGTCGGCGGGCACCGGCTCGCCCAGCTCGACCTCCGCGATCGCGCGCTGGGGATCCTTCAAGCCGTGGCCCGTCACCGTGCACACGACGGTGTCGGTCGCGTCGACGCGGCCCTCGGTCGCGGCGCGCAGCAAGCCCGCGACCGAGGCGGCCGACGCCGGCTCGACGAACACGCCCTCGACCGAGGCCAGCAGGCGGTACGCCTCGAGGATCTCGGCATCGGTCACCGCGCCGATGTGGCCGCCCGACTCGTCGCGCGCCGCCTCGGCCTGCTTCCACGACGCCGGGTTGCCGATCTGGATCGCCGTGGCCAGCGTCTCGGGGTATCGGATCGGCTCGCCGGCGACGATCGGCGCGGCACCCGCGGCCTGCCAGCCGAGCATGCGCGGCGTGCTCCGGGCGCGGCCCAGATCGTGGTACTCGGTATAGCCCTTCCAGTACGCCGTGATGTTGCCCGCGTTCCCGACCGGGATGCAGTGCGCGGTGGGCGCGTCACCGAGCACGTCGATGATCTCGAACGCCGCGCTCTTCTGGCCCTCGATCCGGTACGGGTTCACAGAGTTGACGACCTCGACGCCTGGTCGTTCGCCGAGCTCTCGGACGATCTCGAGCGCGACGTCGAAGTTGTCGTGGACGGCGACGACGCGCGCGCCGTGGATGAGCGCCTGGGCGAGCTTGCCGAGCGCGATCTGCCCGGCAGGGAGGACGACGGCGCAGATGATCCCGGCACGCGCCGCATATGCCGCGGCTGCGGCAGAGGTGTTGCCCGTCGACGCGCAGATGACGGCCTTCGCACCGCGCTCGACCGCCTTGGAGACGGCCATCGTCATGCCCCGGTCCTTGAACGAACCGGTCGGGAGCGCGCCTTCGACCTTCAACAACACGCGCGCGACACCGGCCCGAGCAGCCAGACGCGGCGCGTCGACAAGTGGCGTGTTGCCTTCGAGCAGCGTGACCACTGGTGTGGCGTCGGTGACGGGCAGGTGGTCGCGGTAGGCCTCGATGATCCCCGGCCAGGCCGTCACCGTCGTCACCGGTCGAGGCCCGTCATTCGCCGTCGCCGATGACGCGCAGCACCGATCCCACGCGGTGCACGGCCTCGACGTGGCGCAGTCGCTCGAGCGTCGACCGAACGTCGGCCTCGCGTGCGCGGTGGGTGATGAAGATGAGTCGGGCGTCGTCACCGATGCCGCGTTGCTCCATCGACTTGATGGAGACGCCGTGCTCGCCGAACTCGCCGGCGATCGCGGCGAGCACCCCCGGACGGTCGGCGACCTCGAGCAGCAGGTAGAAGGGCGACTCGGTGTCCTCGATCGCGCGGATCGGTCGCTCGACGAGCTCGCCGATGGTGGCGCCCTTGCCCCCGCCGACGAGGTTCTTGACCGCGTCGGCGAGGTCGCCGAGCAGCGCCGAGGCGGTGGGACCCCCGCCTGCGCCGCGTCCGTAGAGCATGAGCTCCCCGACGGCCTCGCCCTCGATGAACACCGCGTTGAACGACTCGCGGACCGAGGCCAGCGGGTGGTGCAGGGGGACCATCGTCGGGTGCACCCGAACCGCGACCTCGCCCTCGCGCTCCTCGGCGACGGCGAGGAGCTTGACGACGTAGCCGAGCGCGGCCGCGGACTCGATGTCGTCGGACGTGACACCCGTGATTCCCTCGCGGTACACGTCCTCGGGTCCGACGAGCGCTCCGAACGCAATGGACGCGATGATCGCCGCCTTGGACGCGGCGTCGTAACCCTCGACGTCGGCCGTCGGGTCTGGCTCGGCAAGCCCCAGGCGCTGCGCCTCGGCGAGTGCGGCCTCGAACGACGAGCCCACCTCGGTCATGCGCGTGAGGATGTAGTTGGTCGTCCCGTTCACGATTCCGAGCACGCGACGGATGCGGTCACCCGCGAGCGACTCGCGCAGCGGGCGCAGGAGTGGGATGCCGCCGGCCACGCTGGCCTCGAACAGCAGGTCGACTCCCGCATCGGCGGCGATCGCGAGCAGCTCCGGGCCGTCCTGGGCGATCAGCTCCTTGTTGGCCGTCACGACGGGCTTTCCCGCACGAAGGGCTTCGGTGATGAGCGACTTCGCGGGCTCCACCCCGCCCATCATCTCGACGACGACGTCGATGTCGTCGGCGCCGACGACGGCCGCACCGTCTGCGGTGAAGGCATCGGACGACAGCTTCACGTCGCGTCGCTTGGAGAGGTCGCGCACCAGCACACGCACGATCTCGATCGGGACCCCGGTGCGCGCCGTCAGCAGATCGGCGTTCTCACCCACGAGGCGCGCCAGGGCGCTGCCGACGTTGCCGCAGCCGAGCAGGCCCACCTGCACCGGGGTTCGCGAATCACCCATGCGGTGACAAGTCTCCCACTCGTCGCGTGGTCACTCCATGTCCAATCTGACCAGATCGTCGGGCGTCTCGCGGCGGACCACGAGGCGGGCCGCACGGTCGCGCACGAAGACGACGGCCGGTCGCGGCACCTCGTTGTAGTTCGAAGCCATCGAGTACCCGTACGCGCCCGTCGCCGGTGTCGCGAGCAGGTCGCCGACCTCGACGGTGGCCGGCAGCGCGGCGTCGGCGACGAGCACATCGCCCTGCTCGCAGTGCTTGCCGACGACCGTGCCGCGCCGCGGCCGTGGCTCCGAGATCCGCGCCGGCAGATACGCCTCGTACCCCGCGCCGTAGAGCACGGGCCGAGGGTTGTCGCTCATCCCCCCGTCGACCGCCACATAGGTCCCGATGCCCGGGACCTCCTTCACCGTGCCGACTCGGTACAGCGTGACCGCGCTCGGGGCGATGATCGAGCGCCCGGGCTCCACCTTCAGCTCCGGCGCCGGACCGAGGTCGCGGGCGCGCCACGACTCCGCCACCGCTGCGTGCAGCCGCTTCCCGAGGTCGGTGACCGAGAGCTCGGGGTCGTCGGCGAGATAGCGCGCACCGAGGCCCCCGCCGACGTTGAGCTCACCGATGGTCGTGCCATGGGCGCGGTTCGCCTGCTCGGCGAGGAGCGCGAGTCGGTCGATCGCGCGCGCATAGGCATCAAGGCGATAGATCTGCGAACCGATGTGGCAGTGGAAGCCCGCGAGCCGCATGACCGGGCTCTGCTCGACGTATCCGACGGCCTGCAGCGCGACGTCCTCGGTGAGCGTGAAGCCGAACTTCGACGCCTCGGTGCCGGTCTCGATGTACTCGTGCGTGTGTGCCTCGACGCCCGGGGTGATCCGAAGGAGGACGTCGACCACCGAGTCGTGCCGCCGACCGATCCGGTCGATTCGAGCGAGCTCGTCGAACGAGTCGACGGCGAGCCGGCCGACACCGGCATCGATCGCGCGCTCGATCTCGTCGTCCGACTTGTTGTTGCCGTGCATGACGATGCGTGAGGCCGGGAACTTCGCGTGGAGCGCGACGTGCAGCTCACCGCCGGTCGCGCAGTCGAGGTGCAGCCCCTCGTCGTCGACGATGCGCACGAGCGCCGAGCACAGGAAGGCCTTGGAGGCGTACGCGACGTTGCCGCGGCCGAAGCACTTCAGGTACTCGCGTGCCCGTCGGCGGATCTCGTCCTCGTCGTACACGAAGACCGGCGTCCCGAACTCGGTCGCGATCGCCTCGAGGTCCGCGCCGAGCAGACCCGGCGGGACGAGCGACGCGTCGAACGGCGCGTCCGGGGTCACGAGCCTGGCCTCACAGACCGGGGGCGCCGGCGTCGCGCCGCATCTCGTCGGGTGCGTGCACACCGAGGAGGTCGAGCGCGTGCTTGAGCCCGAGCCGGCACGCCTCGGCGAGCCAGAGCCGAGCCTGCGTGACGGCGACGTCGTCGGAGATCACCCGGCAGTCCCGGTAGAACGCGTGGAACTTCGCCGCGAACTCGCGTACCCACGTGGTCACCCGGTGCGGCGCGCGCAGGACCGCGGCTTCGGCGACGACGTCGGGGTAGATCGCGAGGGAACGGAGGAGGTCGATCTCTCGGTCGTGGACGAGCGGCGCGAGGTCGGTCTCGAGAACGGGCAGGCGCGTGATGCCCTCGGCGGCGGCCTTGCGACCGATCGACGCGATGCGAGCGTGCGCGTACTGGACGTAGTACACGGGGTTCTCGGCCGATTGCGCGGTGACGACGTCGAGATCGAACGTCTGCGCGGTGTCGATGCCCTGGAGCAGGAACGTCAGCCGGGAGACGTCGGGATCGACCTCGTCGAGGATGTCGGCGAGGGTCACGATGTTGCCGGCGCGCCGCGACATTCGAACGAGCTCGCCGCCACGCTGCACCTTCACGAGCTGGCCGAGCAGCACCTCGGGCTGGCCCGCGGGGAGGCCGAGCGCTTCGAGCCCGGCCTGCAGGCTCTTCACCTGCCCGTGGTGGTCGGCGCCCCAGATGTCGATCAGATGGTCCCAGCCGCGGGCGAACTTGTCGCGGTGGTACGCGAGATCGTTGCAGAGGTAGGTGGTGGAGCCGTCGGACTTCACGAGCACCCGGTCGCGTTGGTCACCGAACTCGGATGTTCGCAGCCAGGTCGCGCCGTCGTCCTCGAACGCCACGCCGCGCGCGCGCAGGTCGCCGAGCACCGTCTCGACGTCTCCGCGCTCGTGCAGCGTACGCTCGGAGAACCACGTGTCGAAGTGCACCCCGATCCGAGCCAGGTCGCGCTCGAGCTGGCGCACGACGTCGCGGTATCCCCACTCGCGTGCTTGCTCCTCCGTCACCGCGTCACCGAGCTCGCCTCGCATGCGGTCGGCCATCTCGACCAGGTACTCGCCCTGGTAGCCGTCCTCCGGTGGCTCCCGACCCTCGTAGCGGGCGAACAGCGACGCGCCGAACGTGTCGAGCTGGTTGCCCGCGTCGTTGAGGTAGTACTCGCGGTGCACCTCGGCGCCCTGCGCGGCGAGCAGGTTCGCGAGCGCGTCGCCGACTGCGACCCAGCGACCGCCACCCGCGTGCAGTGGGCCGGTCGGGTTCGCCGACACGAACTCGAGGTTGACGCGCTGCCCCACCATCGCATCACCGTGACCATGGCGCTCGCCGGCGGCGACGACCACGCGCAGCACGTCGTGGAGCCATGTGGGCGCGAGGAAGAGGTTGAGGAAGCCGGGCCCGGCGACCTGCACGTCCGCGAGGTGTGGGGGCGGGTCGGCGAGCAGCGCCGTCCGCACCTCCTCGGCGACCTCTCGCGCCTGACGGCCTGCCGGCTTGGCGACCTGGAGCGCGACGTTCGTCGTCCAGTCGCCGTGCTCGGGCTGCTTCGGGGGCTCGAGCCCGATGCCGTCGCCCGGCTCGGGGAGCCCGGTGGCCGCCAGCGCCCGGCGGAGGTGGGTGATCAGCTGGTCACGCACAGGCGGCATCGACACATAGACGGTCTTGCGAGCGTACCGGTCGCTCCTTCGCGTCCCCCGTTGGTATCGAGCCTCGCCCCTTTGCTGTGGAGCCGTTGCTCGACGCCGCGTGGGATCGAGGCTCGTCGACGTCCTCGCGGTCCCTATCCTGGTTGGTCGGTGAGCGACCAAAGGAGCGAGCACGCATGAGCGCGACCGGTGAGGGCGAGCAGCCGCTGAAGCCCGAGGTGCTCGACTCGACCAACGCGCCTCCTGGACCCGACGGCGCCGACGCCGAGCCCGACGAGCAGGTCACGCGCCCGACGAAGCTCATCCGCATCGCGTCGATGGTGCGGACGATGCTCGACGAGGTGCGCCGCGCACCTCTCGACGACGCAGGCCGGCGCCGCTTGCGAGAGATCCACGAGAAGTCGCTCGAGGAGCTGGAGGGCGTGCTGTCGCCCGAGCTCCAGCAGGAGCTCGACGAGGTCGTCCTCCCCTTCACGTCCGAGGCGCCGTCGGAGTCGGAGCTGCGGCTCGCGCAGGCGCAGCTGGTCGGCTGGCTCGAAGGTCTGTTCCACGGGATCCAGGCGACGCTGTTCACCCAGCAGACGATGGCGCAGGGCCAACTCGAGGAGATGCGGCGCCGCCGCGCCCTCGAGGCGGCGCAGGGCGGTGCAGCGCCCGGTGGCGACGGCGCGCCTGGTGGCCCACCGAGCGGATACCTGTAGCGATGGCCACGGCCGAGCTCTTCGCCGACGGTTGGCGCCCCGACTCCTGGAGAGCTCGGGTCGCGGGTCAGCAACCGGAGTGGCCCGACGCGGGCGCGCTCGACGACGTGCTCACGCAGCTGCGGTCCTTCCCACCACTCGTGTTCGCGGGCGAGGCTCGCTCCCTGCAAGACCACCTCGCGTCCACACAGGCCGGTGAGGCGTTCGTGCTCGTCGCGGGCGACTGCGCCGAGTCGTTCGAGGCGTTCTCGGCCGACAGCATCCGCGACAAGCTGCGCGTGATCCTCCAGATGTCGGTCGTGCTCATGTACGGCTCGGGCGTGCCCACGGTCAAGGTCGGTCGGATCGCGGGCCAGTTCTCCAAGCCGCGCTCGGCGCCCACCGAGACGCGCGACGGCGTGACGCTGCCCAGCTTCCGCGGCGACACGATCAACGACTTCGCCTTCGACGCCCACGCCCGCCGACCCGACCCGACACGCCTCCTGCGTGCCTACAACCAGAGCGCGGCGACGCTGAACCTGGTGCGCGCGTTCACCAAGGGCGGCTTCGCGGACCTCGCCCGGGTGCACGCGTGGAACCAGGAGTTCGTGGCGAGCAGCACCGAAGGCCGGCGCTACGAAGCCATCGCCGCTGAGATCGAGCGCGCGCTGCGCTTCATGCGCGCATGCGGCATCGACCTCGAGACCGAGCTGCAGCTCCACGAAGTCGACGTCTGGACGGCTCATGAGGCCCTGCTCCTCGGGTTCGAGGAGGCGATGACACGTCGCGACTCGATCACCGACGATTGGTACGACTGCTCGGCGCACCTGCTGTGGCTCGGAGAGCGCACCCGCCGCCTCGACGGCGCGCACGTCGAGTTCCTCGCGGGCGTGCACAACCCCGTCGGCGTCAAGCTCGGTCCGACTGCGACGCCCGAGGAGACCGTCGCCCTCTGCGAGCGTCTCAACCCTCGGCGGATCCCGGGGCGTCTCGTCCTCTTCTCGCGCATGGGCGCCGACAACATCGCGGACGCGCTCCCGCCCCTCCTGCGGGCGGTGCACGTCGGTGGGCATCCGGTCGTGTGGGCGTGCGACCCGATGCACGGCAACACGTTCCAGCACGAGAGCGGCTACAAGACGCGCCGCTTCGACGACATCATGCGCGAGGTCCACGAGTTCTTCGCCGCATGCGAGCGCGCCGACGTCTGGCCTGGCGGCTTGCACGTCGAGCTGACCGGCGAGAACGTGACCGAGTGCCTCGGCGGCACCGACGCGATCCTCGACGGCGACCTCGAGCATTGCTACGAGACCATGTGCGACCCCCGCCTCAACGCGCGTCAGTCGCTCGATCTCGCCTTCGAGACCGCCGAGCTCCTCCGCTCGACCAGGTAGCCACCTCGACCGCCACGACGGCACCGGGACGCTGCGACCCCCGACACCGACGAGCAGCGAGATGACCGCTGCGGCGTGACACGCCGTTGCTGCTCTGCAAGAAGCAGGCTCGCTCTTCGGCGTGTCCACCCGCGCGAGCATGGGTTCGTGGCATTCGACGAGGCGGGTCCCAACGAGGGACTGGTCGAGGACCTCTACGAGCAGTACCAGGAGAACCCGGCCTCGGTGCCCGAGCGCTGGCGCAGGTACTTCTCGCGTGAGGCACCGAGCGGCAACGGCGACCGCCAACGGTCCGGTGCGGCCGAACCGGCGCCAACTCCGGCGCCGACTCCGGCGCCGCCTGCATCCCCCTCACCCGCAACGGACACGAGCGAGCCCCTTCGCGGCGTACAAGCCCGCATCGTCGAGAACATGGAGGCGAGCCTCGGGGTGCCGACCGCGACGTCGGTGCGGACGGTCCCGGCGAAGCTGCTCGAGGTCAATCGCCAGATCCTCAACAACCACCTGGGTCGCACCGGCCGGAGCAAGGTCAGCTTCACCCACCTCATCGCGTACGCCGTCGTGCAGGCGCTGCGCGAGTTCCCGAACCTGAGTTCGAGCTACACCGAGACGGACGGCGCCCCGACGCTCGTGCACCACCCACACGTCAACCTCGGGCTCGCCGTCGACGTCGAGCGACCCGACGGCACGAGGACGCTGCTCGTACCCAACATCAAGGCTGCCGACGCACTCGACTTCGCCGCGTTCTGGGGCGCGTACGAGGACGTCATCGCCAAGGTGCGTGCGCGCAAAATGTCGCCCGACGATCTCGCCGGCACCACCGCGACGATCACCAACCCGGGGATGATCGGCACCGTCCACTCGGTGCCACGTCTGATGCCAGGACAGGCCTTCATCCTCGGGGTGGGCGCCATCGGCTACCCGTCCGAGTACGAGGGAGCCGATCCGCAGGCACTCGCGCGGATGGGCGTCAGCACCGTCACGACGCTCACCAACACCTACGACCACCGCATCATCGGTGGCGCGGAGAGCGGAGAGTTCCTCCGACGCATCCACGACCTGCTGCTCGGGGACGACCTCTACGACGACGTCTTCCGCAGCCTCGCCGTGCCGTACGAGCCGGCGCGCTGGCGGCGTGATCACGCGGCCCTCGAGCCGCAGGCGGCCGACGAGAAGGTCGTCCACGTGCACCAGCTCATCAACATGTACCGGGTTCGCGGGCACCTCCTCGCGAACCTCGACCCGCTCGGCCGCCGCGGCCCGAGCACGCACCCCGAGCTCGACATCACCCACCACGGCCTCTCGATCTGGGATCTCGACCGCGAGTTCCCCGCCGGCACCCTCGGTGGCTCCGACGCCGTCAGTCGGCGCGTCCCCTTGCGCGACATCCTGGGCCAGCTCCGCGACGCCTACGCCCGCACGGTGGGCGTCGAGTACATGCACATCCAGGAACCCGACCAGAAGGAGTGGATCCAACAGCACGTCGAGTCGACCGCGCCCGAGCCGTCGGCCGAAGAGAAGCGGCGCATCCTCGACCGGCTGGTCGCAGCCGAGGCGTTCGAGCGATTCCTGCACACGAAGTACCTCGGCCAGAAGCGCTTCAGCCTCGAGGGAGCGGAGACGCTGATCCCGATGCTCGACGCGCTGTGCTCGGCAGCCGCCGACTCCGGCGTCTCCGAGATCGTCATGGGGATGGCGCACCGCGGGCGGCTGAACGTGCTCGCCAACGTCGTCGGCAAGTCGTACGCGCAGATCTTCCGTGAGTTCGAAGGCGAGCTCGATCCGGCCAGCACCCAGGGATCGGGCGATGTGAAGTACCACGTCGGCACGAAGGGCAAGCACAAGTCAGCGGCGGGCAACAAGGTGAAGCTGATGCTCGCAGCCAACCCGAGCCACCTCGAGGCCGTCGATCCTGTGGTCGAGGGCATGGCCCGGGCCCGGGGCGATCGCCGAGGCGATGTCTCGGGCGCGGCCGTCCTGCCCGTTCTCATCCACGGTGACGCCGCGTTCGCGGGCCAGGGCGTCGTCGCAGAGACGCTGAACCTCTCGGAGGTCGCGGGCTACGACGTCGGCGGCACCGTGCACGTCGTCGTCAACAACCAGCTCGGCTTCACGACGTCGCCCGCGTCAGGGCGCTCCTCGGTGTACGCCACCGACGTCGCGAAGATGGTGCAGGCGCCGATCTTCCACGTGAACGGCGACGATCCCGAAGCGGCCGTGCGCGTGATGCGGCTCGCCTACGAGTTCCGGCGCGACTTCAAGAAGGATGTCGTCGTCGACCTCGTGTGCTACCGGCGCTACGGGCACAACGAGAGCGACGAGCCGGGCTTCACGCAGCCGGGGATGTACGCGCTCATCCGAGCTCGCCCCAACGTGCTGGAGCTCTACACCCAGCAGCTCGTCGCCAAAGGTGACCTCACGCCGGAGGAACGCGAAGCGGCCGGTGCCGACTTCCGCAACCGGCTCGACCAAGCCTTCGAGGAGACCCACACGCCGCACGACACGGGTCTCGACGACCGCGGCCCGACGCTCGACGACCCCGGGAGCGCACGCCCGACCGACGCAGATGTGGAGACGGCGGTGTCGCGCGAGGCCCTCGAGACGGTGGTGCGCGCGCTCGAGACCAGGCCCGAAGGCTTCTCCGTGCACCCCAAGCTCGAGCGCGTGCTGCAGGCGAACCGGTTGGCGTTCGAGGAGGGCCAGGTCGACTGGGCGCTCGCTGAGTCCTGCGCGCTCGGCACCATGATGCTCGAAGGGACACCCGTCCGGCTCGCCGGGCAGGACACCCGGCGCGGGACGTTCAGTCAACGCCACGGCGTGCTGGTCGACCACGCGACCGAAGCCGAGTACATGCCGCTCGCGCACCTCGACCCGAGTCAGGCTCCGTTCCGCCTCTACGACTCCGTGCTGTCGGAGTACGCGGCGCTCGGCTTCGAGTACGGCTACTCCGTCGCCGACCGTCGGTCCTTCGTGGCCTGGGAAGCACAGTTCGGTGACTTCGCGAACGGTGCCCAGATCATCTTGGACCAGTTCATCGTCGCGGCCGACGACAAGTGGGGACAGGACTCCTCGTTGTCGCTGTTGCTCCCCCACGGCTTCGAAGGGCAAGGACCGGAGCACTCCAGCGCCCGCCTCGAGCGGTTCCTCGCACTCTGTGCCGAGGACAACATGCGCGTCGTCTACCCGTCGACGGCCGCGCAGTACTTCCACGTGTTGCGCCGGCAGGCGCGGGCTGCGCGGCGGATGCCCTTGGTCTGCCTGACCCCGAAGCGCTATCTGCGGATGCAGCAGACGCGCTCGTCGGTGAGCGAGCTCATCGACGGGACCTTCCACACCGTGCTCGACGATCGCGTCGCCGAGACGACCGAGGCGTCGACCGTCACACGGATCCTGCTGTGCACAGGGAAGCTCGCGCACGAGCTGATGGACGCACGCGACGCGCAGGGCGAACACGTCGCCGTCATTCGGATCGAGCAGCTCTACCCGTGGCCCGCGGCCGAGCTCGCCGAGGTGCTGGCGCGCTACCCACGAGCCTCCGAGGTGTGGTGGGTCCAGGAGGAACCGGGGAACATGGGTGCATGGAACTTCATGCACGGCAAGCTGTTGCGCATCTTGCGCGACCGCGGCGCGGACCTGCGTCACGTCGCGCGTGCGGCAAGCGCCGGCCCGGCGAGCGGGAGCACCAAGGTCCACGAGCGCGAGCAGGCCGAGCTGCTCGCGGCCGCACTGGCGGAGACGCCGACCGCGGGTTAGCTCCCGGGCGTCGCCGCGAGGTCGGTGATGCGCTCGTCGTACTCGGCCTGCTGGCGCTCCACGTCCTGACGGCGAGCGCGCGCAGGCAGCCAGATCAGCGCGCACACCGCCCCGACAGCGGCGACGGCCCCGCCGACGACCAGTCCGGCGTGGAAGCCGTCGATGAACGCCGAGCGCGCCGCGTCGGCGAGCTGAACACCCGCCTCACCGCCGATGCGGGCAGCGGCCTGGAGCGCGAAGCCAACCGAGTCCTTGATCCCCTCGGCTGCCTGCGCCGGGACTGGCCGGCTCGCGATCGCGTCCGCGATCTGGGACCCGTACACCGACGAGAAGACGCTGCCGACGACGGCGACGCCGACCGCACCGCCGACCTGGCGGGTCGTGTCGTTCACCGCCGACCCCACGCCGGCCTTGGCGAGTGGCAGCGAGCCCATGATCGCGTCCGTCGCCGGGGCCATCGTGAGCCCCATCCCGGTCGCCATGACGACCATGCGCCACGCGATCGCACCGTACGACGAGGAGGCGTCGAGACCGAGCGACAGGAGCAGGCCCGTCGCCATCAGGACCATGCCTCCGGTGACCACCAGCTTCGTACCGACCAGCTCGACGAAGCGCGCGGAAGCGGGCGCGAAGATCATCATCGGGATCGCGAACGCCAGCAGTCGAACGCCGGTCTCGAGCGGTGAGTAGCCCAGCACGAACTGGAAGTACTGGGTCAGCACGAAGATCGACCCGAACATCGCGAAGAACGTCAGAGCGATCGCGCCGCTCGCCGCCGAGAACCTCGGGTTCTTGAAGAAGGCGAGATCGAGCATCGGGTGGTCGCAGCGCATCTCCCAGACGAAGAATCCCGCCAGCACCATTCCGCCGATCGCGAACAGGACCAGTGTCGTGGGATCGGTCCACCCCTTGTCGGGACCCTCGATCACGGCGTAGAGGAGCGTCGAGAGCCCGACGATCGACAGCACGGCACCGACGGGGTCGATGCGCTGGGGGTTCGGGTCCTTCGAGTCGGGGATCAGGAAGACGCCGGCGAGCAGCCCGACCGCGACGATCGGCAGGTTCACGAGGAAGATCGAGCCCCAGTAGAAGTGCTCGAGCAGGAACCCGCCGGTGAGCGGACCCAGCGCGATCGCGACCCCAGCGGTCGCCGCCCACACGCCGATCGCCCTGCCGCGCTCGTGGGCGGGGAAGATGTTCGTGATGATCGAGAGCGTCGCCGGCATGATGAACGCGGCACCGATGCCCATGAAGGCGCGGGTCGCGATCAGCTGTTCGGGGCTGCCCGAGAGCGCGGCCGCCAGCGAGCCGAGACCGAACACCAGCAGACCGAGCTGGAGCGCGGGCCGCCTCCCGTAGCGGTCACCGAGGCTGCCCGCGGTGAGCAGCAGACCGGCGAACACGATCGTGTACGCGTCGACCATCCACTGGAGCTCACTGTTCGTCGCGTCGAGCTCGCGCACGATCGTCGGGATCGCAACGTTGAGGATCGAGTTGTCGAGGACGATGACGAGCAGGCTGAAGCAGAGGACGAGGAGGATCCACCAGCGGCGTTCCTCGGCCTTCTCGGCGACGCGCTCGCCCAGGCTCATCCGAAAGACCCTACGCGCCGCGCGCGTCCAACGACCGTGACAGACGTCGCACTCGTTCGAGCGCGAGCGCGACGTGTCAGCGCGCGGCGGCGTCGATCGCTGCGAGCAGCCGCTGGACCGCGGGCTGCGACGCGGGTGTCATCGGAAGACGAAGGTCGGGCGTCGGGATGCGCCCCTGCGCGTGCAGAGCACCCTTGAACACCGCGGGGTTCGGCTCGGCGAAGCCGGCCTCGGCGATCGGCGCGAGCGCCTCGTGGTGCACGCGACCCTCTTCTACCTTCCCGGCGAGGCCGCACTCCACCAACGCCACGAATCGATCCGTGCACACGTGCGCCGATGCACAGATGGTGCCCGATGCGCCGAAGAGGAGGTGCGCGAACAGGTACGGGTCCTCACCGCTGAGCACGAAGAAGTCATCCGGCGCGCCGGCGAGCATCGCCATGGTGTCGGGATCGAGCGGCGTGGCCTGCTTGACGCCGGCGATGTTGTCGGTGCGTGCGAGCTCGAGGACGCCGGGCGCCTCGAGCAGGCGCCCCGTGCGCGAAGGAATGTTGTAGATGACGACGGGCACCGGGCTCCGCCGTGCGATCTCGATGAAGTGGGCCACGATCCCTGCCTGGCTCGGCCGCACGTAGTAAGGCACGACGCACATGGCGGCGCTGACGCCCTCGACCTCGGCAAGCGCCTCGACGCCGGACGCCGTCGCCTCGGTGTTGTTGGTGCCACCGCCGACGACGAGGTGCGCACCGCGCTCACGACAGATGCGGCTGCACAGCTCGATGATCGATTGCTTCTCGGCGGCATCGAGTGCCGTCGACTCTCCCGTCGTGCCGAGCGGGACGAGGCCTGCGCAACCGGCGTCGAGGAACTCGTTGGCGAGACGCTCGATCGCGTCGAGTGCGACGGTGCCGTCCGCGGCGAACGGCGTGATGAGCGGGACGTAGACGCCGCGCAATCGGAGCGGGGATCCCATGGGCCGAAGGGTACCGGCCCGACCGGTAGCCTGCGAGGGCCTTGTCCGACGTCGCCATCATCGTCCTCACCGCGCTCGTCGGCGTCGTCACCGGCATCCTCTCGGGCATGTTCGGCATCGGTGGTGGTGTCGTCGCCAAGCCCGCGATCCGAGCGCTGGGTGCGACGCCGATCGCCGCCGTGGCGTCGACGCTTCCCGCGATCATCCCCGGTGCTGTCAGCGGTGCGATGCGCTACCGGAGCGAGGAGCTCGTCGAGGTTCGGGTCGCCGCGTGGACTGCGGGTGCGGGTGTCGCCGCTGCTGTCGCCGGCGCGCTGGTGGCCGACGCCGTCCCGGGTGACGGCCACCCACTTCTGTTCCTGACCGGGCTGCTCGTCGCCGTCAGCGCGTATCGCCTCGGCAAGCCGGTCGATGCCCCGCAACGACCCGCGGAGCTCAACGTCGAAGGAACAACCGACGCGGGTCCGCGCTCCGAGGTCCACCGGGCCGGACCACCGCGCCGGGAGTGGTGGCGCTGCGCCGTCGTGGGCATCTTCGCCGGCGCCGTCTCGGGCCTGCTCGGCATCGGTGGCGGCATCATCATGGTTCCCGCATTCACCGGTTGGCTCCGCCTGCCGATCAAGGCGGCGCTCGGCACGTCGCTCGCGTGCGTCGCCGTGCTCGCGATCCCGGGGACGATCACCCATGCCGTGCTCGGCAACATCGACTGGCTCTACGCGCTGCCGCTCTGCGTCGGCATCGTGCCGGGGGCTCGGCTCGGGTCACGCCTCGCCATCCGATCCTCCGACCGGACGGTGCGACTCGTCGTCGGCATCGGGCTCGGCGTGCTCGCGTGCGTCTACATCGTCGGCGAGATCGTGGCCATCACGTGACCGGCCCGTCGGCGAGCTCGCGGACTCGAGCCAGCGCGTCGTCGAGCATGGGCTCGGTGAGTCGTCCGGTGAAGGTGTTCTGCTGGCTCGGGTGGTAGCAGCCGACGATCGTGACGCGGTCGAGCATCACCTCCAAGCCGTGCGCGAAGCGCGGTCTGGGTGACGGCAGCCGGACACCCGCCGCGGCCAGCGCCCGCCACGCCGCCTGGTAGGCGAAGCCTCCGAGAGCGACGATCACCCGGAGCCGTTCGAGCAGCGCGAGCTCGCTCACGAGGAACGGCTGGCACTCGTCACGCTCGGCGGGCGTCGGCTTGTTCTGCGGCGGAGCGCAGCGGACCGCCGCGGTCACGTAGGCGTCGTGGAGGCGGAGCCCGTCGTCGGTGCGCGTCGAATCGGGCTGGTTCGCGAGCCCCGCTCGGTGGAGCGCGGCGAACAGCCAGTCGCCGGAGCGGTCACCGGTGAAGACCCGGCCCGTCCGGTTGCCACCGTGGGCCGCCGGCGCCAACCCGAGGAGCAGGATGCGGGCTCCGGGATCGCCGAAGCCCGGCACCGGCCGACCCCAGTACTCCTCGTCGCGGAACGACGCGCGCTTCTCCCGCGCGACCCGCTCTCGCCACTCAACGAGTCGCGGACACGCGCAGCATTCCACGATGTTCGCCGTCAGACGTGCGAGATCGTTCGCGTGCGGCACACCGGGATCGTGACACGGCGCATCGTCGGGAGGTCGCCTCGGGGCCTAGCCTGTCCGACCCGTGCGGCTGCTCCTGATCGTCAACCCGACCGCGTCGTCGATGACCCCCAAGCGTCGCGTGCGGGTGCAGCAGCTGCTCGGGGAGCATCACCGGCTCGAGGTTGCCGAGACCTACCGGCGCGGGCACGCCACGCGCCTGGCTCGCTCCGCGGCCCGCGACGGCATCGACGCGGTCGTCGTGGCCGCCGGCGACGGGACGCTCAACGAAGCGGCCGACGGCCTGATCGGGAGTCAGACCGCGCTTGCACCACTGCCGGGCGGTTCGACGAACGTCTTTGCCCGCACGCTCGGCATCCGCAACTCGATCATGCCCGCAACCGACCAGCTGGTGAACTCGCTCGAGGCTGGTTCGATCCGCACGATCGGGGTGGGCGAGGCGAACGGCCGGCACTTCCTCTTCCACCTGGGGTGCGGCTACGACGCCGAGGTGATCGAGCGGATGGAGCGGCGCACCTGGTTGAAGCGATGGGTCGCGCACCCGATGTTCGCGCTGGCCGCGGTCACGACCTTCTTCCGGGGCCTCGACCGCGAGCACCCACCGTTCCACGTGCTCGGCGCCGACGGGTCGCGCATCGACGACGGCTACTTCGCGATCGTCTCCAACACGAAGCCGTACGCGTTCTTCGGTCCTCGGCCGCTGCTCGTGACCGCCGACGCCAGCCTCGACCGGGCGCTCGCACTCACGATGTTCCGTCGCCTCGAGGTCGGGACGACGCTCTCCGCGGCAAGCTCTGCGATGGCGCGGGGCAAGCGCATCGCGACGAACGATGCCGTGGTGCAGCTCGCCGATCTCGAGGCGCTGACGTTCGTGGCGAACCGCGGTCCCTTCCCCTGGCAGGTCGACGGCGACTATCTGGGAGAGGTCGAGCGCATCGAGGTCCGCTACGTGCCCGAGGGGCTGCAGCTGGTGGTGCCGGTCACGAGCTGATCACCCGGCGCGCGACGTCAGGGACGTCGGTGATCACGGCGTCGATGCCAGCGGCCGCGAGACGACCGATCTCCGACTCGTCGTTGACGGTCCAGACGTTGATCGCGACCTCGGTCGCGCGCGCCCGTCCCACGAGGGCGTCGACGACGTCATCGCCGACGAACCCCACGAACGGGTGCAACGCCGAGTGGCCTCGGTCGGCGCAGCGGTCGGTCTCGGCGATCAGGTCGCCGTGGAAGACGAGGAACCCGGTGGGCACGCTCGGGTCGAGCTCGTGGACCCGGTCGATCGTCGGGAGATGGAACGACGAGACGAGGACGTCGTCACGACGCCCTCTCGCGTCGAGCAGTGCGACGACGGCAGCCGCGGCCTGCTCGGTGTCGTCGAAGTCGACGTCACCCGGCAAGTTCTTGATCTCGATGTTGACCAGGCTCCCCGCGCAGCAGTCGAGCACCTCGCTCAGTGTCGGGATGTCCGGGCGGCTCGCCCGAATCGCGTCGAGCGGCAGCGTCGCCAGCACCCCGAGATCGGGTGCAGCCGCGTCGTGGTGGACGACCAGGCCCCCGTCGCCCGACCGATGGACGTCCAGCTCGACGCCGTCGGCACCCAGCTCGAGGGCCCGCCCGAAGGCCTCGAGGGTGTTCTCGGGAGCGATCGTGCGGGCTCCCCGGTGGGCCCAGACCGCCGGCGACATGGCCGTCTCCGAAGCCATCGGCGCGGGAGCCTATCGGGGCGGGTGACGAGCGAAACCGCTGGTCAGAGCACTTGTGCCCGCCGTCACATGAGCCGTAATGTCGCTGGCGCCTCGAGGGCCTCGCCCCGGGGACATGGCATGCGCGCCGCCTTCGCGCACGACGATCGAGACCTGATCAAGGCGAGCCCGATCAAGACCAGCCCGATCAAGACCAGCCCGATCAAGACCAGCCCGATCAAGACCAGCCCGATCAAGACCAGGAGGGGGAAGAGCGGTGGCGCTCACCTGGATCCGCACACACGACTGGGACGTCGACGACTGGCGGGGACGCTCCGCGTGCCTCGACTCCGATCCCGACGTCTTCTTCCCGATCGGGACGACCGGTGGCGCGCTCGAGCAGATCGAGACGGCCAAGCGGATCTGCACGGCCTGCCTCGTGTCCGAGGAGTGCCTCGAGTTCGCGTTGGCGACCAACCAGGAAGCCGGCATCTGGGGCGGGACGACGGAAGAGGACCGCCGCAAGCTGCGCAAGGCGTGGCTGGCCCGCCAGCGCGCGACGGCCTAGACGCCGCCGACACCCGATCTCAGAGCTCGATCGCGGGCTCCGGCGTGATCGGGATCTTCAGCTCCACTTCGGTGCCGCCGGCGTCGTCGTGCATCGTGATCGACCCGCCGAGCTCGCTCGTCACCAGCGCCTGCACGATCGAGAGTCCGAGCCCGCGCGACCCGTCGAGCGAGAAGCCATCGGGCAGGCCGACACCGTCGTCGGTCACGCGCACGATGAGGGAGCTGCCATCACGGATCAGCGTCACCACGACGTGACCGTCGAACGCGGGCGCTGATTCGTCCTCCGCATCGCCGACACGACTCGAGAACGCGTGGTCGACGGCGTTCTGCATGAGCTCGTTGAGGATGACCGCCAGCGGCGTCGCGACGACACCAGGGAGCTCGCCGGCCTCGCCCACGACCTCGAAGTGCAGGCGCTGCTCGTCGGTCGACACGGTCTCCTCGACCGCGCGCACGAGGGGGCGCACGACGTCGCCGAACGGCACGACGTCTCCCGCATCGCGCGAGAGGGTCTCGTGCACGATGGCGATCGAGCGGATCCGCTGCTCGGACGCCTCGATCGCATCCTGGGCCTCGAGCGACTGCAGGCGCCGACCTTGCAGGCGGAGCAAGGCCGCGATCGTCTGGAGATTGTTCTTCACGCGGTGGTGGATCTCGCGGATCGTCTGGTCCTTCGACAGCAGGATCCGGTCGCGTCTGCGGAGGTCGGTCACGTCACGCACGAGCACGAGCGCGCCCGTGACCCGCCCACCCTCGATCAGCGGGATCGCCTGCACCAGGACGGACGTGTCGCCGCGCTCGAGCTCTTCGGTCACCGGGAGCCGCAGGCTGCACGCCGCTTCGGCCGCGTCCTGGTCGAACCCGATCTCGCGCGGCTGCATCCCCTGCGTGAACGCGTGGATGCCCATCCTGTGCAGCACGCTGATCGCGTTGGGACTCGCGTACCGCATGCGCAGCTCGTCGTCGAGCATCACGACGCCGTCGGCGACTCGAGGCGCCTCCTCGGGCACGACCTCGTCACGCCCGAACGGGAACGTCCCCTCGGAGATCATGCGCGCGAACCGCTCGAACACATCGAGGTAGTAGCGCTCGAGCTCACCTGGCCGGCGCGCCGAAGTCATCGCGGTCTCGCGGGTCACGACCGCGATCACCCGTTCACGCAGCAGCACCGGGATGCACTGCACCCGGGCCTTGTCGCGACCGCCGAGCACGGTGGTGTCGCCGCCGACGATCTCGCCCTTTCGCCACGCACGGGCCACCACGGGACGGTCGTGCTCGGTGACGACCGTCCCGACCAGGTCAGCCGGATACAGGGTCTGGCCCGTCGTGGGACGCACGTGGGCGAGCACGACGAAGCGGTGACCCTCCTCGCCCTCGACGGGCGCGAGGAGCAGCAGGTCGGAGAACGTGAGGTCGGCGAGGAGCTGCCACGTCGCGACGAGCCGCTGCGCGTGGCGGAGCGCTTCCCCCGTGAGCCCGGTGTTCGATCGTGCGAGCTCGTAGAGCGGTATCGCCACGATCCCAGGCTACGGCTCAGGCCCCGAGCAGATGCTCACCCATCGCGGCGAGACCACCGATGTCGTGCACGTCGTCCTCGAGTGCCGGGACGACGGCGACGGTGTCCGGGATCCGTTCGAGCTCGTCGCGCAGCTCACGCTCGCGAGTCGCGACGATCGCGTAGCTTCGGAACGTCTCACCGATCGTCTGCACGACGCGCGTCGCGCTCTCGACGTCGATGATGCCGTCGAGCCCGCGGTCGACCAGCTTCCGAGCGACGGGCTCGGCCTCGGCGAGCAGCACCTCGGCGGCGTGCCAGCCGTCCTGGCCCCGGAGCGCGTCGGGCAGCGCCTTGTTGAGGACGAGCGCCGCCAGGTGGAACTCCCGTTCCACGAGCGCATCGCAGAAGAACTCGGCCTCCCGTAGCGGCGCGCCCTCCAGGGTGGTCACGACGACGAAGGCCGTGCGGCGATCGTGGAGGAGTCGCTCGACTGCCTCCGCTCGTTCGACGAAACCGTCGTACATCGTCTGGAACAACAGGAAGAACTCCGCGATGTCCTGGAGGAACTGACTGCCGAGGATCCTGTCGGCCATGGTGTAGAAGGGCTTGCTCGCGAAGTTCACGAAGCGGGCGCCACGCTTGCCCCCGAGCCGGTACGGCATGGTGAGCCAGCGCAGCAGCTTGCCGCCGAAGAAGTCGGCCATGCGCGCCGGCGCATCGACGAAGTCGATTGCGTTGCGCGTCGGCGGCGTGTCGATGACGATGAGGTCGTAGGTGCCACGAGCGTGCAGGTCGAAGAGCCGTTCCATCGCGATGTAGTCGTGGCTCTGGACGAAGCGTCCGGTGACGCTCGTGTACATGCGGTTCTCGAGGATCCGATACGCCGTCTCCTCGTCGGGCGCATGGCGCAGCACGAGGTCGTCCCATCCCGCCTTCGTGTCGAGCATCGCGGCGTAGAGCTCGCCGCGCGGCTCGAGCCCCGCGGCTCGTAGCACTTCGGGCGCCACGCGGCGTTCCACGTTGCCGAGGCCCTCGAGACCGAGAGCCGATGCCAGCCGCCGGGCCGGATCGATCGTCAGCACGAGCACCTTGCCACCGAGCCGGAGCGCGGCACCGAGCGCCGACGCGGCCGCGGTCGTCGTCTTCCCGACGCCGCCGGACCCGCAGAACACCACGATCTCCCGTGTCGCCAGCAGCGACTCCAAGTCGCGGTGCGCCGGGAGCGCCGTCGATTCGCTCATCGCTCCCGCTCTCGGGCCTTCGGGCGGACCGACCGTTCATTCACGCGCCCAGCTCCTCCGCCAAGGCATCCGCGACCATCCGCGTCACCCGCAGCCCGTGGTCGCGCACGAAGAAGTACGGAACGTAGACGAGCGGCAGATCGATCGCGTTCCGCAGGTTGGTGAGATGCACAGCGCGCGACCGGCGAAGGGCGACGGCAAGTCCCGCCGCGTCGAGCACCGCGTCGGCGCCGGGGCCCACCTCGTCCGTGAGCGCGGCGGTGGCCGCCGGCGCTCGGAGGGCAGCGAACACGGGCTCGTCGGCGCGGGTGAACGGTTCGGGCAGCACCCGGTTGACGACCACAGTGCCGAGCCGCACATCGAGCTCCGCGCGTGCACTGGTGACGAGCTCGATCGTCTCGCTCACCGGCATCTCCTCGGGCGACGTCACGACGTTAAGCGCTGTGATCGCGGGATCCGCGAGGAGCTCGACCATCCAGTCGGTCTGCGCCCGAACCGGGCCCACCTGCACGAGCTCGCGGATCGCGCGCGGCGAATCGAGCTGCGCGACGACGTGACCCGTCGCCGCCGCGTCGACGATCACGATGTCCCAGTCGGAGCGACCTTCGATCGACTCGCGGACCTCCCAGCACACCTTCCCGACAGTGAGGATCTCCTTGACGCCGGGCGCCGCGTTGGCGACGAAGTCGAGCATCGACGCGAGCGGACCGATCTTCCCGAGCACGGGGACGCGGATGTTGAGCTTGAGGTACTCGCGCAGCGAGGCTTCGGTGTTCATCTGCATCGCGTGCACGCCCGGATAGATCTCCTCCGGATCGAAGCCGACCGGTGGCCGCTCGAACAGTGCGGTCACGTTGCCCTTGGAGTCGACCTCCACGAGGAGCACGCGCTTGCCGCGTTCCGCCGCGAGCAGCGCGCTCGCCGCGGTGACGGTGCTCTTGCCGACGCCGCCCTTGCCCGTGAAGAAGAGCAGGCGACGATCGAGCAGACCGGCGCCGTCGGCGCGCGGGGCGGTCGCCTCGGCGGGCTCGGGAGCCGCCGCGGGCGCGTTCACCGGCTCAGGGGGGCCCGAACCCGACCCGCTTGGCGTCGGAATCGCTTTCGATCTCGACGTAGGCGACGCGCTCGGCCGGGACACCGACCTTGCGGCCCTTCGCGTCGAGCCAGAGCACACCGCCGTCCTCCGAGAGGGCTTCGCTGATCGCCTGCATGATCTCGTCCACCGAGCTCTCGACTTCGAGGTTGAGCTCTTTGGGGGTGTGGACGACTCCGATGCGCACTTCCATGGACCGGACACTACCGCCCGCTTCGTTCCACGCCGTGATCGCCGTACATTGCTCCCCGTGACCGCTGGTGCCCTGCTCGCGGCCGAAGCGGCGACCACGTTCTCGGTGCCGCTCCTGCTCACGGCCGCCGGAGTCGCGCTCGCATGGTGGGCCGCGCTCGGCGCGGTCGTCGCGGTGAGGCGGCCACCCCGCATCCGGGCTGACCATGGCGGTGGCCTCGACCTGCCTCCCGAGCCGCCCGCGGTCGCCGCGCTGCTCGGTGGCGACTTCGAGGTTGCCAGTGAGACCGCGCCGGCGATCGTGCTCGACCTGGCGGCGCGGGGCTTCGTGGAGCTCGACGAGGTCCAGCCGGGCCGCACGATCTGCCGCGTGCCGCGTGCCGGCCGGGTCGACGCCGGCGCACTCGCTGCGTACGAGCGGCGAGTGCTCGACGAGCTCTCGAGCAAGGCCGTCGACGGCGTCGTGCCGGCCGATGCGCTCACGACCGGTCCCGCCGAGCAGTCCAAGCGGTGGCACCGCGCTCTCGCGCGCGAGGTCGTCGACGACGCGCAGGCGCGCGGGTTGACGGTCGCGCGCTGGCCGCTGCGCCTCGCGGCCGTCCTCGGCGTCGGACTGGCCGCGATCGTCGTGCTGCTCCTCGTCTCGAGCGAGGTCGGTGGCGACGCCGACGACGAGGGCACGCTGCTCGGGGTGCTCGCGGCCGCCGTCGCGGTCTCCGGCCTCGTGCTCGGCATCATCGTCGTGACCCGGCTCGGGCGCTCGCTCGCCCAGCTGCCGACGGCCGCCGGACGCGAGGCGGCACCTCGAGCCGTGGGTCTCGCGACGAGCCTGCGCGAGAACACCGCGCTCGGCGACCTG
>Ga0315534_1000752_pt1 | contig 22698 bp, 17 predicted proteins | sample SalMarSW160240MG_FD_203094 | JGI IMG/M metagenome (GOLD analysis project Ga0315534, IMG submission 203094) | Salt marsh sediment microbial communities from the Plum Island Ecosystem LTER, Massachusetts, United States - Salt Marsh Sediment SW1602-40 ...
CTGCCGCCGGCGGTTTGCCGCGCGCATTTCTGCACACTTTTTAGGCGACCAATGTGCTGTCCTTGTGCAAAGAATGAATCGAATAGGCTCTTGATGCGCCTTAGCATGCCTACCAACAATTGCGGCAGGACGACCGCACCGTCGCGCACATGCAGGCGCTAGTCCTCCGCCGGCGGATAGATGCGCTTTGGCAAAACGAGAGACCGCGCCGGCTTAGTCGTTTCTTTCCATCACCACGGGGCGAGGGGCCGGTTTGGCTAGATGCCAAACATGTCCTCAGTCTATTCGCTGCGTGGCCTTATCATGAATAGTCACGAACAGTCTGCTTCCGAAGTCTCAATTGCTTCCAATTGCTTCCATCGGCCAAGATCATCCATCTCTCAACCAGGAATCAGTCGGCCAGCCGATCAACGAAGACGCTTGCACCGGCGAGCGTCAAGCGGGTTCACTGTTCGCCGGGGCGCGCCGAGGAGTTCTCGTAAGACCATGACTGCCGCGGACAAGGGTGGCAGTGGTCATCAACCGTGGAGCACGCGAAAGTATCCGTTCAAACAGAGTTCGCCGCTTGCCAAGCAGCAAACCGGCAAAGCCGATCTTGAGGCGGACGATGCTCGCAGCCGATGCGCCGCAAGAGCGCGAGTATTGGGTGCCAGCAAGGTAGCGGTTGCGCAGGCCCCGCGGGTGACGAAGCCTGCCCGACAGCCCTGGGGGAGCCGACGACCGGACACGGTTGCCCAAGGGCCTCACCTTCATCGTTGGTTCGTAAACAACAGGGCGTGACAGGCTAATCACTTCTCCATACCATGCGTCATGGCCAAGAACCGCAAGGCGCCAACCCGCAGGTCTCAGGAGGAAACACAGCATGAGGTACACGTCACCCCGCGCACTCGCCATTGCGGTCGCCGCGCTCGCCATTCTCGGCAGCGGCTCGCCGGCGACCGCGGCTGATTTCATCAACATCCTGACCGGCGGTACATCCGGCGTCTATTATCCGATGGGGGTCGCGATCTCCAACGTCTTCACGAAGGACATCAAGGGGGCGCGTCCGTCGGTGCAATCGACCAAGGCCTCCGTCGAGAATCTCAACCTGTTGCAGCAGGGCCGCGGCGAGCTTGCCTTCACGCTCGACGACACCCTTATTTTTGCTTGGGAAGGAGACAAGGATAAAGGATTCGCCAAGAAGCTCGACAAGCTGCGCGGCCTGACAACGATCTATCCCAATTACATCCAGATCGTCGCCTCGAAGGACTCCGGCATCAAGACTCTGCAGGACCTCAAGGGCAAGCGTGTTTCGGTCGGCGCCCCGAAGTCCGGCACCGAGGTCAACGCCCGTGCGATCTTCAAGGCAGCCGGTTTGAGCTACGACGATCTCGCCAAGGTCGAGTACCTGCCGTTCGCCGAATCCGTCGAACTGATCAAGAACCGCCAGCTCGACGCGACGTTGCAATCGGCCGGCCTCGGCGTCGCCTCGATCCGCGATCTCGCCACCTCGGTGCCGATCACCGTTGTCCCGATCCCGGCCAGTGTAACCGAAAAGGCCGGCAAGCCCTTCGTGAAGAAGATCATTCCCGCCAATACCTATGACGGGCAGACCGAGGCGGTCGAAACGGCCGCAGTGCTCAACAGTCTCGTGACTCGCGCCGGCGTCTCTGACGAACTCGCCTACCAAATGGTCAAGGCGATCTACGACAATCTGCCCTCACTCCAAGCTGCGCATTCTGCTGCCAAAGCGATCAAGCTCGAAAATGCCGTGGAAGGCATGCCGATCCCTCTCCACCCGGGCGCCGAGCGTTACCTGAAGGAGAAGGGCGTCATCAAGTAAGCCACGGCGCTCACTGACCCCGCCCGCGGGAACAGCCATCCCCTGGGGCGGCCGGTCAGCGACGGCGACCGCTGTTGCAGGGCTGCCATGGATCCCTCGGATCACCATCCGGAAATGGCCGGCCAGGCCGAGCTCCAGAATCCCGAGCACGGCCTGCCGGACTCCTTCGGCGCCGGCCTATCAGGCCGCCTCCTGTTTTGGATCGCCGTTGCGTTTTCGGCCTTCCAGGTCATCACCGCCTTCGGCATTCCGCTCGACCGGCCGCTTTTCCTTGGGCTGACCGCCATTCGCGGCGCTTGGATGGCGCTCGCGCTGTGGGCGATCTGGCTCGGCGTCAGCGCGGTACGTGGCCGCGCCGTGCTCAACGGGGTGATCGCGCTGACGGCGCTCGCCGTCGTGGCGTTCCTCATCGACAAATTCACGGGCAGCCTGCCGAGCATGGTGGTGCGCACGCTGCATGTCGGCTTCCTCTGCCTCGTCGCCGGCGGCTTGCTCGCCAATCACCGGGCGCAAAACCGTGCCACTTTTGCGTTGGCCTGGCTGTTCGGGGCGGCAGGCTTCGCCGTCGGCGTCTATCACTGGGCGTTCTACGAAGACCTCGTGATGCGGGCGGGCGAGGTCACGGATGCGGATCGCGTGGTTGGAATCGTCGCGATCGGCCTGCTGTTCTACTTCGTGTGGCGGATCATGGGCCCGGCGCTCGTGATCGTCTCCGGGCTGTTCCTCGCCTACTGCCTGTTCGGCCAGTATCTGCCGCCGCCCTTCGACACCCGGGGCTATCCGCCCGATCAGGTGATCGAGCACATGGCTTTCGGCACCGAGGGCATCTATGGCGTGCCGACCTATGTGTCCTCCACCTACATTTTTCTGTTCATCCTGTTTGGCGCCTTCCTCGAGCGCGCAGGGATGATCCAACTCTTCACGGACGTCGCCATGGGCTTATTCGGCGGTGCCCGGGGCGGACCGGCCAAGGTCGCGGTGTTCTCCTCCGCGTTGATGGGGACGATCTCCGGGTCGGGCGTCGCCAACGTCGTCTCGACGGGACAATTCACGATCCCGCTGATGAAACGTTTCGGCTACCGCGCCGCCTTCGCGGGCGGCGTCGAGGCGACGGCGAGCATGGGCGGGCAGATCATGCCGCCGGTTATGGGCGCCGTGGCCTTCATCATGGCCGAGACGCTGGACGTGCCCTATGTCGAAATCGTCAAAGCGGCGATCATTCCCGCAGTTCTCTATTATGCGTCAGCCTTTCTCGCCGTGCACCTCGAAGCCGGCAGAGCGGGTCTGTCCGGGCTCGCGCGCGATCAGTTGCCGGACCCGAAGGCGGCGCTGACCAAGAAGTGGCACCTGATTCTGCCGCTTGCCGTGCTCGTCTACCTGCTGTTTGCAGGTTACACGCCGCTGTTCGCTGGGTCGGTCGGCCTGGCGTTGACCATGCTTCTCATCATCGCCGGCGCGATCGCGCTTGGCCTTGTCCACCAGACCGTCCGACTCGTCTTCTGGGTCGGTCTCGGTATCATCACCGGCACTACGCTCTGGCTCGGCATCACGCTTGTCCTCGCGCTCGTCCTCGTGATGGCAATCGTGAGCCTATTCGTTCGCGGCGGGCTGAAGACGCTCCTCGTCTGCCGCCAAGCGCTCGCTGATGGCGCCCGACAGGCTCTCCCCGTCGGGCTCGCCTGCGCGACCGTCGGCATCGTCATCGGCACAATGACGCTGACGGGGATCGGCACGATTTTCGGCAGCTACGTCGTCTCCATCGGCCAGAGCTCGCTGATCCTGTCGTTGGTGCTGACCATGATCGTCAGCCTGATCCTCGGCATGGGGATACCCACGATCCCGAACTACATCATCACCTCGTCGCTCGCGGCGCCGGCGCTGCTCCAACTTGGTGTGCCGCTGATCATATCGCACATGTTCGTCTTTTACTTCGGCATCATGGCCGACCTGACGCCGCCGGTGGCGCTTGCTTGCTTTGCCGCCGCGCCGATTGCACGGGAATCGCCGGTCAAGATCTCGATCGAAGCGATCAAGATCGCGCTTCCGGGCTTCGTGATCCCCTATATGGCGGTCTACGACCCGGCGCTGATGGTCCAGGCCGTTAACGGCGCCGGCGGGGCCGGCTTCGCGCTCGACGTCGTCTACATGGTGGTCAAGGCCGGCCTCGCGATCGGCCTTTGGGGCGCGGCGGTGATCGGCTATCTGCGGGGGCCGATGCTCGGCTGGGAACGACTGGTCGCGCTCGTCGCCGCCCTCTCGCTTGTCCTCGCTTACCCGGTGACCGACCCGATCGGCTTCGCGCTCGCGGCCTTCATCGTCCTCGTCCACTGGCGACGCGTGAGTAAGGCCGAGGTGGCGCGGGCATGATGCTCTGCCTTCTCGCGGGGGGGATAACAGTGCCGCTGATGGCGGCGGATATCACCCTGTCCTGGACGCACTCCGTCGAGCACACTGTATGGCAGGAGGATTGGCACGCCGACCATGCCGGGCTTCGACTGGTCGCGGCGCGGATCAAAGGCTCTGGCGCCGGAATGGAGCCTCCGCCCGACGCAGTGCTTAAGAATGGCTTCTGGACCTGGACCCCGTCGCTTCCGCTCTTGCCCAAGGTTGTGCTCCGCCGCTCGGGCGCCACGGCGGACTGGCGGGTCTGCCGCGACAAGAGATGCGTCGCGATGGGCAGCCTGTTGCCGAAGGACGCCGATCCGGTGGAGCTGACGACCTGCGACGAGCCCACGCCTCGATGAGAATGAAGTTGTGGAGTGATTGGCGTTATCAGGTAGCAGCGAACGCCTTCAATCCCGCTACATGCTGCGTACAAGAGGCCTGTGGAAAGCCGAACCGACCGGCGACCGTTCGCCCGCCGCAAGGGTACGAACGAAATGGTCGGAGCGCCGAGATTTGAACTCGGGACCCCCAGTCCCCCAGACTGGTGCGCTAACCGGGCTGCGCTACGCTCCGAACCGGCGGAACTATAAGCATTCCCCCGCTCGGAGGGAACCGGCTCCGACGGAAAATCCAACAAGAGCGCCGACGGGGGATCGCCGTCGGGCCGCAGCGAAAGGGGACCCACCGGACGCGGCCAAGGATGCTGGCGCAGGACGCAGCCGAACGACCGCCGCCTCGCCTCACGGGTTCGTGGGGTTCCTCGCGAGGCTTCTCGGGGCGCGCCTCACGCGGTTCGTGGGGGCCGCCTCGTGAGGCTTCGTCGCAAACTCACGAGGCTTGTCGCGGGCCACCCTCAGGCGGCGCGGGGTCGGGCCGGGACATCCATTTGACGAGCGGCATGGCGATGACGAGCCAGCCGAGCCCGGCGACGACATAGAAGACCGCCCCGGCGAGATCGCTGTTCGCGCTGAACGCGACCGGCGCGAGCGCGAGCCCGAGCATCACCCAGCACGCCAGCAGCACGAACAGGACGATCGTGCCGATCAGCTTGCGGGTGCGGATGGTCAATGTCGGCTCTCCTCTGGAGCATTTTCCGGCGAAGCATGCCCTCGGACTTGATCCGGGGGTGGGAACCGGTTCGCCGCAGAAAATGCGACCACTTAAGGATGACCGGAGCGAAATCCGATTCCACCGGAACTGAATTCGCTTCTGACGCCGGCGGCGGCTTGCGCCGAGCGACCCCGCGCACCCGTTTCGGCTCCCAAACCGGTTCCCCAAGCAGCGGAAAATGCTCTATATCGTCCCATCTGCGCCGTGCAAGCATATCAACGAAAAGGATTGTTCGTGTCCTCGGATACTACCCGACCGGTTCGCCTGTGGCTGTGGTGCGTCGCCGCGCTCGTATTCGTCACCGTCCTGGTCGGGGGGGCGACGCGCCTGACCGAATCGGGCCTGTCGATCGTCGAATGGCGGCCGGTCACCGGCATGGTGCCGCCGCTCTCGCAGGCCGAATGGGCCGCCGAGTTCGAGAAGTACAAGGTCATCCCGCAATACGAACTCGTCAATCGCGGCATGGGCCTCGATGATTTCAAGGTCATCTACTGGTGGGAGTGGGTGCACCGGATTCTGGGCCGCCTGATCGGCGTCGCTTTCCTGCTGCCGTTCCTCTGGTTCCTGTGGCGCGGCGCGATCGCTCCCGGCATGCGCGCCGGGTTAGCGAGCATCTTCATCCTGGGCGCGGTGCAGGGCGGGGTCGGCTGGTGGATGGTGGCCTCAGGGCTCGCCGATCGCATCCACGTGTCGCACGACCGGCTCGCCTTCCATTTCACGCTCGCCTGCGTCATCTATGCGGCCATCATCTGGACGGCGGGGCGGCTCCTGCCGGCGACCACCGCCGCCGCGGCGCCCGTGCGCCTGCGGGCGAGCGCGTATGTTATTGTGGCGCTGACGCTCGTGCAGTTCTTTCTCGGCGCGCTCGTCGCCGGGCTGCGCGCCGGCCTCATCTACAATACCTGGCCGTTGATGGACGATCGCTTCATCCCGCGGAGCGCGGATTTGTTGTTTGCGAGCCCGTTCTGGATCAATTTTCTCGAAAACGCGATGACCGTCCAGTTCAACCATCGCATGGCCGGCTATGTGCTCTTGCTGGTGGCGCTCGTGCACCTCTTCGACGTGCGGCGAACGCAGGATCGCGGCGAGGGCACGCTCGGCTGGGCCACGGCGCTTACGCTTGCCATGGTCGCGCAGATTGGGCTCGGCGTGCTCACCTTGATCCACCACGTGCCGATCGATCTCGCGCTATTGCATCAGGCCGGCGCGCTGGTCGTGCTCACGATCGGAGTGCTGCACGCCGAGCGGCTGACGCCGCGCCGCGCTGCGCAAACAGCTGAGGCAAAAGCCGCGCTCGACGCACGCTCCGTTTGAGCAAGCATCGTGCGCGCCAACTCCGCATGACGCTGATCCGCATGGGATAAGGTTGCGGAAGCGGCGCGGCGATCGGAAATTAACGCCTGTTCAGCAATGACTTATCGGCAAATATTTCGCCGAGCGAGCGCGGATTCGTCAAACTAACGACAAATTGGCCCGGCTTTTTAAGCAGGCAACTCATCCTGCGATGCTAGGCGTTTGCAGGTCCGATTTTTCGGTCAGTCGCAGAGCGACGGTTGCGCCGTCTGACTTGGGGGGGACTCATGACAAAGACGCTGACTGCCATTACCGCCGCGGCGGCGCTGACCGCTGCGCTCACGCTTACACCGGCTGACGCCTTTGCGCGCCCGCGCGGCGGCGCCATCGCCGCGGGGATCCTCGGCGGCCTGGCCGCAGGCGCGATCATCGGCGGCGCCATCGCCGGCGCGCCGCCGCCTCCGCCTCCGCCGCCCTATGCGCCGGTCGTGGATTATGGGCCCTATCCGCCCGCCTGCCCGGGCGGCTATTGGGCGCGTCGTCCGCTCTATGGCCCATACGGGGAGTTCGTCGGCTATTCGCGGCCGCGCTTCTTCTGCCCTTGATCGGGCCGATCGCGCCGACGTTGAAAACATGAATTGCGACGGCCGGCTCAGATGAGCCGGCCGTTTTGCGTGTGCGCCATATTGCTTTTGTTCTGGCTCAGTTGCCCGCCGTGCGCGCGCGCATATGCGCGAGCGCGTCGGCGGTCGGCCAGCAGTCGAGACGCAAGTTGTTTGCCTTTTGATACGCGCCGAGCGCCAGCCGGGTGCGCATGCCGGCTTTGCCATCGATCTTGTCGTGATAGAGGCCGGCCGTCGCCAAACGCTGCTGCATCTCTTCGAGCTGCTTGGTGCGAAGTTGCACGACCTTGTCCCACGGCTTCTCGAACCGACCGCCCCCTGCGATGCGATCGCTCACGTTTCCGACGAACAGCACGTAAAGGTCGGAGAAATTGTAGTCCTTGATGACGTAGTAGTTCTTGAGAATGAGAAATGCGGGCCCGTAAATGCCGGCCGGCATCAGGAGGGACGCCTTCTCGTCGAGGTCGGCCGCGTCGATCTTGCGGTTGCGGGCCGGGACGAAACCGCGCTGCAGCCATTCGCGGAGCGTGCGCGTGTAATCGGGATCGGCGATCGTACAATCGACGCCTTTGGGGACGCGCACTTCGTAAGCCCAGTTCTTGCCGGGCTGCCAGCCTTTGTCCGCGAGCTGCTTTCCCGCCGAGGCAAGCGCATCGGGCACCGAATGCCAGATGTCGCGGCGGCCGTCGCCGTCGAAGTCCACGGCCTGCTTGTAGAATTCGGACGGCAGGAACTGGGTCATGCCCAGGGCGCCGCCCCACGAGCTGCGCATATCCGCAGGCCTGACGCCATCTTGAAGCATTTTCAGCGCCAGCAGGAACTCGTTGCGGAAGAAATCCTTGCGTTTGCCGTAGAAACCCTGCGTCGCGAGCACGCGAATCGCGCTGTGCGGAAGCTTGTAGGTACCGAACGCCGTTTCGCGGCCCCAGATCGCGAGGACGACCTGCGGCGGTACGCCGAACTCGCGTTCGATGCGGGCAAGCGTCGAACGATGCTGGCCAAACAGCTTGCGGCCGTGCGCGGCAAGATTCGCGAGCGTCCTCTCGCGCAAATAGGTGGCGGGGGTCTGCACGAATTCGGCCTGGCCGCGCGGCGGCGCCTCCGGCCGGCCAGGAATAACGAGATCGGGCAGCGACAGGTCGGGCTCGAGGCCGCGCGTTGCGGCGTCGAAGGTTGCGCGCGAGACGCCGAGCTTTTCCGCCTCGGGCCACAAAGATTGCAGCCAGGCCTGGAAGGCGGTATCGGCCGACGCCGACGAGGCCATGCCGACAAGCGTTATGAGGGCCAGCGTGATGGCTGCAAAGACCGACGCCCAGCGGCGGATCGAGAGGGGCATCATGCGCACGCTCCTGCGGCTTAGAGTCTGGCAGACGAATCTGACACGCAGGAAACCGGCAAAAATGGGCTTAAATGCGTTGCCGGCTCACTTGACGGGGCGGCGCGCCGCCTAGCGCGTTCTTGGTCCGGTCCGGCGAGACGAATCGGAAACAGAGCGTGTCCGGTTAACAAAGCCTTGCGATAACAAGGCCGACTTTGTTTCTCGCCGGGCGCCGTTGATCGGCTGCGCCCGGGCACGACCGTCGGCAATTTGCGGGAGACGCGATGGCCATGACCACAGAATTGAGGATGCTTGCCTTCAGCATCGTGCTCGGTTTTGTCCACATCATCCTTGCGTCGCACGCGAAGAGCAGGGTCTACGGCTATCGCTGGTCGGCAGGGCCGCGAGACCAAGGCATGCCGCCGCTCCCTGGTGTCCCCGGACGCTTGGATCGCGCACTGCGAAATTTCGGCGAGACGTTTCCACTGTTTGCGGCCGCGGTGCTCCTCGCCCAGGTCGCCGACCGGCACAACGCATTCACCCTCTGGGGCGCGCAGCTCTATTTCTGGGCGCGCGTCGCCTATCTCCCGCTCTACGCCTTCGGCGTGCCCTTCGTCCGGTCGTTGGCCTGGAACATGGCCGCCGCCGGCATCTTTCTCATTCTGCTGGGCCTTCTGTGATGGGCTCTTCGATCGCCGCACCGTTGGCCCTACATTCCTCTCGTGCCGAAAGCCGCCCGCGTCGCCGACCGAAACCTGCTGCCTGATCCCTTCGCTCGCTGGTTCGAAGCGCGCGGATGGACGCCGCGCCAGCATCAGCTTGACCTGCTCGCCGCGGCGCAGGCCGGCCGATCGGTCCTATTGATCGCGCCCACCGGCGCCGGCAAGACCCTTGCGGGCTTTTTGCCCACGCTGGTCGAGCTGACGGAGACGCTCCGCACTTCAAAAGTACCCTCTCCCCTTGCGGGAGAGGGTGGCGAGAGACCGAAGGTCACGAGCCGGGTGAGGGGTGTTGTTACGAATACGGCGGCCGATAGCTCCATCGCTCAAGACCCCTCACCCGGTCCCTCGCTCCGCTCGGGACCACCCTCTCCCGCAAGGGGAGAGGGTAAGCACCAGCGTGAGGGCGGTCTCCACACCCTCTACATTTCGCCGCTCAAGGCGCTGGCGGTCGACATCGCGCGCAACCTCGAACGGCCGATCGCCGACATGGCGCTGCCGATCCGCATCGAGACGCGGACCGGCGACACGCCGGCGAGCAAGCGCAGCCGGCAGCGTCGTTATCCGCCCGATATACTGTTGACCACGCCCGAGCAGCTCGCGCTGCTGCTCGCAAGCGCCGACGCCCCGTTTCTGTTCAGCGGGCTGCGCCGCGTCGTGCTCGACGAATTGCACGCCCTCGTCACCTCGAAGCGCGGCGACCTGCTCGCGCTCGGGCTTGCCCGCCTGTTCCAGATCGCGCCGCAACTTGCGACGATCGGCCTGTCGGCCACGGTGGCGGAACCGGAAGACCTCAGACGTTATCTCGTGCCGCAGCCGCCCGGCGGACAAGCGCACGCCGAGCTGATCGTCGCGGAAGCGGGGGCTGCGCCCATCGTCGTCATGCTCGACACTGCCGAGCATCTGCCTTGGGCGGGTCACTCGGCGCGCCATGCGCTCGGCGAAATCTACGCGCTGATCAAGCGCCACCGCACCACGCTCGTCTTCGTCAATACGCGCAGTCAGGCGGAAATGCTGTTTCAGGAGCTGTGGCGCATCAACGACGATGCGCTCGCGATCGCGCTGCATCACGGCTCGCTCGATGTCGCCCAACGCCGCAAGGTGGAAGTGGCGATGGCGCAAGGGCGGCTGCGTGCGGTCGTCTGCACCTCGTCCCTCGATCTCGGCATCGACTGGGGCGACGTCGATCTCGTCGTCAATGTCGGCGCGCCGAAGGGCGCTTCGCGCCTCACCCAACGCATCGGCCGCGCCAACCACCGGCTCGACGAGCCGTCGCAAGCCGTGCTGGTGCCGGCCAACCGGTTCGAAGTTCTGGAATGTTGCGCCGCCATCGATGCGGTCGCGGAGAGTGCGCAGGACACTCCGCCGCTGCGCACCGGCGCGCTCGACGTACTCGCCCAACATGTGCTGGGCACGGCCTGCGGCGCGCCCTTTCGTCCCGACGATCTCTACGCCGAAGTGCTGTCGGCTGCGCCTTATGCGGGGTTGTCGCGCGAAGACTTCGACGCCGTGGTCGAATATGTCGCGACCGGCGGCTACGCGCTCAAGGCCTATGAGCGCTTCGCCAAGATCAGGCCGGGCAAGGATGGCCGCTGGCGCATCACCCATCCGCGCGTCGCCCAGCGTTACCGGCTCAATGTCGGCACCATTGTCGAAGAGGCGATGATCAAGATCCGTCTGGTGCGGTCATCCGCGTCCCGGTCGAACGCACCGGGTCCGGCGGGCCTGATCGGGCGCGGCGGGCGCGTGCTCGGCGAGGTCGAGGAATATTTCATCGAAACGCTGGCGCCGGGCGACACGTTCGTCTTCGCCGGCGAGGTGTTGCGCTATGAAGCGTTGACCGAGGACGCGGCCTATGTCTCGCGGGCGGCGGCCGAAGACCCCAAAGTGCCGGCCTATGCCGGGGGGAAGTTCCCGCTCTCGACCTATCTCGCCGAGCGTGTGCGCAAGCTCCTGGCCGAGCCGAAGGCTTGGGGGAAGCTTCCCGACCAGGTGCACGAGTGGCTAGGTTTGCAGCGCGTGCGCTCGCGCGTGCCGAGGGCGGGCGAGCTCCTGGTCGAAACCTTTCCGCGCGCCGACAAGCACTATCTCGTCTGCTACCCGTTCGAAGGGCGGCTCGCCCATCAGACGCTCGGCATGCTCTTGACCCGCCGCCTGGAGCGCGCCGGACGGCGTCCGCTTGGCTTCGTCGCCAACGAATATGCGCTCGCCGTCTGGGGCCTGCGCGATCTTTCCCAAGCAATCGGCCATGGCGCGCTGTCGCTTGCCGCGTTGTTCGAGGAAGATATGCTGGGGGACGACCTCGAAGCCTGGCTTGCCGAATCGGCGCTGATGAAGCGCACCTTCCGCCAATGCGCGATCGTCGCTGACTTGATCGAGCGGCGCACGGGACGCGAAGAGAAGACCAGGCGACAAATGACAGTGTCGACCGATCTACTGTACGACGTGCTCCGCCGCCACCAGCCCGATCACGTGCTATTGCGCGCCGCCCGTGCCGAGGCCGCCACCGGGCTTCTTGACATCCGCCGGCTCGGCTTGCTGCTGTTACGGGTGCGAGGCCGAATCATCCACGCACCGCTCGACCGGGTCTCTCCGTTGGCCGTGCCGGTCATGCTGGAGATCGGGCGGGAAGCTATCGAGGGGGAGGCGTCCGATGCGCTGCTCGCTGAAGCGCAGGCGCAGCTGGTGCGCGAAGCCATGGAATGACGATGCGGCGGTTTCCGAGGGGCGGCGCTGATGGACGCGCGGGCGCGGTCGTCGCTTGACGCATCGCGCGCTTGCGCACCTGAGGCGTGTGCATTCGCTGCGGACGAAAAGGACAGACCGCGCCGGCGGCGCGACAGCACGATCACCGTCGACGGAACAGAGTTGCTTGCCGATCTGTCCGGCGCGTTTTTCTGGCCGGACGAAGGATTGTTGGCCGTTGCCGACCTGCATCTCGAGAAAGGCTCCGCGTTTGCGGCGCATGGCGTGCTGCTGCCGCCCTACGACACCGCTTCGACGCTCGAACGGCTGGCCTGGGTGATCGCTTACTACAATCCGCGCATCGTCATCGCGCTGGGCGACAGCTTTCACGATCGCAGGGGCTGGGCGCGCCTCGACGAGGAGGATCGCGCCGCCCTCGCATCGCTGCAGCATGACCGCGATTGGGTGTGGGTTGCGGGCAACCACGATCCCGAGCCCAGCCGCGGCGTCGGCGGGGAGTTCGTGCAGGCGGTCGCCTGCGGAAAACTGCAATTTCGCCATGAACCGAGCGAGGCGCGGGCAATTGGCGAAATCGCCGGCCATCTGCATCCGTCGGCGCGGATCAGCCAGCGGGGGCGGACGCTGATCCGCCGATGTTTCGCTGCGGACGGTGACCGGATGATCCTGCCGGCCTTCGGCGCCTATGCGGGCGGGCTGAACATTCGCGATCACGCCTTTCTCAGGGTGTTCGGCACGCTCTTGTTCACCGCGCATCTGATCGGCGATCACAGCATTTATGCGCTGCCGGCGAACCGCTGCCTCGGCGGGTGACATACCTGACGGCGGAAAGCGCTACAAAAAGGGCCGCACGGCACCCTCGTGGCGCTGCCGCCGGGCATATCCGTCAGGACTGCGCCGGTCTGCTATCGAGGCCGAGCCGCTTTGTCGCCCAACCGAGGCTTAGCCCCTGCGCGACAATGGTGAACACCGCGACAGTGTAGGTAGCAGCGAGCAGGATTGGGCGATACGTCACATCGCCGATGGAGAGCGCAAGCGCGATCGAGATGCCGCCGCGTACGCCAGCCCAAGTCAGAATAACGATGGCACCGCGTTCGAAATGCGTACGGATGCTGAGCGCCAGCACCGGCAGCGCGACAGCACACAACCGAGCGAATAGGCCGATCGGAATAGCCGCTAGAGCAAGGGGCACAAAGCTTGGCGCAAATTGTAGGACGAGCACTTCCAGGCCGATGAGCAAGAACAGCACCGAGTTGAGGATTTCGTCGATAAGTGTCCAGAAACTTAACAGATAACGCTGCGTCGTGTCGCTCATCGCCAGCTTGACGCCGCGATTGCCGATCAGTACGCCGGCGACGACCACGGAGATCGGTCCGCTGACATGCAGGTGTGACGCCAGCGCATAGGTTCCGGTGACCAGCGCGATGGAGATCAAAACCTCGATTGCATAATCGTCGATCCGGCGCATTGCGCGGTAGGCTATGTATCCCGTCGCCAAGCCCAGCAACGCACCGCCGCCCGCCTCCAAGAAGAATAGCTTCAGGAATTCGCTCGGACCGAACGAACTTTCTCCGCCGTGCGTCGCCGCCGCTAACAGGATCGTAAACAGAACGACGCCGACCCCGTCATTGAACAACGATTCGCCCGCGATATCGGTGGCGACCGACTCCTTCACGTCGGCTTCCTTGAGCGTGGTCAGTACCGCCACTGGGTCGGTCGGGCTGATCAACGCACCGAAGACAAGCGCCCAGGCAAAGGGAACCGGAAAATTAAGCCACTGCGAAGCGAGCCAGAACAGGCACGCAACGACAGCCGTCGAAATGAACACGCCGACGGTCGCCATGATGCCGATGACCCAGCCGCGGTCCCGGAGCTGCGCAAGATCGACCTGCAGGGCGCCGGCAAAGAGCAGGAAGCCGAGCATGCCTTGGAGCAAGGCCTCGGAAAAGTGCACTTCGTCTAGCAGCCGGCTCAAGTCGTCTGACAGCGAAATGTGCGGTAACAGCAGTTCGACCCCAACCAGAACCAGTGAGGCAGCAAGCGCCATTAACAGCAGCCCGATCGTATTCGGCAGCCGCAGAACAACGTGATTGATCCACGCGAACAACGCGGTGAGTGTCAGAAGAATGGCTATGATTTCAAAGATCGAGAACATCGCGTGCTGCTTGTACCGTTACCAAAACACACTATGCGGACGGAACCTGGACATCTGCACTCGATTGAATAGCGGACTCAGCCGATCATCGACCGTTGCATATGAATGCTGCGATCAGAAGGGCGCGAACTATTTCGTTTCTTGTTCGAAGTGACGCGCAAAGCGAGAGGGAACTCACGGCAAGCAGGCTTTGTGGCCAAAATTTTATAGCTTTTCGTCAAGCTCGTGTTGTCGAATCCGATGCGGAGACGCCGTGGCGGCCAATGGTCGCCGCTTGCGTCAATCCCGCCGGAACACGATCGAGGCGAACCAGCCGGTCGCAAGCGCCATCATGACGGTGACGATCCCGTAGAAAAGCCCGTATTCGCGGGCGGCCGTCACCACGAACCGCTCAAACCCAACCTTGAGAATCGCGAAAGCGGAGGTCGTGCGCGTAATCAGAGCGCCGTCGGCGAACAGCATGACGTCGACCGAATAGCTGCCGACCGACGCGTCTGCCGGCAGCGGAACCGAAGCGCGGAATAGCGTCGGCGCGAGGAGTGTCACCGCCTTCGGCGATTCCAGGTAGAGACGCCGGTCGACCTTGAGCCGCAAGAATGCTTGGCGGAAGGCGTCCCCGCGCACGACGTCGGCCGTGTCCGGACCGATCCGCTGGCGGAGGATCGTGTTGTCGAATCCGATATGGAGCCGCCGCAGCACCTCCGGTTTGGCGATTTGATCGAACGGGCGGTTCGCGTAGATGGCGAGATAAGAGGGCACGTCGACGAAGGTGCGCGATTCGACATTCACCCAGATTCCAACCACCCGCTGCTTGCGTAGCGTCAGCAGGCTCTGGGTCGGGCCGGAGATGATCGCGGCAATGTCATAACCGAAGCGTCGCGCCGGGGCGCTTGCGTCGCGTTCGATCGCACCGAACAGGACGAGTTCGGCGCCGGAGAAGACCGAGTTGATCAGCACGCGTTGGGTCGACAGGGAGACGACGAGCCGTTCGGCCGCGCCAGCCGCGGACGGGTTGGCCAGGAGCAAGAGCATCGCGCCGATGAACAAAGCCCGTCTCATCCCTGCCCCTCCAAGAGACGGAAAGAATAGATTTCGCTGGGCGGAAGAAACAGATTGACGGCGAAGCGGAGGCCGACCGCGAACACCAAGAGGCCGAGCAGGAGGCGCAGTCTCTCCGACCGCATCCTTTGTCCGGCCTGGGCGCCAAACTGGGCGCCGATCACGCCGCCAACCATGAGTATCAGCGCCAGCACGGCGTCAACCAGATGGTTCGTCGCCGCATGAAGCACCGTCGCGCTCGCCATCGTCACGAGCGTCAGCACCATCGATGTCCCGATCACCACATTGGTGGGGACGCGCACCAGATAGATCAGCGAAGGCACAAGGATGAAGCCGCCGCCGATGCCCATGATGGCGCCGAGAAAACCTATCGTCCCGCCGATGATCCAGATGGGGATGACGGATACGTAGAGGCGGGACTGCTTGAAACGCACTTTGATGGGCAGCCCGTGCAGCCAAGTGTGGCTGCCGGGACGTCGCGCATCGATGCGCTCGCCTTGCTGCAACCGAATGACGGCGCGGATGCTTTCAAAGATCATCGTTGCGCCGACCGAGCTGAGCAGGATCACGTAGGACAATGCAATCACAAGGTCGAGTTGGCCGATCGCCCGGAGCAGGGTGAATAACCACACGCCCGTCACCGTGCCGATCAGTCCTCCGGCAAGCAGCATGAGGGCAAGCGCGAGGTCGATCGCGCGGCGACGCCAATAGAGCAATGCGCCGGAGAACGACGAAGCCGCGATGTGGCTCGCTACGGTCGCAACGCAGACTGCCGGCGACACGCCGAGGAAGATCAGCAGCGGGGTCATCAGGAAGCCGCCGCCGATGCCGAACATTCCCGAAATGAAGCCGACCGCGAGGCCCATCGCGAAGACGAGAAAAACATTGACCGGGAGGTCGGCGATCGGAAGGTAGATTTCCAAGGCACATCTTCCACGGCGCGCGTTCGATGAAACGCGCCGCTAAGGGCTACAAGGTTAGTACCTGACTACCGTAATTGAGGAAGCCCTACAGGCTTGTGCAACAAACTCAAGCGGAAAACACCGTACAACCTCACCGCCGCGGCTGCGCCGAAGGCAGACAAGCCACGCGGCGCGACCTCGGGGCTTCGTGAGGCGTATCGCGACGATTTCGCCGCGCCAAGCCAGCGCTATCACGCCCGCGCTATTGGTTTGCGCTGATTGCCGGCGCGGGGCTTGGGTTTGGCTGGGTCAGCGTCGTCCCATCCGCCGGGAGGGGCTGGCACCGTCGTTGCCTCTTCCGGCTGCGGCTTTGCAACGAAAGCGCTTACAGCGCGCCGGACCTCGGCAAGCGTCGTCGGATCGAGCTGCAGGGCGATTTCATCGCGCTTTGCGCCTGCATCCCGGTCGCCTTTGTCGGCAGCGATCGAAAACCACTTGTAGGATTCGGCGAGGTTCTGCTCCACTCCGGATCCGCGGGCGTAGAGGACGGCAAGATTGTACTGACTGTCCCCGATCCCGTGCTCGGCGGCTTTACGGAACCACTCCACCGCCGCCGCGAAATCGGGCTTTCCGTCGACGCCTTCGGTGTAGAGAACCGCGACATTGTGCATGGCGGTGGCGTGGCCTTTGGCGGCGGCGGCGAGATAGAGCCGGCACGCCTCGGTCAAGTTCTTTTTTACGCCCAGCCCCTTCTCATACATGGCGCCTAGCCGAAACTGGGCCGACGCAAGTCCGCCTTCGGCCGCGCGCGCAAACCAGACGGCGGCCGTGGCCATGTCGGCCGGAACGCCGCGGCCTTCCGCATAGCGCATCCCAAGCTCATAGGCGGCGGCCGGATTGCGCTCGGCGATGCCCGCAAGCAGCGGCTTGGTCGCTAACGACGCTGGAAGCAGCTCGGACCACGGTCGGCCTGCATTGGGCTGCGAGGCCTTTCCGGGCGGTTGTGCCGGTTGCTGTGTGGTGGCGACGCGGGCGCTGTTGTGTTGCGCCGCGATCGAGCCTGTGGCTTCGACGGCGGGGGCCGACGCCGGCCCTTGGGGGGAGCGGGGCTTTGGTTCGGCCGCTCCGAGCGGGGTTGCAAGCTTGATCGACGGCGCATCAGGCTCAGCCGGGCGTGGCGCGGCAAACGGGGTCACGCGCGAAAATGGATCGGCCATAGCGGAGGGCGCGGAGGCGGCTTCGCTCGGAGTGGGCAGTCTCGATGGCGGCATTGCCGGTAAGGCGACCCGGGCGATCTCGGCCGGCCGCGAACGGTCGGCCAGCCGTTCGCGGCTGGGGCCGAGAAGATCGGCGGACGAAAGCGCGATTCCTGCAGCGCCGAGCCCGACCAGGATGAGGCTGGTCGAAATGAACATCGACTTGACGCGTTCCGCGAGCTTTTGGCTCACGGCGCCTGGGTCTGATTCCGCGATTGATTCGTTGACGGCGACGGCTGGATTGTGCGGCTCGTTTGCCGCTTGGGCCGCACGGCGCGCGGCGACAATGAAATTCGACCGGGAGGGTGGCCGGCCGGTGCGATCTGACGTTGTCGGGCCGAACGTTGGCCGTGCCGTCTTGCGATGGATTGCGCCGCGATGGCCGCGGCCTCGCGGCGGTCCGGAGCCGGGTTCGATCGGTGCATCGGGAGGAAGATTTGTTTCAACCGCTGCGGGATGCCCGGGCGGAGAATGTCGTGCAGGCTCCGGCTTGGCCGCGGTTGCGGGGGTGAGGCTGATAGCGGGCAATGCCGCCGCAGTGGTTGCATGCTCGACTTGCGGCGATGCCGATTCCGGCGTCTGTCCTTGTTCGGGCGACGGGCTGGATTCGGTTACACCCCGCGCCGTTTCCATTTGGCGGGCGGCGGCGTTTGTCTCCGGCGCGATGTCGTTCACTTCAAGCGGCGGGTTGGTGGCCGCACCGCTCCTTCCAACAAAGCTGCTCTTTTCGACCTGATCGAGTTTTTCGACCAAAGTCCGGATGCGCTCCTCCATCGGTGCGAATGCGGGCCATCGCCCGTCCGCCAAATTCATTCGCTCGAGCGTCTCGGCGAGTTGGGCGAGACGCTGCTCCAGCGGGCCGAGCGTCATTTGGTCATTCGCGGGTGGGTGGAGGCGGTCGATCTTTTCTCCGAGCTGGCTGATGTGTTGCTTGATCGGCTCAAGCACCGATTCGCTATCGGCCAACAGGTCAAACCGATCGAGTTTTTGCGCGAGCGCCTCGATCAACGGCGCAGTCGTCGCCTCTTCAATCTTTTCGCCAAGCGCCCGCACTTGCTTGACCAGCGCGGCGAGGGCATCGCCGGAGGCGATCTGGCTCACAATGCCGCGTAGCGCGTCGATGGCCTTGTCGAGCTCGCGAAAGGTCAACGGATCGGGACCGAGATCACTGATTTGATCGATTTTGCGCGACAGGGTCTGAACGGCGCGCTCGAGTTCTCCGGGCGCGAGCCCGCGCACGGCGTCGCGGAGTTCGGCTAGCCCGTGTTCCAATGCGGCGAACGCTGAGCCGTCGGCGCATCTGGTCATGTCGAGTCGCGCGCCCAGCGCCCGCACCTCGTCCTCAAGCGTCGCGAAGGCGCTGCGCGAAACGACGGTCTCGAGGACCTGTGCAATGTTCGCCACCTGGCGGCGGTGTTCTTCGATCAGAGCGTCGGCGCGACAGGGCGAGCGCAGAATTTCGAGCTGCGTCGTCAGGAACTTCAACTGCCGTTCGAGCGCAGCGAGATCGGGCGCGCCTTCAGCGGAGGCAGGCTGTGGCTGCAGCGTTTCGCTTGCTAGGAGCCGATCGAGTTGGCGCGTCACGTCATCCAAACGATGGCTGAGGGCCGAAAGGTCGCAATCAGGCTGGGCGGCGGCTCGGTCCGCGCTCGGACGCGCCGGCGAAGGATCAGTTCCCTCCGACGGGAAGGCGGCGTTGGGCCGTGGCGAACAGGCGCCGGCCGGGGCCGGACCTATTGCGTCGGGAGCAACTGAACGGAGCCAGGTTCGGAAGCCTGAGCCACTGAGGCGGGCGGCGGCAGGAGAGGCGTTCTGCACCGCGCGGCGCTCCCCGGGTCCGTGCGCGCTCGCCCCTCTCATCTTGCTTTCCTGGCGCGGGGTGGATTTGCCGAACTGGGCCCGCCGACCACGCGTCGGCCGCTTAATTTCCCGTTTTCGATCGGGGAGGCGAAGCAAGACCTGCAGACCCGCTCCGACTGTCGGCGAAGCACGGTAAAAAAGTGGTTAACGTTTCGCCTCTGTTCGTGCTTTGCCTGACGCGTGTTGCCGGTCCGATCGCTCGAACCTGTTGCTCAAACGATCGCGTCGCAAAAATCCGATGGCGCACTTGAACTCACGGCCGTCCGTCCTCCGCTGGCGCGAAATCCCAGCCGGCGTGTGGGCGCTTGGGGTCGTCTCGCTCCTGATGGATGTCTCCTCCGAAATGATCCACGCGCTTCTGCCGCTGTATCTCGCGACCGCCCTTGGGGCCTCGATGCTCACCATTGGCGCTATCGAAGGCTTCGCCGAAGCGACGGCGATGATCGTGCGCATCGTTTCCGGAGTGCTCAGCGACCGCCTCGGCCGGCGAAAAGTCCTCGCCGCGATCGGTTACGGCCTTGCTGCTTTCACCAAACCAGTATTTCCGCTTGCGCCGTCGATCGCTTGGCTCGTCGCGGCGCGATTGATTGATCGTGTCGGCAAAGGCATTCGCGGCGCCCCGCGCGACGCCCTTATCGCGGACTTGGCGCCCGAGGCGCTGCGGGGAGCGAGCTTCGGCCTGCGGCAATCGCTTGATACGGTCGGCGCTCTGCTCGCCCCGCTGTTCGTCGTGGTTCTAATGGCGCTGACCGCCGACGACTTCATCTTGGTGTTCTGGATCGCGGTACCGCCGGCATTTCTTGCTTTCGCGGTCATTCTCTTCGCCGTGCGCGATCCCGACCGACGCGAGGTGCGGGTGGTGCGCGCGCCGTTCTCCCGCATGGAGCTGGGTCGCCTCGATCGATCCTATTGGGTGGTCGTGACCATCGCCGCGATCTTCGCCTTGGCGAGATTCAGCGAGGCGTTCTTGCTCCTGCGCGCTCGGTCGGTGGGCGTGCCTCTCGCGTTTGCGCCCGCGGTGATGGTTGTCATGAACGGCGTCTTTGCCCTATCGGCTTGGCCTGCAGGGGTGCTGTCGGACCGAATCGGCCGCCGCGGCCTCCTCATTGCCGGTCTGGCTATGCTGATTATCGCCGATCTCGTGCTCGGTCTGGGGTCAAACTTCGCCTGGATCGGGCTTGGTGTCGCGCTCTGGGGCCTGCATATGGGTTTGACGCAAGGGCTGTTTGCGGCGCTGGTCGCAGACTTGTGCCCCGCTGAACTGCGCGGAACCGCTTTCGGCATGTTCAATCTTGTGACCGGGTCTGCAACGCTGACTGCGAGCGTCGTTGCAGGTGCTTTGTGGGATCGTGCGGGGCCATCTGCCACGTTTCTCGCGGGCACCGTTTTCGCCGCGACCGCGCTGATAGCGATGTTGCTGGCGAGAAGGTTAAGAGTCGCTTGATCCGCTCGTTCGATGCGTGAGGCCAGCCGCGTACGAGAATGTCGTCAGTCGACGGCGCGGGCGCGCTCCGCCAGGTCCTTCAGGACCGACCGCAGGCCGGCGGCGTCAGTGATGCGGTGGGGGAAGGAAAGCCGCAAAGTGGCGTCGCCCAGCGCAAGATCGAGCCCCTCCGGATCGACGCCGGTCACCCGCCACTCGCCCTCCGCGCCGCCGATCAGCTTGGTCGCATAAAGCGCTGCCGCATCCGCATGATCCGCGTTCATGTGCTCCACCGCGCTCTCCTCGGCCGCGACGAGGCCGTCCGCGCCGTCGAGATCGGTGAGCACGTCTTGTGCAGCCAGATCGGCGGCGCGCGCAAAGCCGCCATTGAGATGCGCCGAGACCACGGTCATCCGCCAGAACGAGAAATCCGCGAAGCCCGCGTAGAGCTCAGACTTCGGGTGGCGGGCGAGAAAACGACGCCGCAGGCGCGGATCGTCGGCGCGGCGGACGAATTTGCCGAGCACGGTGAGCCGCGGGTGGGCGAGGGGGTCGCCCTTCCCGCCTGCGGCGAGCAGAATCGAGGCGCGCCCATCGCGTTCGATATTGGCGGTATGGGTCGACAGGTGTGAGACCAGGATGATCGGGGAGCCGTCCAGGTCGGTCGCCACGTTCACGAGCGAGGCGAAGGGGTAGCCGCTGCTGCGGTCGAGCGTCGCAAGCGTCCCGGCGCGGGTGGCGCGCAGCAGGCGCTTGGCGAGCCCTACCGGGTCGAAATCCTGCGGTGGCCGGGCGTCTTCGGGTATTCGGCCGGGCATGGAACCCGGCAAGGGGCCTTGCACCCTGGGCATCGCCAATCTTCCTCACGCATCAATGGGGTAGCAGAATCGTTCCCAATTCATTAGACTTACTCATGACTTGATGTCAGCGGGCCGATCCGCGACAGCAATGAAGGTCACATTTCGGCCCAGCTTTGCAGGCTTTCAAAGCCTGGTAAATTCCCAGGAATCGACCGTCACGGGAAAGGCCCAATGCCCACCATCGCCCTCGTCGACGACGACCGGAACATCCTTACCTCGATTTCGATCGCCCTCGAAGCTGAAGGTTACCGCATTCAGACCTACACCGATGGCGCGTCCGCCCTCGATGGGTTCAAGACGAGCATGCCGGATTTAGCGATCCTCGACATCAAGATGCCGCGCATGGACGGAATGGAAACGCTGCGGCGGCTGCGGCAGAAGTCGGACCTTCCGGTGATATTCCTGACTTCGAAGGATGAAGAGATCGACGAGCTGTTCGGCCTGAAAATGGGCGCCGACGACTTCATCCGCAAACCGTTCTCTCAGCGCCTGCTGGTTGAACGCGTAAAGGCGGTCTTGCGCCGCGCGACGCCCAAGGATGGAACGCCGCCCAAAGAGACGGACTCGGCCAAAGTCCTCGAGCGCGGCCTGTTGCGCATGGACCCGGAGCGCCATACCTGCACGTGGAAGGGCGAACCGGTTACGCTGACGGTGACCGAGTTCCTGATTCTGCAGGCGTTGGCCCAGCGTCCGGGAGTAGTGAAGAGCCGGAATGCCCTGATGGACGCGGCCTATGACGACCAGGTCTATGTCGACGACCGTACCATCGACAGCCATATCAAGCGGCTGCGCAAGAAATTCAAGCAGACCGACGACGATTTCGACATGATCGAAACCCTGTATGGCGTCGGCTACCGCTTCAAGGAGTGAGGCGTCGTCCGCCCGTCGGGACATGCGGCGAGCTGATCGCGGGGACTTCCTGCGGCCTCATCGAGGTGTATCAACCGGCGAGACGCATTAACCGTGCTCGATCGTACCGTCGAGACTCAGGGGGCTGAGTTCAGTCCGGCCCAAAGTCCGGCGCCTGCCCGGCGACGAAGGTTCGCGCTGGCTCCGCGCGGGCTGAGCCGCCGCGAATTGAGACGGAGCTGGCTTGCCTCGCGCGCCATGCTGCGCGCGGCCGGGAGCTGGTTGCGATCGTCCGACCTCCGCACAAAAGCCGGGGCGCTCCGCATCGGCACCGCCCGGTCAGATATATGGTTGCGGCTGG
>Ga0315534_1000753_pt1 | contig 22683 bp, 19 predicted proteins | sample SalMarSW160240MG_FD_203094 | JGI IMG/M metagenome (GOLD analysis project Ga0315534, IMG submission 203094) | Salt marsh sediment microbial communities from the Plum Island Ecosystem LTER, Massachusetts, United States - Salt Marsh Sediment SW1602-40 ...
GATCATCTCCAGCTCTAATCTGCCCGCTTCGATCTTGGAAAAATCCAATATATCGTTGATGATCTGGAGCAAAGCGTCGCCGCTCGCGCGCACCGTCTCCGCATAATCAATCTGTTCGGGGGTCAGTTCAGTATCGAGGAGCAGCCCTGTCATGCCGATGATGGCGTTCATGGGGGTGCGGATCTCGTGGCTCATGTTGGCCAGAAACTCCCCTTTGGCGCTATTAGCCGCTTCGGCTTCTTCCTTGGCTTGTGACAGCTTTTCGGTGCGACGTTGCAGTTCTTCGTCACGGACATGAATTTGCGCCAGCATCTCATTAAACCCACCGATTAAGACGCCTACCTCGTCATTGCTCTCCTTTCGCATCCGGATCGAATAGTTTTTTTCATTGGACACCTGTTTCATCATCTCTGCCAAACGCAGAATTGGTTTGGAGATAACGCGCTGGAGCCCTTTCGACAACAGATAGGCCAGCAAGCAGGACGCCAGCATAATGACGCAAACAACACCAGCATACCACTTCAGGCGAGAATAGAGTTCCCTCAAGTCGGACCTGAGATAAACCGTGCCCACACAGTCGCCGTCGAGAAAGATTTGCCTGGACAAATCCAGATACTCGTCCCCAAAATGATGGCCTGCCCTGACCAGAAGGGGTGTTTCTACATCCAAGGCCCAGCGCTGATCATCCGTTTTCTCAAATTCACGCGATCCATCGGAAGCATGCATGTCCCCGGCAACGTATTTGCCGAATACTTCACCACCCCTGGTGAAAATATAGCCGATAAGGATGTGGGGCTCGGCGGTCAACGCCGAAAGGGTCTCCTCGGCCGCTTGCTTGTCCTTAAAGGTGAGTGCAGCCGCGCTGTTGGTCCCAATGACTTCTGCCAAGGTGGAAAGTTTTTCTGCCATCCCACGACGCAACGAGATGATGTCGCTTGTGACAAAGGCCGCAGAAGCCAGAAGCAATACGATCCCACTCGTCAGCATGATGATCGCCGTAAGCTTCCGCTTGATGGGGATATCTTTGAAGATTCTCATCAGTGCTCTGGCCCTGTTTCTCTATCCTTGACGATCTTCGCCAACCTCAGGAGTTTCGAGCTGATTTTGAGGCCGGTCCTTTCAGCGGCGTCGGGGTTAATTTCAAAATGGATCTTTTTCTCAACCGTCATAAAATTGATGACTCCTCCACGTTGAGCAAAGCCTTCCATATCGCTCACTGTTAATGTATTCCAATCTTTGACCTTCGCTAAGATCTCAGAGACATTCCGTTCTTCGGACCTGCTGATAAAGAGAATCTGGCACTTGCCCAACTCGTCTAACGTCGCACAGTGTTTGATCACCACTTTCCTGTTTTCGACAGCCCTGCCCTCAATGGCCGCCAGGGCATCGCCAAAGGGATTCTTCCCGAGAACGCACAAGGTGATATGCATTTGATCATCCCCAAGGGCGTCCTCGGGCCAACTGACGAACTTGGCAAAATTGTACAGAAAGGCCCCCTTAACCAAGTACTCACGCGATGATGGCTGCCCTGCATAAAGGTTGTACCCAATGCCAAGTACAAGCCATGCGCATATCACAAGAAACAGTTTCGTGTTCTTTCTAATCACCTAGCCCGCTGCCTCACTGAAAAGCCAACGCCATTGACAATTTACGGCTCCCCCGCCCTCTGAACTTGCCCTGTTTGAGCGCTCAGAAGTGCCACGTGACTTTCCCGTAAACACTGCGCTCGATCTGAGTAGCAATGGTATCGATCAACTCCGGCTCGAACTCAGGATGGCGGTCGTCGAGGAGGTTCTGGCCCACGACGGAAAGCTCGACATTCCCGTGAAGCTTCCAACCCAGGCGAACGTCGAGCATGAAGTAACTGCCCACATCTTGGCTCGGCAGGTCGTCCACATAGCGGACCCACCAATCCAACGCCAGGTCCCGCGTCATGTCCATCGAAGATCGAAGAGAGACTTGGTGATGGGGACTTTCGCCTTCAGCACTTAACGACAAGGGGTCTCCACTATCCCTGCCCAGGTCGAGCTGAATCTGAAGGTAGGTGTATGTCGCCTTCAGGTCCCACCAGTCCAAAGGACGCCAACCAGCCGCCACTTCCACTCCGTAGGTCTCCCCATCCATCTTATTGTCTGCCGTAAAGGGGAAGACAAGATGTGCGGGTGATGGTGAAACCTCAAGGAACGGGTTACCTGGTTCCAACGTGCGCAGGTTGCTATAGTTATTGAAAAATGCGGCAATATCCACAGAGAATTGATCCATCGGCTGGACACGGTATCCTAATTCGTACGCAAGAAGTTCCTCGGACTCATAATTCCCGTCACCAAACAATGACACGACGCCGTACCCAGGGAAGAGAGGAAGCAATGAACCAGGGGGCAACACTGTGTTGTTGAGTCGCCCACCCTCCTCGGTTCGAGAAGGCGTCCTGACCGCCCGGGAAATCGCTGCCCAGATTGAATGCCCTTCTTGGGGGGTCCACATCAGGCGTGCGTTGGGCTGGATTTCAAAGCCGGTGTAGTCATTATGCTCAAACTTCGATCCCAGTGTCAGATACACTCGATCCTTGACAAGCGTGATGTCATCCTGCACGAATCCACTAAAGAGATCGTCGTCTCGACTGTCCGGATCCCAGGAGCCGTAGAACGTGTTCGTGATGTCATCGCTAATGAAACGGTAGCCCACGCCCCAAACGATCTCGTGCCGCCCGCCCAAGGCGAGCAGGTGCTGGAAATCGATGTCCAAGGTATCATGAATCTGATCAAGTATGACACTATTGCGTTCGGTGCGGTCGTAGTAGACTTGCAACGCTATCTCAGAGGTGTTTGAAACGGTGCGCTTCCATCGGCCAAGAAGGTTTGCCCCGCTGATGTCGTTCTCTTCATCCAAAGTCGGCGGGGCATTCGGGTTCAGGGACTTCGTCAAGATTGTCTCACCGGTCTCTCCATCGTAGAGATCTCCCTGCAGGGTCAGTGAGTCAGGGCCTGACCCCTCCAAGTCCATGCGAAATCCTGCTCGCAAGACGTCCCACCCATCTGCTGCATCCTCGCCTGAGGCGAAAACGGCGTTGTCTCGATCGAAGTACTTGGCGTACACCCGGTAGTAGGTGTCTTGACCCAGATTTCCGCCGTAGCGAACCGAGCCAAAGCCTCGCTCCTCGGTCCCCGCCCCCGCGGTCACTAGGCCTCCCGGGGTATCCTTCGCGGTCTTGGTAATGATGTTGATGACGCCATTGACCGCATTGGCTCCCCAGAGGGCGGCTCCAGGTCCCCGGATAACCTCTATGCGGTCGATATCTTCAAGCAAGGTGTCCTTCACGTCCCAGTACACGCCGGAGAAGAGGGGGGTATAAACGCTTCGGCCGTCGATCAGGACCAATAGCTTGTTTGCAAAACGGCCGTTGAAACCACGGGACGTAATCGCCCATTTGTTGGCATCGATTCGTGCCACCTCTAACCCCGGAACCATGCGCAGCGCCTCGGGAATGCTGGTCACCCCGGAGCGCCGGATGTCCTCCTGAGTGATAACAAAGATGGCCGCAGCCGCTTTGGACAACTTCTGCGTTTTCTTGGCTACCGACGTAATCTCTATATTCATGAGATCTTCGAGGCTTAGTTCCGTAAGATCGGCTGGTAGCTGTGGTTCGGTGTCACGGGCGCCCGCCCAACAGACACCGGCCGCAACGGACAACAGGAGTGTGCCCAGGGCGGCTCCCCAAAAACATCGCCCAATAGATGGGCTCTTTCGACCGACTGGAATGTGACTACGATCAATCATGGTTTTATCCCCTTTAGACGTTGAACCGCGAAAGCGAGCGCATTCCCCGCTGCTTGCGGCTGGGTTAGCGAGCGAATCTGAAAATGAAAAACTTCCTTACGGTGAAGATTCCCCGTGGCTTGCCGCGGGGAGGCTTCAATTAGACATAAGGGCCTCAGGATTTCAGGTCTGTTTCGGATTTGACGTTGTTTCTGCCGGAATCCTTTGCCACATACAGCGCCTTGTCAGCCCTTTCTATGACTGAATCCATGGTATCTGCTGAATTGATCTCTGATACACCAAGGCTCACTGTAATGTTGCCCAGGCTTTCACCTGTTTTGATAACCTTGAGTATTTTTTTTGATATGTTCTTTCTTATTTGTTCTGCAACAATACAGGCATTATTTAGCGAGGTCGTTGGAAGAAGAACCACAAATTCCTCACCGCCGTACCGTGCTGGGAAATCCCTGCCTTTCAAGGTGTCATGCAACATGGACCCCACAATCCGCAGGACCTCATCACCCGTCTGGTGGCCATATTTGTCATTGAAGCTTTTGAAAAGATCGATATCCAGCATGATCACGGAAAAGCTGGTCCCATCCTCCTGGAACTGGTCATAAAGATCTTTCGCCTTCCGATCAAAGGCCTTGCGATTGTGTAACCCTGTGAGGGCGTCTGCCAGTGCCTCTCTTTCTGTCTTCACAAGCTGTTGTCTCAAGCCTTCCGCCTGGGTCGTTGCTTCTTCGAGTCTTTCCTGCAGTTGACGCGTTGACTCTGCGACCTGATTGGTATCCGATATGATGTCTTTGACGATATACTGAACGTCGGATAGCTCCCTTGCTTGATCTAACTTTCTGGAATACTCTTTTAACTTCTGACCATAGTCCGACGTCGACTCATTGGTGATGAGAATGTCATCAACAATACGCTTGAATATCTGCTGGGTTTCCTTCTGGACCTGTTCAACCAATTTCTTGTCATGGTCGTCGCCAAAGTGCTTGTCGTAGAGTTTCTTGTTGACTTCAGGGGTAAAAGGTTTTCCTGATGCTATGATCCTGTTGATATCGCTTGTTATGCCTTCATGACTATCGATGGAATACTCAAACCACAGATGATAATTCTCCGGCGTCAGAGGAATCTTCCACTCAGCCATTTTCGGAAGCAGCCTCTTGGCAATGGCTGTCGCCGTTTTTAGCTCATCATCCAGATTTTGCACGGCTCTCACCACTGTGGTTTAGAGGCAAGTAGCCTCTTGATCGCTTCGCCATCCATCGGCTTGGAAAACAAATATCCCTGTCCGTATTCGCATTGCAACGCCCTTAGTTGGGCCAATTGCTCGGCCGTCTCTATCCCCTCGGCGGTGACATGCATGCCCAAATTACGGGCAAGAGCCATGATGGTCCGCACAATTTCCAGGTTTCTGGCGTCCATACTCATCTTCCCGATGAAAGAGCGGTCGATCTTCAGGGAATCGATGGGAAAACTGTGTAAATAACTTAATGATGAATAGCCCGTGCCAAAGTCATCGATGCTCAATTGAACATCAAGTGTCTTCAGTTGCGTCAGGGCGGCTTCAGCGGATTCGGCGTTTTCCATCACCACGCTTTCCGTAATTTCCAATATCAAACTGCGCGTTTCAACGCCGCTCTCCCGTAGAATCCGTTCGACCTGGTCCACAAGATCAGGTTGCGAGAACTGTCTGGCTGAAAGATTCACGCTGATCAATAATGGCTCGTCAGCGGCATATCGTGACAACCCGTCGCGCATCTGGCTGCACGCCTCCCGGAGCACCCAGAAACCCATGGGAACGATCAGACCCGTTTCTTCTGCCACGGGTATGAATTCCATGGGGGGGACCAGACCCTGCTTGGGGTGCTGCCAGCGCACCAGTGCTTCCAACCCCGTTATCCGGCCGGTTCTCAGAGAGACAATCGGTTGGTAGTGAACCCGAAACTCCTCCCGCGCTATCGCCTGTCGGAGGTCATTCTCCAACTGTAGACGCGCTACGGCACGCTCATGCATGGCCCTGTCAAAGACTTGGTGGCGTGCCGTTCCGCCGCTCTTGGCGCGATGCAACGCTATATCCGCGTCGCGCAATATGTCCTCTGGATGCTCATAGCCCGGTGCACTCAGGACGATACCCATGCTCGCGCTGGTGCATATTTCTTGTCCGTTCAGGTTGACAGGCACGGCGAGTTCCTTCTTTATCCGCTTCGCAACACGAATCGTATCGCTGACGTCCTCGATGTCCTGGAGGAGGATCACAAACTCGTCGCCGCCGATGCGGGCGAGTGTGTCACCACCCCGCAGGCAGCTCCCGAGCCTTCGGGCCATCTCGGTAATCAGTCGATCTCCGGCTCTGTGTCCAAGCGCGACGTTGACAGCCCTGAAGCGGTCCAGGTCCACAAGAGTCACAGCAAATAACGTGTCCTTTCGTCTCCTTGAATGTCGAATGGTCTGTTCGAGGCGATCCATGAAAAGGGCCCGATTCGGCAGACCCGTCAGGCTGTCATGGCAAGCCTCATAGACTAATTGTTCCTTGGCTCGACTGAGGTCGGTAATATCCACAATCATCCCGCATATGGAATCTCCATCAAGGGCGGCGCTTAAGAGACTCTTTCGCGTCTCGCCTGTCTTTGTGCATAATTCAGCTTCGAAGTTGATCACCCTGCCTGATTTCTGGAGCTTTTCAATGAGGACATCTCTTTGCTCAGGGTCTTTATATCTGACAAGAACGCTTTCCGACATCATCTCTTCAGGCGACTCAAATTCGAGCATCCCGGCCAGGGCCTCATTAACGGAAAGAATCTCGCCTTGCAGGTTGGTCCTGTAGACGCCCACCAGAGAATTTTCCACCAGGTCCCGGAGCTGTTTCTCGGATGCCTTCAATGCCTCTGCCGCCTGCCTCCCCCTGGCGGCTTCTTCCTCTAATGCCCCAATCTTTTGCTCCAGTGCTTTGTAACTCAGTCTTCCGGCCATGAGAAAATTCCTTTGCTGTGTCGGCCTGAGCCAAACGGATGGGAATTTGGTACGCCAATACCACTCCAGTTCTCTCCGTTAGCAGGAACCATGCCGCCCCGGGGAAGGCAGGTAACTTGCTGAAGTTCCAAGCAATAATATCTTCTCTGTCGGGACATCCAGGCGCGACAAAGGGCGTGAATAGGGTCAGCTGCGCAGAAAGGTGTCAAATTATTGACTTTTGTTGATGTTGCCGGATTAACTACTTCTCTCAGCGTATCGGAAGGTTCAAAACAGGCTGGCTAAGAAGAGGAGGGCGTGGCAGGCTCAGAACTTGATTGACTCACGTCCGTCCATACAGGCTGCCCAAAAACACGCTGCTCCACTCGGTCAACCTCAGCCAACCGGCCCTGCGCTCCACCCGACTCCGTCGCTCCACGGGGTTCCTGCGCTCGACCCCTCCGCGTGAGTAGTAATCCAGATCATAGACTTCCCGTCGGTCAATACCTGAGCGTCGGTCAATACCTGAGCGTTTGTTGGCCATCACGAGACGGCGCCCCCTCTAGAACAAACTTGATTCCCATGCGCTCTCCTGGGGTTGCAAGAACCATGCAAAATTGAGCTGCCTGGGCGAAGGCTGTGCAAAACTGATTTGAACGACCATCATGAACTGCCTAAAGAATTTCACCGGGAAAGCCGAAGTGTTTCATGTGGCCTCGAGGCGCCGACGAGGCGGGTCGGTTACCGCCGGCGCAGATCGGGGTCGGAATCATTTCTCACGAGCCACTCTGGAACGGGAGATCCCATGAAGATCCAACGGATCGGCATCCTGCTGCTTGTCTTGTGCGTCATCGGCATGGCCATCGTCTCCACGACCCTGATGCGGTACGAGAAAAGGTCGAGGACTCGGGATATTGTCAACAAGGGCCGCTACCTGGTCGCACTCATTGCGCTTCATTCCGTCAAGGACCTTGAGGGAAGCAAGCGCCCATTCTTCCTGAGAACGCTCCATGACTACATCTCTTCAGAAGGCCTGGCATACTGCCTGATACATGATCAGACCGGCAAGCCCTTCATGGTGCTGGACCCTTACAAGCTGGTTTCAGGAATACCTCCAGATGTCGGGCTCAGATCCCTGCACACCCTGGGGTTGACCGAACAAACCTTTCGCACCGGCAACTCGAACGATACCATCTACGAGTTCGCCAAATCCATCTTTGAAAATGGAGAGCAGACCGGCACCGTCAGGTTGGGGCTCCGGCCCCCGCCCGTATCAATATTCTCCATGGAGCGCGTGGGGCTGCTGGCCACCATCGCCTTTTTCATATTTGCCATGGTGCCGTTCGCCTTCTTTGGGATCAGGCTCGCCCTGCGCCCCTTCAAAAACCTCGGTTTAAAGATCGAGAACATTACCGGCACACCAATGCCTGTTGAAGCCGGCCCGGCAAAGGGCCCCGGCATCGATGACCTGATTGCCGGCCTTGATCAGTCACTCAGTTTTCTCAGGCAAAGGTACAAGAAGCTCGAGACAGCCAATATCGAATCGCAGGCCAAAAAAGGCGTCATGGCTTATGAAAGAAAACAAATCGCCCGTATCCTGGATGCGGTGCACTACGGCATCATCATTGCCGACACCCAGGACCATATCAATCATATGAATGCACACATGCTGAATCTTCTTAACAAGGAACGCAGCGACGTGATCGACCTGCCATTAGGCGACGTCTTGGAACACGAAGAAATCGTATCGTTCGTCTCAGGGCAAGAGGGCGTCGCCCAGAAAACGACCCAGCGCGACATAGAAACAACTTTCCCCGCACACGCTCCAGGGGAGAGCTTTCACGTGACCCTATCCTATCTGGATGACGGGGATGGATCCATCACCGGCAAGGTAATTTGTGTCAAGAACATCACGAGCCAGAAGTCCGTTGACAGGGCAAAACACGAGTTTGTCGCCCATGTGGCCCATGAACTGCGAGCGCCCTTGACGACGATCAAGTCTTACAATGAGATGCTCATGGACGGCGAAATCGACGACTTCGAGACCCAAAAAGAATTCTATAACACCATCAACGAAGAAACCGACCGGCTGGCCCGTCTCATTGAAAACCTCTTGAACATGTCAAAGATCGAGATGGGCAGCCTGGCCATAGAGAAGGAGCTCGTGAAAACCGACCGGCTTGTGAAGGACTGTGTTGCCGCCATTGAGGCGCCGGCCCAGAAGAAACACATTACCATTGAGAAAAGGCTGCCCGACAAATGGCCTTCTCTCGTCGGAGACAAGGAACTGCTGAAGGTGGCCATGATCAATGTCCTGGGCAATGCCGTAAAGTACAGCCCTGATAACAGCACAATCACCTTGTCTCTCGGCGAAGCGGACCATACGACCACCTTTGACGTCATAGATCAGGGCTACGGCATTTCAGAAGAAGACCTCAACCACATTTTTGATCAATTCTATCGATCTTCCGACCCCCATATCAGCGAACAAACAGGCAGCGGTTTGGGTCTTGCCATGACGTCGGACATCATTGAGCTGCACGGGGGACGCATCGCAGTCCAAAGCACACCGGGCGAAGGAACCCATTTCAGTATCAGTTTACCAAGGGAGGATTATCGTCTTGGGAAAGAATAAGAAGGTCCTGGTCATTGATGATGATGCAAAGATCACGCGGGTGCTCGACCTCAAGCTAAGAAAAGCTGGATACCAGGTCATTGTGGCCGCGGACGGCGAAGCAGGGGTCAACCTTTTCAAGGCTCAACAGCCGGATGTGGTCATCACAGATGTTCTCATGCCACGAAAGGAGGGCCTGGAGACCATCATGGAATTGCGGCGCGATTTCCCTGAAGTGAAGGTCATAGCCATATCTGGAGGTGGCCGTATCGGACCAGACGAGTGTCTGGACTTGGCCAAGAAGTTCGGTGCGCAGTATGCGTTCACCAAACCTTTCATAGGCAAGGAGATATTGCAGGCAGTTCAAGAGCTCCTGGGCGATAGCCCCGTCTTGAAGAAGACATTTTGATGATCGAGAACCAAGGACGAACTCGCCGACGGACTATGCTCAGTAATCATTCGCAGGGGCCAGATCCAGGTGCAAAGCGCTATGTCCAGGACGACGCGTCTTAGTATTGACAGACTCGTAAAAAGTATTTTGCGAACGATATTGAACATTTTGGGAGAAAGGCACTTAAGATGTTTGGCGTTAAAAAATGCTAACTGTTTGAGGGCCCTAGCCCGAGTTTAGCGCAAAGCTTCACCGCGTGTTAGCATTTTAGCTAAACATCTTAAGGGCCCCCAAAATGTTCACGAAGTGAGTAAAATCGACTTTTTACGAAACCATCAGTATTAGTTTACCAAAGGAGGGTTTTCATCTTGGGCAAGAATAAGAAGGTCCTGGTCATCGATGATGACGCGCAGATCCGGCGCGTGGTTGAACTCAAGTTGAGAAAACGTGGATACGATGTGCTCATGGCCATGAACGGGGAGGAAGGGCTGCACCTGATTGAGTCGGAACAGCCCGATGCCGTGGTCACGGACATCATGATGCCCAAGCTGGACGGGGAAAATCTTTGCAAGAAAACGAATCATCTTAAGCAACAGCGGCCCTTCCTGACCATTGTTATGACGAACCGCATATCGCCCGACGACCGGAACTGGGTAAAGGCCATGCAGGACACAAAGCTCATGGAAAAACCATTCAGTCCCACCCGCCTGTTGGGCTGTATTGATGAATATTTTTGCAGGAGCACATCATGAAATGCGTGGATCCATTGCATGGGTTTCTTTCCAGCCTTTCTTCTCTGCTTCCGCTGAGTCTTCAAATCTGGGATGCCAACGGGCTGGTCTACTCATCAGACAACGGGGCCAAGTCATCCAACCTCACCGAACACCAGGTCTTTGCGGACCATGTCATGAACCAGGCCGCCTATCAGTCCAGCTCCCATAACGGCGGAGCCCCCATGTTCGGCATGCCCATCAAATACGGGCAGGAAGTCATCGCTTCCCTCATTGTCTCCGGCTCCAATGATCACTCCGGGCTGCTGTCAAAAGACAGCGTCCACGTGAAAACCTATGATGCCAAACAAATGGAACCGTTTCTCACACACCTGGCCGGCTTGGCGGAAGAAACCTGGGCGAGCCGAAAAGAAATCGAAGAGGTCGCTGAAGAACTTTCCCAGAGTTTTGAAGACTTGACCCTGTATGCCAGGATTTCGACCCATATGAGATCCCTGCGGTTTTCTAAGAAAATGCTCAAGGCCTTGATCGAGGAACTCCAGGAAACCCTGAGGGTTGACCTGGCCTTCATTGAGTTGCCGGAGCGCGGGCAGTACAACGCCATCGTCAGTGGGACAGGGCTGTCGGACAGGGTCTCCGATCAACAAGCCTTTACTCAAAACCTCATCCGGTCCATCCCGCCGGAAGCAGCCGCCCCGGGGCAAGATTATTTCATTGTGAATAACGCCGCCAACACGCCGGGATTCAGGGAATTACATCCCGACCCCTATCGCTTCCTGGCGGTCAAGGTGGCGCACAACAGCACCTTCGACGGGTGGCTGGGGCTGGTATCCTTCAAATTGGAAGAACACTTCCGGCAGAGTGAACTGAGGTTGCTGCAATCCATGGCCAAGCAGATCTCCGTCCTCATGGCCAATGTAGACCTGTACCACGATCTGGAACAGTTCGTCATCAACATGGTCAAGTGTTTGGTCTTCGCTATTGAGGCCAAAGACGTTTATACCCGCGGGCACTCAGAACGGGTGAACCGGTATGCCATGCTCATGGCAGAACGACTCCGGCTGGACAAGACCCAAAAAAATATCCTGAACTGGGCGTCCATCTTGCATGACATCGGCAAAATCGGCGTTCCCGAAAACATTTTGAATAAACCGGGCCGGCTGAATGACGACGAGTTCAGCATCATCAAGCGCCACCCCGGCAAGGGTCACGATATCCTGGAGCCCCTTGAACAACTGGACAGTTCCCTGCCGGGCATTCTCCACCATCATGAGCGCTATGACGGCAAGGGTTATCCCCATGGCTTGAAAGGCGAGGAGATTCCTTTCCTGGCCCGGATTATTGCCGTGGCGGATACCTTTGATGCCATCACATCGAACCGGGCATATCGATCGGCCAAGGCAGCCGAAGAGGCCCTGGCTATCGTCAAGGAAGTGGCTGGAACACAGCTGGACCCGGATGTCGTCGAGGCTTTCAAGGTCGTGTATGAGAACACCCTCAAGGCGGAGTTTGAAACAGGTCATGACGAATAAGGTTGTTGAGATCAAGCCATCTGCCGCGGGCGGCCGCACGGGCGGCGCCAGGACCATCCTCACCCCCAAGGAACCCCTGACTCATCAGAACTGTAAAGAAGTCACGGCCATGTTCAACGAGGCCATCAACCAACACAAGACGGAGATTATCCTCGACTGTAAGGCCGTGTCTCATGTGGACAGCGCGGGCCTGGAACTCCTGGTCCAGATCAACGAAAAGCTTCGAGAACGGGGGGGGATACTCAAGCTCACCGCCCTGAACGACGTTTGCAAGGATATTTTAATTGCAACCCGTCTTATCAGTCTTTTTCCCGTCTATGAAAACGTCCACGAAGCCATTAGGCATGGCGCATGAAAAGGGCACCTGTACCAAAGAGAAAGAGAATCGGGGAGATCCTGCTCACCCAGGGCCGCATTACGCCGGAACAGCTGGCCGAGTGTCTCCGCACTCAGAAGGAGACGTCCAAGCGATTAGGCGACATCCTGATCGAGAATGAGATCCTCACCAAAGAGGAGCTGGCCTATTGCCTCGGAGAACAGCTCGGCATCCCCCATATCTGGCTCCGCAAGGGTTTGGTAGACCCCCGGGTCGTCCACGTCCTGCCCAAAGAAAAGGCCCTCCAGTTTCGCGTTATCCCCATGTTTCGGGTTCACAATACCCTCACCCTGGCCACGGCTGACGCCCATGCCCTTTTCGTCTTTGACGAAGTGGCCAAGATCACCAACCTTGAGGTCCAGCCTGTGCTCTCCCGCACGAATGACATCGTTGAGGCCATCCGGCTTTACTACGACGAAGAGGTGAGCATGGACGACCTGATGGGGGATATCGATGAAGCCGACATCGACCTCGTGCCCGACCTGGCGGAGCAGGAGGTTGAAGAGATCGCGGAAATGGCCGAGGGGAGCCCTGTCATTAATTTGACGAACCGTATCCTCTTGAAGGCCATCCGCGACGGGGTCAGCGATATCCATATCGAGCCCGATCGGAATAAGTTTCGTGTACGGGTCCGAATCGATGGGGTCATGTATGAACTCATGTCGCCCAAGGCCGAGATGCACCCTGCCGTGGTCTCCCGGCTCAAGGTCATGGCCAATCTCGACATCGCAGAACGACGCATCCCTCAGGACGGACGCATACAGGTGGCTGCCGAAGGCCGCATGGTGGATATCCGGTTTTCGTCCATGCCCGGCATCCACGGTGAAAAAGTGGTCCTGCGTATCCTGGACAAGAACCAGGCACTCCTGGACCTCAATAAGCTGGGGTTTGCACCGGAGATGCTGGATCGGTTTAAGACCCTCCTCAGAAAGCCCTATGGTCTCATCATCGTGTGTGGACCCACGGGCAGCGGCAAGACCACGACGCTATATTCGGCCCTCACCATGCTCAACACGATTGAAAAGAACATCGTGACCATTGAAGACCCTGTCGAATACCAGTTGGAGATGGTCAACCAGAGCCAGGTCAAGGAGGGGATCGGCCTCACCTTCGCCAAGATCCTGAAACATACCTTGAGACAGGACCCGGACATTGTGATGGTCGGCGAAATTCGAGATCGGGAAACCGCAGAGACGGCCATCCAGGCATCCCTGACCGGGCATATGGTCCTTTCCACCCTGCATACCAACGATAGCCCCAGCGCCATTACGCGGCTCCTTGAAATGGGCGTACAGTCCTATCTCATCTCTTCCTCACTGCTGGCTGGCCTGGCACAGCGCCTGGTGCGAACCATCTGCCCGGTATGCAAGACGGGGTATTATGCCCCTAAGAGCGTGTTGAAGGAACTGGGGATCGATGAAAATGAGAAGAAAGAGTTGTTCAAAGGAAAGGGGTGTTCTGAGTGTTACGATTCAGGCTTCAAGGGCCGGATCGGCCTTTATGAACTGCTGGAAGTCGATGAGGGGCTTAAATCTCTCATCTTGACGAATCCTAACAGTGACGCACTAAAAGGCTATCTAAAGGAAACAGGTCACAGGACGTTGAAGGATCTGGGCTACGAGAAGGTCCTGGAGGGGGTCACGACCATAGAGGAAGTGGCGCGGGCCACTTTTGTGGACACTTAGAGATGGCCATATCCCTTCATCATAAGGCCGTCCGAGTAAAGGCAAAACAGCCCGAAGCAGCGTCAGCGAAGCGTGGCTTTTCTGCGTCCCCGTGGCAGGCCATCGTCTCCAGATTCGGCAGGCAGATCAAGGCCCGGGACCGGATTTTCTTCATGTCCCAACTCTCTCTGACGCTGGAGATCGGCATGTCCCTGAAAAATGCCCTGGGCGCCATCGCAGCGCAGACCCACAATCCCACCTTTAAAGAAGTGATCCGGGCCATGCTCGGCGATATCGAAGAAGGCCGTCAGCTTTCTGACGCCATGAAACGACATCCTCGTGTGTTCGACCAGGTCTATGTGAGCATGATCAAGGCCGGGGAGACCGGCGGTTTCTTGAAGGACATCGTGGATCGAATCGTGGAAATGCAGGAAAAGCGCCAGGCCCTGATTGCTCAGGTCCGATCAGCCCTCACCTATCCCGCGATCCTGTGTGTGCTTGGCGTCCTCGTGGTGGTCTTTGTCCTGGTGGGCGTGCTGCCCAAGTTTACCCAGTTTTTTGAAGGCAAGGAGCACATCTTGCCGTTGACGACCCGGTCCCTCATGGCCCTGAGTGCCTCCCTGCAGGGATACTGGTGGGCCTATGTTCTGGGTGCTGCCGGACTCGTCGCGGGGTTCCTGTGGTGGAAGGACAGTGCGCCGGGCCGGGCCCTCATCGACCGCTTATGCGTGAGCGCTCCTGTGCTGAGCGGTCTGTTCAACAAGATTTATACCTGTCAGATGCTCCGAACCCTTGGACACCTCATGGCCAGCCAGGTCGCCCTGCTCGAAGCCCTGGACGTGACCCGGGCCACGATCAAGAATCGGTATTTCTCCCGTTTTGTCACCGAGATCATGTCTCATGTGGAGCAGGGAGGAAAGTTCTCTCAGCCCTTTGCGAGCTATCCTTACATGATGGAATCGGTCAAACAAATGGTGGCCACGGGCGAGGAGGCCGGCAGGCTGCCGCCTGTCATGTTGCGGTTGGCCGAGTTCTATGATCAAGAAGTGGATCAGGAGATGAAAACGCTTTCCTCCATGATCGAACCCCTGGGGCTCATCGTGATGGGTGCGGTGGTGGGGCTGATCGTCTCCTCCGTCATTCTGCCCTTGTTCAAGCTGGCACAGGCCTTGCACTGACTCCTGAACGTTGGACCCCGGGAAACCGACAGGTCCGGCATGGAAGAACTTGACGGCAACCTTTGGTAATGGCTTAAAGTGTCACTCATTTTGTCCGATAAGATGATTAACATGGTCGGCCGGTTTCGGCCCGATGTCACAAAATCCCCGGGAGGGAGACTGATGAAACGGTTTTTGCTTAACCAAAAAGGTTTTACGTTGATCGAGATGATCATTGTGGTGATCATCATGGGGATTCTGGCTGCGGTCATCATCCCGCAGATCGCCGTGACCACCGGCGACGCCCAGCTCAGCACCCTGCAGACCGACCTGACGTCCATGCGCAATGCGGTCGAGATCTACTATGCGCAGCACAACTCGACGTATCCCGGCGCCTTAAGTATCACCGGAGGTGCGCCCGCAGACGATGCTGCCGCGGCCACGGCCTTCGTGCAGCAACTTACCCGGTATACCAATGCAAGCGGTGTCGTGTCCGACGACGTAGATCGTACCAACTTCCCTTTTGGTCCTTACATCAAGGGCGGGGCATTGCCTGAAAACCCGTACAACAACCTCGACACGGTGCATTTGGATAGAACCGAGACAGATATTACCGTAAAGGCCTCAGACGGGTCAACGGCCTGGAAGTTCTATAGCCTGACAGGCGTCCTCATGGCAGACGATGGTGCCCACGATACAGAGTAATGACGATTCAATCGATCTGACAGGTTCCAGGCCTACCATCCTCTATCCTCAACTCGGTTTTTCCCTCCTTGATCTTGTTATGGTCATGGTGATCCTCGGCATCCTGGGGACCGTGGCCGTGCCTCAATTCCATTCCATGATGGGGGCTAGACGGCTCAACGCGGCCTCTGGCGAGCTCGTGTCCGCACTTCAGTATGCCCGCAACCTGGCAGTCAAATATCAGAGGCCTTTCGGCCTGAGAGCTAATGTGGCCGGCGACTGGTTCCGCGTCTATGACGATCAGTACAAGACAGATGCCAGCCCGCACCACGACTTCGTGCCACCCGTGGAGGCCTTTGGCGTGGTCCTCAACCCCTTGGACAAAACATGGTATATCATAGACTATGACACGATGGATACCTATAATGGCGTGGGGATCATCTCCGCACCGGCCGGTAACACGGTCTGTTTCTATCCCGACGGCCATTCGTCTTCTTCGGACAGCACCTTTGTCTTGGGCGACAGCGGCGTCCAAAGAACCATCACCGTGAACGGCACCACAGGGCGGATCGATGTCCAATAACAAGGGCTTCACGCTGGTAGAGATCATCATCGCAGTGCTTCTGCTCGCCATCGCCATTGTCCCCATGGTGGGCGCCTATGGGCCCGCCATCTTTTCCACGGCCGTGGAGGACGAGGTGGGGGTTTTTACGAACCAGGCCAGGGGCACCCTGAATCGTGTGGCGACCCTTGATTTCGCTACCCTCAACAACCATCAGGGCAATCCCGTGGACCTCGCCGCGCTCTTCGGCTCGGCTGCCGAGGCCGTCAAGGAAACCTTTTCTTTTCATGGCAGCAGCTATACCCCCACCGTGGCCATCGCCGATGTGAGCGGGGGCCTGGGGGGCATGCTCGAGATCACCGTGGCCGCGGACCAGGTGAGCCTCGTCACCCTCAAGACGGAGTCGTGACGAACCATGACCCATGATCAAAACGGCGTGACCCTCCTTGAGCTTCTCATCAGCATGGCCATCCTCGGCATGATCGTCGTTGGCCTCCACCAGGTGATGAGCACGGCTACATCGACCTATGACGATACCAGATCCAAACAGGAACTCCTGGCCGAGGCCCGGTATGCCATGGGCCGCATGGTCATGTTCGCAAAAGAAACCGATGCGATTCAAGCGCCCGAGGATGTGGGCGATGGAGAAGTCCTGATCGTAAGCGATCGGGTTCTCGATACCCACAACAACACCAGCCATGCCTATGACGAGGATGGTGATGGGCTCCTGGACGCGGACAACGACGGGGACGGGCTGGTCAACGAAGGGGGCGCGGACCCCTCCGACTGGATCACCTTTGACGTGGACAAATCGATCGCCGCCAACTGGAGGCTCCGGGAAGAGATGCCGGACTACAGCACAGCGGCACTCGCTGATGCCATGAGCAAGGAAGTCTTGTGCGAGCATGTGACTGCCTTTCACTGCAACCGTTTGGCGAGGAACCTGGTGGAGATCACGCTCACCCTGGGCCACGGCAAGAGCGAGGTGAGCCTGACATCGCGGGTGAAGGCCAGACTGATTAACTGACAATGATCACAGACTCGTAAGAAGTGTTTTGCGAGCGACATTGAGCATTTTGGGAGAAAGGCACTTCAGATGTTTAGCGTTAAAAAATGCTAACTGTTTGATCCGCCGGAGGCGGAGAGTCTTAGCATTTTAGCTGAACATCTTAAGGGCCCCCAAAATGTTCACGGAGAGAGCAAAATCGACTTTTTACGAAACCATTGATGATATGAAAGAAAAGGGCTTCATTCTTCTGGGCATGCTGTTCATGATGGTGCTCGTGGCCGTGACCGCCGTGGCCCTGAACCGGCGAGCCGGTTTACAGGCCAGGATGGCCGCCAACGATACCGAGGCCGTCCAGACTGCTTTTGGTCAGGAAGCCGCCATCGAAGAGGCGGTATGGCAGTTGACCCAGGATCCGTGCTGGCGGGTAAACGACACATTTACCTTCCATGGCATTGATTACATACGAACGGTAGAGAGTTCCACTGTGGCCGGCTACACGGATGCCGTGACCATAGCAGCCTCAGCCCCTGGCGCGAGTAAGGCCATGGGGGCATCCTTCCGCTATTACATCCATTCCATCGAAACCCCGTTCCTGGTCATCCAACCCAGTCAAGTCTGTTGCGATAGTCTGGACCATATCTACTTCGCTGACCCTCTCAACCACTCAGTTTGGAAGCTGAATGGCAACACGGGCGCCTTGACCAGGGTGGCTGGAAACGGCACCAGCGGGTCCAGCGGCGATGGAGGACCGGCCACCAGCGCCCAGCTCAATAAACCAGAAGGTGTCTGCGTGGACGGGTGGGGAAACATCTACATTGGGGATACGGAGAATCATCGTATCAGAAAGGTAAGTCTATCAGGCAACATCAGCACCGTGGCCGGCACCGGCTCGGGAGGCTACGACGGCGATGGGGGCCTGGCTATCAACGCAAAGCTGAAGAAGCCGAACGGGGTGTTTGTAGATTCGTCGGGAAGCATCTTTATTGCCGATACCGATAACCACTGCATCAGAAAGGTGGATGGCGTAACCGGTAACATCACTACCGTCGCAGGCACTGGCAGCTCAGGCAAAACCGGCGATGGAGGCCCGGCCACTAACGCCAAGCTGAACAAGCCACGGGGGGTCTTTGTAGACACCTCTGGCGATATCTATATCGCCGACACCGAGAATTGCTCGATTCGAAAGGTGGATGTCTCAACCGGCAACATCTCGCGAGTGGCTGGAAACATGAGTGCCCACTGCGGTTACAGCGGAGACGGCGCTCCAGCTACCAATGCGGAGCTGAATAAACCTCGCGGCGTTTTTGTGGACGCCGCGGGAAACGTCTTTATCGCGGACACAGAAAATCACCGCATAAGAGTGGTGGATGGTGCTACAGGGGATATCGATACCTTAGCAGGCACAGGAACGGCTGGTTACTCAGGTGACGGAGGGCTGGCTACCAATGCTGAACTCGATAGTCCCAGGGGGGTCTGTCTCAATGGCGCGGGAGAAATGGTGATCGCTGATACGATGAACTCCTGCATCCGTGAGGTGGACCTGGGGGATATCATCTCCACCATTACCGGGACAGGGGCGCCTGCATTGAATCACCCCAGACAACTGGCCATGGATGCAACGGGCAACGTCTACATTGCCGACACGGACAATCAGCGCGTCCGAAAGCTGGACACCTCAGGCTGGATCACCACCGTGGCCGGAACAGGCTCCGGCGGCTACGACGGAGATGGGATTCCGGCCACCAGCGCTAAGCTCAACAAGCCGGGAGGCGTTTGTGTGGCCCCATCAGGAAATTTCTACATCGCTGACACGAGCAATCACCGCATCCGAAAGGTAGATGCTGCAACAGGCATGATTACCACCTATGCGGGTACCGGTTCACACGGGAATAACGGAGACGCCGGCTGGGCCACGGCACTGGAGCTTGACACGCCTGGCGGTGTTTCGGCAAGCACATTTCTCCTTGATATTGCTGATACAAAAAACCACCGCATTATGGAAGTAGATGGAACAGGATGGATGTACATCATCGCAGGAACGACTGGCAGCAACGGTTACAGCGGAGATGGCGGCCTGGCCACCAACGCCGAACTCAATCAGCCTGGCGGCGTGTTTATGGATGAAGCTTTAAACATCTTTATCGCTGATACGGAAAACCACTGCATCCGAAGGGTGGATGCTTCCTCACTTGTCATTACCACCGTAGCCGGCACGCCTGAGAACAGCGGCTATACCGGCGACGGGGGGGCCGCTACCGCCGCCTTGCTCAACAAACCAGAAGACGTTTTTGTGGATGCCGCGGGAAATATCTTTATCGCGGATACGGCGAATCATGTGATCCGAATGGTATGCGCCCACGACGGCACCATCCACACATCAGCCGGAGACGGGAATAACGGCTATAACGGAGACGACCTGCCGGCCGTCACGGCTGAACTCAATGCGCCTGCTGGTATTGTCATGGCGGCTATCCGGGGGGGAAGAAAGATCTTTATCAGTGACACGGAAAATGACCGCATCCGTATGCTGACCCTGCAGCCGGTGCCAGAAATACCCTACTAACCCCTGATGCCCTATGGATCGATTTCTCTCAAAGGGCCCTTCATTGAGCCCACCGGCCCTTGCCGGACCTTGACCCTCATTATAAAGCCTCCTTCTTCCCTTGGTGGTATGGATATTGCTGTTGCACTACCAAGGATTGAAGGGCCTTTTGCGCTCAAATAGGCACTCAAAGAAAAACTTTTTGGAGCCTGTCAATTATGATGGTTTCGTAAAAAGTCATCAGGCGGACGGCAAAGTAAAATGCTCCAGATGCAAGGCGCGCAAACCTTGAGGAGTGAGGCGTACTTACGGTACGTCGCAGCGACGAAAGATGAAGCGCAACGCCGCAGATGGACTTTTTAGAAGCCGTCAATTATTTGGCGCGTTGCAGACCATTTATAAGGGCATGAAGGGGTTCAAGACGTCATATGCTGAACCTGAGACCTACTTATCCGATCGGGATTGACATCCACAGTCAGAATATCTATGCGGTCCAGCTCAAAGAATCCGGGGGCGGCCTGGCCGTTCGGGCCTTGGCCCACCGACAAGGGGAGGGCTGGGCCGAGAAGGCCCTGGAAGGAGGCAACGGCCTTGCCTCTCAACTGAAGGGGATGGTAAAGAACACGGGTTTCCGGGGCAAGCGGGCGGTGGTGCACCTGCCGTCACCCTACCTCTACACGTTCCCCGTGAGTGTTCGGGTTGACGAGGGCGGCACCCTGGAAGAGGCCATTGTTGCCGAATCGGCAAAGCATCTTCCCTTTCCCATCGAGGAAGCCACCCTTGATTATCCCTCCATCGCCTCCGTGGCTTCAGGCAAGGCAGACAAGCACAAGGCAACCATTATCGCGGCCCGCACCGAACAGGTCCGGCAATTCCTTCTCACGTTGAAGCAGGCCGGGCTTAGCGTGGAGGCCGTGGATGCCGACATTTCTTCCTTGATGCGGCTGCATGGTTATCTTCACGAGGTCAATGAAACGCCCACCATGTTATGCCACGTGGGATTCACACGAACGCTGCTGGCTGTGGCCACCAAAGACCGCATGATTGTCCACCGCACCGTTGCCTGGGGCATCGAGACGCTTCTCGTCAAGCTTGAAAAAAACCTTGAGCTATCCAGGGCTCAATCCAGGGGCCTGCTCATGGCATGCGGTTTTCTGCGCAGGGGTCGCAAGCTTCCTGATGAAGGCAAGGGCCTGACGGATGAGGACACGATGCAGGAGAGTGTACTGCGGGCGGTCCGTCAAATCATCACGCCATACCTTGAGGCATTGATCTATGAGTTTCACAATGTGATCGGCTACATGATGTCGGAGGAGCCGGACGCCGTCATTCAAGAAGGCTACGTTTACGGGCATGCAAATTTTATCCGGGATCTGGATCGTTACCTGGAAAGCACACTGAACATCCCAATCAAACTCGTTAATCCAGTGACGAACATGGCGCTGCCTGAGGACGGCATGCTGACCGACCCGTCCGAGGGGGGCCCCTTCAGCCTGGCGCTCGGCCTGGCCATGAGACAGGTGCTATGGCCATAAGAGAGATTGATCTCATTCCTCCCGAAATCGTGTACCGGCAGCACTTGGTACGTCATGTCTGCTTCTGGAGCGGATGCCTTGCCATTGCGCTGGCCCTTGTATTCGCTATCTATGGGTACCAGGCGCACGCGATCGCAGCCAAGAAGCGCGACCTCATGAAGCTCAAAGAACAACACCGGCAACTTGGCGCTAAAATCGAGGAGATCAGGCAGATCCAACAACAATTGCAGAATTTGACGGAGGAGCAGGGCGCCATGGGCCACATGACCCAGAACCGGCCTTATTCTCAGGTCCTCCAAAGGTTGGCAGAAATCATGAACGAGCATACCTGGCTCACCCTGTTGGCCGTCGAGGCCGACAAGGAGGTGGCCGGCAGGGCCAATGTGAAATTGGCAGGATTCTCCCAGTCCAACAAGGACCTGGGGGACTTCCTGAACCAGCTGGCCGGCGAGCCCATGTTCCAGGCCGTGGCATTGAATTTCGCCAAGGAAACCAAAGAAAGACGTTCCAAGGAGAAGACGGCCGTCCCTTTGACCCTGGTTCAGTTCCAGATCGACTGTCATGTTTAGACGGGATGTTGCCCAAACAGGAATGCCTTTAAGCGGTTCATTGAAACGTTTTTTTGTTTATAAATCTTGATGGTTTCGTAAAAAGTCGATTTTACTCACTCCGTGAACATTTTGGGGGCCCTTAAGATGTTCAGCTAAAATGCTAAAACTCGGGCTAACGCCCTCAGACAGTTAGCATTTTTTAACGCTAAACATCTGAAGTGCCTTTCCCCCAAAATGCTCAATGTCGTTCGGAAAATACTTTTTACGAGTCCATCAATCTTGGCGAAGCGGAAGACCGGCGATGTCAACTGTTTGAGCCGGGAAGGCGAGTTTTGACATCGCCTGGAGTGAGCTTTAGATTTATCAAAAAACGTTTCAGAACAAGCGAAAAGGGATTTGGGCAATAGCCTGTAGAAACGGGGCTCCCTATGCATCTTGACATCAAAATGCTGGATCGAATCTGCCTCATCATGGTGGTTGTTGTCTCCCTGGCGAGCGGGTACTGGGTGGTCAATGGCGGCGTGAGGCAACTCCGGGAGATCCGGGAGCAGAAGGTTATGCTTTCCAAGAGCATAACGGACCTGGCCCTGGCCGAGACCAACCTGCAGCGACTCAACGCGG
>Ga0315534_1000754_pt1 | contig 22681 bp, 22 predicted proteins | sample SalMarSW160240MG_FD_203094 | JGI IMG/M metagenome (GOLD analysis project Ga0315534, IMG submission 203094) | Salt marsh sediment microbial communities from the Plum Island Ecosystem LTER, Massachusetts, United States - Salt Marsh Sediment SW1602-40 ...
CCAAAAATAATGGTAAAAACAATAATAATCTTAACATAAACAACAGAATAGTTTTAAAAAAATCTGGTTTATCAAAAATTAGGATAACTTCTACGGTTCCAAAACTCAAAGGAGAATTAAGATGGTTGATTCCGCCAAATATTTTAAAACAAATCAAATAACAACCTTATTTGGTTACAACAAAAATTAGTAAAAAATATTCTGTAAGCAACGATCACTCCAATCATGTCCCAAAAATAAAAGTGCTATTAATACTATATAAAACTATATTGATTATATATATAATATTAAACTATTAGCTATATGCATCCTATATTTGTGATCTATTGATTGGATCTGTATATAATTAGACATGGTGAAGTATCAAAAAAACTGCTTTATTCAAGTAATCCGAATAGTTCACTTACATACTTTGGTATAACCGAAGTCCAAACTATAGCTAATGTTATAAAGAATTTAAAACTTGATGTTGACTTTATATTAACAAGTCCAATAACTTCTAGTCTAGAAACAACTAAAATAATTCGTGATTATATTAATAAAAGAATCAAAGTTATGATTTGTGAAGATCTAAAACCAGAAGGAAATATTTTAAATGCTTATAAAAAAATAATTGAATATAGTAAAGATATGTCTTCTATTCTAATAGTTGGACATGAACCATATCTCAGTAATATGATCAGTGATATTATATCCAAAAATAATGGTAAAAACAATAATAATCTTAACATAAACAACAGAATAGTTTTAAAAAAATCTGGTTTATCAAAAATTAGGATAACTTCTACGGTTCCAAAACTCAAAGGAGAATTAAGATGGTTACTTACGTCCCGAGTATTGAAAAAACTAATTTAAATACAAATATTAATAGAAAATCATTTAAACCTTCATTGAAAAAGAAAAAGATAGCTGTACTAGATTTAGGTTATAATTCTTTAAAACTAGTTAATTATTTAGTTTCATCAAATATATATGACTATAAAATATTTTATGATAAATCTATACGTGTCAAACTTGGCGAGGAACTACATAAAACAAAGATGCTGAGTCGTGACGCTATGGATAGAACTATTCAGAGTTTAAAATATTTTCGTGATGCTGTTAATTCGGAATCAATCGATTATGTATTGCCATTTGCAACTAGCGCTGTAAGGGAAGCTGAAAACAAAAGTCAATTTATGACAAGAGTAGAAGAAGAAAGTGGTTTTAAATTTAGAGTATTATCGCCAGAGGAAGAAGCTATTTTTTCATACTATGGAGCACAAAGCTCTATTTGTACTCCAAATTGTTTATTTTTTGATTTAGGAGGAGGAAGTTTAGAGGTTGTGTATTCACATAATTATCAAATCAAAAAAATAATATCCCTTCCATTAGGATCGTTAAAACTTTCCCAATATTTTTTTTCTGCTAGTGAATTTAATGATATATTCTATAATAAAAAATCAAAAAATAAACTCAATCTTCTAAATTCATATATACAAAATCATCTTACTAGTATGAATGATTTAGAAATATCACCAGAGTCTGTTGTATTAATGGGGGTAGGAGGAACATTAAGAGCATTGGCAAGATATGATCAATTAATCAAAGAATATCCGTATTCAAAATTACATAGATACAATATTGACTATACTTCTATATCCATTATTGAAAATAATTTATTGAATATGAATAAAGAAGAATTATCAAAAATAGATGTAATAAGTTCTAACAGGGCAGAGACGATTCAAATGGGAATCCATACAATTTATTCACTTATGTCTAAATTGAAATTTAACAATTTACAGGTGAGCACCAAAGGATTACGAGAAGGCATCCTACTGCATTTCATTAACTTATTATATTTAAAAATTAAATCATCTATTTCACAAAATCATCTACAAAATTATATAGAAGAAACTTTGATAAATAACTCAAGAGAAACTAAACCACATACTTTTATAAATAAGTTACGATTTTATGGACTGATTAGTAAATATGAATTTAATATAATAAATAAAGCTATTCCCTATATTTACAATTACATATATAATAATAATAGTTATTTGAGTCAATTTCAAAATTTCCTTGATGAAGATATCTTAAATCTCAACCACCAAGAACAAATTATTTTCTCATTGTCATTACTCGCAATTAACAAGTATAAGATAGCCTTAGAACTCTCTCATCACTATTATTCAATATTAAATCCCTTATTTGATAAAAAACAAACCAAGAGAATAATAGAAAGAATATCTGCTTTATTAAAATTCTTTATTTTCATCAAGAAAAATAAATTGAAAGTTATAATTAAAAATCATACAAAAGAATCTCATATACTTTTCTTAGATATTATACTCCAAAGAAATAGAAGCAAAACTAATTTTCCAGAAATTTTATTTGAAGAAATTATATCGGATTTAGAATATTCCTTTGATCTTTCGATACAATATATATTATATAAGCAGTATCAAAAAACTCAATTTAAAATTAGGAGTAAGAATATTAAATGAGACAAATAAAAAACAGATCTGGAAATATAATTACTAATACAAAAAATATAAAGAAAGATAAATATGCTATAAAGGGTAAATTAATTATAGTCGAAGGAATTGATGGATCAGGAAAATCTACTCAGATTCATTTATTAGATAAATGGCTTAGATTCAATAATAAACCAGCTTTTTTATCTGAATGGAACTCATCTGAAATAGTAAAAAACATAACTTCAAGAGGCAAGAAAAAAGAACAACTTACACCTACAACATTTTCTTTGCTTCATGCTACTGATTTTGCAGATAGATATGAAAGAAATATTTTCCCATTATTAAGGGCTGGATACACAGTTTTAGCAGATAGATATATCTATACTGCATATGCAAGAGATATAGTAAGAGGATGTAATCCATTATGGATAAAGAAATTATATAGTTTTGCTTTAAAACCAGATATAACCTTTTATTTTAGAGTTCCTGTTGACATTGCTGCTGGAAGAATATTATCTGGAAGACCTAAACTAAAATATTATGAGGCAGGAATGGATCTAAATTTAAGCAATGACATTTACGAAAGTTATCGGATTTTTCAAAGCAGAATAATAGAACAATATGAAAAAATGACAACTTCTGAAAATTTTACAGTTATAGATGGAACACTAAATATAGAAAAGCAACAAGAATTGGTTAGAGAAAAATTCAAGAGTGTAATTTCATTTGATGGAGAGAATTAAAATGGAAAAATCTAGTATTATTCAATACTATGGACATGGAATACCATATCTTAAGAATTTAGAATCAAAGGGTAAATTAATAATATTAGAAGGGCCAGATTCATCAGGGAGGAGTAGCCAAATATCTTTATTAAATAATTACCTCGAGGCAAATGGTCATGCAGTTCTTAACACAGGTCTCAGAAGATCAGAATTAATAAGTGAAGGAATACTTGAGGCGAAAGAGAGACACTTATTAAGAAAAAGAACAATGAGTTTATTTTATGCTGCAGATTTTGCAGATCAACTCGAAAACAAGATAATCCCAGCTTTGAAAGCAGGATACATAGTTTTAGCAGATCGATATATCTATACACTTATGGCTAGGGATGCCGTGAGAAAAATAAATAGAACATGGTCACATAACCTATATGGGTTCGCAATTAAACCTGATCTTATTTTTTATTTGGATGTAGATCCAAATGAACTTATACGAAGAGCATTTCAAAAAACTACAGAAGAATTATTAAGAGGAATTTTTGATAAAGATAATTTTCTTGATTACTATGAATCGGGGGAAGATATTGGATTTTCTGACGACCTTTTAGAATCTTTCATATCCTATCAAATGAAAATGAAATATGAGTTTTATAGATTACAAAAAAAATACGGAATTATAAAAATAAACGGAAATCAAAATATAGAACAAGTTCAGAACGAACTTAGGCATAAAATCGACAAATTTTTAAAAATTCCATTCGATAGTTCAACTAAACAGAAATAAATCATTATCTATTTTCTTTCTGTATTATTAGACCTATTGTGTATCTGATTAGTAAATTGTAAAAATCATTTTTTGACAAATTGAGATGCAAATGTATTCTCTTGTTTTGTTTTAACATCATAAAGAAATTGTTCGGAAAGCAATTTTCCATATGTTACCATATCTCTAGCCATGTTATTAATACGTTGATTCAAATACACATTCTTTATATTTCCATCAATATCGAAATCATTCTCAGAATTTATTGATAATCCATAAGGTAAACTCCATCCATAACATTGACGTACTGCTGTTCTCATATGATCGATAACAGTCAAACCTTTTTCATGGGATGATACAATATATCCAAATAACTTACCAGAAAATTCATACCAATAATAATCTAGGAAATTTTTCATTCCTCCTGACATTGAACCATGATAATCAGGAGTAGCCAGTATAAAAGCATCAGATTCATTTACTTCCTTGTTTATTTTTATAATATCAGAGGTTGTTTCTCTGGGTTTATTTGGATTAAAAATAGGTAAATTAAACTCTCGTAAATTAAGCAAACTAACATTTGCTCCGTATTTTCTAGATTTCTCCAGAGTAATTTGTAATATTCTAGTACTTGTTGACCTTTTATTCAAACTTGATCCAATCCCCAAAATTTTAAAACTATCTATTTTTTCATCGATTATATTTTCTGATGGTTTCTGTTCCACTTTCTTCCTCTTGTAGTTTTGTTTAATTTCATTATTTTAATTCTTTGTGTTAGCAATTTGTATATTAAAATAAAATTATTGAATTTATAGCTATTTTGGAAATGTTTTGCATTTAATCCTATAGTTTTTTATGCGATATTTATTATTCAATGTATTTAAGCATGAATAAATAATACTTTATAATGGTTTGAGATGGGTATATAGATTATAGTAGGCTATATTGATCTATGTCAAAACTATATGATAACTAAAAAAACCACTAAATTCGTTAATTAATCGAGGCGTAAGAATATCCACGGGTTCGATACTAAAAGACAGTAAAAATAAAACTCATCCATCTCTCGTTTCACTGAAACGCATGTCAAAATTTGATGGTATTTTTAAATGGATTATTGTAGGAGCAGCAGTTTATACACTTTTTCTTTTAGCTCTGATATTTTTTGCTGTTGGTGATGGTTCAATAGCAATCTTTTCAAAGGAAGGTATAATTGGATTTATTACTGGAACAGATTGGAATGCAGTATATGGAAGAGAATCGTTTGGGGCATTACCTTATATTATTGGGACTTTGGTGAGTTCTGGTATCGCAATGGCTATTGGTGTACCAGTAAGTCTCGGTATAGCTATTTTCCTATCTGAAATTGCTGGAAAGAAGATAAGAACCCCGTTATCATTTATTGTAGAATTGTTAGCTGCAGTACCAAGTATCATCTATGGATTTTGGGCGTTATTTGTTTTTAGGTTCTGGATGATTGATTATATCGAAAGACCCCTGCATGATCTCTTCGGGGGTACAATACCCTTATTTGCCAAAACCCCTTTTGGTTTAGATGTATTTACAGCTGGTGTAGTGTTAGCAATAATGATAATTCCTATTATATCTTCAATAGTAAGGGAATTATTACAAGTAGTTCCAAGTATTCAAAGAGAGGCGGCTTATAGCCTAGGAGCTACTAGGTGGGAAACAACAAAAATAGCTGTTTTACCTTACATGAAATCTGGAATTTTAGGTGCTACCATTATAGGTTTAGGTAGAGCCATTGGAGAAACAATGCTTGTTACCCTAATTATAGGAAATGCTATTGGATTAAATGCAATACCAACATCTCTATTTTCACAAAGTCAAACCTTGTCTAGTTTGATCGCCAATGAATTCAATGAAGCAGCGTCAGATCTACATCTTTCTGCTTTGATTGGTCTAGGTGCAGTTTTACTTGTTCTTGCAATGGTAATCAATGTCTTTGCTCGTATCCTTGTATACAAAATGGTTAAAACCTCCCCAGTGGGTGGAATGTAAAAATGCCGAAGGATAAAGGTAATCAAGATCGTAAACAGGATAAAGGTAATCAAATTCCTAATTATGTTAATACACAAAAAACTATCCTAACTATGATGGAAAAAAAGTATAAAAAGCGAGATTATATTAATAAATCTGTAACTATTATATCAATTGCCTGTGTTATCTTTGCTATAATTCCCCTTACGAGTATTCTCTTTGAAGTAGTAAAAAATGGTATCTCAGCTATTAGTCTCGAATTTCTAACCGAACGCCCTGGTGCAATCGGATCCGGTAAAGGGGGTATTGGACCTGCTATCCAAGGTACATTGATAGTAGTAGGGTTAGGTTCTTTGATGGCTATTCCAGTAGGAGTATTGACAGGAGTATATTTATCAGAATATGCAAGTGGAAACAATAAGTTTGCCTTTGGGGTTAGATTTTTCAATGATGTTCTAACTGGTCTCCCATCAATCATTGTAGGTATAGTGGGATATATCGCTATTGTACTTGTAATTGGTTCATTCTCTGTTATAGCTGGTGCTTTCTCTCTATCTCTAATAATGATTCCTCTTGTAACCAGAATAACTGAAGAAACACTAAAGGTAGTACCTAATTCAATAAGAGAAGCAGCCCATGCTCTTGGGATTCCCAAATGGAGAATATCTTTGTTTATTGTTCTTAAAACTGCACTTAGTGGAGTATTAACAGGAATAGTGTTATCAATTGCAAGAATTGCGGGCGAGACTGCGCCATTAATTATGACCATATTAGGAACTAGTCTGTTTTTTACCTCTTTTACTGGTCCTGTAGATGCTCTTCCTCTTAGAATATGGAGATTAGCCTCCCAACCATACGAATCTGCAAATGCTCAAGGTTGGGGAGCCGCACTTATTCTTATTTTAATAGTACTAGGCTTAAATATCGGTTTAAGACTATTATCTCGAAAGAATATCGCTTCAAAGCATTAATTCCTTTCTGCATGTCTATCTATGAATTATATTTTTAGCAAATTAATCTATATAGACTATATATATCTATATTAATAACCAACATAAACTATACTAATGCTATCTATTCTTCTTTAACTATTGTCAATATACTCTAATACTGGCGAAGTAAGGAAAATACAGTTTACTGGTAAATCTACATATGTATTATCTTTGCCTAAAAAATGGGTTAGTGAACTAAACCTAAAACCAGGAGATCCTGTTACGATTGTAAGGGAATCAGATAATACTTTATCAATAGTTTCTGATATTACTAGAATATCAAAAGAATCTGTGGATGAAGCAAGTATAGTAGTATTAAAAGAAGATAGTGCTAATTCTATTAAACGTAAGATAGTATCAATGTATTTAGCTGGATATAATATTATAAATTTAAAATCAAAATTAGGACGGATTAGCACATTACAACGTGAAGCTGCTAGAGAAATAGTTAGAAGAAGTTTAGTAGGTACTGAAATTATTGCTGATTCTTTAGATGTAATCACGATTCAGGTTTTAATTACTCTTCCCGAGCTTTCAGTAAATACTGCAGTTAGACGAATGTTTTTACTTTCTACTTCAATGCATAAAGATGCAATGCTTGCTTTATCTGAATTGAATTATGAGCTTGCTAATGCTGTCATCAGATCTGATGATGAAGTTGATAGGTTTAGTCTTTATATCCTGAGAAATCTTGTCATTGCTACTAAAAATGAACGTGTGCTAAGTGAAATTGGATTAAAGAATACGTCTGATTGTTTAAGTTACAGATTAGCAGTAAAAAGTATTGAAAGAATTGCAGATCACGCTTCTAAAATATCAGAAAAATGCATATTTATACAATCTAAAATTCCAAGTGAAATTCTTGAAAATCTAAAAGATATGAGTAATCAAGCATTACGAGATCTCAGCGATGCTGTTGAGGCATTTTTAAGAAGAGATTATTCAATGGCGGATAGAATTGTGGATCGAGTTGAAAATGTTAGACTACTTGAAAGTAAAATTATGGGATTGCTAGATATATTAAATGATAAGGAATTTAATCCCTATAAAGTCTATATTAAACTTTTACTTGAGGATATAAGACGTACAGCAGAACATGCTAGTGACATAGCAGAAGAAGCGTTAAATCAAACTATCACTGAAGTAATCAATATAGAAAAAAGACCGTCCAATTATAAGATTTAAACACTATAATTGTTAAACCTCATTATATAATTTGTTGTTATGATCAGTTATTTATGTAACCGAATAATAGATAGAAATTTTGCCAATTGATTTTTTCTTCTATGTAATAATCATTACTAAAAAAATTTGCATTATACATAGTCTTTTTTCTCTTATATGCTCTTATCCAACTTGCTAACCACTAATTATGCGTGATCTATTCAAATTTAAGATTTTGTCTTTTGAATATGGATGTGTATGATCTTATGTGCGTGAGCTATCAAAATAGGATCTCATAGATGTTTGTGGCATTGTCTAGCTAGTTAGTTATAGTAATAGTATCCTAAAAAAGGAATTTAAAAAGATAATAGAGTCAAACAACTCCCAAGATTACTATATTGCAATTGATATTGGAAAGAGAAATTGTGTCATGTGCGTAAGAGATAAATTAAATGATATATCGAGTTATGAAACAAGTATATTCACTACTCGATAAGTATGATCTAATATGCAAATACTAACTGTAATCTATCAGGGGTAAATACTATCGTAGATCTAAATATTGTAAGATTGCAGATTTCTATTAAATAAAAAATAAATATTTTGGGCCCTACTGTACTATAGGATTTCCTTTGAACGTTATTGATTTTAGGGTATCTTGATCCAGTTTTACAAGTTCCTCAGGTAAAGGAACATAACCTAAATCTGGAGCAAATTGCTGACCATCAGTTATAGCCCATGATATGAAGTCAATCAATGCTTTAGCCTTAGCTTCATCTATTGTAGGATTTGTACTTAGATCCTTGTATAACAAGAGATATGTCATAGTAGCTATTGGATATGAATCTGCTCCATCTGCATTAACTATTGATACACCTGTCCATGATTCATTCCCATTGGGTAAATTCTTTACCGAAGCAGCTACAGCTGCAGATGTAGACTCTAAAGAGGGTTTTATTACATTTCCTTCTTTATTCTGGATGGATGCAGTATTTAGCCCTGTAGTTAAAGCATATGCTAACTCAACATATCCGATTGAATTAGGAGTACTTTTTACTGAACCACTTACACCTTCATTACCAGGAGCACCTACTCCTACCGGCCATTGAACAGATTTTCCTGTACCAATCTGCTCATGCCATTGTGAGCTAACATTCGATAAATATTCTGTAAAGACAAATGTTGTTCCAGAACCATCAGATCTATGTACTGTTAAAATCGTGTCTGAAGGCAATTCTACATCAGGATTGAGCTCCTTTATTTTAGGATCATCCCATTTAGTTATCTTTCCCAAAAATATATCAGATATTATTGGACCGCTCAACTTAAGCTCAGAATCACCAATCTGAGGCAAATTATACACTACCGCCACAGAACCAATTGTTTCCGGAATATGAACAGCATTACCACCTACTTTCTTTTCCTCTTCCTCATTTAACGGTGCATCAGATGCTCCAAAATCTACAGTTTTTTCAGTAAATTGCTTTATTCCTCCTCCACTTCCAATAGATTGATAGTTAATATTTACATCTGGTTTTACATTCTGATATTCAACTCTCCAAGTATCAATTAATGGAAATGGAAAAGTTGCTCCAGCTCCATTGATCGTAATCGCTGCATATGTCTTTTCTAACATTGTTGGTAAATTTGCTGCCAAAACTATACCAGCTATTAACCAAATTGATAGTCTATAGTAATTTTGCATAATGCAACTACATATGACTATGATTAATATGTTAACAAAATAATCTCAATAGATCTATAGTGGACTACAAGAAATTCAATCTTCAATTTTAAATGGAATTATTCCCATGGAAATACAATCCATTTTTTATTATTCAAAATTTTACCTACAATTATCTTATCGTCATCTATTTTATGTCTACTCAGAAGACATACAAAATTATATTCAATGTTTTTTAAATAATCTTTAATTTCAAGAAATGTCTTTCCGGTATCATATATTTCATCAATTAATAGGTATTTTTTATCCTTAGATATACTATGACAAGATTTATTATAATGATTCTGTTTAGCAGATATAAATTCAATCTCATTAATTTCTAGTTCTTTCGAAATTAACCTAGCAGGAATAATTCCACCATTTTTTATACCAATAATTGAGTCATATTTTTCATTTTTTTCTCTGATTTTACGGCCAATTATTTTAACTAGATTTTCAATCTCATCCCAACTAAGATATTCTCTATTTGAATTAATATTATTCATATTTTTTACTTCTCATATCAAATTTCTCAGTATGTTAATGACAATAATTAGAAATCAATAAGTTATCATTCAATATTAATATGATTAAGCCATTGTTTACTAAACTTATGATTACCTCTTGTTAAAGATTCAAACAAGCTTTTTAGCTGTTGAGTTACTTTTCCTGTTCCCCCATTTCCTATCATTCTATTATCAATCTCTCCTACTGTTTTTATCTCTGCTGCTGTACCGGTTAAAAATACCTCATCTGCTAAATACAATTCATCTTTTGAAAAGTCCTCAATTTTTGTTACAATATTATTATCTTTAGCCAGTCTCAATACTGTATCTCGTGTTATGCCTTCTAATGCTCCTGAAGATATGGGAGGAGTGATTAGAATATTGTTTTTGACGATAAAAATATTTTCTCCACTGGCCTCCACTACCATTCCGCTGGTATTAAGCATAATAGCTTCATCAAATCCAGCTTTTATTGCCTCCATCCTTGCCAGAGCAGAATTAGCATAATTGGCAGTAGCTTTTGCATGGACGGGCATAGTTCTAGAATCTATTCTAGCCCAACCAGATATCATTATTCTAATCCCATGATCAAAATCTTCCTTTTTTAGGTATTCATCCCATTTCCATAATGCTATAGCAACAGATACTTTATTATTCAAAGGATTAATCCCCATTTTTCCATATCTAAAATATACCAAGGGCCTAACATAGCATTCAACTATACTATTCTTCCTAATTGTATCTATTATTGCATCTTCTATCTGGTCTTTAGAAAATTCAATATGCATAAAATATATTTTAGCACTATTAAATAGTCTATTTACATGATCCTCTAATCTAAATATTGCTGGGCCATCAACAGTATTATAACATCGTATCCCCTCAAAAACTGCTGTACCATAATGTAATGAATGAGTTAAAACATGAATATTGGCTTCATTCCATTTGTGGAAAGATCCATCAATCCAGATATGCCCATTATTCATGATATTTTATTCTTTTATGATGTTTATAAATAGAAAATTATTAGTTTTTCTTGTTAAGATCATTATTTCTTTGTAAATGAACTGCCTTTACTACATTAGCTACATTGTTATCTATATCTTCAACTATTATTAAAATCCTTGATGTTTCCTCTTGAGCGTCTAAGTTTAAAATATTTATATCATTATCTCCCAAAGTTCTACTTGCATAAGAAACGATTTTTGGCATTTTCCACATAGAATCTCCTATTAGAGTAACCACACCTCTTCCATATGCAAACTCTGTTTTTGGATAAAATGCTTTAAAATGTCTCTCCTGACGTTTAACATAGTCTGCGTCCAAAAAAAGCAGTCTAGTAATTTCTATATCATCTATTTTGTAGGGAGACAATTTTAAGAAATTATGATATTGTTTATCCTTTTCAAGTGATGCTATTAAATAAGATGCGCTAATACTCTCCATTCTAACTATCGCACAATTTCTTTTTCCAGTGACAATTTTGATCAAAGGGTCAAAATTTTTCTCGTGATCATTACCTAATTCATTTTTTTCGTTATCTAAAGATTTCTTGATTAATGTAACATTGGATGGTTGAAGAATTGAGGTTATTACTATTGGGATATCTAACTTATTGTCATCTATTTCTTTTATAGCGATAGGATCTAGAATTTTCATTCCAAACATACCAGCTAATTTAGCTTCATTATATGATAAATATTTGATAGATTCTAGCTTGTCACTTACAATTTTAGGATCAGCACTAAGAACTATGTTATCTTTTTCAAAATCAATTTGTGTCTTAATATCATCATTAAGAATAATCGCAATATCTGCAGCAGTTCTATCAGAACCTCCTCTCTCATAAGTAGTTTCTAAACCATCTACAGTTTTACCTATAAAGCCCCCAATAGATATAACTTCATTTTCTTCTATTAATTGGAGAAGATAGTTTTTACGTGCTTTAGATTCTTCAACCATAAAATTTGCAGCCTCAAAATTATCGTCAGTAATTATTGGCCATTTTTCAATGTCTACATGGTTAGATTTTAATCCGTTACTTTTCAGAATGTAATCCATTAAATATGACATGGTAATCTCACCACCATATGCAAGAGTTTTTGATCTATTAATATCTGTGAACCGCTTATTCTCAGTAGTATTATTTAAAGAAGTGGTTACATAATGATAAAATTCTTCAAGATGATATTCAAATTCCTTTAAATATTTTTCAGAAACATGATTCATAGCGATATTTAAGTATGTATCATAGAAAATTTTTGTATCCACACTTCGTCCTACCGCATACTTACGACCTATATTTATAGCAATATCTGTCATCGATCTATTTTTTCCTTCATATTCAACTATCGGAGCAGAAAATACTGCAATAATTTTATTTCCTTCATTTTTCATAAGTTTTATTCTTTCAATAACCGTTGGTATTTGATCTCCATTTAGTCCTATGGTACTTCCACCAAATTTTGCGACAATTACTTCAGTCATATTTATTCATCCATGATAATAATTTAAGTGATATATTATTAAAGTAATAAATATTTAAAGCAACTCTTGGATAATCTTAGCTGCTTTTTGAGCTCCATTATCCACAATTTTTTTCATTCGATTATTACTTGAGATTTTCTCTTGTATTAACTCATCAAGTTTAAAAATATCATTAAATTTAAAACCTAATTTTTTAGCTCCTTCTTCCTGCTCAAAATGATTCTTTAAAGGAATGAAAATTCCAGGAGTATTATATACAATAGATTCATCAATAGTGGATTTTCCTGCAAGAGAAATAACAAGGTCACAAGCATAAATATATTCATTTAAATCTGGTACAAAATTTAAAGTTCTAAAATCATTTGAATTTTTTATTGTTATTGATGGACCAGAAACAATAACAAGATCTACATCCATTCTCTTTTTTATCCTTATAAAAGATTCTATTACTTTTTCAATTAAAAATTTACCATAACCAGTTCCTCCAATACAAACAAGAATCGTTTTTTTATTGAAATTAAATCTTTTTCGTAAATTCTCTCTACTGTCATTAATTGTTCTTACAATTGGTCCAACAAATCTTATGTTATTAACATCTTCGCCAAAGTCTGGAATTATTACACAATCACATCTATTAATCATAGTTTGTAATTTTTTATTCATTTGTTTTTCTACGATCGAAAACAATCCACTAGTAAATTTCGTATTTAAAATATCTGTTATAAGAATTCTTTTTCTTTTTGTTTCTTCTGCAACAGCAATTGACGCAAAATCTTCATCGCTTATTAAAATTTTGTCTTTATCTTTAATAATTAAATTTCTTGCAACATCTTTAGATTCTTTATAGTATAAAAAATATTTTATTATCCAAGTAGAAGAGTTAGTTAGTGTTCCATTTTCAATGTTGAATGCAGGGGGATGATAGACATTTAAAGCTTTAAAACCATTTTTAGTTACGAATATATAGGCATTAGAACCAGTAACAAATTTTAATGATTCATTGTCAATATTCAAATTTTTTACTATTGCTATATCTCGTGTAGCATGACCTAAGCCTATCGGACTGCAAAAGAAAAGCATATACGTCTATAAATCAAACTTATTCTTTTTATTTTAAATTTGCTATTATTAATTTTTTTCATACTAAAATAAAATACTTTAAAGCTCATATATTATATATTAGGCAAATTAACTCAAAATCACTTATTATTATGTCTAAAAAAAATAATAAAAACCAAGATAATAATGAGAAGAAAAAAAGTTATTTAGATATAACTAGAAAAAAACGTAGTAAAACTCTAAAAAACGTAGTTCTCCCTATTATCGGAGGTATTGTTATACTTGGAATAATTTCAGCTTTGTTATTCTCGCCACCGGGTCCATCAGGATTCGGAGCTTTAGGTTCAGCACATGAACACGCAGCATTTTTAATCAAAATCAATGAGAAAAATATTGATTTAAGTATCCCCAAATATCAAGTACAATCAGATTATATACACGTAGAAAATGGAGATGGTACTACTCTTCATAGACACGCTACAAATGTGACTTTTGGAGATTTCCTTGAAACTATAAAAATGAATTTAGATAAAGAAAATAATAATAATTGTCTCGTGTTTGACAATGGAACCAACTATTGTGATGATAATGCAAATAAATTAAATGCATATATAAATGGGAATAGCACTGGAATAGAAGCTATTTCAAATTATATAATTAATGACAACGATCGATTACTAGTAATATATGGAAATGAAACAGAGAATGAAATTAATAGAGCAGTTAAAGAAGTAAATGATATAGAAATTCAATTTACCTAAAATAACTTGAAAATTAATATCAAATTCGAAAAGAACCAACACATACCTTTATTTTATTCTTCACTTTTTTTTATTTTGAACTAGTGATATAAATATATCATCAAGGGTAATTGGAGAAATACTAATTGAAATATTTTTCTTTATCGCCAGATTATATATTTCTTTTAAATGTGATTCAAATGTAAATAATCGTAAACTATTAGTTCCGGTTTCTACTACTCTTCCATAAGATTTCAATGATCCTAGATCTAAAGAATTTCTTGATATATCTACACGAATATTTTGAGAAATAACCTTCCTTAGATCCATCATAGTTCCTTCTTTTATCGTTCGTCCATTATCAATTATCAATATTTTATCTGATAATATTTCTGCTTCATCCATATAATGGGTTGTAAGCAATATGGTTTTTCCTTCTTTCTTTAATTCTTGAATTAAACTCCATACTTGTCGTCTAGAAACAGGATCAAGACCAATTGTGGGTTCGTCCAAAAATAATAATTCAACATCAACTGCTAAAGCCATAGCCACTAGGATTTTTTGCTTCATACCTCCAGACAAATTCATGGCAGGTTTATCTTTTACTTCAAATAATTCTAGTCTTCGAAGTATGTTTTCTGTTATGAGTTTTGCTTCATGACGTCTCTTACCTCTAATCTTGAGCCAATTGTAAACATGATCCCATGGTGTAAGAACACGCAGAGGTCTTCCTTCTTGAGGTACAACTGATATTAATTCTCTGACATTTTTGGCTTTACTCTTTACATCATATCCAAAAATAGATAACGTTCCTGAGCTAGGTAATAGTTGAGTTGCACATATTCTTACGAATGTAGTTTTACCCGCACCATTTCTTCCTAATAATGTAAAAATTTGTCCTTTTTCTATTTGTACAGAAATTCTATCTAGCGCAGGGGTATTTGTACCCTTATATGTCTTTGATAGATCAACAGCTTCAATAGCCCACATATATTAAATTATATTTGGATCCCAAGTTCAATATTACTTTACTTATATATGAATTTCAAATAATCTAAATATCAGAACTTCATTTTATCATATATGGTTGAATTAACTGATATGAAAGGAAAAGAATTGGTTGATATAAAGGAAAGCAACAATGAATTAGAACTTATATTCAAAGAGAATGTATATATCATAAAAATAATTGAAGATAAATTCACCGTCATTCGAAAAGAATAATTGGATATAATAAAACAAATTATATCTCTTTGTTGAATTTATTTAACATAGATATTATTTTAAAACATATAAATGAAATACGAGTTGTTAAATGATTAAGAATTTCTTATTGTTTTTAATATTAAGTTATTTTCTATTATCCTTTTTTTATAACAATCAAAACCTATATGCAATTTCCGAAAAAATTGATTTTGAAATTAAATATGCCCATTTTATTTCTCCATTAAATCACGATAATCAAATAAAAATTGTTTTAACATTTCTTCAAAATAATAACGATTTAGATGAAATAACTAATAAATCTATAAATGCAATAATGAAGGTTTATTCGACTAATGGTACATTATTAAAAACATCTTCTTTTCCTAAAGGTTTCATTTATAATTTTTCTGAACCAATTCCACTTGCCACTAATATAGTCGATGGTTCAATAACAACCGTTAATACTATAATACAACTTACCAATTTGGAAAAAACACAACCTATATCAAATCCCATAACAATAAATCTTACTCTTGGTCAAATTCTCAAAAAATAGATCCTTAGACTAATCATATACAAACAATTTAATCATTTTCAATAAGTTCATATTCATACTTTATAATTATCAAGTAATATATCTTGGGAATTTACAAATATGCATTTTACAAGAGTCCTAATATAGGAATTTTTGTAAAATGTAATGATACCTCATTAATGTTACCATTAGGATTTGCTTCAACAAAATCTGATGTATTACTTAAATATCTTGAAATATCCAAACCGATTTTCATTTCTATAGCTGGTACAAGATTATTAGGACCTATGATGGTCATGAATAATAAAGGAATACTTGTTTCTTCAATAGCTTCAGATGATGAACTCAATATTATAAAAAATCAAAGTAAATTAAATGTTGAACGTTTGAGAAGTAAATACACTGCAATCGGGAACCTAATAGCTGCTAATGATTATGGAGCCATCGTCTCACCATTGTGTTCTGACGTTATAAAACAAGTAAGTGACGTATTAGATGTGCAAGCAATTTCTATAGGTGTTTCTGATTTAATCCAAACTGGATCTATAGTTGTTATCACAAATAAGGGAGGTGTTATTCATCCAGGAGCTACTGAGACAGAGATAAAAACGATATCTGATATTCTAAATGTCAATTTAGAACCAGTAACAATTAATGGCGGTGTACCTTATCTAGCATCAGGAATAATAGCAAACTCTAACTCGATCATAGTAGGAAATTTAACTACTGGCCCGGAATTAATAATGTTAAGCAGGGCTTTCAATTTATAGATAAATTTTCTTTATCTCCAATTGAAATCGATACAATAAAAAAAATTATTATTTAACGTTATTATATCTCTTAATAAGCGGGAGTTGCCAAGCTTGGTCAAAGGCGTGAGATTATTTTAGTAATAACATGAAGCTCAGAAGAATCAGCTTAGAAACCTCATCTTATAGTGGTTCGTGGGTTCAAATCCCACCTCCCGCATTTCTTTATTAGATTAAACACTAGAAATCTGTACAAAATTATAGAAATTTCATCAAAATAAAAATCAAAAAATAATGTTTTTTAAAAATTTTATTACTTTAATACTCTATAATCCAAATAATTATAAGAAAATTTTAATAAACTAAATAGACAGAGATATATAGTTGTAAACTACAAAAATCAATCAGCGGGGTGGGGAAGCCAGATATTAATTAGGCAAAGTTATCCCGGCGGGCTCATAACCCGCAGAGCGGTTTCTGCCAATGTTATTGATATTGGTAGTCGTAAGTTCAAATCAACTCCCCGCTATATCCTTTTACAAATCATACAAAAATTTCAAACCATTTCAAAAAAATGTCAGTTTTTTCATTCCATCCATTTTTTTCCATTCCATATCTGTGTAATGGTTTAGTTAAGTGTCTTTGTGCCTTTGCATTTGGAATATATAGATCTTCCTTGATTGTTCTTGGTTTTAATAATTTTACTTTTTCGCCGTATCTATCTAAAGTTTTACATCTTTTACATTGAAATCCCTTATTCTTGCCTTCAGATTTCATTCTTTTCCCACAATTTTTACAATCGGGATTAATAAGCTCGTAAATATTAACAGCTTTTAAAATTAAAATATATTCGATATTTAGTACTTTAGTATGTTTAGATGTCGCTTTTCTTACTCCAAATCCAATTTCTATAAAGTCACCTATATGTAATTGCGAAGCAATTTTTGTTAATCCTGTAGGTTCATATACTGCTGCTAAACAAGTATCTGAATTATCTATTACTGCAAATAATACGTGACCTCCCTCTATGGTATAAGGATTTGTTACTACTTTACACCTAGAAAATCCAGAAGTATATGTCTTGGTATTAGCTAATTCGAGTTTATTATTTAAATGCATACCTGTTCCCTGATTTGTTCTATAAATCAGATACCCTTCTAATTTTTCTTTGATTTCCAACATTTTTAAACCATTTAATAGAATTTTTGGATCCTCACCTCTAATTCCACAGAAAACTGGATCCGGTCCATGAGGTGCAATTAATACTCGTTTATGAATATAATCATAGCAGTTAAAGGTATAAGGATACATAGAACGGTCCAAATCAATAACTTTTAAAACATCAATCTTTCTGGAAGTCTGAAGATTCTCTGATTTTCTATAAGCTATTACTTCAAATGTAAAATCTGATTCTAAAATACACCCTAATGCTGCTGTTGCACCTACCAATCCTTGTCCATTACCATAAGCAAAGTATTTCATATTATTTTTTTTTTCAACTATTTTTAGTGCTTTCTGTTTACTTAGAATATCAAACATTGCAAATCTATAGAATTCTTTAATTTCATTGGGAATTTCTAGTCCCTCCAAAAAAACAAGACCTGGATTTGCACCATTACCAATATAAGAACATCGTTCTAATTCATTTCTTATATCATCCATTATGCTTTCGATATTGTTGTTGTTATCGGTTCTTAACCTAATACATATAGCTCCATTTCCCCGAGTTTTCCAAGGGATATTAGGATTTAATCTTACTAAAAGAGGGTAATCTAAAAAATTTATCGAATAATTTCTTTTTAAATTTGATACTATTTTAAAAGCTAAATGAGTAGTACATCTACCATATCTTGAATCTGTGTCATCAAAACCAATATGCAGAATATTTTTATCATCATTTATACTTTTCATCATTTTATGGTTTGCTATAACATATATTAAATATTAGTTCTATCAGATATCTGAGTTTTGAAAATTAATAAGCTTATTTTCTTTATATTTGTATATAGATATATAGGAGTATATTTATAACAATTTTCTAATACTTTGATAAATATGCAATACTCATTTATATCTAAAATAAATTAGAATAATACCGTAGTGGCCTTTAAAACATTAACTGATATTGATTTTGCAAAAAGGAATGGTCTCTTACCTGTAATTGTTCAAGATAAAGTCTCGAAGAATATCCTTATGCTTGCATATGTTAATAAAACTGCAGTTGAAAATACCATTAGAACTGGAAATGCATGGTTTTGGAGTACATCTCATAATAAGCTATGGATGAAAGGTGAAGAATCTGGAAATATACAACCTGTTGATGATATTTTAGTTGATTGTGATTTTGATGCATTGATCTATGTAGTAAAATCAGAAAAACCAGCTTGTCATACTGGAAATAATTCTTGTTTTCACAATATTTTAAAAAAATAAAAAATTTCTAAATAATAATCTGAATCCAATAAAATTTTTATATAATATCAATATAATGAAAATATATGATATTATTTTGTTTTAATATTCTATTTTTTTCTACAAGGAAATTATAGTAATACTAAACTTGTGTTTAGAGAACCTTATTTAGAATGGCTTTTTATCCATTTATCATAAATGGGAATAATAAAGTCGTTAAAATGCAGAGAATGTGGGAAGGAATATGAACCATTATTTAGATACATATGCGAGGAGTGTTTTGGTCCTCTTGATGTTAAATATTTTTACCCCGATTCAATAAGAAGAGATACCTTTGAATTTAGAACAGACAAAACATATTGGAGATATTTTGAATTACTGCCTATTGAAAATAAAGATAATATTGTAAGTATTAATGCTGGATTCACTCCCTTACAGAAAGCAATTAATCTTGGCAAAGATCTAAAATTAAAAACATTATATATAAAAAATGATTCAGTTAATCCAACATTCTCATTCAAAGATCGACCAGCTGGTGTAGCTATATCTAGAGCAAAGGAAACTAACATTAAAGCAGTAGGATGTGCCTCAACTGGTAATCTTGCCTCAGCTACCGCAGCACATGCTGCTGTAGCTAAACTACCGTGTTATATATTTGCACCATCTAACTTGGAATATGTAAAGATAGCTCAAGCTTTGTCTTATGGGGCAGAATTTGTTGCAGTTGATGGAACTTATGATGATGCTAATAGAGTAGCTTCTGTAATCGGTGATTCAAAAGGGATAGGTATAGTAAATATTAATATGCGTCCATATTATGTTGAGGGATCCAAAACACTTGCTTATGAGGTAGCTGAACAACTTAATTGGGAAGTACCGGATTATTTAATAATACCAGTGGGCAGTGGTGCTATGTTAAATGCTATTTGTAAGGGATTTGAAGAATTAAATGAAATTGGATTGATAAAGGATATTTCTCATTTGAAGATAATCGCTGCACAACCACATGGTTGTTCTCCTATTGTTGACGCTTTTAAATCTAATCGTGATGAAATATTTCCCGTAGAAAAGCCTGATACAATAGCAAAAAGCCTCGCAATAGGAGACCCAGGAGATGGATTATATGTATTAAAAAGGTTGAGACAATATCACGGTTTTGCTGAATCTGCTAATAATAAAGAAATTATAGATGGTATATTGAAATTATGTAGAACTGAAGGTATTTTTACAGAACCTGCAGGTGGAGTATCTGTAGCAGTATTACAAAAGTTACTTGATGCGGGAAAAATAGATCGAGATTCTAATGTGGTGTGTTATGTTACTGGTAATGGTCTCAAATCTATTGAGGCAATTACAGAAGTATTACCTAAACCTTCAATCATTAAACCAGATGTTCAACTAGTCTCGGCTATGATCAGATAATAACTAGAATGAATGAATAATATATGTGAAATAAGAGTGATAGTGATAGATAAATGGTTAATGTCGAGTTTATAATCCCATCTGTTTTGAATAAAGGGTCTGGGGAAAAAAAAATATCATTAGAAGCAAATGATCTACAAGACGCTTTCAACAAGGTATCTAATAGTTTAGGCGATGACTTCAAACGTAGGGTATTCGATTTAAATGGTAAACCAAGGGCATTAATTAATATATATATAAATGGAAAAAATATGCGCTTTAACAAGAATGGAATGACTGCTCTGCTTAGCGAAGGTGATTCTATTTATATCCTTCCAGCTGTAGCAGGAGGCTCAGATAAATCAACTATAGAATTTCATAAAGAACTAGACAGTAAAGATATCCAACGTTACTCTAGGCAAATAATGTTAGAAGAAATTGGGTTTATCGGAATGGAAAAATTAAGAAATTCAAAAGTTTGTGTAGTGGGTGTAGGTGGTATTGGAAATCCCGTTGTAACCCAATTAACGGCAATGGGTATTGGCAAAATCCGAATTGTTGATCGAGATGTAGTCGAAATATCCAATTTACATAGGCAACACTTGTATACTGAACAAGATCTAGGAAAGGTTAAAGTTGAAGCAGCTGTAGAACATTTGAAAAAAAAGAATACAAATGTTGAGATCGAAGCACTTCCAATTTCAGTCACTTCATATACAGCAGAAAATATAGTCAAGGGCTTTGATATTGTTATTGATGCACTAGATAGTATTGACGCTAGATATGCATTAAATGACGCATGTATTAAAAATAATATTCCTCTGATTTATGCAGGTGCATTAGGAATGTTAGGGTCAATATGTACTATCATTCCAAATAATTCTGCATGCCTTAGGTGTATCTTTCCTGCATTATCAGAAGATGATATGCCAACATGTAGTACAGAAGGAGTACATCCATCCATTCTTTATCTAGTTGGAGGAATTCAAGTATCTGAGGCAATAAAAGTATTATTGGGACAAAAACCTACGTTAGTAAACACGTTATTATACATAGATCTTAATGAGTTATCATTTGAACGTATTAGTATGTTTAGACATGATGAATGTCCATCATGTGGAAAAGAAAAGATAGAAGTAACTAAAAGCTTAGAAACAGAAAATAATCTTATAATTGAGGAATTATGCGGAAGAGATCGAGGAAAAAGAACATACACTGTTACACCAAGAGAAATAAAATCATCTATAAATTTAAATAAGATAGTACAAAATGCAGAATTGTTAGGTTATAATGTGAAATCTCTTGGTACGTTAGGAATGACTGCAACAACCAACGATACTAATACATCTCAACAATTATCTGTGAGTTTTATGACAAGCGGTACAGCAACTATTGTTGGGGCAAAGGATGAAAAAGATGCTATTTTCATTTATAATAACTTCATAAATATATGTGATGATGAAAATTGAATAAATGGAATAGCAACATTATTTACATGCTATGAAAGTAGTTAGATAATAGTTAGAAGGGTCACATAGCTGTTTTGGTTATATTTTTATTATAGGATTCACAAATTATAGTTATATAAATATTTTATTTGCTCATTATTTCTTTCTATATTCTTCATTTAGATAAATAAAATATAGGATATTTTGTTATAATTGATCTTATTTTATTATTTGTTGTACTTGCATACATAGGTAACAGATTCACTTACCAACATGGGTAACACTTTCTTTTATCTGCTTGATTATCT